>Ga0306919_10000612_pt1 | contig 15971 bp, 13 predicted proteins | sample flu12Cox44000172_FD_203764 | JGI IMG/M metagenome (GOLD analysis project Ga0306919, IMG submission 203764) | Lab enrichment of tropical soil microbial communities from Luquillo Experimental Forest, Puerto Rico - flux4day.12C.oxic.44.000.172 (v2)... | ecosystem: Environmental > Terrestrial >... | reverse complement strand
TGGCTAACGCGGGATGATCCGCTTCACCAAGCACGCTCGGGAAGCAATCAGCATACGTGACATCGCTGTCGAATGGATCGAAGCGGCGGTCAGCGAGCCGGACTGATCGAGCCAGATCCACGCCACCCCGACCGCACGCGACCTATAAGGCAATTGCAGAGTATGGTGCCCGCGTTCTGCGGGTTGTGCATCGAGAAGAGGGCGATGATATCGTCATCGTTACGGGAAGAGGGCGATGATATCGTCATCGTTACGGTGCATTTCGATCGCGGAGCCCGCCGATGATCAGAACTTCCTGTGACCCAGAGGCCGACGCGATGTTTGTCTGGTTTGGCACGGAAGGCATTAAATCCGCCGTCACCGAAGAGGTGTCGCCAGGCATCATGCTCGATTTCGACAGCGACGGCCGGGTGATCGGCATCGAGGTGCTCGACGTGAGCGAGCGCATGACGCGCCCTAAGGCTGCAGCCTGATCGTTGCAACTGCCTGACCGAGTTCTCTACAGGGCCTCCTTGCTTAATGCACGGCGGGCGCCGGTTCGTGTAAAATCGTCCGCCACCGAGGAGACGGCATGAAGCCCGCAGGGCCAGCTCGCGTCGAACGTCGGCTCGCGGCGATCCTTGCCGCCGATGTGGCGGGGTATTCGCGGCTGATGGGGGCGGACGAGGAAGGCACCCTCGAACGCCTCAAAGCGCTGCGTCGCGAGCTCGTCGACCCGAAGATCGCGGAGCATCACGGCCGCATCGTCAAGACCACCGGCGACGGCTTGCTGGTCGAATTTGGCAGCGTCGTCGATGCGGTGCGCTGTGCCGTCGCGGTGCAGCAGGCGATGCCCGAGCGGGACACGGGGGTCGCGGCGGACAGCCGCATCGAATTGCGCATCGGCATCAATCTCGGCGATGTAATCGTCGAGGGCGAGGATCTCTACGGCGACGGCGTTAACATCGCCGCGCGGATCGAAGCCCTGGCCGATCCCGGCGGGGTGTTCGTCTCCAATACTGTCCATGATCACGTCCGCGACCGGCTGCCCCTTGTCTTCGAGGATTTGGGCGGGCAGCAGGTCAAGAACATCGCCCGCCCAGTGCGGGTCTACCGGGTGCGCGACACCGTCGCCGCCGGCAAGAGTGCATCAGCACCGGTGCCTGAGCTGCCGGCAGCTCCGGCGGCCGCCTTGCCGCTCCCCGACAAGCCGTCGATCGCCGTGCTGCCATTCCAGAATATTTCCGGCGACCCGGAGCAGGAGTATTTCGCCGACGGCATGGTCGAGGAGATCATTACCGCGCTCAGCCGCATCCGCTGGCTGTTCGTGATCGCCCGCAACAGCACGTTCACCTACAAGGGCCAGGCGATAGACTTAAAGCAGGTCGGCCGCGAGCTGGGCGTGCGCTACGTGCTCGAGGGCTCGGTGCGCAAGGCCGGCGGCCGAGTGCGCATCACCGTGCAGTTGATAGAGGCGGAGACCGCCGCGCACCTCTGGGCCGACCGCTTCGACGGCTCGCTCGAAGACGTCTTCGAATTGCAGGAGCAGGTCGCGACCGGCGTTGCCGGCGTCATCGAGCCGGCATTGCAGGCGGCCGAGACCGCGCGGTCGGCCAACCGCCCGACCAGCGATCTGACCGCATACGACCTCTATCTGCGCGCCTACGCAATATATTCTGCCTTCCACCAAAGGCAGATGCGGCAGGCTCTGGCGCTGCTGGAGGAGGCTATCATTCGCGACCTGCAATACGGCCCGGCCCTTGGCTTTGCGGCAACCTGCTGCATGCATTTGGCCAGCGAAGCCTCCGCTCCGGATCACGACGAGATCCGGCAGAAGGGAATCGACTTTGGACACCGCGCCTTGGAGGTCGCGAGAAACGAACCGGCCGTGCTGGCTGACGCCGCCTACGCGCTCGCCTGCTTCGGCGAGGACATCGATGCGATGATCGTGCTGGTCGATCGCGCTCTTGCCTTCAATCCGAGCTACGCGCGCGGCTGGCACATTAGCAGCTTTCTGAGATTGTGGGCCGGGCAAACGGATCTGGCGATCGAGCATGCCGGCAGGGCCTTGCGGCTCAGCCCGCGCGCTCAGGCGGGCGTGAGCTCGTGGCTGATCGGTGCCGCCCTGTTCTTCAACAGGCGCTTCGAAGAGGCCGTTCCGCGGATACGGGTGGCTATCGAGGACATGCCGGTATTCCCGACCTCTTACCGTTTTCTTGCGGCTTGCTATGCTCATATGGGGTTGCTCGACGAGGCGCACGCGACGATCGCGCGTCTGCGTGCGATTACGCCCGAGGTGATGGTGAATTATCCGCTCCCGTTTCGGGACCCCCGGCATCGCGAGCTGTATTTCTCGGGCCTACGCCTGGCGATGGGTGAGACGGAATGAACCAAGAGGACCGGCAAAGATCGGCGGAAACGGACCGAGGACTGGCAGTCAGCCTTGAAAGGAATGAAAAGAGAACGTATCTCGTCCCGACGCGCTTGCCGCAGCCAAATTCACCGATGCCCGAAGCCCTTGTCGATCCGCTTACACCCTCTTATTATTTTGCTGTTTTCGGAAGTGGAATCCCGCAATATCAATCGGTTGGTCCTGATCTCTTTGCTCCTCGTGCGCCCGCGCGCAAGCCGATCTGCGCCGCAAGAAGGCGGGAATCCCGGCTTCCGCGGCACGAGAGTCGTTGGTACCACATTGCCATTGCTTGAAAATTCCGAAAGGCGGAGGAGTGATCCCCGGCTGGAGCCTGTCCTCGGGCCGCGCAAAGCGCGGACCCGTGGGCCAGGATGACGACAGGGAATTTGTCAATTTTGCACCTCGATCCGGGTTCTTGCCCAGCGGCCGAGTGCCGCCCACGCTTGATAGGAGAAGACCGATGACGACGGGTTACGCCGAGACCTATCGCCGATCGATCGGGCGGCCGGAAGAATTCTGGGCAGAGGCGGCAGAGGCGATCGACTGGGAGCATCGATGGGACCGAGTGCTCGACGCGCGCCGGCCGCCCTTCTATCGCTGGTTCCCGGGTGCACGGCTCAACACCTGTTGGAATGCACTCGACCGCCATATCGCGGCAGGCCGCGGCGGCCGCACCGCCCTGATCTGGGACAGCCCGGTTACCGCGCAAATCAAGCAATTCACCTATCAAGAGCTGCGCGATGAGGTTGCGCGCCTCGCCGGCGTCCTTGCCGGTCTCGGTGTCGTCAAGGGCGATCGTGTGCTGATCTATATGCCGATGGTCCCCGAGGCGGCGATGGCGATGCTCGCCTGCGCCCGCATTGGTGCTATCCATTCGGTTGTCTTCGGCGGCTTTGCCGCGCACGAACTCGCCACCCGCATCGACGACGCCAAGCCGCGGGTCATCCTGTCGGCCTCATGCGGCATCGAGGTCAACCGGATCATCCCCTACAAGCCGCTACTCGATGCCGCAATCGCCGAAGCGCGGGCGAAGCCCCAGCATTGCGTGATCCTGCAACGGCCGATGTGCCATGCCGATATGATGCCCGGCCGCGACCGGGATTGGCATGAGCTCGTCGCTGCCGCCCGACCCGCCGACTGTGTGCCGGTGCTGGCAACCGACCCGCTCTACATCCTCTACACCTCGGGCACGACCGGCATCCCCAAGGGTGTGGTGCGCGACAATGGCGGCCATGCGGTGGCGCTGCACTGGTCGCTGCGCAACATTTACGGGGTGAAGCCCGATGAGGTGTTCTGGACCGCCTCGGATGTCGGCTGGGTGGTCGGTCATTCCTACATTGTCTACGCGCCGCTGCTGCTCGGTTGCACCACGGTCATGTACGAGGGAAAGCCGGTCGGCACGCCTGATGCCGGCGCCTTTTGGCGCGTCGTCGAGCAGCATCGCGTGCGGGTTTTTTTCACCGCACCGACTGCCTTCCGCGCGATCAAGCGCGAAGACCCCGAGGGCCGCTTGATCCGGGGCCGCGATCTCAGTGAATTCCGCGCCTTGTTTCTCGCCGGCGAACGCGCCGACCCGCCGACCGTTGCCTGGGCCGAGGAGCAGCTCGGTATCCCGGTCATCGACCATTGGTGGCAGACCGAAACCGGATGGCCGATCGCCGCCAATTGCCTCGGCATCGAACGGCTACCGGTCAAGCACGGCTCGGCGACCCGCGCCGTGCCGGGTTGGGACGTGCGGGTGCTCGATGCCGAGGCCGAGGGTGCGGTGCGCGAGATGGAACCGGGCGAGATCGGTGCGCTGGGGGTCAAATTGCCATTGCCGCCGGGCGCGCTGCCGACCTTGTGGCAGGCCGACGACAAATTCGTCGACGCCTATCTGAGCGCCTTTCCCGGTTATTATCAGACTGCCGATGCCGGGTTGATCGACGGCGACGGGTACGTCCACGTGATGACCAGGACCGACGACATCATCAACGTCGCTGCCCATCGTCTCTCCACCGGGGAGATCGAGGAGGTGCTGGCGGCGCATCCCGATGTTGCCGAGTGCGCAGTGATCGGCGTCGCCGATGCGCTCAAGGGGCAAGTCCCGCTCGGTCTCTTGGTACTGAAGGCCGGTGTCATGCGGCCGGCCGACGAGGTCGAGCGCGAAGCCGTTCAGCTGGTCCGCGATCGCGTCGGCCCGGTGGCGAGCTTCAAGACAGCGCTAGTCGTCACCGGCCTGCCGAAGACCCGCTCGGGCAAGATCTTACGCGGCACCATGCGCAAGATCGCAGAGGGCGAGGACTACCCGCTGCCGGCGACGATCGACGACCCAGCGATACTCGCAGAAATCAACAGGGCCTTGGCAACAGCCGGCTACGCCAAGAGGTAGGCCGCTCAGGTCTCCAGCGGCTGCGCCTGCTGGGTGCCGACCATTGCATCCTCCGCCGGCCGTCTCGCACGCGTGCGATTGACCGCCTCCTCGAGCTCTGCCAACGTGCAAAGACCGAGTTCGACCGGATGACGCGGCTTGATGTTGGGGCTGTTCCAATGCGTCCGGTCGCGCACCGCGGCGATGGTCGGCTTCGTTGTGCCGATCAGTTTCGAGATCTGCCCATCAGACAGCTCGGGATGGCTCTTCAGCAGAAAGGCGATGGCATCCGGCTTGTCCTGGCGCTTGGCGATTGGCGTGTAACGCGGTCCCTTATGCCGGAACAGCTGCGGCGGCAGGGCCTGCGGGGAGAGTTTGAGCCGCGACTGAGGGTCGGCCTGACACCGCGCGATCTCCTCCGCGGTGGTCTGCCCGTTGGCCACCGGGTCGAGGCCCTGCATCTGGTTGGCTACCTCGCCATCCGCTATGGCCTGAATCTCGAGAGGATGCAGTTCACAGAAATCGGCAATCTGCTCGAAGGTCAGAGAGGTGTTTTCGACCAGCCACACGGCGGTCGCCTTTGGCATCAGGGGAGCAGTCATGCTGGGGTCCTGGTTCAGGGGTTGCCGCCGGCAAGCCGGGGGCGGCACGCCTGAGAGTTCAAAAAAGCTAAACATTATATAATCCGTGGACCAGCCGGGGAAAGACGGGAGACGGAGGAAGACATGGATGAGGAGGAACTCGAACCGCGCCGGAGGCCGGCAAAGCCGAAGGATCTGACGTTGCTGGGGATCGAGGAGCTGGAGAGCTACATCGCCGAGCTCGAGGCCGAAATCGCCCGCGTCCGCGTCGAGATCACCGCAAAGCTCGGGCAGCGCAGCGGCGCGGAGGCGCTGTTCAAGCGGTGATCGGGCGACTGCTGTTCACGAGCCTCGCCCCTCCCTGCCGCTGCCGCGTGCGGGAGGGCAGGAGAGGGGGCTAATACTTGTTAACCCAAATGTTTGTGGAAGAATGCGGCGATCGGGTCGAAGGAAACGCTGGTCGACCGCACATCGTTGGGGACGTACACGATCTCGATGTCGCCGCCCGCCTTGCGGTAGTTTGACACAAACCGCTCGGGCTCGTTGCCGGGGAAGCTCGAATCGTCGTCGTGATAGTCGTGGACGATGTCCGGCCTGCCCTGAACCCACAGCGCCGGCGGAGTTGGCACCTTCTCGCCGCGCTCGAGCAGCAGCATCGGGTTGCCCTCGATCATCGCCGCTTCGGTCTTCCAATACGTGTCGTGCTTTTCCTTCATGCCGATCGAGAACACCGGCGGGTTCGGGCCCTTTTCTAGCTTCTGGGCATTGCGATAACGTGAGAGCGGGTTGATGACCGGCCACGACATCGAGACGGCCCGTACGGTCGCATCGACCGCGGGCGAGCCGGCTGGCAACGGGATCGAAGCGTATCGAGAGTCGTTTGGCCGCATCGCCGCCAGCATGGCGAGGTGTCCCCCGCTCGATTGACCGGCGATGCCGATCTGGTCGGGACGGATCTTCAGGTCGCGCGCACGCGCCTTCAACCAGCGGATCGCGTAATTGATGTCGATCAGCGTATTCGGGTACCCGTCCGCCGCGTGACGAAAGTTCAACGAGGCGACGACAAAACCGTTCTTTGCCAGGGTCTGGTCGAGTCCTTGCGTGCCGGTCAGGTCGCCGCTGTTCCAGGCGCCGCCATGGAGGTCGATCACCGCCGGAAACGGCCCCTCGCCGTTGGGCTTGTAGAGCCGTGCGATCAGCGGCTTATCGCCATGGCGCAGATATTCGACATCTTCTGTCGAGAATTCATAATTCGGCATGTCACTCCCCTTCCGGGTTCGCTCAAGCTGCCAGCTTCGGCGACGGCACACCGATGGCCTCCGTGCCCGAAGCTGACTAGGCAGCCTACTCGCTCCTCTTGAACTGCGAAAGGCCGTAGGTGTTTCGATTGTCCGCTAACGCATGTTCCCGGTATGGCCGAGCGAATAGCGGCCCGGCTGCGGCCAGACGGTCAGGCCGTGCGGCTCTTGCCCGACCGGGATGGTTTTGACCGCACCTGTCGTCGGGTCGATGTCGTAAACGACATTGTCGAAGCGCCCCGAAAGCCACAGCTGCTTTCCGTCCGCGGTCACATCTCCCATATCGGGGCTGCCTCCGCCCGGGATCGGCAAGGATCGCTCGACCTTGCGGGTCGCGAAGTCGATCACCGCGATGCTGCCCTTGCCGTGCGGTGGCCCGTGGATCTTGTGAGAGCCGCGGTTGGCGACATAAAGCTCGGTGCCATTGCGGCTCGGGTAGAGGCCGTGCGTACCGACCCCGGTCGGAATGAAATCGGTCTGGCTGAAGCTGTCGCCGTCGACCAGGTAGACGCCGTCTGCCTGCATGTCGGCGACGTAGAAGGTGGTGCCGTCTGGCGAGATCCGAATGTCCTGCGGCATCCCCCTTTTCCCGAGCCGCAAATAGCCGAGCACTTGGTGGTTGACGAGGTCGACCTTGACCAGACCGCCGCCGCGAAACTCGCACGTAAAGATTGCGTAGCGTCCGTCAATCGAAAAATCGGCATGGTTGATGCCGGAGCAGCCCGGGGCGGCAATGGATTGCTGGAGCGCCATCGTATGTGGGTCGCGAAAGTCGAGCCGTTTACGGCGCTCTGCGACAACGATGGCCGATCGACCATCGGGCGTAAAATAGAGGTTGTAGGGGTCGTCCACCGGGATGGCTTGCCCGGGCTTGCCTGTTTTGGGGTCGACCGGCGTCAGGCTGCCATATCTGCGACGGGTGCCGTTATTGGCTACCCATAAGGTCTGCAAATCCCATGATGGCACCACGTGTTGCGGGATGGCGCCGACCTTGAACCGATCCACCACCGCGAGCCTCTGCGGATCGATCACATAGACGTCGTTCGACCGCAGGTTCGGCACGTAAATACGCGACAGCGCTCCGCCGACTGCCGCGCTGAGCTGACCGGCTCCGGCGGCGCTATAGAGGTTGCTCGGATTGGGCACCGGCGGCATGCCAGGCACGGTGTCAACGGGACCGGTGCGAACCTCACGCAGCAATGAGGAAGCCGGCTGTGCCTTGCCAATCGCAGAGGAGCCGGCCAAGCACAACGCGCCGCTGATATCGCGCGGGCCGAGCGCCGGCAACGCCGCGACCCCTGCCCAACCGCACAACCCTAGCAACGGGCCGAGCCATAGGGCCACACCCAACCAACGACCAATGTCCTGCAGCACTGCGACCTCCGAATACCCGATATCATTGCCGCGCGACGGCCTTTTTAATGGCGTCGACCGTCCGCGTCACGATCAGGTCCACACCGAGCTGTCCTAACTGAGGGTTAGAGCGCCTCGGGTCGCCGCGCACGCCGTCGCCGGGCTGCAATCGATTCGCCCGGACCAGACCCGGATCGACGGCGAGCATCAGAGAGGTGTCGGCGAGACCGGCATGGGTTCCGACTTCCTCCTCGTGATAGCCCTTGCTTTTTAGAAGCTGAGGGAATTCCGTCTCGCTGGCGCGGTAATATTCTTCGATGGCGTGGGCACGGGCACCCGTCGCGGCCCATTCCCGATTAAGCCGCACGGCGACCGCCGCTTCGTCCTGCTGATAGCCACCGTGATCGCCGAGAAAGACGATGTCGTGGAACCCCGCGAGCTTGAAGCTTCGCGCCCCGAACTCGAGAACCTTTTCAAAGACCTCGTCGGGAACGGTTATCGTGCCGGGAAACCGCATGTGTTCCGTCGGCGGATTGACGCGGCCTTCCGGCACATACGCTATCACCGGTGCGACAAGCGCGTTCCCCAAAGCACGCGCGATCTTTTCGGAAAGCAGATGCACGCGCCGGTTATGCTTGCCGAGCGCCATATGCGGGCCGTTCTGCTCGGTTCCGCCGATCGGAACGATGATCGTCGTTTTCCCCGATTTGACGAGGTCACGCAGCTCGGTCCAGGTCAACTCTTCGAGGAACACCGAATCTGCGGCCCGGGCGGCCAAGCTCGACCCCGCGAGCAACAACACACAGAAAACAAACAAGACTCTGCACATCTTGCGTCGGCTCTTTCTCCGTGTCTTCCGCGCCGACGCCTGAGATCAGGCGATTGCAGCAACGGTGCTTGCCGCCAACGCTCCGAAGACCACAACGAGCCACGGCGGCACCGCCCAGAGCGTCAGCAGCAGAAAGGCCACGATTCCAATCGCGAAATCGGCCGGCGTGAAGATCGCGCTCGTCCACACCGGCTTGTAGAGCGCCGCCAGCAACAGGCCCACCACGGCCGCGTTGACACCCCGTATTGTCGACTGCGCCGCGGGGCGACGCCGCAGGCTGTTCCAGAACGGCAGCGCCCCGATCAGCAGCAGAAACGACGGCAGAAAGATCGCTACCAGGCAGATCAGCCCGCCCAACCAGCCGTTGGGGACCGCCCCCATGACCGTGCCGAGGTAGGCGGCGAATGTGAAGAGAGGCCCTGGAACTGCCTGTGCGGCGCCGTAACCGGCGAGGAAGGCGTCGTTGGTCACCCAGCCGGGCGGTACCACCTCGGCTTGCAGCAGCGGCAGCACCACATGCCCGCCGCCGAACACGAGAGAACCCGAGCGATAGAACGAGTCGAAGAGGGCGATCGCCTGCGACGGCACCGCCGCCGACAGCGCTGGGAGTCCGAACAGCAGCAATAGGAAGGTGAGCGCCGCGGCTACCGACCAGGGGCGCGGCAGATGGATCGCGAGCGGCGCTCCTGTCGGCGACGGTGCACCGCTGCGCAGCGCGCCCCAGCCGATCAGCCCGCCGGCGACGATCGCACCGATCTGGCCCGCGGCGGCCGGCACCGCGAGGGCAAGGATCGCCGCACCGACGGCGATCGTGGCGCGCTCCCGGTCGGGGCACAGGTTGCGCGCCATTCCCGACACGGCTTGCGCGACGACCGCCACGGCTACGATCTTCAGACCGTGCAGCCAGGCGGCCTGCGAGAGATCGGCAAATGCTGTCACGCCATACCCAAAGAGGATCATCGCCAAGGCGGAGGGCGTGGTAAAGCCGAGCCAAGCGGTCAAGGCTCCCGGTAGGCCGGCCCGCAAGATACCGAGACTGATCCCGACCTGGCTGCTGGCGGGTCCGGGCAAGAATTGGCAGAGGGCGACAATGTCGGCAAAAGCCGGCTCGTCGAGCCAACGGCGCCGCTCGACGAATTCGGCGCGGAAATAACCGAGATGCGCGACCGGACCGCCGAACGAGGTCAACCCAAGCCGCAAAAAGACCCGCAGGACCTCCAAAGCCGAGCCGTGATCAGCTTGGCTGACCGCTGCTGGCGGGGCCGGCATGTCCATTTGGTTTGTCTCTTGCGTCATGCCTTGGGTGGTGCCGGGGAGTGAGCCGTCGCGTCGAGGTCGTGCCGCTGGCCGAAGTCGCATCCGGACGCCGTCCCGCGGTCTGTCATTCATCGCACGATGAACAACACCACCGGAAGGGGGAACGCGGCACGGCACCGGAAGCACCTGGATGGGCATGTCGTATGATTATAACAATTTCCATGTTGACAATCACTCTGTCGTAAAATAGATTTCTTCTCTGTAATCAGGTTCGCGGAGAGATCGACCCGATGGCAGTCGAGCCCGACTCTGCCCCGCCGCCAGAGACGAGAGACATGTGGGAAGCTTTTCATTATTGTGACGTCTTCGCGGGTCAATTCACAGCGGAGGAATGCGAGCGCGTCGTTGCGCTGCATCGCGCTACGGGTGTGCTCCAGAGCAGGATGCCTCAAGGCGACGGCACTTTCATCAGAGACAGCGATTTGTTCTGGGTTCCGCGAATGGCGGATACCGAGTGGATCTTCGCGCGCATCTGGGATGTCGCCGCCCTGTACAATTCGCGATACGGATTTGAGCTCTCAGGACAAATGGGTCAGCTGCAGCTGACCCGTTACTCCATAAATCAGCTCTATAACTGGCATATGGATCTGGGCGCCGGCGCAATGAGTCTGCGCAAAATATCGGTGGTCGTCGAGCTGGCTGCCTGCAGATATGATGGTGGAGGGATTGAGATCTTTTATGGCGAGAGGACCGGTAACCGGATTGGTCTCGGTCAGGGAGACGTACTAATCTTCCCGTCCTTCATCATGCACCGGGCGTTGCCGGTGCAGAGCGGTACCCGCTGGACCTTGGTCTCGTGGCTCACTGGGCCCGAGCCGCTGCGATAAGCGGTCCAAGTTGCTGAGAATTATCATCTAGGCCGCAAATGCGGTTTGTGCCAGGAATGTCGTCGGCTGATGAGATGTACGATCGCTAGTCCATCCGACGAAGCTCAGGGATCAAATCGGATCACTGATCGGAATAGGCACCCCGGCACACGAATAACAAATGATACGGCGGCCGATTGTCAGCGGTCGTGTCGCCGGAGGCTTTGCTGAAGCGTTTCTAAGCGTGCCCCCAGAGCCGCTTTGACGCTATTGCCGCGCCCTCGACCATCGCTCCCAGCTTCTTGAAGGCAATATCGGGGTCGATCTTGCCATAGCCGGCGAAGGTGCCAAAACCGCAATCGGTGCCGGCGATCACCCGTTCGCGGCCGACGATGTCGGCGAATTGGCAGATGCGCTGAGAGACGAGCTCGGGGTGCTCCACATAATTGGTCGACGTGTCGAGCACGCCCGGCACCAGAACCTTGTCATCGGGCAATTTTACGTCCTTCCAGACCGTCCATTCGTGCGCGTGTCGCGGATTGGCCGCCTCAACCACCAATGCCATCGGCTTGGCTTTGACTAGGATCGAGGCGACCTTGGCGAAGGCAATATCGTGGTCATGCGGCCCCTCGTAATTACCCCAGCAGATGTGAATGCGCGCCCGGTCCGCCGGGACGTTGCGCAATGCATTGTTCAGCACATCGACATGGAACGCCGCGCGTTTGAGAAATTCCGCCTCGCCGAGCTCCTGAAAACTGGTGTGACGCGCCATTGCGAGATCGGGACAATCGAGCTGCAATACAAAGCCGGCTTTGACGATCGCTTCGTATTCGTCCTGCATCGCCGCGGCGATGGCTTCGACATAGACCTCGTGCGACGGATAATGCCGGTTGGTCTGGAACACCGGCACGAGCCCGGGCGATGCCGCCGTCATGAACCCTTCGGCAACCTGGACCTGGGCGAGCGCGTCTTTGAGATTGGCGAGGTCGTGCTCGAGCGGCGCGCGGTCGCGCACCGCCACTGGGCCGACGCACACCGCGCGTCTTGCGACGTTGGCCCCGGTCATCCGCTCGTAGGCGGCGAGAAAATTCGGATGATCGCGCGTGTCGAGCCGCGGCTTTGCCGGTTCGTGGCCGGAAAAGCCCGAGAGCCGGTCGGCGACGTAGGTCGAGTAGCCGGGTTTCGACATCTCGCCGTCATTCACGATGTCGATGCCAGTTTGAGCCTGATGCTTGACGATGTCGAAGACCGCCTGCCGGGTCAGGCGGTCGAGCGCCGCCTCGTCGTAGGGCTGGCTCTGGTCCTTGCGCACCAGGAGCTCCTTGAGCTCGGGCGGGCGCGGCAGGCTGCCGACATGGGTCGTCAGAATGCGGTCTTGGCTCGTCTTCATCGCCATTCACCCCCTTGTGAGATGCTGCAGAATGCGCCGCTTCCCATTCTGCAGCAAGCCACGGCCACCGTCACTCGATCACCTCGTCGGCGCGGCCGAGCAGCGTCACCGGAAGGGTGAGACCCAGCGCCTTGGCGGTCTTCAGGTCGATCATCAGCTCGAACTTTGTCGGCTGTTCGACCGGCAGATCGGCCGGCTTGGCGCCTCTCAGGATCTTATCTACCTAGGCCGCGGCGCGACGGTACATGTCAGGGAAGTTCGGCCCGTATGACATCAGCCCACCCGCCTCAACGAACTCCTTCACCGAAAACATCGACGGAAGCCGGGCCTTGGCCGTCAGGTCGAGCAGCCGTTCTCGATGCTCGGTAAAGATTATACCGATCGCGACGATCAGAGCGGTCGCGTGCCGCTCTGCCATCGCCCGGAAAGCCGGCTCAAAATCGTCGGAGCCTCGCACCTCGGCGAGAAGGAGCTCCACGTTTAAAGATCGGGCCGCCGCTTCGATCTCTCTGAATACTGGGTCGGCTGCAGGGAAGCTTGGATCCCAAAGGACGCCCACGCGGTTGGCGTCTGGAACGGCGGTGGTCAGTAACTGCAGCCGTTTGCCTTCGAGCTCGCGGGTTAGAATGCTCAGGCCAGTTAGGTTGCCACCTGGCCGCGACAGTGAGGTGACGAGGCCATAGCCAATGGGATCGCCGATCCGGGCGAAGACAATCGGGATCGTCTGGGTCGCGCTCTGAGCCGCCCGCGCTGCACCTGTGCCGATGGCGAGGATGAGGTCCGGCTGAACGCGGACTAGCTCGGCGGCAAGGCCCGGCAGGATCTCGTATTTTAGCTCAGCGTAACGACGTTCAAAGGCAATGTTCTGCCCTTCAGTCCACCCAAGGTCCCGCAGTCCCTGCGCAAAGGGTTCGAAAGACTTTGCCACCAGCGAAGGGCTCTCGTCTGACAGTATTCCTAGGAGCGGGACCTTCGTGGGCTGCTGCGCGCCGCTCGATAGCGGCCACGCGAAAAGACTTAGGCTCAGCGCGGCAATGAGCCTCGTTCGCCCGACACTCACGCCGTTACATCGCGCAGAGCCGGCAGGACCGGATCGATCTGGTCCAATGGCCGGCGCGGCTGGGATGGAGCGAACCGCATATAGGCCGCGAGCTCTTCCTGCGGAAGACGGCCGACGATCTGGCCGATGTCGGCGAAGCGAATTCCCTGCCGCAGCAAATGAACCAGATAGGTATGGCGAAGCGCCGGCAAAGTCACCTCGTCGGCGCCTTCGAGCCCGGCGTCGTAGGCTGCGTACATCACTAGGCTGCGGACGTCGTCGAGCGGCAACGGACCGCCCGCCCGGCTGCGCAATACGGTTCCCTCTGCGGGAGACTGCAGCGCCCGACGGGCGGCGATCAGCTGGCGAAGCGGATCGTTGAGCGCCAGGGAGCGAGGGCTTTCCCCGCTTACTCGGATCGTGCCGGCATCGAATTCGATCTGATTCCAAGTTAGAGCGACGATCTCTTCGGCGCTCAAGCCGCTCAGCAGGCCCGTCAAGATCAAGCGCCCGTCATCGATTGTCGCCCGCAACAGAGCGGCCACCTCGTCGTTGGTCAATTCTCGCGGCAAGGCATCGGGTGCCGGCAAGCGGGCGGTGTCTGCTGCGAGCAGGGAAGGGGGCGCAGCCGGCGCATCCCGGCCGACCGCCAGCGGCCACCACCGCTGCCGCTCGGGGGCGGCGGTTGCCGGTTCCGGGCGAGAGAAAAACTCGACCAGCCATACGGCGAGGAACCCGAGCGCTGCCGCTACGCCGAGGCTGAGGCCGGCGTCGCGAGCATAAAGCGGGCGCCACGGCAATTGCGGCGCGGTTGCCGCTTCGAGGATTTCCAGACGGGGGGCGACCTCGCTGTCGCTCGCTTCCAGTCTCGCCAGTCGGTCCGAAGCAGCACGGTGCAGCTGTTCGAGATGCGTGAGATCCTCCTGCATCGCCTTGAATTCGCCAAAGCGCACGATGAAGGTCTGCACCGCATTTTTGTTGTCATTGATCTGCTGCTGCAATTGCTCGACGGCTTCGCGGGCGGCTGTCACTTTTCCTTCTGCTTCGGTAACTGCGGCTCGCTGACCCGCAGTGCGTTCCGTTTTGATCTGCTGTTCCAGATTGTCGAGCCGCCCGCGCTTCGCCTTTATCGCCGGGTCCAAATCGAGATATTGCGGGGTGAACCGTTGCTGGAAGTCGTGCAGATCCTCGCGCAATTGCGAAGCGCGCTTTTCCAAATCCGCGACGGTCGGGTTGTCCTTGGCGGCGACGACGCCCTGGCCGGAAGAAGCGGCATTCCGTGCCGCGCGCAGCTGTCCCTCGGCCGCAGCCAGCTTGCCTTTGGCCTCATTGAGGTCGGTGGCAAGACCTTTGGCGGCGGACAGCAGCTGATTTTCGTCCCGCTCCGTCGAAACGATATCGTTGCTCGACCGGAATGCGTCTACCTCCTGCCGTTTCGCCGCTACTTTTTGCTCCAGCGTCTTGACCGAGTCGTGCAGCTGGTCGGCGCCGACCCCCGTCGATTTTTGGTAGGCGGCGGCCAAATGCTCTCGGTAGACACTGGTCAAAGTATTCACCAGTCGCGACAGAAATTGCCGCTGCGGACCCTCGGCGCGCAGCAGGACCACCTGAGTGCCCTCGACGGTTTCAGTGCTCAGCATATGCCGCACCCCGTCGACCGGATCGCTGCGGATATCGGAAGGTAGCTCCCCGGACTTCGAAAGGCGCTCAACGGCCTCCTCGAGTAACGGACGACTGGTGAGGACCTGAACTTCCCTGAGGAAGGACGGGGAGCCGTGCTCCTCGGCCCCTCTTGCCTCCGGCCCGGTTGAGGCGGCGATGGATGTCGAGCCGACGACCGATACCGGCGATGCCGAAGCCGGCGTGATCTCCAACCTTGCGGTGGCCTGGTATTCCGCCGGTCGCATCACCGTGTAGGCCAAGCCGAGGACCAACACCGGGAGGCAAACACAGGAAAACACAAGAAGGCGGCGGCTGCGCGGTTTGCCCACCGATTTATCTTGCAAATCCGGCGAATAGACCCCGAGCGAAAACTCTCGATCGTCCCGTAGGTAAGGAAGATTCGGCATGTCGACCCGATCTTCTGGTGCCGGCAATCCGTCGGCGGCGATTATGATACCAGATCATGAGACGAGGGGGGCGGCTTGCCGGCAACCGACGGCACGCTTTACCTTGTATGTGCGAGCACCGTCCTCCAGGAGCTAGGGAACACCCGATGATCTGCGATGTCCACGCGCACTATACGCCGAAGAATTTCAGCGAGTTCATGGGCGACCGGTTTGCCTCGCCGGTTCATCTGCCGGTCAAGCGCGGAATGGCGCGCCACCCGTTTTCGGATTCGCCGGAGGACATTGAGGGCCGGTTCAGGCTGATGGATGAGGCGGGGGTCGAGAAGCAGGTGTTGTCGCCGAACCATCCTCCTTACCTGCCGGACGAGCGGGAGTGCGTCAAAGCCGTGCAAATGCTCAACGACGGCTACGCCGACCTGGCGCACCGCTATCCGCGGCGCATCGCCTCTTATGTGATGCTGCCATTGCCCCATATCGGTGCAGCGCTGAGGGAGATGGAGCGCGGCTTCGAGCAATTAGGCTGCGTCGGCGTGAATATGAATATCGT
>Ga0306919_10000610_pt1 | contig 15989 bp, 25 predicted proteins | sample flu12Cox44000172_FD_203764 | JGI IMG/M metagenome (GOLD analysis project Ga0306919, IMG submission 203764) | Lab enrichment of tropical soil microbial communities from Luquillo Experimental Forest, Puerto Rico - flux4day.12C.oxic.44.000.172 (v2)... | ecosystem: Environmental > Terrestrial >... | reverse complement strand
AGGAAATCTGCGAAGCTCTGGTCGCCATAGAAAGGCAGACCGTGGGCCGAGTACGGCAAGAGCGGCAAACCCATTTCCAAGAACCAGCTCGCCAAACGCCTCAAGCGGTTCAAGATAGTTCCGGACACCATTAGGATCGGCGGCAAGACGGCGAAGGGTTACTACCGGCGCCAATTTCAGGAGGCTTGGGACCGCTATTTGTCCTCTACCCCCCAAGAATCCCTTTCCGAAACGTCACAACGTAACAACGCCGATGAAATAGGCACTTCTGTTCCGTTTCAAAACGTAACAGAAAAAGCCGTGTTACGTTTCGAAAGCAGCGAGAAACCACCGTCAAATGGGCATTGTTACGTTGTTACGGATGAAAATGCTGTTTTGCAGAGAGAGGGGACGAAGGGCGCCCAAAAATGCGCACAGTGCGGCAAGGATGGTGCTGAGCTAGAGGCCTACTATGGAGACGCTTCGGCGTGGCTGCACCGTGGGGCTTGTGAGGACGCTTGGAGGGCCGCCTGTGATGTCGGTGATCTGACTATCCCGTCGTATCTCGATCGGCGCGGTGGGGCCGCGGCATGAATCGCCACGCCAAAACCATTGGCGAAGGCCCGCATGAACGGCGCGGGGTAAGGACACCACCCCCTTATAGGGTGTGACAGATGTGACGGTGCGACGGTGAGTTGGCGATTGTCGGTTTTAGTTGATTTGAACGCGCGCAGGCGTTTCGATCGCATTTTCGTTCCGACGCGACGCTCCCTCGAACCGAGCATTTTCCTCGATCGCCAGAGTTCGATGGAAAATATCGCCTTCAACGACACCGGTGCCATTTATCTTGACGCGGTTGGCGCGGACGGTGCCCTTAAGGTTGCCGCCAACTGTCAATTCCTCTGCGACGACATCACCCACCATGTGTGCGCCTGCAGCAATCACGACATGCGAGGCGTGTATCTCACCCTCGACGCGACCAAAAATAGTCAGGGCACCACGGCCGACAATCTTGCCGATAATCGAAAGGCCCGACGTAATTGCGGCCGCTTCCGGCTGCGACCCATTACCATCACGTGCCAGGCGACGAATTTCCTCCTGCGTAGACGCGACGACTCGATCGGTATGTGACTGAGCTTCTTTACCAAACACCATGTCCCTCTCCCTAAAATGGCACTTACTGTCGGAGAATTCGACTGCTCAGGTAGCGTGAAGGTTAGGTTGGAAGCGCAGGCACAATGCCGACCCCCCCGGTCGAGCCCCGCACTAACTGAGGCCACCGATAGTTGCGCGATTTCGTGGCGCAGAAATGGCAATTAACAGTCAAAAACAGATGAAAGGCTGAGAATGGATGCGATCGTGAAGTATCCCAACCGCTGGACTGCTGGCATATCTGGCAACCCGAACGGGCGGCCAGTTGGCTCGCGTACGGCCTTTTCAAACGCTTTTCTGCGCGACCTGGCTGAGAGCTGGGCCAAACATGGCAAAGCGACTATGGTTCACACGGCCAAGGCTAATCCTGAGGTTTATTTCGCGACTTGCGCGCGCTTGATCCCAAAGGATGTGCAGCTCACGATCGAGCAAACAACGCCGCGAGGCTTGGATCAAAGTGATATCGCTGCCATGCTGCTGCGGGGCCTTCGCACGAAGGTCCGCGGCGATCGCGTTGCCGGCTTCGATCGCCCGTTGGTGTACCAAAAGGCCCAACGCGTCCCCTGTTAAGCGCTTTTTGAATTTGGACCCCAGCCTACTTCACTGGCGCTTCATAAGGTCGTTTTGCAACAAGCGGAATGCCGGCGATGGGCGGCGCTGTAAAAACGCCGCCGCGCTTCTGCTCCAGGTCACAACGGATTTGCCAAATCCGGCCGAGTACGAATCCGATCGCCATCGCGACTGCGATTTCGAAAACCATGATCAAGAACACCAAAATCATCGGCGTGTTTCCTTGTGCAGCCCAGAAAGGCCTCGGCCCGTTTTCTGGGAGCGCGGACCCGGAGCTTGGGCTTGTGTGCGCGATTAGTGGAGCCCCGCCAACAAAGTAGCGGCGATTCGTGTCTGAGCGGTTAAGCTGCGCGTTATGCGCGCGCGATCGCCCACCCCTTTCTGTCCGGCGCGCTCATCGCCGGGCAGTGCCCCGACCGGCTTCGGGGCAGGCTGCGCGTTGAGCTGCTGTCCGCGGATGTACCGGCGGCGCTCCGCGCGGCCAACACAAAAAGAAAGCGGCCCCATTGTCTCAAGGAGCCGCAAGTTCGCTTCCTCAACAAGTCTGGCGATTGCTAACGCGGGCACCCGTTGGCAGTTCCCGACCGTAACAGAATGCCACGTTCGCCGTGATCCGCCGCGCCTATGCGTACGCCGGGCGCGGCAGCTCTTGCTCTTAGTAGTAGCCGTAGGCGCTACAAACGTTGACCCACTGCCAACCATAATAAATCCAGCAGGAGTCATACGCGTAGTCATAGAACGGACCACCAAATCCGAACGCGAAGAAATTGCGGTTGCGGAATCTGTTGTGAACGAAGTGGTCATGGAAGCGGTGGTCGCGCATGCCCCATGCAAGGTTATTCCTGGGGCCATTCCAGCCCTGAACGGGTCCTCGAACCGCCGCAGTGGTCATCGGGCCACGCGCCACGGGGCCCATACTTCCGCGCATCATCATGGGTCCTGCACTGCCACCGCGCCAGCCGCCTCCCGCAAAACTGCCGCCTCCAAAACTACGGGCGCCCGCAAAACCACCGCCACCTCCAAAACCACCGCCGCCACCGCCCCAGTGACCGCCGCCGCCTCCGAAACCACCTCCGCCGCCGTGACCACCACCGCCACCACCGCCTCCGCCACCGTGAGCTGCCATAGCGGTTGAGCCGATGCCGAGTGCTGCAACGGCCGCTAATGTGATGAGAGTTTGTCGGAGCATTTCCGTTCCTCCACTGTGAAAACTGCGCTTACCGTCCTGCTTTAATAACGCCGCGGTTCCCCAAAAGTTTGCTAACCGACACGTTACAAACGTGTCCGTTTTGGACAAAAAGTTCGTGGCTCGGAGTCGTCCTGGCAGACCGCCTTAGCGCCAGTGAGGCTGCGACTTCAGCAGCTCTGGCAACCTGGCAAAGTTCACAGCGATCCTTCGCGCCTCATCTTTAGTGAGTAACTTCGCCGCCGATCTACGCCCCGGCTCATCCTCGAAATAGACATAGGCGAGTTGCTGCCCGCTGTGATCGCGTACGACAAAGGCCGCGCCAATGTCCTCGACAGTCCAAGGCGGCGGGAAGCGGCGAGTTGTCATCCGAAATCCCGTTTTTAAGGTGCGGACGGAGCCTGCCTGGTTTAATAATTACACATTGCAGTTCGTTCAGAGGAGGCAACACGTGAATCCAATTGAGCCGGTTCACTTGTGGGAGACTGGTCCCAGAGTAACCAACCTGCATGCGGCCTTGCAGTTTCTTATCGGTCATCAGGGAAATCCCACCAGTGTCGCTCAGGTTCTTCTAGCGCAGCTCGCACCCGATGTGGCCGACAACACGTTCGGGCAAGCGACTAGGAACATTGTTGCGATATTTCAGGGTCAGCTGAAGAACTGGCCTACGGCGTCGTGGGGCAAGCTCCCTCAGAGGATCATAAATTTAGTGCAGTTGATCCCGGCAGATTTGCCCGGCGACGTTGACGAGGTGACAGCCGAGTGTCTGAACTGGCTTGTCGAAAAATTCCGCGGTATCAAATCCCCGTCGCCCGCTCGCGGCAAAGTGCGGCCCGCCGCGATATTGAAAAAGGCGGCAGGTGGGGCAGGTGCGTCGTGGTTTGACTGATTCTTTTGCTGGCCGGTTGTCGCGCTGCTTGAGGCCGCTAGCGACGCGGCTTGATCGCCGTCACATTGGCGCCGGTCGCTTGGGCGACCGCGACCTTAAGATGCGACGCCCACAGATCGAGGGCGGCCTTCTTCTCCGCCGCATAGGTGTTGCGATCGTAGGTGCGGATCAACTTCGGCGGCAGATGGTTCAATACCGCCTCGGCGATGTGCGGTTGAACGCCGAGTTTACCCAAGCCGGTGCGCACGGTGCGGCGCAGGTCGTGCAGCCGCCAGTCCTCTTTGAATGCGACCCGCTTATCGAGCGCGATCTTGGACTTCGACCATCCAGAAAACCCGCCATCTCGCGCAATGCCGAAAACAAAATCTCGATCACCACGGCGCATGAGGCCTTGCAGGATCGAAAACGCGGCATCAGTGAGCGGCACAATATGCTCCATGCCGTTCTTGGTGCGCTCTTTGGCTATGATCATGGTCCGCGTATCAAGATCGACTTCGGACCATTTAAGGCTGCCGATCTCTTCGCGACGACAACCGGTCAGCAGCAGCAATCGGACAATATAGCCATGGTCATTTTGCGGAGCGGCAAGCCACACCTTAGCGACCTCGCTATCGCTTAGAGATCGCTCACGGTGACCGTTTTCCTCTTGGCGGTTGGTGCCCGTCACCGGGTTATGATCGCACAGGCCTTCGCCTATGGCCCAACGGAACATGGCCGAGAGGGCAGCGCGAGCGCGGTTTGCGGTTACACCGCCCTTCGCCTTGGCGATGGCAGATAGTGTGGCGGCGACATTGGCGCGACCTATGCTCGCGATCGCGAGATCGTGGAGCGGTTGCCAATCTTTTTCGAGATGTCGTTTGACCTCGACAAAGCTGCGGGGCTTTAGATCGATCGACTTTGCCTCTAGGTAGCGCGCGATCGTAGCATCGAGCGTATGCGATGCCGCTGAGCGACGTTCGGCCTTCTCGTTTGCCGGATCGTGTCCATTAGCGACCTTGCCGAAAATCCGCCTAGCCTCTTGGCGCGCATTTTCGAGCGTCACCTTCCTAACGTCACCGAGGTTGATGCGGCGATGCTTGGAGCCGATCTTATACTGGGCGATGAATGTCCGGTGTTGAGCTTTATCGCCAACCCGAATGCGCAGACCGAATCCCGGCATCCCGTCGTCAAATTCGATATGCTCGGCCTTGCCGGCTTCGATCTTGAACTTGTCAATGGCCCTTTGAGTGAATTTCATGGCACCCCCGTTTCTGGGAAGAACCTGGGAAGATTGAAACTATCTTCCCAAGTCTTCCCAAGTCCTCATCTGGCCCCGAATAACTGAGGGTCTAACCCGTATCTAAGCCATTTGCAAGGGTTTTGGCGCCACCAGTCTTCCCATGTCCCCCGTATTTTGCAGACTTCGAATCTGAGGGTCGGGAGTTCGAATCTCTCCGAGCGCGCCACCGAAATCAGTAGCTTACTGTTGATATTTTAACGTTATGGCTCCCCATAATTCGGGTTTGGGGAGCGAGTGGGGATCAAATTAGAAAACATCTGTCTTTTGTCGCGGAAGAGGATTGGGGGCGCTAAGAGCGTCTCATTTCCGTCGGGTGGTCATTGCCGCCGCTCCAGTTCTTTCAGTTTTTGTCGGAGAGACGGCAGGCTAGCGACCGCCGCGCAGTTGGCCTGGTCGGTGGTCGCCTGTTTTTGTATCTGCTCCCATCGCGCGTCGGCATCCTGTTTATTCCAGGGACGCCGAGTGTCCGAATTAAACGCTCCCTCCGCGACCAAATTATCGAGCGAGCGACGATAATCTTGCAAGCTGAGGACGCGATCGCGCTGATAGAAGTAGAAACTAGTGCCATTCAGTTCGTTGCAATGAGCCAGGCCGGCGGCAAAGTTTCGCTGCGCCAATTCTGCCTCCAAAATTTTTTCCTTGAGATCATCAACCTCGGTGGAATCTTGCAATTGTCGGTCGATCATGCCCAATTCTTCCAGAGCTTTCACGCGGCTGTTTGCTCGGGTTTGCCTGGACAACACCGCATGACCGCCCACTACCTCCCGCCACCGTGGTCGAATTTGGGCCGCCTCGGTTAGCGGCGGATCGTGGCGAATATCGCCAGGCTGCCGGAGCTTTTGGGGAAGCCGTAGCTCTTCAATAGCGCCTTGGTTGCTTAGTCAGCGGATGTGGTCCCGGCGGGTCTTGGTACTGCAGATTGGGTCTACAGGACCCGCCACTCCCCCTCACTGTGTCCTGGCATTGTTGAAGGGTTACGAACCCGCAATTTGTGGCACCGTCTTTATAATTGCCCTCGGCGCACCACGGATAGTCTCGCGCCTCAGCGGGTTCTTCGACGCAAACAAAAGCTGCCGACGCGGCCAGGATGATCAGCAAAAGCCTCATGGTAGCCTCCCTGATGTTGCGGCGTCTCGCCGGTTTCGAAGTCGCGTGAGATCAGAATTTGTAGCAGTCCCCAGCCTTTCCCTTTAGGCTCGCGCGACAATCTTTCATGCTCAAATATGAGCACTCGGGCGGTGCAGTTGCTTCTGCAGGTTTCGCACAGTACCTGTTAGCAGCACTTGCAGCGCTCTCGACTGACCCCGGTGCAACGGCACCCTTGGGCGGCTTTACCTCTCTGCCCGTCTTCAAGTTGATATATTTGCCGTAGACCCAATCGCAGCAGGGTTCACCGGCATAGCCGGGCGCAGCAGGTCCCACGATGGCGCCGAGCGCCAGCAAGCTGACAGAGCAAAACGTTCGAGTGATCGTCATTGGCGTTTCCGTAAGAGCAAGGACGATCCCCTCACGACCTCAAATGTTCTGTTGGGGAGTATACATTTGGGAAGGGCCTGATGTCTGTCGCACGTACAGCGAAAAACAGGCGGTTATGATGGGTCATGCCCGCTCGCCGCTCCCCGCCGCCTTGGTCTGTCGCGGAGCAAGGCGTTTCAAATAAGAGGCAGATGTGGCCTCCGGGACAGAAGCAACGTCAGCAACCGGACCGGCGATTCGCCAGCGCTTTACGGACCTCCGCCTTCCCAAAGGTCACCACGACGAGCCTCCTGAACCAGACTGGTTCCGCCCTCTCCCGAATAATTATAAATTCGGAAATGGTGATGAGCAGAATGATGGCTTCTAGCCAATGCTGGGGATGCGATGCTCACGGCTGCAATTGCAGCGGCAAGAATCACTTTTGCGACGTTTGCCATGATTTCCTTCTCCGCGAGTGGCGAAACAAGGCGATGCTTTTGGGAAGATTGGATTACGTTGCCGCAAATTCCATCACGCTTTCTTGAGCACAATGCAGAGCTGCATTGCATGCGAGGCGCGGCGGATTGCGGTGAATATCGCCAAGCTGCCGGAGCACGATTAGCCTTGTAGCTAATCCCACCAAAGAGAAGGCCGCTGGTTGAGGCGGTCTTAAACTCCTTCTTTTAGTAACGATACCAAGCGTGGTGATGGTGATAGCGAGGATAATAGCCGTAGTAGCGATGACGGTAAGAGTGATGATGGTAGCCGTAATGCGAGCGCTGGCCCGGCAGCCAGTCACCATTAAGGCTCGAAGTTGAATTGCTGGGGTTCGGCTGGGCGGACGCGCTCACTATGGTGGCGGCGCTCAGCAACGCGGCGCTTACGGCCAAGACAATTGTTCGTTTTGCGACCATCGAAACACCTCCATTTTCACTTCCTGCCCTCACGTCAAACTGACGCGGATGATAATTGTTCCTGGAGCTGTCGGGGATCAGACAAACCGGGCAGATTGATCGGGGGGCTTTCACGCACGATGAGGCGCGAGCGTCGAAAGCGGCACGAAATATTATTTTGTACATTGAAGGACTACCAACGGCCAAACGCTACTCTGCGCCCGTTGTGGTCGATCTACTTGCGACGACTCGTTGGTCATTGATAACGCCCCTCAATGTCAGAAAATTCTGAATGAACGGCGCCCGCTTAGGTCGCGACTGCGGCGTCGATCGCAAGTTCCAGAAGGATGACGCCGACGCCAATGCTGTTATTGCACGGTCACGCCGGCGCGCTTGACTACGTCGGCCCATCGCGCAATTTCGACCTTCACGAATGGTGTCATCTCGGCAATCGGCATGTGGAACGGTTCGCCGGCCGCAGCGGTGATACGCTTTATCACAATCGGCTCGGCGAGGGCTTTTTCCACTTCGTTATGAAGCTTGACGATAATCGGTTGCGGCGTCTTTTTTGGCGCCCAGAGTCCGAACCAGACATAATTTTGATATTCCGGCACGGCGGACTCTGCGACGGTGGGCACGTCCGGCAGCAGCGGCGATCGTTGGGTGCCACTGACGGCGAGCGCACGCACCGTGCCGCCCTGAATCTGACCCAAGGCGCTCGCCAGATTGTCGAAGAATACCGGTACTTGGCCAGCATGATGTCGGCATAAGCTGGCTGCGCGCCGCGATAGGGCACGTGCGTCATCTTGATATCGGCCAAAAGTTGAAACAGCTCCATCGACAAATGCTGCCCAGTGCCGTTGCCGGCAGAAGCGAAATTAATTTCGCCGGGCTTCGCCTTGCACAGCGCAATGAGGTCCTTGACGGAATGGGCGGGAAAATTGTTGCTGACCACGAGCACGAAGGGGAATTTTGCGAGCATCGCGATCGGTTCGAAGTCGTTGACCGGATCATAAGGTAATTTCGCGAACAGGCTGGGATTGACCGCTATGCTCGCCGTGAGTCCGGTCGTCAGGGTATAGCCGTCAGGCGTCGCCTTGGCCGCGGTAACGGTGCCGGTGAGCGAGCCGGCGCCAGGAATGTTTTCGACGACGAACGGCTGCCTAAGTTGCGTGCTCAGCTGTTCGCCGACGATACGTCAAATAATGTCGGTGCCGCCGCCAGGCGTTGACGCCACGATGTCGGTGATGGGCCGCGTCGGATAATCCTGCGCAAGAGCACTCGCCGAGCCGACGCCGAGCATCAGTGCGGCTGAAAGAACCAAACCCCGCATTCGATTGGACAAGTATGCCCCCAACATCGGCCGTAACGCCGGCCCTGCAGCCCCAATTGGAGCCGTGTTTGTAACATTAATGCCAGCAATTTCGTCTTCGAAAGTCTTCAATTTCGCAAGAATGCAATTCAATGGAAGAGTTTCGAGAAGGAGTCCAGGCGACGGTCAGAAACGACGCCGTGGCCAGCCGCACCCGCCGCGACATCGATATGTCGCAATTTGGCTCCGCCCCTACCGCACGGGTTTCGGGCGGCGGCTCCCAAGCTCCGCCGCCCGATGGCGTCCGCGTGATGTCAAATCAGTGATCGCTACCGAGCGAGCACCGGATCGCGTGCCTGCGCAGTTTGCGGCTGCTTGATGCCGCTGAGATCATGTGGCGCCGCCGGCAACTGCAACACTGTTGCGGTTTGGCCGGGAACGAGCCGCGTCACCATCACGATTTGGCCGCCGGGAAATTCCAGCGCGTCATGATGGACGTGCGGATCGTCCATGTTGACCTGGCGGAATCGAGCCACGCGATGCTCAACCCGCGCTTTGCCAAACATACTGAAGGCGCGGTCAAATTGGACGTCACTGTCGAAAGCGAGCTCGGTGCCCGGGAGCAGGCAGACTGCCACGTCGGGATGACCGATTTCGGTAAAGCCACGCGTGATCGACTTCACGAAATCGGTGGAGACGAGCCTATCCGCGACCTTGGCGGGCCGCGAGGCGATGAGATGCAGACTATAGTCGCACATGGGGCACTCCTATGAAGAGCCGTATTCCGGCTCCCTTCTTCCTGAAACCCTGCTCTCGACCAATTGTTCCTGGGCGAAGCCGGCAGGCGCGCACCGTGCAATCGCATCGGCCCCAATGCGGCGGTCGCGAAAAGATATGTCGCGGACGGGACATATGGCATCATGCCCACGCCGAGTTAAGAGCGCGGTCTGGGGAATGGACGATCGAGCGGTCGACAAACGGGGGCAGAACGCAACGGCCGCCGGCATCGATCGCAAATACGGCAAAGGCCACAGCGATGATGTACCTCGTGGCATCATCTGCATGGTCATTGCGACGATTTTGTTTTCCGGGGCTTCGGCCGCGAGCAAATGGCTGGTGGGCGCTTATCCGGTCGGAGAGGTGCTCTGCCTGCGTTCGTTTGCGTCACTGATCGCCGGGGCGGCGATTATCTTGCCGGTCAGCGGCCTCTCGGCTTTTGTGACGCATCGGCCACGCGACCACTTGGCGCGCGGACTTTCGCAATCGATCTCGCAGTTTTGCCTTTTGATGGCATTCAGCCTGATGCCGCTTGCCGGCGCCGTTGCCATCAATTTTTCGGCGCCGTTATTTGCCGCCTTGGTGTCGATCATCTGGCTCAAGGAGTCGGCGGGTTGGGTCCGGGGCGCGGCGCTGGTGATCGGTTTCCTCGGCGTGCTGATCGTGACCAATCCCGGAACGAACTCGCTGACGCTTGGAGCCCTGTTCGCGCTGACCAATGCGGTCATGTACGGCACGGTAACCGTCGCGGTGCGCGGGATGACACGTACCGAATCCGCTGCCACGCTGGTGATCTGGCAATTGGCGGTGCTCGCTTTCTTCCATAGTTTTCTTTTGCTGTTCGGCTGGCGCTGGCCGACGCCAACCGACGCGGCGATGCTGTTCGGCACCGGATTCACCAACGCGATCGGCCAGTGGTTCTGGACCAAGGCTCTGCACTTGGCGCCAGCTCCGGCGGTGACGCCGTTTTACTACCTGATGCTGATTTGGGCCTTGATGTTCGGATTTCTCATCTGGGGGGATGTCCCTTCGGCGAGTCTCCTCGTCGGGTCTGCCATCGTCGTGATAACCGGCCTGTTTTTGTTCTTGCGGGAATCGCGGCTGCAACGACAGCTTGCGGCGCGCTGATCTGCCCGATATTGGGCTTGCGGCAAAATGCTAGAGTGTGGTGCGGGCGCCAGTCAGATGCCAAACAAGAGAGGTGGATAGTGGATCGTCGGGATCTTCTTACATTCGGCGCAGCCGCCGCGGCGATGCCTGTTGCGCCGCGCTGCGCTGTCGCGCTTGATTATCCGACTCGACCGGTGCAGGTGATTGTCGGGCAGGCGGCCGCGAGTTCTTCCGACATTACCGCGCGACTGATCTCGCAATATCTGTCGCAGCATCTTGGTCAGCAATTCGTCGTGGAGGTCCGGCCTGGCGCGACCGGCAATATCGCCACCGAGCTTGTCGTGCGCGCGATGCCGGACGGCTACACGCTGCTTCTGGTGAATTCACAGAACACGATCAATGCTGCGCTGTTTCCCAGTCTGCCGTTCGATTTCGTGCACGACATCGCCCCGATTGCTGGCGTATTCCGCGTGCCGCTGATCATGGAAGTGCTGCCGAGCTTCCCTGCGAAGACCGTTCCGGAATTCATTGCTTACGCCAAAGCCAATCCCGGCAAAATCAACATGGCTTCGGCTGGAGTAGGCGGGCCGCAGCATGTCGCCGGCGAATTGTTCAAATTCATGGCCGGCGTCGATCTCGTGCACGTGCCGTATCATGGTTCGACTCCGGCCATCACCGATATGCTCGCGGGACAGGTGCAGGTGATGTTCGACGTGACGCCGACTGCCTTGCCGCAGGTACGGGCAGGCAAGCTGCGCGCTTTGGCCGTCACCACGCCGGAACGCGTCGATCTCCTGCCAGGCGTGCCGGCAATGGCGGAATTTTTGCTGGGCTACGAAGCTTTCGGCTGGATCGGTTTTGGTGCTCCCAGCAAAACGCCCGAGCCAATCATCGCGACGCTTAACAAGACGATCAACCAGGCGGTGGCTGATCCCGCGATCAAGGCGCGTTTGCTCGATCTTGGCGGTTTGGTCATGCCGCCGAACTCGCCTGCGGATTTCGGCAAGTTCATTGCGACCGATACCGAGAGATGGATCAAGATCGTGAAGTTTGCCAATCTCAAGCCAGAGTGAGCGGTGAGCGGCAAGCGGCAAGCGGCAAGCGACGTGACTGGAAAGATCGAGGGGAGGGCGCATGAGACTTGCACGCAGAAAATTTCTGCATCTGGCGGCTGGTTCGGCCGCCGCGGGACCCTATTGCGGTTCGGCCTTTGCGCTCGATTATCCGACGCGGCCAATTACGATCGTTGTGCCGTTCGCGGCCGGCGGCGCGACCGATGTATTGGCCCGCGTTCTGGCGGATCCAATAGGCAAGTCACTCGGCCAGACCCTCATCGTTGAGGATGTGACGGGCGCCGCCGGCAGCATTGGCGTGTCGCGCGTGGTGCGTGCAACGGCAGACGGCTACACGCTCAGCGTCGGCACTCTAACGACACATGTGCTGATCGGTGGTCTTTACAAACTAGATTTCGATCTTTTGACCGATTTGACCCCAATCGCGGAGCTCGCTTACGAGCCGTTGCTCATCTGCGTCAAGAACAGCTTGCAGGCCCCCAAAGACACTGTCACCGACCCGTCGGGAACACGTCGGGAAGACCAAATCAGCTTGCGCCATCGATTAAACTAGCCTATACAAGCTGTCCTACACACACATTGGCACGCCACTGGACCGTCTTCCCGAAACTTCCCAACGGCTTCCCAGAAAGGGCGAATGCTCAAAGTTCGGCAAGACAGATGGGCAGGGGAAAATGAAACTCACCGCACGCGAAATCGACCGCTATCAGCCACCGGAGGGCAAGTCAGATCACATCGAATGGGACGATGATTTTCCCGGCTTCGGGCTGCGCTATCGGAATGGAAAGCGGGTCTGGCTTTATCAGTACGCATTCGGGAGCGGTAAGAAACGCGTCAGTGGGCGCATGACCCTTGGCGAATATCCGGCGCTACCTCCTGCCAAGGCCCGTTCAATAGCAGAAGATCATTACGCCGACGTTCGCCGTGGCGGAAATCCGGCCGCCGAGAAGAAGCAAAGGCGGCAGGAGGCGCATCATACCTTCGGGCGACTTGTAAGCGGCTATCTGGAAGCCAAGCAGAGCGAACTGCGCGATAACAGCTACGTCGAAATCAAACGCTATCTGGATGACTACGCCAAACCGTTACACGGTCTTCCGGCTACGGCAATCGACCGAAAGGCTATTGCTGACTTACTCGACATCATCGCACGGAGGGGACCAGTAACCGCCAATCGCGCCCGCACTAGTTTGTCCGCGCTGTTTTCGTGGGCCATGCAAAAGGGCCTGCATGATGCAAATCCAGTAATTGGCACCGAAACCCGCAAGGAAAAAAGCCGCGACCGGGTTCTCACCGATGGTGAGTTAGCGATTGTCTGGAATGCACTGAGTGACAGCGACTATTCCGACATCATCCGATTACTGATCCTGACTGGCCAACGTGCGGACGAGATTGCCGGTTTGCGCTGGTCGGAAATTGATTTTGACGGTGACATGATTTCATTGCCGGGAGAGCGGACCAAAAACGGACGCCCCCATGAAATTCCAATGTCGGCAGCGGTGCGGCACATTCTTTGGGCGAGACCACAATCGGACGCGCGCGATTTCGTCTTCGGCAGGGGTGTCGGCTTTCATGGTTGGGGGAGGTGCAAGGAACGGCTGGACAAGGCAATCGAGGACAAATTCGGCAAGCCGCTTCCGCATTGGACGACGCACGATTTGCGCAGGACGGCCGCAACCCGAATGGTCGATCTTGGTGAGGGCCCGCACATTGTCGAGGCGGTGCTAAATCACGTCAGCGGCCACAAGGCGGGCGTTGCCGGTATCTATAATCGGTCGCTTTACAAGGCCGAGAAGGCGCAAGCCCTGTCCAAGTGGGCGACGCATGTCCTCGCGACAGCGCGGGGGAAGAAAAGCAACGTCACGCCAATTCGTGGGAGGGCGTGACGCGAATCCCCGTCCGCGATACTGCGCCGAACCCCATTTGTTGAAATCATTAGACAATTCAAAAATGCCACAATTTGGACGCACAAAACAGCCTCGCGAGGCGTCAGTTGTGTTTTTTGGGGTCAAAAATCTTGACATTGATTTGATTCAATAATTCGGGCGCGCAACGTGGATAACCGGGACAAACGCATCTGTGGATTATCATCTCGGCCGTTTTGGTTGAGTGCCACCGCGAACACCCTCATACCCGCATGACACCGACAGGCGGTGATTTGCGGGGTTAAGCAATGGACGATCTTGATTCTGTGCGCGTCTTGAAACGCGCTGATGCAATACGAGCGTGCGGACTTTCAGATAGAACTTTTGAGCGCCTTGAACAGTTAGGCGATGGTCCACCAAAGACCAGACTATCGCCCGGTCGCATTGGCTATCGCGTTTGCGATTTGAAAGCATGGCTTGATAAGCGCCGTGAAGGGGCGGCGTGACATGGGCTGGCGCGATCATCTGCCCGTTCATCCCGCCGCCGATCTGTTCCCGGTCATGTCCGAAATGGAATTGCGAGAGTTGGGCGAGGACATCAAAACCAATGGACTAGTGTCGCCTCTAACATTGTACGGCGACAAGCTACTGGATGGACGGAATCGACTCGACGCTATGGAGCTGGTCGGGATCACGCTCGACTGGGGTGCTGGCGATGATTACACCGCCACATTGCAGGGTATGGTCTACAGTTTGCCGGACCGCCTCATTAATCCTTACGATTATGTTGTCTCAACCAATCTTCACCGACGCCACCTTACCGGCGAACAGAAGCGCGAACTGATCGCCAAGATATTGAAGGCCAAGCCCGAGGCATCAAACCGCAAGATCGCCAAGCAGACGAAGACCGACCACAAGACGGTCGCCGCTGTCCGGGGCGACCTGGAGTCAACTGGGGAAATTCCCCAGTTGGAAAAGACGACCGGCGCTGACGGTAAGCAGAGAAAGTCGCGCGCGAAGAAGGCACCAGAACCCATAGGTTCCGGTAGTTCCGAAATCAATGTCGAACAGCGCAAAGCTGAACATGCCCGCAAGGCCGCGGAAGATGTGATTAAAGGGAAGGAGTCTGGCGAGAGAAGTCTATTAGTCTCGAGTATCCAGTCTACACCAGAGTCAGAGAAAGCTGAGATGTCAGTGACAGATAAGGACAATGAGCTAATGACACGAACCTGTCTCACGAGTGTTCCTGAAATGTTTGGTCATAATGGTGGACCGCCGATGGATGCCGTTACAGAAACGTTACAGAAACGTTTCGTGCCGATGGAATGGAATGACCCGCAGTGTCCGATTTCCCCGGAATATAGTCCAGTCGGACCAGAACAGGATTTGCGCGGGATGCCAAAGGATTTGAGTTGTTATTATGCGCGACCGGCGGCGCGGCAATTTGATATGGCGGCGTGAGCGGCGTTCTTTGTTTGGTTTCGGCCGCTGGCGTCAGCCAAGCAACACAGTCGCAAATTAATTAAATGCACAGCGTGCGCTGTAAATAACAGGAGGAGTCCGCAAAAACAGCGGGCAAATAGCGGTGAGCAAACATGAGCAATACAGGTCAATTCACTAGCGATCGACAGCCGGCTAATCGCGGTGGTCGCAAACGTGGCACGCCGAATAAAACGACGACGCAGCTCAAAGAGGCGATATTGGCCGCTGCCGAGCAGGCGGGCGGTGATGGCGGCCTGGTGAAGTATCTGCACGACCAGGCGCGGAAGAATCCGGGCCACTTCATGACCCTATTGGGCAAGGTTTTGCCGATGCAGGTCGCCGGCGACAAGGATGCGCCGCTCAACTCCCGCGTGACTGTGGCATGGGAAGCGGTTGATGTTCCGAAGAAGGACAACGAGTCTTAGTCGCAACTGCTACATAGACAGCTGGTCTCGAGCGCTAAGCTATTGACATTGCTTGCGTGATGGCTTGCGATCTGCGGATTGGGAAGCGCATGGGAAGCTAGGACCATCCCGGCGCGAAGTAATACGACCATGGAAAGCGGGTCAGGGGGTGCCGGCAGGACCAAGATTGCTTTGGAGTTGAAAGTTGGAGCCACCGTCTCTCACAGAGGATTTTTGACCGCCCCGCTTCTAGCTAACATACCCCCCGACTTTCTGGCGCAAATGGGCCCCCCGGCTGATTTTCCAAGTGGGTCCCTCTGATTTTATTTTTCTGACAAACAGGCACGCTAACGGCGGTGTGGCTAGCGGACCCCCGCCCAAAATCTCGAATGAGGCACCCCGCGGTTGACTTTTCCAAGCAGGGGCCCCTCGTTCTGACTAACAAACGGGCCTTGCTGAGCAAGGCCCACGCGCAAACCGGCGTTCTCGAGACTACCGATCTGCGGCGTCGCGTGAAGCAACGGGAACTCCCCTGCACCGAAGGGAACCCGTCCTTGGAGGGTTTG
>Ga0306919_10000593_pt1 | contig 16186 bp, 15 predicted proteins | sample flu12Cox44000172_FD_203764 | JGI IMG/M metagenome (GOLD analysis project Ga0306919, IMG submission 203764) | Lab enrichment of tropical soil microbial communities from Luquillo Experimental Forest, Puerto Rico - flux4day.12C.oxic.44.000.172 (v2)... | ecosystem: Environmental > Terrestrial >... | reverse complement strand
AACTGTCGCTGCCGCAATGACGTTTGAAACGACTGGCGGGGGTAGCGGCGCGTCGGCAGTGCTGCAAGGCTGGATGACGCGCGCGTTACCGGCTACGCCGCAGGAACGTGCGGCCGCTTTGTGGTCTTTCGCCTATTTTTTCACGCTGCTCGCGGGATATTACGTGCTCCGCCCGTTACGCGATCAGATGGCGATCACCGGCGGCATACGTAATCTGCCCTGGCTATTCACGGCCACGTTCGTGACGCTGCTCGTAGCTCAGCCGCTCTATGGCATGCTGGTGGCAAAGCTGCCGCGCGTCCGTTTCATCCCGATCGTCAATCATTTCTTCGTCGTCAACCTCGCCATGTTCTGGTTACTTCTCACATTGCAGGTCGAAACCGCCCTGGTCGCACGGATGTTCTACGTATGGGTGGCTGCGTTCAGTCTGTTTGCGGTCGCGGTGTTCTGGTCGTTCATGGCTGATCTGTTCACTGCCGATCAGGGCAAAAGGCTGTTCGGCTTCATTGGCGCCGGGGGCACCGCCGGCGCCCTCCTTGGACCGGCCCTGACCATTTGGCTCTCGGTACCGCTCGGGCCGGTGAATCTTTTGATCCCCGCAATGGTTCTAATCGAGGCGGCGGTGTTTTGCGTTTGGCGGCTGGAACATGCGGCGACCGCTCACCAACCCGGCCACGCGCATGAGGAACGGCTCGGGGGCAGCGCTTTCGCGGCACTGCCGGAGCTGATCCGTTCACCTTATTTGCTCGGCATCGCCGCATGGATCAGCCTGCAATCGTTCTGCGCGACGATCCTTTATTTCCAGCAGATCCACATGGTCGCGGCCGGAATCCAGGGCGCGGGCGCGCAAACGCGCACCTTTGCCGAGATCGATCTCGCGGTGAATTTGCTCACGCTGGTGACGCAGCTCGTTGCGACCGGTCAACTGCTCAAGCGATTCGGCACAGGCATTGCTGCGGGCATCCTACCAGCGGTTTATGTCGTGGCATTTCTTGCGGTATTTTTCGTGCCGACGCTTGCAGTCGTTTTGGCGGCCCAAATAGTGCAGCGTTGGATACACTTCGCCTTTGCCAATCCGGCCCGCCAGGTGTTCTATACGGTGTTGGGCCGGGAAGAGAAATATAAAGCCAAGAATTTGATCGACGTCGTCATCTATCGCGGTTCCGACGCGCTCTACGGCTGGGTTTTCGATAGTTTACAGGTGCTCGGCCTCAAGCTCGGTACGATAGCGCTCGTGGCCGCACCGGTCGCGGGAGCGTGGCTGATCTTGTCGGCGGCATTAGGACGCGCACAGGAAAAACGTGCCCAGCCCGGAGCGCCGGCGACACCTGGATAAGGCTATGACCGTTTTCACCCGGCGCCAATTTGCGCTTCTTCCGGTGGCCACTTTCGCCGCGGAAACGACCGACCTGACCTTGCCTACTTTCGCGCAATCCGTTTCAGCGCTGCTAACGCGCCCGATTCCTTCAAGCGGCGAGCCCCTGCCCGCGGTCGGACTCGGCACCGCAGCCGTTTTCGAGGTTGCCGATGCCACGATGCTGCAAAGCGCAAGAGCAGTGGTGCGCGCGCTGATCGATAACGGCGGCAAGCTGATCGATACGGCCTCAACCTATGGCGATGCTGAGCGCATCCTTGGCGATACGATCGTACCGTCTGGACTGCGCGACAAAGTGTTCATCGCAACCAAGCTTGAAGCGCCGGACATCGAAGAGCTTAAACGCTCTTTGAACCGGCTGCGCACGGCGAAGCTCGATCTTCTGCAACTCCACAATGTGAGAAATCCAGGGCAGTCACTCGCCGCCTTCAAGGAATGGAAAGCGCAGAATGTCTGCCGCTACATTGGAATCACATCAACGTCACACGGGGCCTTCCCTGCTGTCGAAGCCGTCCTCGGACGTGAGAAGCCGGATTTTGTGCAGATCGACTATTCCCTTGACGACCGCGAAGCCGAGAAGCGCATTCTGCCCCTTGCCGCCGACATCAAAGCCGCCGTCCTTACCGCACTGCCTTTTGGTCGCGGGCGACTGTTCCGCGCTGTGCGCGGTCAAACTTTGCCGGATTGGGCGCAAAACTTCGCTGCAAGCTGGGCGCAGTTTTTCCTTAAATATCTCTTGGCCGATCCCCGGGTGACTGCGGTCATTCCCGGTACCGCCGATCCGGCCCATGTGACCGATAATCTCGGTGCGTTGCGCGGCCCTCTGCCCGATCCAGATCAGCGGCAGCGCATGGTGCGACTCGTCGATAGCCTCTAGTGCAATCACGCCACAAAACGCGAAAGCCGCAGGGGGGTCTGCGGCTCCCGTTGCGCTCGCTGGGCAGGGAGGTCGGGGGGAACCAGCGAGCACGGGCAATTTAGAGAAGCGCCCGACTAACCGTTGCGCCAACCCTGTTCGTGATCGCCGCGCATGCCGTGGTGCGGTCGCAGCATACGGGCAAGGATCACGAAGCGGTTTTTCTGATCGTCATTGAGGCTCTGATAAAGCGGGGTACCGGCGTCTGCGATCTTTTTTAACGCGGTGCTGGCTTTCGCCATGTTATCGGCACGCTGCGACAGCCGCTCAAATGGCGTACCCGGCTGCTGTTGAGCGTCGGCCTGGCGCGCCTGTACGCGCGCGATGCGCAACTCAACCATATCGCGCAGGGCCTGCTCGAACGGCGGCCAATTCTTGGCCTGATCGGGGGTGAGCTGCAGCCCGGCTTTCAATGCTGCAATTCGCGCATCGGCGAAGGCCGTCATATCCGTGGTGCTCAGACGATGGCGGTGCTCGGCACGCGGACGTCCGTCACCAAATCCGCGGTCGTCGCCAAAACCGTGTTGTGCAATAGCAAACGAAGAGCCGGCGAGCGCAACAAGCGCCGTCGCAGCGAGCACTGGTTTCAACATGTCGATTTCCTCCACTTCGAACCTGCATCAAATAGATGGCGCGGCGAACATCCGCGCAAGTTAAAGTTTTGAAATGTCACCGGAACCCAAGATTACGGCACCGTAATCTTTGCCGCGCTGGACCGGCTGATTCCGGGGATTAGTGCAAGATCTGCTGCAGAAAGAGCCTGGTGCGTTCGTGTTGCGGATGCTCGAAGAACGCTTTCGGTTCGTTGATCTCAACGATCTGCCCGTCCGCCATAAAGATGATGCGGTCTGCCACTTGCCGCGCAAACCCCATTTCATGCGTCACAACCAGCATCGTGATTCCATCACCCGCAAGTTCGACCATCGTATCGAGCACTTCCTTGACCATTTCCGGATCAAGCGCGGAGGTCGGCTCATCGAACAACATGATATGCGGGCTCATGCACAGAGCGCGCGCAATGGCGACGCGTTGCTGCTGGCCCCCTGACAGCAGCGCCGGATATTTCGCCGCCTGCTCCGGTATCTTGACGCGCCGCAGGTAGCGCATGGCCAGTTCTTCGGCATCTTTCTTCGGCATATGCCGCACCCAGATCGGCGCCAAAGTGCAGTTTTCCAAAACCGTGAGATGCGGAAAGAGATTGAATTGCTGAAAAACCATGCCGACGTCACGGCGGACCGCGAGGATCTGCTTGGGGTCGTCGGTCAATTCCTTGCCAGCAACGATGACTCGCCCACCTTGCCAATCCTCAAGGCGATTGATGCAGCGAAGCATGGTGGACTTGCCGCCGCCTGACGGGCCGCAGATGACGATGCGCTCGCCCCGAACGACGGTTAGATTGATATCGCGCAGGACGTGAAAATCGCCATACCACTTGTTCAGGGCCGCGATTTCGATGGCCCACTTGCCCTGCTCGCCGCCTGCCGTTGCGCTCGCCGATGGATCACTCATGCCGCGCCTTTCAACGACGGTGCGCGCGCGCCAGCCGCGTCTCGACATTTCGTGCATACCGCGACATGCCATAACAGCAGATGAAGTAGAACACTGCCGCGAAAGAGTAGCCAGTGACGCTGGTGACCGGCGTTGCCCAGTGCGGATCGCCGCGCGCAGCTTCGATGGTGCGCAGAAAATCGAAGATTCCGACAATAAAGACCAGCGTCGTGTCCTTGAACAGTCCGATAAACGTGTTGACGATGTTCGGCAGCGTCACCCGCAAGGCTTGGGGCAGGATTACCAGCGCCATCATACGCCAAAAGGAAAGCCCTAAAGCCCCAGCGGCTTCATATTGGCCGCGCGGAATTGAAACCAGTCCGCCGCGCACCACCTCGGCCATATAAGCCGACGCGAACAAGGCAACGCCGATCAACGCCCGCAATAGCTTGTCCGGCGCCAGGCGCTCGGGCACGAAGAGCGGCAGCATGACGCTCGCCATGAACAGTACCGTGATCAATGGCACGCCACGAACGAATTCTATGAAGGTGACCGACAGCAGACGTACCGCCGGCATTGCCGAACGTCGGCCAAGTGCCAACAAGATACCGAGCGGCAGCGAACCCACGATTCCAACGGTCGCGACCACAATCGTCACCAGAATGCCGCCCCACAGCGAGGTCGGCACTTCCGGCAGCCCAAGCAGCGGCACGCCGCTCAAGAGAGCGTAGGACATGATCGGCAGCGCAATGAAGAAATAGAGCGCGCCGATATCGCGGCGCGGTGCGCCCAGCCAGGCCAGCCAGGCGATCCCGAACGCGAGCAGAATGAAGAATAAATCGACGCGCCAGCGTTCGCTCACTGGATAGAAGCCATAAACAAAATACGAGGACCATACGCGAACGAACGCCCAGCACGCACCCGGTTCAGGGACCTGAGCGGTGGGCAAACAAGCCTCGCGATCGGCGCCAGACCAGACCGCATCGAAGATGAAAAACCGTAGCAAAGGCGGAATGATCCATATGCTCAACGCCACGCAGATCACGGTAAGTGCGATATTTCCCGGCGACGAAAACAGGTTCGTCCGCAACCAGCCGAGGAGGCCCGTGCTCGCCACGGGCGCAGGTAGCGCGCTCGCCGGCGCCTCGCGCAGATAAATCCGGTCTGCCACGGCCATGCTTAGCGCTCCACGATGCTGACCGCACGGCCGTACCAGTTCATCAGCAGTGACGTGACCAGGCTGATGAAAAGGTAAACCGACATCGTGATGGCGATCACCTCGACCGCCTGGCCGGTGATATTGAGCACGCTGCCGGCAAAGACCTGAACGAGATCAGGATAACCGATGGCAACCGCGAGCGAGGAGTTCTTGGTCAGATTGAGATATTGACTGGTTAAGGGCGGCACCATCACGCGCATCGCCTGCGGCACGACCACCAGTCGGAGCGTGCTGCCGACCCGCAATCCGAGTGCCTGCGCTGCTTCGGTCTGGCCGTGTGGTACGGCCAAGATTCCGGCGCGGACGACTTCGGCGATGAAGGCCGCCGTGTAGATTGTCAGCGCAACCAGAAGTGCGGCGAACTCCGGCAAGATTTCGGTGCCACCTCTGATATTGAAGCGACCCATTTCGGGATAACTGAACGAGAGCGGGGCGCCCATGGCAAAGAACACCAGGACGGGCAAAATGACGATCAGGACAAAAGCGTAGGAAAGTGTCCGCGGCGGAGCGCCGGTTCGCTCTTGGCGCCGGCGCTCCCAGATGTGAACGGCCACGGTGCCGGCAACACCGATCGCAAAAGCTGCCGCAACGTAAAGGAATTTCTCGCCCAATTCCGGACGCGGCAGAAACAGCCCACGATTGTTCAGATAGGCGGCGCCCGGAAGCGCAATACTGTCGCGTAGCTCCGGAAGCGCCTTAAGTACAGCGTTGTACCAGAACAGGAGCTGAAGCAAGAGCGGGATATTGCGAACCAATTCTACATAGCCGCCGGCAAGTCGGGCCACCAGCCAATTGCGCGACAGTCGCGCGATCCCGATGGCGAAGCCGAGCACGGTGGCAAGTACGATACCGAGTGAAGCGACAAGAAGCGTATTGAGAAGACCGACCCAGAACGCGCGGCCGAAAGTCGACGTGCTCGAGGAATAATCGATCAGCGTCTGGCTGATGTCGAAGCCGGCTGTGTTGTCCCAGAAGCGAAAACCCGAGGCGATGTGCGCTTTCGCCAGATTGTCGGCAGCATTAACAAAGGCGGCGTAGGCCAACCCGCCGATGACGACGACAAGCGCTGCCTGAAGCGCAACGCCCGCCCATTGTCGTCTGCTCCGAAGGGGGAATTGCAGCACCTTCGACATTGGGCGGCGTCGAAGCGGAAACCGGGCCGCCTAGCGCACGGGGAGCCCGTATTGGAGGCCGCCTTTGGTCCACAGCGCATTGAGGCCGCGTGCAATCTTCAATGGCGAGCCCTGCCCCACATTGCGTTCGAAGATTTCGCCGTAATTGCCGACGGCTTTGATGATCCGATAGGCCCAATCGTTCGTCAGGCCAAGCGACTGGCCGAACTGACCTTCGGCGCCGAGTAGACGCCGGATATCGGGCGAATTCGACTTCACCATGTCATCGACATTTTGCTGCGTAACCCCGAGCTCCTCTGCATCGAGCATCGCCTGGTGCGTCCAGCGCGCCAGATCCTCCCACGCATTGTCGCCCTGGCGAACGGCCGGAGCGAGCGGCTCCTTCGAGATGATCTCGGGCAGCACGATGTGAGCGTTCGGATCGGTGAGCCGCAGCCGCTCGCCATAAAGTCCCGATGAATCGGTCGTGTACGCATCGCAGCGGCCGGTGTCATAAGCCCGGACCGCTTCGGTGGCCGTTGCAAAGGTCACCGTCTTGAGGGTCATATTATTGGAGCGGAAATAATCGGCGAGATTGAGCTCGGTTGTGGTTCCCTGCTGCACGCATACCGCAGCATCGTTGAGTTCAAGCGCTGAATTCACCTTCAGCGATTTGCGGACCATGAAACCCTGGCCGTCGTAATAGGTCACGCTCGCGAAATCGATCCCGAGACTTGTGTCGCGCGACATGGTCCAGGTCGTGTTGCGCGCCAGGACGTCGATTTCACCGGACTGTAAAGCGGTAAACCGGTTCGCAGGCGTCAATGGAACAAACTTCACCTTGGTCGGATCGTTGAAAATCGCGGCCGCGATTGCGCGACAAAAATCGACGTCAAATCCGATCCAATTGCCTTGCGGATCGGGTGCACCGAAGCCGGCCAGAGTGCCGTTGGCGCCGCACACCAGCTGGCCGCGATCTTGAACCGCCTTCAGCGTCTGTGCAGATGCCGCTTGCGCACCAAGCGCAAGCACCATTGCAATGGCGAAAGCCGTAGCTAAACGTTGCATGATCAACCCTTTCAAGATGAGGCGCGCAAACCCTCTGATCGCCAGCGCGCATGGCTCGTTCCCATCCGCGATCATCTGAGAACGATCGCCATGTGAGGTCAAGGGGTTGACGCGACCACAGAATACCCGGAAATGGCAATTAAGGCACCGAACCTAGCCAAGCCGACCGGCTATCAAGCATTTGAACCGCTAAGAGCCGCGAAACGACGCGCATGAACGAGAAATCCAAAGACGAGACTACGCGCACCCGTCGACCGGAAACCAAGCTTGTTACCGGCGGCCGCGATCCCAGGTCCTATCACGGCTTCGTCAATCCGCCGGTTTATCACGCCTCTACCGTTCTTTACCCCAACGCCGAGGATTTTCTAGCGCATCGGGCGCGCTACCAATATGGACGGCGCGGCACGCCGACCACCGAAGCTCTCGAAAGTGCGCTTCAGGAACTGGAGGGGCCGCAATGCGCGGGGGTGGCGCTTCTGCCGTCCGGCCTCGCTGCGATCTCGACCGCCTTTGTCGCGGTTGTGCATGCTGGCGATCATGCCTTGGTCACCGACAGCGCCTATGGACCGACCCGCATTTTTTGTGACCAGGTTCTCAGCCGCCTCGGTGTGACCGTCACCTACTATGATCCGCTGATCGGCGCCGCGATCGCCGGCCTGCTCAAACCGAACACGCGCGTCGTTTACCTGGAATCGCCGGGGTCCTTGAGTTTCGAAATGCAGGACACGGCCGCGATCGCCAACGCGGTCCATGATAAAGCAGCCCATGAAAAAGGGACGCTCGTGCTCATGGACAATACTTGGGCAACCCCCTTCTTTTTTCGCCCGCTCGAGCACGGCGTCGACATGGCCATTCAGGCCGGCACGAAATATATCGGCGGTCATTCCGACCTGATGCTGGGGACAGTGTCGGCGAATTCCGCCACCATCACGCCGCTCAAGACCACGGTTCGCTATACCGGCCAGTGCGAAGGACCCGACGACGTTTATCTCGGATTGCGCGGTTTGCGAACGCTGGCCGTCCGGCTTGAGCGGCACCAGCAATCCGGCCTTGCGATTGCACGCTGGCTCGAACAGCGGCCGGAGGTCTTGCGGCTTCTGCATCCCGGCTTGCCGAGCCATCCCGGCCACGGCATCTGGAAGCGCGATTTCGCCGGCGCGTCGGGACTGTTCAGCATGGTGCTCAAGCCGGTGCGCAAAGAAGCGTATCACGCGTTTCTCGATGTGCTGGAATTGTTCGGCATCGGCGCGTCATGGGGCGGCTACGAAAGCCTGGCTATTCCGTTCGACTGTGCACCGCTGCGCACCGCGACGCGCTGGCAGCCCGGCGGACCGACCGTGCGGTTTCATATCGGGCTCGAAGCGGTGGATGATCTGATCTCGGATCTCGAGCGCGGTTTCGCGGCGCTCGCTGCGGCTTCACGCTAGCAGGGCACCGTTCACGCAACCGATGCAGCGACTTTGCGATCGCGCATCACGAAATAAAGATTGCGTAGATAAACGAAAACTCCAAATGCCTGCCCGGCGATGAAGACCGGATCCTTGCGGTAGAGCGCATAGACCAGGAGCAAAAGTCCACCCCCGATCGAGAACATCCAGAACGCCACAGGTATCACGCTATGCCCGGCGCGTTCCGACGCGATCCATTGCACCAGAAAGCGCATGGTGAACAGCGCCTGGGCGGCAAACCCGAGCAGAACCCACCAATCCAGCCCTGTGACGAAAACGTCGGTAAGATACGCGCCGACCGCGTGCGACATCTCAACGAGCAAGCGTGACCTCCACCGGTTGGGCAATGCGCTTTTTGCGGCGAATGAGCCACCACACGCCAAAGAGATCGATAATGCCGATCCACAGTCGATCCCAGAATCCGTAATTGGACGCGCCGTAGCGGCGCGGCCGGTCCAGCACCTCGACATAGCCGATTTCGAAGCCTTCGCGGCGAACGAGCGCCGGCAGAAAACGATGCAGGCCGTCGAAATAAGGTAGCGACAGAAACAAATCGCGGCGGAAGGCTTTCAGCCCGCAGCCGGTATCTTGCGTACCGTCTTTGAGCACGGTGGCGCGAACGGCATTGGCGACGCGCGACTGCAACTGCTTAAACCGGCTCGCCTTGCGACCCTTGCGTTGGCCAGCGACGAGCCCGACGCGCGGCGCGCCCACCTCGAAGGCCGTAACCAGTGCGGGAATAAATGCCGGATCGTTTTGCCCATCGCCGTCGATCGTCACCACCAACTCCCCTCGCGCCATGGCGACACCGCTGCGAATCGCGGCTGACTGGCCGCAAGACTTGTCGTGCCGGATTTGCCGCAGCCAGGGACGCTGCGCCATCAGTTCACGAAGTTCCTGTTCAGTCGCATCGGTCGATCCGTCATTGACGTAGACCACTTCGAACGAGCCGTTTTGCAGCGCGGCACTGATCTCCGTGACCAGGGGCGCGATATTGCCGGACTCATTTTTCACCGGCACGACGACGGATACCGCCGGGCGGTCACGCCTGTCCTGTTGCGCCCCGATCTCGGGCAACATCCCCTCTGGGAACATGGGCAAGGCTTCTAAAGCCCATCGCCGCCCGGTTCAATCACGGGAAAAAACATTCGGATTCAGGCACTCATGGCTATCGCGCCGCCAGCGTTTGCCGCAAAGCGGCCTTGATGCGCGACAGCGACGGCCCCGGATTAGCCCGCATGTCGCTTGAGCGAAATACCAGGCCGCGCGTGGCGAACCAGCGCCTGAGCCAGTGGGTCCCTAGAAGCGCCACTAACGCGCCAGCAAGGACGTCGCTCGGATGATGGGCGAGCACGGCCACGCGGCTGAACATGATCGTCACTGCGTAAAGCCACATGACTATCCGCGTGCGCGGCCAGATCGTGCCAATGGCAATCGCAGCCGCAACCGCGGTCGTGGCGTGGCCGGACGGCATGCTGGCAAATGCAGGACGCCAGATGAGCGGCATATAGGCAAACGGGTCCTCGTGACCGCCGACATAGGGGCGAGCACGGCCGATCAAGTGCTTGGCAATGGAGACGAACAGACCCGGCAATGCCACCGCGAAAAACACAAAGCCGAAGCGTGCTGCAAGTGCAGCGAACACGCCTTGAGCCGAGCTTGTCAGTTGCGGCGAGCTTACCGCGGCCAAGAACAGCAGAATGAAGCCGCAGGGAAACAAGAACCAGCCGGAGAGCCCAAGGTCGGTAATTTTTTCAAACGCGCCTCTAAACCAATGCGCCTCATTTCGCGCCCAGCCGACGGCCATGGCGTCGAAGAAGAACATCGACGCTGCTGCGGCAAGTACAAGAGCAATGCTCAAAGCCACTGTCGTATTGGATGCAGGCAGGATGGTGGAGCGCCGCGACTTGGCCAGCGCGTTAAACCCCAGAGCAATATTGGTCGCGACGTTGCGCACAAGCTGGCGGACCGCTGCGTCCGTGCGGGTTCCCAGGCCTGCCGGCGTAGTCGTCTTATCCAGATGTGCGTTCGGCGCGCTCACGGTGCGCTCACTGTTTCAAACACCGCGATCGAGACCGGCTTGCCGATACTGACGTCGTAACCCTCGACGAGCGGACCGCGATCATAGCGCAGTCCGATCGCTTCCGCGCGCAAGGCGAAGGCTCGTTGTTGACGCGCTTCGACGAAAGCGAATCGGCAGCTACCGGCAAGAAGAAAATCGGCGGCGCCTGCAGCATCGGTCGAGTGTGTTTTGGTGCCGGCGAGAAACACCAGGCTCGGCTCTTCGTAGCCCGCGCTTGCCGCCACCGGATTCGGACACGGTGCCTCCCGCAACACTTGAGCTAATGCGACGCTGGGGAAGACCGGCTCGAGCGAAGGAACGACGATCGCATAGAGCGCAATCGCCATAGCAACGACGCCTTCTACCGCCCGCGTGAACGCGCGTTCGGCGCCTTCCTGGTCATACAATTGCCAAGCAAATAGGCCGCAAACGACTGACGCGGAAAAGAACGGCCAAGCCAGCAAAACAAGATCGTGTTGGATGATGATAGCGGCAACGACAGCAAGAATGCTGATGATCACCGGGGCGAGGAACCACCACATGACACCGCGCACCAACCATGGTCGCCGCGATAAAACCCGGGACTCCACTGCGCCCGCGGTCAGAATCGCAATCGCAGGATAGAGCGGAAGCACATAGTGCGGCAGTTTGGTGATAATTGCTTCGAACACGATCCAAGACGGCACCAGCCAAGCGAGGAGGAAGCACGCGGCCGCTTCGCGGCGCACCGCCCAAACCGCGGGCGCCGCCAGTCCGGTCAAGATCGACGCAGGAAAGAACGTGGCGAAAAAGAGGACCAGATATAGACCAGGCGGCGCGCCGTGCGATTCCTGCGCGCCTGCCACTTTAGAAAGCATGTCCTCGCCAACGGAAGCGACAAGGAATTGACTGCCGACGCGTGCGTAAATCGCGATGAACCAGGGCAGCGCGAGCAGGACAAGCCATAGCAAGCCAGGCACAGGCTGCAACGCCAAGAGCCAGCGTGCCGAGCGGTCGATAATAACGAGAGTTGCGGCCGCCAGCCCGACAACCATGAGAATGAGCGGGCCCTTGATGAGAATGCCGAAACCGAGCGCGGTCCAGAAAATAGCGGCTTGCCCTGCACCTGGCTGTGGCTCGCCGCGTCGTGGTGCGAGATAAACGCGCGCCAAAACCGCCATGGCGAGAACGACGGTGCACAACAAGACGGCATCAGTCTTGGCGAGGCGGGCCTCGACGCCAAGAATTGCCGACGACATCAGCATCAAGCCCGCAAGGAGCGCACCGCGCCGACCGACAAAAGCGAGCGCACACCAATAGGTGGCGAGCACAGCGCCAATCGCAGCAATCAGCGACGGCAAGCGATAGAGCCATATAGTCGTGCGCGCATTCGGCAGACCGAGCGCAGAGGCTGTGTTCACGACCGCCGCTTGCAGCCAGTAGATGCCGACGGGTTTGCGGTAGCGCACATCGTCCTGATAACGAATATCGACATAGTCGCCGGTTTCGATCATCTGCTTGGTAGCCTGGGCGAAATAAGCCTCGTCACGATCGACCGGCGGAATTTGAAAGAAGCCGGGCAGAAATGTGATCAGCGACACCACGACCAGCACAATGGCGGCACGCCGGTTCGACCCGGCGGCATAATCGAAAAGCGCGGCAGAGCCCTTGGTGGGCCAGTATGACCGGGACGTCCAACTGCTGGTCGTACTCATACCGCTAGCACTTTGCTGCCCGTTGCAGTGGTGATAACGGAAAACCGAAGCCCGCCTCGGCGGCCAGCGCAACGGAGCGCCTGCAAAGCCGCGCCGCACAATAGTAAAATCACCTATGGTAGGAAAGCTCTGCTGGGCGGCTAAGTGCGCCTTCATTGCGGGCCGGTTCCGCCGGCTCGCTCAATCGTTTACTGGGCGTTTTTGCCTTCGATTCTATATAGAGTCGTTTCGTCGGCGTGCCGTGACTGCCCACGGTCGCCCGCATCTGGGGCCCCGTAGCTCAGGGGATAGAGCAACAGCCTTCTAAGCTGAAGGTCGCAGGTTCGAATCCTGCCGGGGTCGCCAATAAAAACAGATACTTAGCCAATTATCGATCAACCGGGAAAAGCCTCGGGTAAACGCCGGGTAAACATCAAAGGCGCAGCCGAGACCTCGCCGCTTCCCGCCGCCCTGGTCGATCGTCGCTTTCGCTAAGGTTGTCAGCAGGGATGAGGCGCGGCGCAATGCACCAGCCCTCCGCGGCTCCGTACCATCAGAAATTTCGCTCAACGATTTTTGCCGGTACCCATGAGAAGCCGAGCGCAAGCGAGGCATGATAGCGGTGCATACCCTCATAAACCCGATACGGCCGCGCGCCGCGAACGCGTTCGACGCTGATGGGCGATATCGGTTTGTTGTCGCGAATTCCCGTCAAGATGCTCACCATGCGATCGTGGCTAAATCCGTTGGCATCGAGCGGGAAGCCCGATTGCCGCAACGGCACTTCAATTTCGGCCAGCGCGATCAACTCGTGTTCAGCATCGCATCGAAAACCACGCAGCGCGGATCGAAAATTCTGCACTCCAGCTTCCGCTATCCATTCAGGTGGAATCACCATCGATTGAGGCATCGACGAATTCCTTGGGGCGCACGGCAAGCGACTGCGGCCGTGTGACATTGGCTCTCGCAGCGATCAGCCTCGTTTGTTGCAGGGTACATGATACATGCTGGGGAGATCCAAGAGATCAATGTTAGAAGCGTCCCAGGCACTGAAGCTGTCTGAAGCATCGAGTAGTGCTCGGACCTTTGACACTGCAACGGTCCAGGACAGTACACCCCGTGGTGATGGCAAACTCTGAAAAAACACCGATCCAACAACTTCGCCGACTTTTCCCGGTGGAAGATTGATACCGTCCCCGAGCTTTCGGTCGCCAATTTCAGATGAATAAATCTCAGCAAGTGGATTGGATGCGTGACCTACAACATTGCAAGCAGCAACAGGCGTGTTGCGAGTCGGACAGTCATAAGCTGTCACGTTCAGCTCGACCGCAGAAATCGAAACTGTCGCATTGTTTCTAATTGAACCGGAAACGTTGTAATCGCCATCGTCTTTTCCCCGTTCAATGTGTAAGTTGCGCAATTCAAGCTGGCTTGGGGTTACGATCGTCCAGCGTTTCGGCTCAGCGCGCACATTCTTGCAGAACTCCTCGTCCTCTTTGGCCTCCTGGCGCTTACGAGCTTCACATGGGGCACATACCTCTGCCCAACCGAACTCGCCTGGTTTGGTTTCGGCGATCTTAGGATAACCTAGTCTTTGACGCCCCTCATCACATTTGGGCCAGAGAGCTTTCGCGATCCGTCCAATCATCCATTCTGCTGGAGTGATTGTATCAACAAGGGTCGGCCCACCGCTCGCCCGCACCGCATCAATAATATTGGATGAGCTGTAAAGCGGTTCCTCGGGGCACATAGCCCGTAAGGCAATCGCATCTTTTGCTTTGTCATTTTCAGGTGGATAGAACATGCCCAAGGCAAAAATCACACGCGCAGCAATAGGTTCGCAATTGGTCCAAATCACATCCTGAAAAGCATCAGATGCGTGGCTCTGTTTCGCGTTCTTTTTCTCCCAACAAACCTCGTAGTACTGTCGACCGGTCGGGTAGAACGCGCCAATGTAGGCGAGATATCCGCCGCCAGCGGCCAACGCGACGAGTGCCCGCACAGCCTCGCCCTCCCAACGCCCATTTTACCGATAAAGAAACGAGGCCAGCAAGCAACCCCAGTAGGTTCGGCGGATCGCGGCGAATATCGCCAAGCTGCCGGAGCTGGTGCGGAAGCGAGAAAGTGACAAGGAATGAAAGGGGCGCGGCAAGCGACGGGCCGGCCGCAAACCATGGTGGCTAGTGCTTATATTTGGCAAGAAGTTCGTCGAGTTCGGCAATCTGAGATTTTAGGCGGGCAATTTCTTGCTGCCTTATGTCAATGCCATCGGCGATTGTACGCGTTTCATCATGCTCCAGGAATTCAAGCTGGCTCGAAAGCACGGTGCGCCGCTCTTTCCAACAAGCAATTAGAAGATCAATTGACACCGGAGAAACACTCTCTCGTGCTACCGGCGCCTATGGTACCGATAAGGGCGCGACGCCAGCAAGCGACTGGCTGGCCGCGCGGACGATCGACGAAGATTGGGATTGGATGATCCCCTTCAGGTCTGACGACACCGGAGATTCCCGCCGCCCTGGTCCGTCGAAGAACAAGACGCCTGCTTTGTCGTGACGGACAGTGCAGACGGGTCGCAAGAACGAGCTATGATGTGAGATTATCGCTTAGAGTGCGGGGCATGAGGACGAATCCCAAACGAATTTTAATCTTCGCATTCACTGCGGCCGTTGTGATGGCGATGGTTCCTGACGCACGTCCACAAGACGCCGACCAAGGCCAGATTGAGTTTTTGCTAAATTGTGCGCGTTGCCACGGCACTGATGCCAAAGGTTCAGGTCCAGACAGCGCCAAGCTCCACATAAAGCCCGTAGATTTGACTGTGCTGGCCAAGCGAAATCATGGACGGTTTGATCCTGGCGCGGTTTATCAGATGATTGACGGACGGAATGCACGCTTAAGTCACCACAGCGCTGAAATGCCGATTTGGGGGTGCCGCCACCAAAACCCACTTCCTACTCTTCCGACGACCACGAAGCCCAAACATAAAATTCCAAAGAGAATTTTATCGGAGATGAAGCCGCACGAGGATGAACTTAATGCCCTTCTCGATCTTCCCTGCGGCTCCGAAGCAGCCATCAGAAAGCAGTTGCTCGCCATTGTCAGCTATCTGAGCCTCGTGCAGGAGAAATAACGATCGGCACGTGCGCGGGGAGCCAAATCGCTCAGCAAGGATGAGGCACGAAGGATCACGGCGAATATCGCCAAGCTGCCGGAGCTAATGACTGCTAAAAGAACAGGCCCACCGAGTTCTGCGCCCGGTGGGCCGTGCTTTATAGAAGCCTGAACTACTGTTGTTTGGTTTCGCCACCTCCGCGCCGCTTCGTCCGTCGCTCGGTGCGGGTTGAGCGGCGCTTCGTTCGCCGTTCCGTGCGACTCGTGCGGCGTTTCTGACGCCGCTCGGTGCGGCCTGTTCGTCGCTTCGTCCGCCGTTCCGTGCGACCTGTACGACGTTCCTGACGGCGCTCCGTGCCGCTCGTCCCGCCGGACGGTGCTGGAGCGGGTGATGGTGCTGGAGCGGGTGTCGGTGCCTGGGCCTCAGCATCCGAGGGCGTTAGCACCTCTGCTGGTATTGCGAAGCCCAATGCGGCCGCTAAACCAAGGAGGGAAAATACTCGCCGACGCGAGATTATGTCATTTTTTTCACTCATTTCACAAACTCCTTATTCGAATGTCATGACCCCCAATCCATTTGAGGCTCGCGTCTCTGAACGTCCGCTGAATAAAGTGAGGCAGTCTCACACCCAGATGAGGCGCGAAGGATCGCAGCAGGTTTGATTAGGATCAAATCGGGCTAGCCGGGCGTGTGTACATTATGTTTGTGTT
>Ga0306919_10000582_pt1 | contig 16280 bp, 12 predicted proteins | sample flu12Cox44000172_FD_203764 | JGI IMG/M metagenome (GOLD analysis project Ga0306919, IMG submission 203764) | Lab enrichment of tropical soil microbial communities from Luquillo Experimental Forest, Puerto Rico - flux4day.12C.oxic.44.000.172 (v2)... | ecosystem: Environmental > Terrestrial >... | reverse complement strand
GGGCACCAAGGCAAACCTCGCCCGCATCCTCTTACAGGGCAGGCTCGGCGGGACGGGAAGGCTGCTGATCCTGCCCGTCGATCAGGGGGTCGAGCACGGCCCGGCCCGCAGCTTTGCGCCGAACCCGCCGGCCTATGACCCGCACTACCATTACCAGCTGGCGCTCGACGCGGGCCTTTCGGCGTATGCCGCGCCGCTCGGCTTTCTCGAAGCCGGGGCCGACACCTTTGCGGGCCGGATCCCGACGATCCTCAAGCTCAACAATGCCAACAGCATGTCGCGCTTTAAGGAGAACGCGAGCCAGGCGATCACCGGGAACGTCAAGGACGCGCTGCGGCTCGGCTGCGCCGCGATCGGCTATACGATCTACCCCGGCTCGGACGCTGCCTATGACCAGATGCGTGACATCGCCGAGATGGCCTGCGAGGCGAAGTCATATGGGCTGGCCGTTGTGATCTGGTCCTACCCGCGCGGCGGCAACCTATCGCGCGAGGGCGAGACCGCGATCGACATCAGCGCCTATGCCGCGCAAATCGCCGCCCAGCTCGGCGCGCACATCATCAAGGTCAAGCCGCCGACTGAGCATCTCGAATTGGCCGCAGCCAAGGCGGTCTATGAGAAGCAGGGGATCGACATCTCGACCCCGGCGGCGCGCATCCGCCACGTCGTGCAGTCCGCCTTCAACGGTCGGCGCATCGTCGTCTTCTCGGGCGGCGAGGCAAAGGACCTCGACGGCGTCTTCGCCGAGGTGCGGGCGGTCCGCGACGGCGGCGGCAACGGCTCGATCATCGGCCGCAACACCTTCCAGCGGAAGAAGGACGATGCGCTCTCCATGCTCGACAAGATCATCAAGATCTATCAGGGCAAAGACTGAGCAGCCGCTCAAACTTGGTGATTGGGTTGATCGTCGCCCCCCGCGAAAGCGGGGGTCCAGGGCACCACGAGACCTTGGGATTCTGGATACCCGCTTTCGCGGGAATGACGACTAACCTGCTGATAGTTAGGAGATACACGTGGCGCAAAGCGAGACGCGGGCGACGACGCGGCTCTACCTGATCACGCCGCCCGCGCTCAACCTTGATCAGTTCGCGAAAGAGCTCGAAGAAGCGCTCGCCGGCGGCGATGTCGCGTCCCTGCAATTGCGCCTCAAGGATTGCGATGACCACGCGGTGCGCCGCGCGACAAGGGTGCTGAAGCCGATCGCGCAGGACCGCGGCGTCGCGTTCATCATGAACGACCGCCCCGACCTCGCCGCCGAGCTCGATTGCGACGGCGTGCATGTCGGCGAGGAGGACGCGCCCTATGCCGAGGCCCGCCGCCTCCTCGGCGCAGACCGCGTCGTCGGCGTTACTTGCGGCGCCAGCCGCGACCGCGCCATCACCGCGGCCGAAGCCGGTGCCGACTACATCGCCTTCGGCGCCTTCTTCGCGAGCCCGACCAAGACCGCCACCAAGCACCGCGCCGACCCTGAGCTTATCCGCGACTGGAGCGAAACGACCGTCGTGCCGTGCTGTGCGATCGGCGGCATCACGCAAGCCAATTGCGGCCCGCTTGTCGAAGCTGGCGCCGATTTCCTCGCCGTCATCAGCGCGATCTGGTCACACCCCAAGGGCCCGCGCGCCGCGGTCGACGAGTTCAACGAGGTCTTCGCCCGCTACGGGCGGGCCTACCAAAGCGGCTGAACGGCGTCGGCGTCCAGCATTTTCCGCAGGCACACGCTTGACGCGAAATCAAGACGCCCGCGAGTGCTGATGCCCGCCCACCCTGTCTCCTAGCGGTGGCCCCCGGCCGTCGCCGGGCCGCAGGTCGAGCCGTGTGCCGATCGGGCGCAACTGAGTGTGACGGGTGGCCGGCTCCCGAGTGAATGAGCTAATTTTGGCGCCGGGGGAACGGATCAACCGGCCATCGGGATTCATTCGGGGGAGGGTTCTGCATGAGACGCCAGGACGACAGCGGGCTGGAAAAGAGCAGCATGCTATCACGGCGGACGCTTGTCGGGGCGATGGCAATCAGCGCCGGCGCGACGGTCGCCGGCTCACGCGGCGCGATGGCCCAGGCGGAGCGGGGTGTGCCGCAAAGCGTCGTCACCAGCCCACCGCGTGACTTCGGCCCCAATGGCGCGCCCAACACCTATCTTGACCCCGACATCGTCACAGTCGATCCGCTGTTCGCACAATATGTGCAAGGGAACACGCCGATCAAACGCCTGTGGACCGGCGCGCTCTGGTCGGAGGGTCCGGCCTGGAGCGCCAAGGGCCGATATTTGGTGTGGAGTGACATTCCAAACAATCGCCAGCTGCGATGGCTGGAAGACAATGGTGCCGTCAGCACCTTCCGCATGCCGTCCAACAACAGCAACGGCAACACGTTCGATTTCCAAGGCCGTCAAATCTCCTGCGAGCACCTGACGCGGCGCGTCGTGCGCTACGAGCACGATGGCTCGGTGACGGTGATCGCCGATTCCTACAACGGCAAGCGTCTCAACTCGCCCAACAATGTCGTCCCCCATCCGGACGGCAGCATCTGGTTCACCGACCCGCCTTATGGCGGCCAGCTCTATGAAGGCGAGCCCGACGCGGCCGGGGGCCCGAGCAACCCGGCGGGCCGTCTCAATCCGCGGCTCGGCCAGCCCGCCGGCTTTGTCGGAGGCAAGCGCGAGCTGCCGACAAATGTTTATCGCGTCGACCCCAGCGGGCGGATCGACGTCGTCGTCACCGAGGACCAGCTCCCCGACCCGAACGGGCTCGTGTTTTCGCCCGACTATAAAAAGCTCTATGTGATCAGCACCAGCATGGGCCCCGGCGATACCGGAGCGGGCGGTAAGCGCGACATGCACGTTTTCGATGTCGGGACGAACAACAAGCTCGCGAACCAGAAGCTCTTCAGCGATTTCATCGTTGACGGAGTGAAATGCGGGCCGGACGGCGCGCGCTGCGACGTCGACGGCAATCTCTGGGTTTCGAGCAATGCCGGCCGCGACCTCGGCTATAGCGGCGTGACCGTATGGACCCCGGAAGGCAAGCTGATCGGCCGGATCCGGCTGCCCGAGAGCACCGCGAATCTGTGCTTCGGTGGCCCTAAGCGCAACCGGCTGTTCATGGCCGCTAGTCAGTCGCTCTACGCGGTCTACCTCAGGACCCAAGGGGCCGCGCCGGGATAACGGCCAGCGTGCCGCTCTCGCCGAGTTCCACGACGTGTTCGCCCGATACGGGCCTGCTTTCCCCGAAGGTCTTCATAGCGACCTCGGAAATCTGGCGCTTTCGACGCGTCGCAACATAAATCGCCGGTCATGTGAAGCAGCTCACACATCATCGGGGATGGGCAAGCTATTCGTGGCGCCGCTCCCGCCTCGTGGCGGGGAGCGTATGGAGAGCGCCATGCGGAGCATCAACTTTTGGAGCCGAAGCTTGTCGAGGGTCGAGCTCGACCAACGCTCGCGCAAGGCGCGCCTCCGGTTTGAGCGGATAGAACGGCTGCTCGTATCGGATGCTGCAGAGAGACAGCCCCGGCTCCGGCGGCTCCTTTCTCTTCGCAGCGTCGGCGAACACCGCGGCAGGCCACAAAAGAGCCGAGTTAGGGGGCCGCTGAGCGATCGGCGGCCTTCTCGCATGCCGACAATTCTCGAGGTTGGGCGCCTGGAGGAGGCGTTATCCTAGACCCTGTGCACGCCAGAGCGTCTGAACGGCCAAACGACGGGTCTGTGTAAATCGATGGCGATGGTCCGGCTTGTGCCGGTCGGGCTATCGCCCACCAGCATCCCTGGTCCATGTGCACGACGATCCCAGCGTTGCTCACGGCTTGAATTATGCAACGCCCGGCGACCGGGCACGATCATTGCACGTGCCATTTTCCGCCCCATCTTAGCGGTACAGTGCCGAACCCTCCTAATGAAAAGCTGGTGCTACCCAGATTGCACCCGCAAGAAAAAATGAACCGCAATGCACGATGTTGGTGTTTGTCCGGCAAAAAATGGAAAGTTTGCCATCGTGACCGCGACAAGCAAACACCTATTAATGTCTTCCAGTTGTTGGACGAACTGCGAGACGAATTCGCAAAGGGTTACTGCTTACATCCAGACGCAGATCCCGACACGTGTGCCGCAATCGTAAACGCCCACACAATTCAAAAACGGGGCGGTTTGGCTGCCATTGCAGAATCGAATCATGTCTTTTCAGTGAAGCAGGGTTTCTATAGAGTTCCTAACAATGCCGGCGACATAGTTCCTACACGCCTCAGCATAAACAAGGCCTCGACATTTCCCGGATTTTGCGGCAGACACGATAATGCATTGTTTCGTGCGGCCGAACACGGTGTTGTTTCCATTAACGCTCTAACGGCGTTCCTTCTCTCTTATCGTGCCATTTGCTATGAATTCTTTGCCAAAGCGGCGGCGATTCGTGCTACACCGATCATTCAGCAGTCTGATAGAGGCAGGCCATTTGTAGATCAATGCTACTGTCAGGATTATCTTCACACGAAATTACGCGGTTTGGAGATGGGTATGCAGGACTTGCTGCGTCTCCGGTCTCGTTATTGTACTTTGTATTCGACTTCAGAATACGATAAGTTCCATTTCTACGCTGTGACATTCTCGGATGTTCTGCCTGTGGCATCGTGTGGTGCCATATCTCCAGAATACGATTTTTCAGGGAATAGCTTACAGGACATTTTGCGCTCACCTCAGCCAATAGAGCAAGTCGCATTCAACCTCACGAGTTTCGGCGACACAAGTGTTGCCGTATTCGGATGGGTAGATAAAAACGGTCCCGCAGAAAAATTGGCTAACTCATTCCGGCAACTGCCGTTAGCGGATAAAGCCAATTCCGTCGTGCGCTTCGCGTTTGAATATATCGAAAATACGATGATGCGCCCAAGTTGGTGGGGCACGTTAGGAAAATTGAAACAAGAACAAGTGATCCACCATTTGGCTGCCCGATTTCCAGAGCGGGAGTTTGAACATGATCGCCTTGCCTGGTCGTCCACAAGACAGTATCAATTTGTTTCAAGTCGCGTGATTGATGAAATGTGGTCAGATCTCGATTGATCAACAAGCGAAAATCGTTGCCAAGGCTCGCCTGCGGTTTTCGCCAATACCATCGCTCTCGAATGAGAAGACGTGCGAGAGCCCGGACTCGTCACAGAATAGCGGCGCGGATCAATAACAAAGGTGTGAGCGAGCGTATCGCGGAGCGGTGTAGATTTACTAGTTCCATGGCCTCATCAATTGGGTGTTAGGGGGAGAGCGTCGATGACGAGCGGGGCATTATTTGGCCTGAGTGTTCTGATGAACTTTGTTGCGTCCGGCATAGTCACGAAGCTCTACATCTGGCCGCGCCTTCGTGTCATGAGCCGAGAGGAGGCACTGCTGCCCCTGGTGGTGCCGCATATGTTTCGTTTCGTTGGCCTCAGCTTCCTGGTGCCAGGGGTTGTGTCCGCCTCGCTGTCGACTGATTTCGCGCGCCCGGCCGCTTACGGCGATCTCGGCGCCGCCATACTTGCGGTCATCGCGGTCCTCGCTCTCTCCGGCCGCGCTTCCTGGGCGCTTCTCATCGTATGGATATTTAATCTCTGGGGCACGATTGATCTGTTATACGCGATCTATCAAGGCCAGATCGGCGTCCGCATTGGTCCGGGCTCGCTCGGTGCTGCGTTCTATATACCGACCGTCGTGGTGCCCCCGCTTCTCGTGACACATGGGCTGATATTCTGGCTTCTGCTGCTGCGGCGACCGTAGCGGCGACCTCGCCATCGCTGACCGCAATATTGAATTGCCTGCCAGACAACCAAAGTGCCGGTTTAATGTGTCATAAATTTGATTGGCACGAAGAAGGCTTGATTGCACGCGGTCCACATTCTGCAAAATAAATCGCCAGCAATGTGAAAGAGCTCACACTTGCTTGGAGAGCTGCGAGGGATTAATGGGGTCGCTCCGACTTGCGCGTCGGCGCTCTGGGTCAGTGCTTAAGACATCTGAATGTTGCGAGTCGTCCAATACCCACCCAGGCGCTCTGCATGCCGAGCGAAGACGCTTGTAAAACCGCTCTTAAGGAGAGCCCTCATGAGCACCGCCCCAATCACGGCACCCCGCAATCGAGTCCCAAGATCTTTCGCATTGCGCACAGAGACGGCAGGGCACGATGCGTTCGTCGCTCCACCCGCACAGATCGATAACGGGGACGAAGCTCGGTACGCCGATAAGTCCGGGACTTACACAAAAGGCATACTACAAACTGGCGTTGGCTTGGTGGATCTTGCGGCCTATCAGACGTTCAAAAAGGCGCTGGACAGTGGAGACCCCGCCGATTTCGAAGCGATCACGCTGGGTGGGCCGCGCACACTCAATGGGCCACAGGGCGGTCTGGCGTTCTACCTCGAATGCCTGGACAGCAGCCAATTCGCCGTGCCGCCGGCGCCGGCCTTGGCAAGCGAGGAATATGCTACGGAACTGGTGGAACTGTACTGGGCGTCGCTGCTGCGGGATGTCGCGTTTACTCACTACTCCTCGGATCCCATTGCCGTGCAGGCAGCAAATGAACTGTCCTCGATGCCCAGCTATCAGGGACCGAGGGATGCCAGCAACAAGGTCACTCCCGACCTGCTGTTCCGCGGTAAAGCCGCCGGCGAGACAATTGGCCCCTACCTCTCACAGTTTCTGCTTCAGGACACCAGCTTGGGTGCCTTGCCGATCACTCAAAAATACGTCACGTTCAAAAAGAATATCGATTACATGAAGGATCCGACCACCTTTCTGCAGGTGCAGAACGGCATCTCTACCGGATTGCAGCTGCAGCCGGACGCGCCGCTATTTCTTCACGACGGGCGTGGGTTGGCCGCGTACACCCACTCTGATGTTCTGTATCAGGCGTACTTTATTGCGTACCTGGTATTGAACACAATTAATACGCCTCTGAACCCGGGCAATCCTTACCACGGATCCAAGACCCAAAACGGCTTCGGCACCTTTGGTCAGCCGGACATCGCAGCGACGCTTACGGCGGTGGCCCGGGAAGCACTCAACGCGGTGTGGTACCAGAAGTGGTATGTGCATCTTCGCCATCGTCCGGAATCCGGCGGTGCGATCGTTCATTTGCTCAAAATCGGCGAAGGCAACACGATCCAAGGCCACGTCAGTGCGACGGTGCTGAACTCACAGGCGGTGCAGAGCAGCTTTACGACCAACAACAGCTTCTTCCTGTCCCAGGCCTTTCCTGAAGGTTCGCCGACGCACGCGGCCTATCCCACGGGACACGGCGCTGTGGCAGGCGCCTGCATTACCGTCTTGAAGTTCTTCTTCGACGGTGGATTTTTCGTTCCAAATCCGAAGGTGCCATCGACCGACGGAACAATGCTCAACAATTACACTGGCAGTGATACCGGGCTACTCACGGTCAATGGCGAGCTGCACAAGCTGGCGCGCAATATCAGCTTTGGTCACGGCATCCACGCCGGTATTCACTGGCGCAGCGATACCGATACGTCGATCCAGTTGGGTGAGGCGGTCGCGCTGAGTTTTCTGCAGGACCGCGCGCGCGCTTACAACGAAAAGTTCGCTGTAAAGCTGACGAAACTGGACGGCAGCATCGCGACGATCTCCAATCAGTGAGCTCTTAGCACACCTCTGTGGTGGACTGTTTTGCGCGCCCGCAGCCGTGATGCGGACGCGCAAAAACAGCGGCGTGTCGACACCCAGTACTGCCGCCTTCGACTGATCTGCCGCGCGACCGGATCGCTATGTGCCGCGAAATGAGAGAGCCAGGGCGAGCCGGGCAGAAAGCGCAACCAAAGATGCGAACGCCATTGGCAGCAGCGCCGGTGGCGTGGCGGAGGCCGCATGCTCGGTCACGGCATGGGCGTCATGTGGTCTGTCCTGATGCTGTGCGCCGTGCCCGCCATGGCCAAGCCCGGCGGCCGCACCGTTATCATGCCTGCCATCAGGAGGTTCATCGACAGCAATTCGGACATGAATGTGCGCTGCAGGGATCGCAGATACGACCCGCCTGCCATGCCGCGCATGCGAGGAAGATCGATCGCATCGCCAACATTCGCCCTTTGCTGCGCAAAGTTCGAAAAGGCTCGTCGCCCGCTCCGGGCGTATGCTCACCACTACTTAACGGATGGGTGCCCACAGGACGTCCTCGATGTCGTCGGCGCCGGTCGCCAGCATGACGAGGCGGTCGAAGCCGAGGGCAATGCCGGCGCAAGGGGGGAGACCGTGTTCGAGGGCGGCGAGGAAATCCTCGTCGATCGGGTAGGTGCGGCCGTAGAGCGCCTCTTTGCGGGCCTGGTCGGCGATGAAGCGGGCGCGCTGCTCGGCCGGATCGGTCAGCTCGCCAAAGGCGTTGGCGAGCTCGAGACCGCAGACATAGACCTCGAAGCGCTCGGCAAGGCCCGGATCGTCTGGGCTTCGCCGGGACAGGGCGGCCATCGAGACGGGGTAATCGTGGAGGATGGTCGGGGCGCCCAGCCCGAGGTGGGGCTCGATCCGCTCGAGAAAGATGCGGAAGAACAAGCTCTCCCAGTCGTCGCCGGCATGCGGGTTGATCCCGATGCCGCTCGCGGCGGCGGCGAGAAAGTCCGCGTCCGGCCGCTCGGGCTCGGGCGCCGTCGCCAAGAGGTCGATGCCGCAACGCTGGCGAAACACCTGCGCAACCGTGACCCGCTGCCACTCTCGCCGCGCATCGGAGGTGCGCCCGCTCCAGGTCAGTGCCTCCGCGCCGGCCGCCTCCTGGCAGGCGCGGACCAGCGCCGCACATTCCTCCATCAGATCGCGGTAAGAGGCGCCGACGCGATACCATTCGAGCATCGAGAATTCGGGATGGTGGGTCGCACTGCGTTCGCCGTTGCGAAACACATGCGCGAGCTGCCAGATCCGTGGCAACCCGGCGACCACCAGCTTCTTCATCGCATATTCGGGCGAGGTATGGAGGTAGCGCGGTACGGTTCGGCCCTCGCGCGGGTCGTCGAGCTCGGTCGCAAAGGCTCGCAGATGCGGCTCGAGCCCTGGGCTCATCTGCAAGGCCGGCGTATCGACCTCGACAAACCCGCGCTCGGCAAAAAAGCTGCGAACCGCCCCCAAGATACGGCCCCGCCGCTCGAGCTGCGGCCGCCGTAATTCGAACCGATCGGGCCGCCACCATTCCTCAATCATCCTGCCCTCGTTCTTGCCGGTTCGCCGACCTATGTTAGGTTCTGCGCTACAAATTCCCTCTCCGCGAGATCCTGCCGATGAAGATCAACGCGATCGACCTCAAACCGGGCAATGTGCTCGAACATCAGAATAAGCTTTGGCTCGTGCTGAAGCGCGAGCTGGTCCAGCCGGGTAAAGGCGGCGCCTTTGCCCAAGTGGAGCTGCGCGACTTGCGCGGCGGCACCAAGCTCAACGAGCGCTTTCGCACCCAGGAGACCGTCGAACGCGTGCGGCTCGACGAGAAGGAAATGCAGTTTCTATTCATGGAGAACGGCCAGGCAACCTTCATGGACAACGACACCTTCGAACAGATCGCGATCCCGCGCGAGACGATCGGCGACCCGGCCGATTTTTTGCGCGACGGCATGGTTTGCAACGTCATGCTCTACGAGGGTTCGGCGCTCTCGGTCGAGTTGCCGCCGAGCGTCACCATGGAAGTCGTCGAGGCCGATCCGGTAGTGCGCGGGCAGACCGCCTCGTCCTCCTACAAGCCGGGCAAGCTCGAGAACGGGCGGCGCGTGATGATCCCGCCGCATATCGGCCCGGGCACGCGCATCGTCGTCAGTACGGCCGACGGAAGTTACGTCGAGCGCGCCAAGGACTGACCGGCATCACGGCTTAAGCGAGCAGGGTATCTCGGCCATGGCCATGCGGTCGCCGATCCTGAATGTCATGGGAAACGCGGCGCTGAAGGCGGCGCGCGGCCTACTCCGCGATTTTGGCGAGGTCGAACAATTGCAGGTCTCGATCAAAGGTCCGGGGGACTTCGTCTCGACGGCAGATCTCAAAGCCGAGCGGACTATCAAATCGGAGCTCAAGAAGGCGCGCCCGGGCTACGCGATGCTGTTCGAGGAGAGCGGGGCGGAGGCGGGGTCTGACCCGCGGCATCGCTGGATCGTCGATCCGCTCGACGGGACGACCAATTTCCTGCACGGCATTCCGCATTTCTCGATCTCGATTGCCCTCGAGCGCGATGGCGAGATCGTCTCCGGTGTGATCTACGAACCGGTTCGGGACGAGTTGTATTGGGCCGAGAAAGGGCTCGGCGCCTATGTCAACGACCGCAGGCTCAGGGTCTCGGCGCGCCGGCAACTCGGCGAAGCCGTGATTGGCACAGGCATGCCCTTTGGCGCGCGCGCCGACCAGAGCGGCTATAGCGCCGCACTGGCGGCGGTCATGCGGGCGACCGCCGGTGTCCGGCGAATGGGTTCGGCGTGCCTCGATCTCGCTTATGTCGCGGCGGGACGCTTTGACGGGTTCTGGGAATTTGGCCTCGCTCCCTGGGATATGGCCGCCGGCATTCTTCTGGTGCGCGAGGCCGGTGGATATGTCAGCGATACGACCGGCGGCCACGATATGATGGTCAACGGCGACGTACTGGCCGCCAACGACCACCTGCATCTGCCGCTGGCCGCCTTGGTCAAGGAGGCGATGCGGGAAACCCGGGCAGCGTCGTAGCTCTCCCCTAGATTCCGATGTCGCCAACGTCTGCGATACGCTAACTTCGCCGCGGCGGCCGGAGTCGCCGGCCGGTTTCTCGGATAGCAGTGAGCGTCAACACGATTCCAGGTAGTGGCGGGATTGCGGGATGAACCAGTCGCGCCGCTTCTTGATTCGCATGGTGTTGTTTCTGCTGCTGGTTGCAGGCCTGGCCGCATTACTCGGGCGCTCATTGGTCAACGCGTTTATGGGCAACCCCGCGGTCAACGGCGTCATCCTCGGGATCCTGATCGCCGGGATCATCTACATCTTTCGACAGGTGTTGCTGCTCGATCCCGAGCTCGATTGGATCGAGAGCATTCGGAACCACCAGAACGGAGACGATTCGCCGGTGCTGCTCGAACGCGCGCCCAGGCTCCTCGGGCCGATGGTCCGTATGCTCGAAGCGCAGAAAGGGCGGCGGGTCAGTCTTTCGGCAAGCTCGTTGCAGGCCTTACTCGATGGCATCTCTTCGCGCCTCAACGAGACGCGCGAAACCTCTCGCTACCTGATCGGTGTGCTGATCTTTCTCGGGCTTCTCGGGACCTTTTACGGGCTGTTGGAGACGGTACGCTCGGTAGGAGACGTGATCGGCGCGCTCAATCTCGGGGCCGGCGATGTGGCTCGCGCCTTCACCGATCTCAAATCGGGTCTGGAATCGCCGCTGCGAGGCATGGGAACCGCATTCAGCGCCTCGCTGTTCGGGCTGGCCGGCAGCCTTGTCCTGGGCTTTCTCGACCTGCAAGCCGGCCAGGCGCAAAACCGGTTCTACAACGAGCTCGAGGAATGGCTGTCCGCCTACACTCGACTTTCCACCGGCCCCCTGAGCGAGGCTGGTGACGGATCGGTGCCGGCCTATATTCAGGCCCTGCTCGAGCAGACTGCCGATAGCTTGGACAACCTTCAGCGCATTCTCGCGAAGAGCGAAGAGGGCCGCATCACCGTAAATTCGACCCTCGCCAATCTTAGCGAGCGTCTCGGCTCGCTCGGCGAGCAAATGAAGGCGGGGCAGATCCTGATGGTCCGGCTCGCCGAGAACCAATTGGAGCTGAAACCGTCATTGGCCCGACTTGCCGATGCCGTCGAGAACTCGTTCGGACATGATGATGCCTTACGCAGCCATCTTCGCAATATCGAAGCTTACGTCGCGCGCTTAAATGAGGACGTGGTCCAGGGTCGAGAGCAGACCGTCCAGGACTTGCGGGGCGACATTCGCATCGTCGCCCGAACGATCGCCGCCCTTGCCGAAGAAACTCGGCGCTAACTCCTCAAACATGTGCCGCTAGCACCAAGAAGTTCCCGCCGTTCGAGCATCGATATCTGGCCTGGCTTTGTCGATGCACTGGCTCAGCTGTTGATGGTGATCATCTTCATTCTACTAGTGTTCACTGCTGGCCAGTTTTATTTAGGCGTTGCTCTGTCAGGGCGCAATCAAGCCTTGCAGAAGCTACAGCAACAGGTCGACCAACTGGCGAACCTACTCGCCTTGGAGCAGCGCACCAGCGCAGAGCTGCGTTCCGGGAATCTCGCCTTCGCCTCGCAGCTCAACAGCGCCCTTGCCGAGCGCGATCAGTTGAAGGCCGACCTCGATGCGCAGTCGGCTGCCTTGGCACAGCAGCGCGAAAGTATGGCGGTGGCGGATGACCACGCGAAACAACTCGAAACCCGCGCAGAAAGCGCTGAGCAGGCACTGAGCGCCGAGAAGGACATCAGCCGGCGGGCCCTCGCCCAGGTCGACGCGCTGAATGCGCAGATCGCCACCTTGCGCGAGCAGCTGTCACGGATCGCGGCTGCGCTCGATGCCTCCGAGGCCAAGGCCAAGGAGCAGCAAGGCCAGATCGTCGAACTCGGCAAGCGGCTCAATCTGGCGCTCGTCAACAAGGTCGAGGAGCTTGCCCGTTATCGCTCTGAATTCTTCGGTCGCCTGCGCGATATCCTTGGCGAGCGGCCGGATATCCGCATCGTCGGCGACCGCTTCGTCTTCCAATCCGAGGTGCTGTTCGCGCCGGGCAGCGCCGAGCTCGGGGAGGATGCCAAAAAACAGCTCGCGCAAGTCATCGCGGCGCTGAAGGAGGTTTCGGCCAAGATCCCGTCCGATATCAACTGGATCTTGCAGGTGGACGGGCATACTGATCGCCGCCCGATTAGCACGGCCCAATTTCCGAGCAATTGGGAATTGTCCACTGCGAGAGCGATGTCGGTGGTGCGTTTTGCCATTGAGCAAGGGATACCCCCGTCGCGGCTCGCCGCGGCCGGGTTCGCCGATCAGCAGCCGCTCGACTCGGGAACGACCGAAGAGGCCTATCGCCACAATCGGCGTATCGAGCTGAAACTAACTGGGCGGTAATCACCGGCCGCGGACAGCGTCTAGCTTGGGACCGCGTTAGCACCCCTGCTGGTCTTATTGAACGGAGTTCTAAAAATGCGCGTTCAGCTTGTCGCTCTCGCCCTGCTGGTCGGTGTCGCGCCGGCGAAAGCCCATCGGCGGATGTTCGGACGCCCTCCCGACCCGTCGAGAGAACCCTCCCACAATCCTTCTCCAGCCAATTTCTCGAAAGGCTCGGCATTAATCTGATTTCGAAAGCGCATGCGGCGCAGTGTACGGAGGAAGCGGAAACTTGCACATCTACTGAGCAATGCTGCCCCGGCCTCGAATGCACCGGCGGCCCTCCAGCTACTTGCGCAACAGAGGATTAAACTAGCCCGCGGGCATGCGATAACATCCGGGGAACTTTCGGACTTGCCGGCTGGCGCCGCCAGCAACCCTCACCGTCCCCGAATGCTACAGCTCTTGCCACTTCAGCCCAACTGGCCTATCCGCTCGCGCGTGGCCGAGATAGCACCCGCCAGCGAGACAGCGCAGACCGGCGCAGGGAGGGAGAGCGCGCTTCCCGCCGAGGCCCGACTGCGCGACAGCGAATTGTTTCTACTCGTCCTCGCGCTGGCCGCAGGTGTCGCGGCAGGCATCGGGGTCGTCCTGATGGACCTGTTGCTGGCGCTGCTGCGGTGGATCGCTTTTGGGATCTCCTCGGAAGGACATTTGAGCGACATCGACCTTGGCCCGGCGCGGGTGTTACTGATACCGGTCCTCGGCGGGCTTCTCGTCGGCCTCCTCGCGACGCTGCTGCGGCGCTGGCGGCCTCGCGAAGTGGTGGACGCGATCGAAGCAAACGCGCTCCTTGGCGGCCGAATGTCGGTCAGCGACAGCCTTGGGCTCGTAGCGGTAACCGTGCTCTCGGGCGGATTTGGCGCCTCTGTCGGGCTCGAAGCCGCCTATACGCAGCTTGGCGCCGCGCTTTCTTCCCGTTTCGGAAGATGGGCCGAATTACGCCGCGACGACGTGCGCACCCTCGTGGGATGCGGCGCCGCCGGCGCGATCGCCGCCGCCTTCAACGCGCCGCTGACCGGCGCCTTCTATGCCTTCGAGTTGATCATCGGCAGCTACACATTGCAAGCACTGGCACCCGTCGGGGTCGCCGCGTTGACCGGGGCGCTCGTGGTCCGTGGACTGGTCGGCTCGAACCCGATCTTCGACTTATGGCACGAAGTCCGCGTTTCGGCGCCGGACTACCCGGCGTTTTTCGTCCTTGGGCTCGCCTCTGCTGGGCTCGGCATCCTGGTCATGAAAGGCGTCACCTCGACAGAAGCACTGTTCCGCTCGCTCGCGGTGCCGCGTTGGGCGCGACCGGCGCTTGGCGGCCTCTTGATCGGTGCCATCGCGCTGCCCTTCCCCCAGATCCTCGGCGGCGGGCATGGCGGGATCATGCGCGTGTTGCATTCCGGTTTTGATCTGCCCCTGCTTGCCGGGCTGATCATCGCAAAGATCATCGCGTCGGCCGTATCGATCGGCTCCGGATTTCGCGGCGGGTTATTCAGTACCTCGCTGTTTATTGGAAGTCTTTTCGGCAGCTTCATCGGCGCGGGGCTGACCCGGCTCGGCCCTCAACTTCACGCTGATCCGCTGGTCTATGCCTTGGTCGGCATGGGGGCGGTGGCCGCCGCGATCGTCGGCGCGCCAATGACGATGATCATGATCGTGCTCGAGACGACCGGCGACTTTCCTGCGACGATTGGTGTCATGGTCGGGGTGGTCACGGCGGCGATGGCCGTGCGGCACTGGTTTGGCTATTCCTTTGCCACTTGGCGTTTTCATCTGCGCGGATTGGCGATCCGCAGCCCCGAGGACGTTGGTTGGATCAACGAACTTCATATCGGCCCGATGATGCGGCGCGACCCGGCGGTGATCGCTGCCGAGCTGCCAATCGACGAGCTGCCTCGGCGCTTTCCGATGGGCAGCACCAAGCAGGTATTTGTCGTTGACGAGCGCGGGCGGCTCAGCGGCATCATAGACCCTGCCGAGGCGAGCGGCCCAGAACTCGCCGAAGGCGTCCAGACTGTGGGACAATTGGTTTCAAAACCTGCCCAGTTTTTGATCCCGGGTGACGATCTGCGGACAGCGCTCGATCGGTTCAGCCAAGCAGCGCAAGAGATACTTCCGGTCGTCGACAACAAAGAGGATCGCCGCATCATCGGCTACTTGAGCGAAGCTTACGCTTTGCGCCGCTACGCCCACGAACTCGAGCGCCACCGCGGCGGCCGGCCGGACGATGCGGGCATTTTCAGCCCTGCCTCCGGCGAGGCAGCTCGGTAACCACAAAATAGATGACGCAATTTCACATGGCTGCGCTAGAAAATTTCACATGGCTGCGCTAGAATAGGTGCAATGCTACCGAAACGAGGCTGGACAGGGCCGTCCGATGATGGACGGCCTGTGTCCACTCGGGAGGGACCAAACGCGGATGACCTCGCTCGCAAGACGCACGGGGCGGAAGACCGAAGGCCCAGACGCGGCCGGCTGGGGAGCGCTGTTCGTAACGAACGAGCGCCCTCGTTGTGGGTGAGTTCTCGGCGGGTTTCCGACCACTGGTTCGAACGCTTCACGCGGATGTGAGGCGGTCGATGCGCTCGCCGCGCCTGATCGATCAAGGATGGCATGTTAAAATTCGACGCTGGCGGCAGATGTCGGGAGTCGACGAGAAGGGAGTATAGCGATGGCTGACGTCGTAGCCCGTGACATCCGCGTACCTGTTGCGGGCAGACAGCTCTCGCTGCACAAATTTGCACGCCGCAAGTCGACAATCGCATTTTTCATGGCGTTGCCGCTGATTGTGATCGTTGCGTGCCTCGTTATCTACCCGGCTTTCTATTCGATCCACTTGGCGACTTTGAACAAGTCGATGACGAAGTTCGTCGGCTTCGGCAATTTCGAGTTTCTGTTCAGGCGCAACACGTTTTGGATGGTGGTGCAACAATCGGTATTGTTTGCCGTCACCGCCGTCATCTTCAAAGCGATGGTCGGCTTCATTGTCGCTCATTTCGTCCACAATCTGCCGGCGCAGGGGCAGCGCAAATGGCGCGGCATGCTGCTGATCCCTTGGGTCATCCCCCCGGCGATGAGCACGCTCGCATGGCTGTGGCTGTTCGATCCGTCCTACAGCGCGTTCAACTGGATCTTCGCCCATCTCGGCATCCCACAGGTGGCTTGGCTCGGCAACCCCTATTGGGCGCGCTTTTGCGTGATCCTGGTCAATGTCTGGGTCGGATCGCCGTTCTT
>Ga0306919_10000579_pt1 | contig 16298 bp, 13 predicted proteins | sample flu12Cox44000172_FD_203764 | JGI IMG/M metagenome (GOLD analysis project Ga0306919, IMG submission 203764) | Lab enrichment of tropical soil microbial communities from Luquillo Experimental Forest, Puerto Rico - flux4day.12C.oxic.44.000.172 (v2)... | ecosystem: Environmental > Terrestrial >... | reverse complement strand
TCGCCGGCAACCCGATGAAGCTGTCGGCTTTCGACGATCCGCCGACGCGCCATCCCGCCCCCGATCTCGACGCCGACCGCGACCGTATCCTGCGCGAACTGGGGTTTTGAGGAGGTACCGATCCAGCCGTCCCTGACTTCGCCATCTTGATGCCAGAATCGCAACGTATCCTGCTTGCGAAAATGGCCGCTCCGCGGCCGCCGTGACCCAGAGCGGTGCGCCAGCTTCAGCTGTCAGAAAATCGGCAAAATACCCCTGCCAGAGCGTCCCAAGAGCGTCCGAAGTTGATCGTAGGTATTTGATAGAAAGGGATCTTTTAGCAATGAAGCTGATTGCAATGCGATTTTTCCCCGTATTTTCCCCTGTCGGCAGGGGAATTCCGTAGCGTATCCGAAGGAGCGTCGGGACAAGGTGGCGCCGTGATCCGGCGCATTTTCACCGGCGTCTCGGTGCTGCTGCTCGTCGCAGGCGGCGGCCTCTACCTTTATCTGCTGTCGTCCCTGCCGCAGACCGATGGCCGGCTCGTTGTGGCCGGACCGAAAGCCGAGATCCGCATCGAGCGCGACGCCGATGGGGTCCCGCTGATCGCCGCACAAGATGACGAAGACGCAGCCTTCGGCCTTGGCTTTGTTCATGCCCAGGATCGCCTCTTCCAGATGGAGCTGCAGCGCCGCTACGGCGCCGGTCGGCTCGCCGAGATATTCGGGCCAGAGGCCCTCACGATCGACCGGCAGATGCGCGCTCTCGGCCTCTATCGCGCCGCCGAGGTCGAGATCCCGTTCCTGTCGTCGACGGTCAGGCGCGGGCTCGAGGCCTATGCAGCCGGGGTCAACGCCTTCCTCGTAACGCGCCGCGGCGCGTTACCGCCCGAATTCCTGATGCTGCGGTTTGCCCCCGACCCCTGGCAGGCGGCGGATAGCCTCGTCTGGGGCAAGCTGATGGCTCTGCGGCTCGGCGGAAATTACCGCGGCGAACTGCAGCGGGCCCGGATGGCTCGCACCATCTCGGCGGCGGACCTGGCCTTTCTCTATCCGGAATATCCGAAGGATGCGCCAACGACGCTTTCTGAGATGTTGCCAATCTACCGCCGGCTGCCGCTCGGCGCGCTCTACGAGGCGCTGCCGCCGGTCGTCGGGCCGATCTACGCCTCGAACAACTGGGTCGTCGACGGGCGACACAGCGCCAGCGGCAAGCCGCTTCTTGCCAACGATCCTCATCTCGAATTCGGCGCTCCGGGCTTCTGGTATCTCGCCCGACTGAAAACGCCGCAGCATGAGATCGCCGGCGGGACCGCCGCGGGCAGCCCTTTCGTCCTGGTTGGCCACAACGAACGGATCGCGTGGGGTTTGACGACAACCACGGCCGATGTCGAGGATCTGTTCGTCGAGCGGGTCGATCCTACCGATCCTGGCCGTTATCTGACACCGCAAGGGACCGCACCCTTCGCATCCCGACAAGAAACTATCGCCGTGCGCGGCGAGGCGCCGGTTGACGTCACCATCCGCACCACCCGGCACGGTCCGGTGCTGTCCGATGTGTTGCCGCCGGGAGCTGCCGATCCGGGATTTGTCCTAGCGCTGGCCGCGACTTTCGCGATCCCGCAAGACCGCAGCGCCGAGGTGCTTTGGGAGCTCAACCGGGCGGCCGGCTGGCCGAGCTTCCGCGCGGCATTGCACAACTTTGTCGGACCGATGCAGAACATTGTCTACGCCGATATCGACGGCACCATCGGCTTTATCGCGCCGGGGTTGCTGCCGATCCGGCGTAACGGCGAAGGTTGGCTGCCAGCGCCGGGGTGGACGGGCGAATATGATTGGGTCGGGTTTGTGCCATTCGACGCGTTGCCCAGCGCGACGAACCCGCCTTCAGGTCACTTCGTAAGTGCCAATAACAAAATCGTACCCGCCGGTTACCCCTATTTCGTGGGCCGCGACTGGGATTTGCCGAACCGCGCCGAACGGATCGAAGCTCTGCTCGCCGCGACCCCCGTTCAGACACCCGCCTCGAGCGCTGCCATCGAGGCGGATACGCTGTCCTTGATGTCCCAGCGCCTGGTACCGCTGATGACCCGGGTCAGTTCCCCGGACGAGGCGTCGATCGACGCGATCGGTCGCCTGCAGCGCTGGGGCTTCTACATGGACCGCGACAAGGTCGAGCCGTTGCTGTTCACGGCTTGGCTGCGCGAATTCAGCCACGAGATCCTATTCGATCGCCTTGGCGACGCCGCGGCGGGCTACTGGGACTTGAAGCCGCGGGTCATCGAGGACGTGCTGACCGAGCACGAGGGCTGGTGCGACGACCCAAAGCAACCCGGGCAGAGAAACTGCGCCGAGCGCCTAGCGGCTTCCCTCCGAGCAGCGCTGGCGCAGCTGCGCCAAGCCTACGGGGCCGATATGATGCAATGGCAATGGGGCCGAGCACACGCCGCCGAGTTTGCGAATCCAGTCTTCAGCCGGATCCCGGTGTTGCGTGATTGGCTCGGCGTCTCGATCCCGACATCGGGCGGGTATGACACGCTCAATCGGGGGCCGAGCACGATCCGTGACGATGCTCAGCCTTTCGCGCAGCGCTTTGGCGCCGGACTGCGGATCATCACAGACCTCGCGGCGCCGAACGAAGCGAAAATGATGATAACGCCCGGCCAGTCTGGAAACCCGCTCTCCAATCATTTCGCCGATCTGCTGCGCCGCTGGCGCGATTTCGCTTGGCTCGTGCCCGGCCGGTCCGCGGCTATCGAAACTCTCGTCTTGGTGCCAGAACATTCGGAGCCCCCATGATGCAGGATCTGCCGGTCACGGTAGCCGCGGTTCGCGAAGCGGCCGCGGCGATTTCAGAGGCGATTGACGGCACCCCCCTGATCGAAGCCCCTGCGTTATCCGAACTCGCTGGCACCGAGATCCACCTCAAGCTCGAGACATTGCATCGGACCGGATCTTTCAAGGAGCGCGGCGCGCTCGCCAAGCTGCTGACTCTCGACGCTTCTCAGAGGCGCAGCGGGGTTGTTGCGATGTCCGCCGGCAACCACGCCCAGGGTGTGGCCTACCACGCCCGCCGGCTCGGAATCCCGGCGATGATCGTGATGCCCGAGGGCACACCCTTCATCAAGATCGACCGCACCGAGGCGTTTGGGGCCACTGTGGTGCTGAAGGGTGACAGCCTCATCGCCGCACGCGAGGCCGCCGACGCGCTTGCTCGCGCGAGGGGGCTCGTGAACGTCCACCCCTATGACGATCACGATGTCATCGCCGGCCAGGGGACGATCGGTCTCGAGTTCCTCGCCAACCGACCGGATCTCGATACCCTCGTAGTGCCGATCGGCGGCGGCGGGCTGATATCCGGGATCGCCGTTGCCGCCAAGGCACTCAAACCGGAAATCGACATCATCGGCGTCCAATCGACACTCTATCCCTCGATGTATCGCCTGCTGCGCGGCGAAGACCCGGGTCCACCCGCCGCGGCCGCGACGTTAGCCGAAGGGATCGCGGTCAAGGAGCCCGGCCGGTTGACCCGCCAGATCGTCAAGGCGCTGGTGTCCGAGATCCGGCTCGTCGACGAAGCCATGCTCGAAGGCGCGGTCGAGGCTTTGCTTGAACGCCAGAAGCTCGTCGTCGAGGGGGCAGGCGCAGCCGGTCTCGCCGCCGTGCTCGCGGCCCCCGAGCGGTTTCGTGGCCGGCGCGTCGGGATCGTGGTCACCGGGGGAAACATGGATTCACGGCTACTCGCATCGATACTGATGCGCGGCCTGGTGCGCGGGGGCCGGCTCGTCCGCCTCCGTTGCGAGCTGCCCGACGTGCCGGGTGCCCTCTCGCGCTTGTCCGGGGTGATCGGCAAGCACTCCGGTAATATCGTCGAGGTGCACCACCAACGGCTGTTCCACGATACCTCGGTCAAACGCGCCGAGCTCGACGTCGTGGTCGAAACCCAGAACCGGCGGCATGTCGAGGTGCTGATGGCAGCGCTGGTAGCGGCCGGCTTCCCAACGCAGCTGTTGTTGAGTTCGGCCGACGACCAGCACGCCACGAATAACCGCTAATCTGCCCCTTCGACCAGGAACAGCCGTCCGCGCGATGCAGACTGCCGGATTCCGAGCGCGCCGCCTACATTCTTCCGAACGGTAACCAGCGACGCGCCATTCCCTCCCGGAAGTCAATGACAGCGATCGGCTCCGGCCGCGGCTCGCCCTCAAGCAGTTCGACCGCCGCGCCACGGACGATGAAACGGCTACCGAACCGCGCGATATTGGCCGCAGCTAGCGACCGATACGGTTCATACACAGCGGGGTCGGTTACCTGAACATCGGCGGTCAAACGGGCGGGCACGGGCTTCCTGTTGGCGTTGGCGCAGACCGGTCTCTTCTACATCGCTGGCGCCGCGATTTGCTCGCTCACCTTGCTTCTCGTGCTGTTCAATCGGTGGGCAGGCGGACGCCGGATGATGTGCCCGCCGGCACAGCTATTGGCACGCACCTTTCCGACTTGGGGATCTTCGTATCGCAATACGTTCAATTGCCGCGCGTTGGGGCGGTCTTCGCTGATTTGCTGAGCACCCGCGCGAATAGGGCACGGATCTTGCGCCAGGGCGAGCTCTCCCAGGCATGTAGTCGGACCGCAAGATCGGCGCGGATTCGATCGCGCTCCGCTGTGACCTGTTGACGCTCGCTCTCAGCTGCGGCCAGCGCGGACCGCGCCGTCTGAACTGCTCGCGAGCTCTGCTCGACCCACAACCCGGCAGTGGCCTGCAACAACGCCCCGGCGCATTCCCATCTCGCGCGCTGCGCGTTCCATTCAGCGCGCGCCTGCGCCAGCTCTGCCCTGAGAACGGCGACCTCCGCGCGCGAGGTAATGGTTTGCGCCTCGGCTTCCGTCAGAGCTTGCGACAGCTTCTGTCGTTCGGCAGCAAATCGACTTGCCTCGTCGTCGAGGGCCGCGCGCAGCTGCACGATCTGCTCGCCGCGGCGTTGGGCTTCAGTTGATACGGCGGCCCAGCTGGATTGCGCCGCATCGCGTTGGCCTTCGAGCCGCGAGATTTCCGCATCCTTGTGCGCACCGCGCTCGCGCTCGGACGCCAACTCGCGGCTCATTTGTTTGACCGTTGAGCGCAACGCTGCCAGAGGCGACCCCAGGTCCCTGCCGGCGAGTAGCGGCATCGCACCGGGATCCCGGTGCGGTTTCTTCCCGTCGAACATCTCTATCGGATGCAGCATCAGGAAGCGCAGATCCCGAGGGTAGCCTCGCTCCTCAAGATCTAGGTATGCCGCCTCGATACCGGGGAAAGTTGCACTAAATGCCTCGACGTTCCACAGCAGTTCGAACCGGCGGAGGCCGTCGATCGGCGTCAGCTCGCGATCCGCATTCTTCTCGAGCCAGCCAACCGCAACCTTCCTCTCAAAGGTCGGATCCATAACGTAGACTTTTCTGTCGCGGATCTCGGTTTTTGCGGCGACCGGTCTCCCGTCGCGAAGCGCGTCGAGCACCTCATGGAAACCGACGGGGTACGTTAGGTTGAAAGACGCGTCGTGGATTTGCAGAACGCCATCCGTCTCGACAATCGTCACCGCGTGCGTGACGCTCCTTGCCAAGCCGAATTCATAGCACCAAGCGCGAAAGCCCTTTTTCGTTAGGGCTTGCCACAGTGCCAAAGCCGTACTTTTCGCGGGAGATCCCGTCGCCGCTGGAGTTTCTCGGTAGACTTTTCGGCGAAGCCTGTTTAAGCGCCGAGACACGTCTTTCAAGTCGAACGGTTCCTCGTTCAGAGGTTAGATGACCAAGCTAGCTTTAAGATACCTGCTCCCAGTTGTTGACGTCATCTGGTCAAACAGGTGAGAGGCGCGCCGCGGACTGACATTGCAATGCGACACCTCCGGGGCGGCCCTGCGGCCTTCCTCTTCGGCTTCGTCTGTTGTCTCGGTTCCGGGTGCAGCATTACCCGTGATGTCGGCCTCGCGGAGCGTTGCGCGGACATCATGCAGCGCGCCTTCCCAAGCGCAACGATCGATATTGGCAAGGGCGAAGCCTCAGCGACGGGTCTGACCACTATTGTTGCCCGCGTCGAAGGGGTCCGGAGCGATATACCTCCAGAAGGGTTTTTGGCGCGCGATTTAGCTGTCGAATGTCAGTTTGATAACAATGTCCTGATGGGCTTTCGCTGGACAACGGGTCCGCTACACTGATCGACGAGGGGGCGTGAACTGCTTGAGCTGGCGCGGTCCTTCGCGTTCGTTCATACTTGGCAGCGCCAGCCGACCGGTAGCGCGGCATGGAGAGGGATGCGATGGACTTTGGGCCGGGGGCGGAAAACAGGCCGAGCCGCCAACAAGCTCAATCAAATTCGCGCACAGCCGATAGCTTGCTGGTATCGCCTTCCTGGCAATTTTTTGCCACCACGCCGGTCGCCTGCCCTTATGTCCCGGGTCGTGCCGAGCGCAAGCTGATCGTCGAACTCGGCGGGAACGGTGGCGCAGCCTTCTACGACGATCTCTCACGGGCCGGTTTCCGGCGCAGTCACCGCTTCGCGTACCGGCCGGCGTGCCGCGGCTGCGCCTCCTGCGTGCCGGTGCGGATAGCCGTCGAACGTTTTCGCCATACCCGCTCGACCGGGCGCGTGCGTAACGCCAACAGGGACATCTGCGGTCGCCTCGTGGCCGCGCGCGCGACTCCGGAGCAATTCCGGCTGTTCTCCGCCTATCAGCGCATACGCCACGGCGACAGCGATATGGCATCGATGCGCTATGGCGATTATCGAGGTATGATCGAGGACACTCCGGTGCGCACCGCTCTCGCCGAATTTCGCGACGGTTGCGGAAATCTAGTCGCGGCCTCGCTGATCGATCTCCTCGATGATGGGGTCTCCGCGGTCTACAGCTTTTACGACCCGCATCAGGCAAGGCGGAGCCTCGGGATCTGGTGCGTCCTTTGGCTCGTCGAGGAATGCCGGCGCCGCGGGCAGCCTTTTGTATATCTCGGTTACTGGATCGCCGACAGCCCGAAAATGGCTTACAAAGACCGCTTCCCAGCGCTAGAGCGGCTGGAGGCGGGCGTGTGGACCGTGTTCGCCCGATAATGGTGATCAGTGTCCTCGACTCGGCAATTTTCGCCGACATGTTTGGCACCCCGGCAATGCGCGGCATCTTCGGGGATGAAGCGTTTCTGGACCGCTGTGTCGAAGTCGAGGCGGCGCTCGCGCGCGCCCAGGGCCGGCTCGGGATCATCCCCGCCGAAGCGGGCGAAGCAATTACGCGGGCGGTGAGCGAGCTGGCGAACGGGCGCCGCACCCTCGACCTGACACGTCTGAAAAAGGAAACCGAGACCGTCGGATATCCGATCCTGCCGCTTGTCCGCCAGCTCGCCGAATGGGCCGGCGATTATGGCCGCTATATCCATTGGGGAGCCACCACCCAGGACATCATGGATACGGCCGTGGTGCTGCAGATCCGCGCTGGGCTTAGGCTGATCGAAGACGACTTGACGGCGGTTCGCGGCTATCTCGCCGAGCTCGCCCGGCGCTATCGCGACACGCCGATGGCGGGACGTACCCATCTGCAGCACGCTCTGCCGGTGACATTCGGCTACAAAGTGGCGGTCTGGCTCTCTGCGCTCGACCGCCACGCCGATCGGCTACGCGAGCTGCAGCCGCGCGTGCTGTTGGCCCAATTTGGCGGCGCCGCCGGCACGCTGGCTTCGCTCGGCGCTGGGAGAGAGTGTCTAGAGACCCGCGCAGCGCTCGCCGGCGAGCTCGCGCTCGGTGACCCGCCGATCACCTGGCACGTTACCCGCGACGGGATTGCCGAGACTGTGCAGGTGCTGGCGCTGTTGCTCGGTAGTCTCGGCAAGATTGCCTTCGACGTGATTCTGATGTCGGCGACCGAGTTCGGCGAGGCGGCCGAACCCTTTGTCGCCGGTCGCGGCTCGAGCTCGACGATGCCGCAGAAGCGCAACCCGATCTCGTGCGAGCTGATCCTCGCAGCCGCAAAGGTTCTGCGCCAGCAAGCGGGGCTTGTGCTCGACGCGCTGGTGACGGATTTCGAGCGGGCGACCGGCCCTTGGCACGTCGAATGGGTGGCGGTGCCGGAAGCCTTCGGCTATGCCGCGGGGGCGCTCCGCCAGGCGCGTTTCGTGCTCGGCGGGCTGATCGTCGATAGTGACCGCATGGCCCAGAACCTCGGGATGACGCATGGCCTCATCGTCGCGGAGGCGGTGATGATGGGATTGGCGCCGCACACTGGTCGCAACGAGGCACACGACCTGGTTTATGACGCCTGCCGCCGTGCGATCGAGACCGACCGGCCGTTGCTCGAGGTGCTGCGGGAGACCCCTGCGGTGGCCGGCCCGCTCGGTGCGGAAAAGCTGGAGGCACTGACCGATCCGGCAAATTACCTCGGTGCTGCACCCGCGATGGTCGACCGCATGCTCGCCGGCCGCTGAGACTTGCCGCTCGCAAACGGTCCTCGTACAACTCCACCCAAGCCGGGTTTCTCGCATCCGGCGAAACCGGGAGCGAAACAATGCACGCGACATCACGCCGTAGGTTTCTCGAGCTCGCGGGGCTAGGGGTCGCGGCGACTGCAATCGGCCGACGGCCCGCGAGCGCGCAGAGCAAGCAGCTGACCTTCCTGCATGAGAGCTCGTTCATCAAAACCTTTGACGAGTACTTTCAGAAGACGCTCGCCCCTGCTTACGAGAAAGAGACCGGCGTCAAGGTCAATTACGAGCTGACCAGCGTCGGCAGTCTGCCAACCCGGGTCAGCACGATCAGCGAAACCGGGTCGGGCGCAGATGTTACGATGATGTTCTTTCTTCTGCCCTTCCTGTTCGACGAGAAATTACTGGATGTCAGCGACATCGCCGAAGAAGTCGGCAAGACGCAAGGCGGCTGGTATGATTCGGCTCGCGAGGCGGCGACGGTCAACGGCAAATGGAAGGTGATTCCGTTCAGCAATATCGGCCAGTTAATGAATTGGCGCACCGATTGGTTTGCCGAGGTCGGCGTCAAGAAGTTTCCTGAGACCTGGGAGGAGCTTTACGAGGTCGGCAAGAAGTTGAAAGCCAAAGATCATCCTTTTGGCTTCGAGCTCGGCCACGGTTTTGGCGACAACCACGGTTGGCTGTATCCGCTCCTTTGGTCGTATGGCGGGCATGAGGTCGAAGAAGACGGCAAGACAGTCATCATCGATTCCGACGAGACCGCGCGGGCCATCGATTTCGCCCGCAAATTCTTCCGTGACACGATGCTAGACGACGTGCTCGGTTGGACTGATGTCAGTAACAACAAGGCTTGGTATGCAGAGCAAATCTCGTGCACCAACAACGCCGAGAGCATCCTTTGGCTGGCCAAAAGGGACTTCCCCGAGATCGCCAAGGTCACTGACCAGGCGATGAACCCAGCGGGGCCAAAGGGGCGCTTCCATATAATGAGCGCGATCAGCCACGGGATCTTCAATTTCTCTCCGCAAAAAGAAGAGGCACGCGCTTTTTTGCGGTGGCTCACCAATGAAAAGCAGCTCGGCGGCTGGTACGCCTCAGCCGACACCTATTACCAACCGCTGCTGCACGGCTATGACAAGGCGCCCATGTGGGACGTCGAGCCGCGCAACATTCCTTATCGCGACGCGCTGGCGAATGCGCATTTGGTTGGCTGGCCCGCTCCGCCGAGCCGCCACTTGGCGGAAAGCGTCGCCAAATACGTAGTGGTCGACATGTTCGCCAAGGCGTGCACCGGCACTTCGACCAAGGAGGTGATCAAGAACGCCGAGGTGCAGCTCAAAGAGATCTACCGCGCCGTCTGAAGATGTCGCTCCGGTCCGAGCCTCTCATCGGAGCGGCGCGCTCGGAGCGCTATGCCGCGCCGCTCGGCGTCTGGCTCGATCGCCAGAGCGTGTTCAGTTGGCTGATGATGGCACCGCCGTTGCTGTTTCTGGCGGCTCTCGTCGGCTATCCATTCTGCTACGGCATAGTGTTGAGCTTACAGGACCGACCGGTCGCGCATCCCGGCACCTTTGTCGGCCTGAAGAATTTCGCGACCAATTTCAATGACCCAATCTTCTGGCGGGTAGCGCTCAATACATTCGTTTATACGGTTGTCGCCACTTTGCTGAAGATGATCGGCGGCCTCGCCCTGGCGCTGGCGATGAACCAGCAGTTTCCGCTGAAGAACCTGGTGCGGGCATTGCTGCTATTGCCGTTCATTGTGCCTACAGTGTTGAGCACGGTCGCCTGGATGTGGATCCTCGACCCGGCCTTCAGCGTTTTGAATTGGCTGCTTGTCCTCCTCGGCGTGCCCAAGCCCGGTCCGTCCTGGCTCGGCAATCCGATCCTTGCGATGCTTTCGATCATCGTTATCAACACCTGGCGCGGCCTGCCATTCTACGGCATCACCCTGCTCGCCGGGCTGCAGACCGTGCCGCCAGAACTTTACGAGGCTGCGACAATCGACGGCGCCAGTGGCTGGCAGCGGTTTCGTTACGTTACCTTGCCGCTGTTGCAGCCGATAATTCTGATCGTGACGTTGTTTTCGGTCATTTTCACCTTCGCCGACTTCCAGCTCGTCTATGTGCTGACCCACGGCGGACCGCAGAACGCGACCCAGCTCTTCGCAACCTACGCTTTCGACATTGCCATGGGCGCCGGCCAGCTCGGCCTCGGCGCCTCGGTGGCACTCGCGATGCTACCGGCACTGGCGCTGCTGATCGTCGCATTGACGATCTACATGCGGAGAAGGTGATGGTCACCGGCTATGGCCCGATCGAGCGGCTGGTGAGGCTGTGGCTGCCGGTCGGCTTTTTCCTGGTGCTGGCACTGTTCCCGTTTTATTGGATGGCGATTACCTCGCTGAAGCCCAATGCCGAGCTCTACAACCGCCGAATTATGCCGCTCGTCCTGCACAATCCAACGCTCAAACACTACATCGATCTCTTGACCCAGACGAGCTTTCTGACCTGGACCTGGAATACGATGCTGGTCGCGATCGTCTCGACCGTAATCTCCCTCGTTCTTGGCGTCATGCTAGCCTATCCGCTGGCGCGCATGCGGTTTGCCGGTGCAGGTTTGATCGCGATGACAGTGGCAGCGATCTACCTTGTGCCGCAACCGCTGCTCTTTATCCCCCTCGCCGATGTGATCAACCGGCTCGATCTCGGCAATACCCTGACCGCCGTGATCCTGACCTATCCGACGATGCTGGTGCCGTTTTGCGCCTGGCTGCTTCTGGGCTATTTCAAGACCGTGCCGATGGAGCTCGAGGAGGCTGCACGCATCGACGGCGCCAGTCGGCTCCAGACGATGCGACGAATCTTTCTGCCGTTGTGCACGCCGGGATTCATCTCCGCGGGGATCTTCGCTTTCACTCTATCGCAGAACGAATTCCTTTATGCGCTGATCTTTCTGACCAAGAGTGCCGTCCGCACGGTGCCGGTTGGTGTTATCGCCGAGTTGATCCGCGGCGACGTATTCTATTGGGGTCAGCTGATGGCTGGGGCGCTCTTGGGGTCGGTGCCAGTTGCTCTGATCTATTCGTTCTTCGTCGAGCACTATGTCGCCGGCCTGACCTCGGGCTCGGTCAAGGGGTAGGGGATCGCGCCGACAGTCTATTGCTTGGCGTACTTGCGCAGCCCCTTGCCGACATTCTCTGCGCCAAAGACATTGCCTGCAGCATCGGCCGCCACTCCTTCACCGCCCGACTTGTCGTCATTCGGGTTAGGGCGCGGGATGAAGTATTTGACCGTCCCGTCTTTGGCATTCCCGATCCGGATGCCGCGGTGGCAGCCGGGATCCAGCGTGCAGGTCTCCTTGTCCTCGGTCTGCGAGTCGGCGACGTAAATCACGTCGTGTTTGTCGATGAAGACCGCGCTTGGCCGGCCGAACTGCTTCCACTCGGCGAGAAATTTGCCGTCCGGGTCGAAGATCTGAATGCGGCTGTTGACCCGATCGGCGACAAATACCCGGCCCGCGGAATCGAGCGCTATCCCATGCGGCTCGTTAAACTCGCCCGGCCCAGCCCCCTTCTTGCCCCAACTCGTGATGATCCTGCCGTCGGGCGCGAGCTTGACGATCCGCGCATTGGAGTCACCGCCATGCCCGTCGGCGACGAAGATCGTGCCGTCCGGCGCGACAGCGACTGCAGAAGGCCGGTAGAAATAGCCGGGCGCATCGCCAGGCATCCCCGGCTTTCCCAATGTCATCAGCAGCTTGCCCTCGGGGCTGAACTTGACGACGACATTGCCCTTGCCGTTTTTGCCGTCGGCATCGGCGACGTAGACGTTGCCCTCGTTATCGACGGCAATGCCATGAGGGAAGACGAACATCGCGGCGCCAAAGCTTTTGATCAGCTTGCCGTTGGGGTCGAATTCGAGCACCGCCGGCAGGTCGGAGTTCAAACAGTTCCCGCCGCAACGCTCAAAGGCCCAAATACTCCGGCCGTCCCGGTCGGGCGTGACGGCGATGACCCCGCCCCATTGGCGCCCCTCGGGCAATTGGCCGAACTTGATCCCGACCGCGTAAGGGTTTGGCAAATCGTTAGATGGCAGGGTGGTCGTCTCCGCCGTTGCCTGCATCAGGAACAATATCATCGTCGCGGCAAAGCCGGCCGCTAGCGTAGATCTTGCTTGAGCCGCTTGTGTCTGCATCGCCGCCCCTCCCGAATTTGTCGGTCTGCGCCCGTATAGCCCGATGCTAATCTGCGAAGGAGTGCCGGTAAAGAATGCCCATGGGAGGAGGACAACCATGCAATTTGCCATTGCCATCCCGACCGACGCCGATTCCTGGCGGGTCGTCAGACGGGCCGAGGAGCTGGGGTTTGCCCGTGTCTGGTTCTACGACACGCAGATGCTGAGCGCCGACCCGTTTGTCGCGATGGCCGCGGCGGCGGTAAAGACGACGAAGATCCGGCTCGGCACCGGTGTGCTGATCCCCTCAAACCGGATTGCGCCGGTCACGGCCAATGCCTTCGCCTCACTGAACAAATTGGCGCCAGGACGGATTGATTTCGGGGTCGGGACTGGCTTCACCGGAAGACGGGCGATGGGGCTCGGTGCAATCAAGCTCGCCGACATGGAGGAATACATCCGCATCGTCATGTCGTTGTTGCGCGGGGAAACGGTCGAGGTCGAACTCGAACGGAACAAGCGGCTGATCCGGTTGCTCAACCCGGAGCTCGGTCTGATCAACACCCGCGATACGATCCCGCTTTGGGTGGCGGCCTCAGGCCCGCGGTCGCGGGCGTTGACCACGAAGCTCGGCGCCGGCTGGATTGCCACGGCAGGCGATGTCGAAGGTGCGGTCGCCGCGATGGCCGACATGCACGAACGCCGCCGGGCGGCCGGGTGTGAGGCCGAGTCGCTCGGCGCCGTGGTGCTGACCGGCGGCGCTATCTTGGAGGAGGGCGAGCCCGCCGACTCGCCGCGCGCCATAGCCCAGGCCGGACCGCGCGCCGCGATGCTGCTGCACCGCGCGGCCGATGCGGCACTTGCAGGACTGCCGATGATGGCGCCGATGCCGTCCTCGGTCGCCGAGATAGTAGCGGGCTATGTCGAACTGGCCCGCAAATTCACGCCGCAAGGCGCCCACTATCTCGAAAACCATCGCGGGCACCTGATGTTCGTCAAGCCCGAAGAACGCCGCTTTGTCACTGCCGAGCTGATCCGCCGGACGACCTACACCGCTACCGAGAGGGAAATCAAAGAACGTTTTGCGGCGTTAGGTGAGGCGGGCTACAGCGAGATCGCGGTACAGATCGTTCCCGGCCAGGAGCACGCCATCGAAGATTGGGGCCGAATCCGCCGCGCCTTCGCGTAGATCAGCCGGCGAAGGCGGCGATCCCGGTCTGTGCGCGGCCGAGGATCAGGGCGTGGATGTCGTGGGTGCCTTCGTAGGTGTTGACCGCCTCGAGGTTCATCACATGGCGGATCACATGAAACTCGTCGGCAATCCCGTTACCGCCGTGCATGTCCCGCGCCGCGCGGGCGACGTCGAGCGCCTTGCCGCAATTGTTGCGCTTCAGGATCGAGACCATCTCGGGGCTGTCGCGGCCCATATCCTTGAGCCGGCCGAGACGCAGACAAGCGTGGAGACCGAGAGTGATCTCGGTCTGCATGTCGACGAGCTTCTTCTGAATGAGCTGGTTGGCGGCCAGCGGGCGGCCAAACTGCCGACGTTCGAGCGTGTAGTTGCGCGCAGCATGCCAGCAAAATTCTGCGGCGCCGAGCGTCCCCCACGCGATCCCGTAGCGCGCGCTGTTGAGGCAAGAGAACGGGCCGCGCAACCCGTTGACACCTGGCAGCAGGTTCTCCTCGGGTACCAACACCTCGTCCATGACGATCTCGCCGGTGACCGACGCGCGCAGGCTGAACTTGCCTTCGATCTTCGGGGTGCTCAGTCCCCTCATCCCCTTTTCGAGGATGAAACCGCGGATCACCTCGCCCTCGGTCTTCGCCCAGACTACGAACACATCAGCGATCGGCGCATTGGTGATCCACATTTTGGCGCCACTCAGCCGCCAACCCCCGGGCGCCGCTGTCGCCCGTGTTGTCATGCCGGCGGGGTCGGACCCGTGATCGGGCTCGGTCAGGCCAAAGCAACCCACCCACTCTCCTGAGGCCAGTTTAGGCAGGTATCTCTGCCGCTGGGCTTCACTGCCGAACGCATAAATCGGATGCATGACCAGGCTCGACTGCACGCTCATCGCCGAGCGGTAGCCGCTGTCGACCCGCTCGACCTCACGCGCGATCAGCCCGTAGGAAACGTAGCTCACCCCGGCGCATCCGTAACCTTCGATGGTCGCGCCGAGAAACCCGAGCGCTCCCATTTCGTTCATGATCTCGCGGTGGAAGCGCTCGTGCCGATTGGCTTCGAGCACGCGCGGAAGCAGCTTTTCTTGGCAATAGGCGCGCGCGCTGTCGCGCACCATCCGCTCCTCCTCGGTCAGCGCCTCCTCGAGGAGCAAAGGGTCGGCCCAGTCGAAGTCAGTACTGTCGGGGGCGGCGGGCTGGGCATGGGCAAGGCTGCTGGTCATCGGGCTCTCGCGCAAAGACGTGTGGTTCACGCCCTTTATGCGCTCGGGCCCGTTAAGGAATCAATTCAGCCGGGGCCGTACCTCACGTCCGTCGGGGCCGCGTCCCCTCCGCGCGGTCTAGCCCTTGACCCCGCCCATCGTCAGGCCGGAGGACATGCGGTTGCGAAACATGTAATAGGTCGCCAGCGGTGGCAGGGCATAGATGATCGCTGTGGCCATCATATAGTTCCACGGCGCCACGTCGCTATTGAGGAACTTTCCGAGTGCCACTGCGACGGTCATGCTCTGGTCGTTCGACAGCAGCAGGAACTGGTAGAGGTATTCGTTCCACGCCAACAGCAACGCATAGGTGCCGACCGCGACCAGTGCCGGCGCCATCAGCGGCAGATATATGCGGAAATAGATGTGCAGTGGCGAGGCACCGTCGATCCGCGCCGATTCATCGAGCTCGAGCGGGATGCTCCTGCCGTATTCCTGGAAGATGAAGATCGCGTAAGGTGTGGCAAAGGTCACCAACACGGAGATCACCGACCACGGACTGTTCTGCAGCCCGTAGTGGTGCATGATCAGAAAAAACGGGATCGCCAGGAAAGACGCCGGGATGACATAGGTCAGCAGCGCGGCATTGGTGATCACCCAGCCGTTGCGAATGCGCATTCGGCTGATCGAAAAGCTGGTCAACGAGCCTATCAGCAGCACCAACAGAGTCACCATCGCGGCCAGAAACACGCTGTTGCCGAATTGGTGCCAGAACGCCTCCAGATACCAGTGGCCTTCGGTGAGGACGACCCAGAAGCTGGCGACCGACGGCTCCGGCGGCCAGATATGCGTGACCGCCACGTCCCCCTCGGCCTCGAGCGATACCATGATGATGTTGTAGATCGGCGTCAGCGTCCACAGCAAAATCACGACGCTGAGCAACGCGGCCCCGGCATTGGTCAGGTAGCGCCAGCGCCGGGCAGTGCGCCGCATCCGCTCGGCGGGCCAGGCCGAGGCCGATGCGGCGGCGGCGATCGCCACCGCGGCCCGGGTGTCACCGGTTATCGTGCTCAAAGCTGCGCCTCCGAAGTCTTCAACTTGCGCATCAGGATGATCACCAGCGGGATCAGCAACGGCAATGCCGACATGACCGCCGCGACACCGAGTTGCGGCTTGCCGAGCTCCAACATGTCGCGAACGACACCGAGCGTCGCCAACAGGTGGGTCGAGTTGGCCGGGCCACCGCCGGTCACGAAATAAACCGAGTTGAAGTCGCCGAGCAGAAAGATCGTCGCCAGGAGGGTCAGGACCAAGTACAG
>Ga0306919_10000577_pt1 | contig 16309 bp, 10 predicted proteins | sample flu12Cox44000172_FD_203764 | JGI IMG/M metagenome (GOLD analysis project Ga0306919, IMG submission 203764) | Lab enrichment of tropical soil microbial communities from Luquillo Experimental Forest, Puerto Rico - flux4day.12C.oxic.44.000.172 (v2)... | ecosystem: Environmental > Terrestrial >... | reverse complement strand
GGCAGCTCACTGCCTGACACAGCGCCGGCGAAATCTTCGTTGGCCTTTCGCGGTCCGGTCTTCGATGCGAATCCGACACTTGCCCGTACGCCGGTCTCAACTGTCGCCATCGCACCAATTCCGCCGCCCTGCCGGTCTCCGCGGGCGACTCTTCACGCTGTCACCGTGATTTCTCCAGACTGCACCGGAGATGGCGAAAATAACCCCCGGTGCTCGACGCTACACTTGCCGTAAGATCGCCGGATTTGCGATCGAGTGTATAGTTGCCGCCGTCCTTGGGATCGAACCAGGAAATCCCAGCTTCGGTAATCTTGGCCCGATTGGAATCGACGGTGGCTTTATCGAGGTCGATTGCTATCTGCCAGACCGTGCCGCTCATCGGATTAGTACAGGTGATCGCGGTCTCTCCGCCCTGCACGCCGCCGTTGATCGTGGGAACGATCAAACTCGCTATCGCCACCGCTAGCACCCGGTTCCGGAACATGGTTGCGTCCACACCGCCATGCGCCGATCCATACCCAAAGCCCGGCTTGCTGAAAAGCCAGCCGCGTGTTCTACCTCACGTAAAGCCACGATCGTTTGCACAGTTTTTAAGCAGGTCGGCGTCCAATTCGGCAGGATTAGGGCTTGATCTCTCGGAAAAACTGGTTGTGCTAAGGATTTCCCCCGACCCATATCGCTGGCATATCTTTTGCCTCCGTGACTTACTCAGCGCGCTCATTTGGCCCACGTTCAGGTACCGGGGGTTGTGAGCTTCACAACAGAAAAGGTTAGGGGGCAAGTCATGCTCGTACCATCTCCCAAGTGGCTCGATTCCGGCAACAATGCGTGGCAATTGGCGGCTGCGACGTTTGTGGGTCTGCAAAGCATTCCCGGCCTGGCGGTTCTCTACGCCGGTTATGTCAAACAGAAATGGGCAATCAATTCCGCCTTCATGTGCTTCTACGCCTTCGCCGCAGTCCTAGTAGTGTGGGTGTTGTGGGCCTATAATATGGCGTTCGGAGAACAGTGGCTTCCATTTCTCGGCAAACCGGCGCTGGCGACCTCCGCGACATTCATCACGGGCCAGGCGGTCATACCGGCAGCGGCCTCCGGCATGCCGGACCTGACCTTCCCGATGGCCACTCTGATATTCTTCCAGTTCGTGTTCGCAGCGATCACAGTGATCATCCTCGGGGGCTCGGTGCTGGGCCGCATGAATTTCGCGGCGTGGGTGGTCTTCTGCCCGGTGTGGATGACCCTGGTCTACACGGTCGGGGCATTTAGCCTTTGGGGTGGTGGCTGGCTTTCACAGCTGGGGGTACAGGACTTTTCCGGCGGCTACGTCATCCATCTCGCCGCCGGCACCTCCGGCTTTGTCGCTGCAGCCGTGGTCGGACCACGCCTGCAGCTGGATCGCGAGCAATTCCCGCCGAACAGCCTGCTAGTCACCCTGATCGGCGCCGGCATCCTGTGGCTGGGTTGGAACGGCTTCAACGGCGGCGATCCCTATTTTGCCAACCATGATGCGGGTGCTGCTGTACTCAACACCAACACCGCCACGGCAGTAGCCCTTCTCGTCTGGACCCTGATGGATAAGATGGCCTACGGCAGGCCGTCGATCATCGGCGCGGTCAATGGCATGATCGCGGGGCTTGTCGGCATCACTCCCGCCGCCGGTTTTGTCAATGGCTGGGGCGCCATCATCATCGGTATCGCTGCCGGCATCATACCTTGGTGGTCGATGAATAAGCTCCAGCGGACCAGGTTCATGATGAGGGTCGACGATACGTTGGGCGTCTTTTCCACGCACGGGATCGCCGGCCTGACCGGTGGTCTGCTGGTCGGCATCCTCGCCAACCCGGACATGCTCGAGTACATCGGCACTGAGAAGGACGCGCCCGGCGTCAGCGTTACCGGCTTGCTTTATGGCGACCCGGGAACCCAGCTCCTACTGCAGCTCGCAGGCGCAGCATTCATCATCGTCTACAACGCCATCGCGACATATATCATCCTGAAGGTGATCTCGATCTTTGTGCCGCTGCGCATGGCCGAGGCGCAGCTGGCGGTCGGCGATGACGCAGTCCACGGCGAGACCGCCTATGCGATCACCGTGGGGGAGCCAGCCGAGTAGCGATTACGGCACCGGGTCCGCCGTCGCAACCTCGGCCGCGCCAGGCAGCGGCGGCGGCGCCACGCTGACGATCTGCCGCTTCATCTGGCCGATCTCCGGCTCGTTGAGCGTCTCGGTCTCGAGCAGAGCCGCGGCGGTGCGGTCGAGCAGGGCGCGGTTACGCCGCAATATCGCGGTAGCCTGCTCGAAGGCTTGGTCGACAAACCGCCGCACCGCGCCGTCCACCGCGTGGGCCGTGTCTTCGCCATAGTTCCGCTCCTGCGGCACCGGGAAATTCGGTTGGAGGAATGGCGAACGGTCGCGATCGTAGGCGACATTGCCGAGCGCCTCGCTCATGCCGTAGCGCAGCACCATGGCGCGGGCGATGTCGGTAGCTTTGGCGAGATCGTCCGCCGCTCCGGTCGAGATCTCGCCGAATACCAGCTGCTCCGCGGCGCGGCCGCCGAGCAGCCCCGCCATCTTGTGCTCGAGTTCGGCACGGGTCATCAGGTAGCGGTCCTCCGTCGGCCGCTGTATCGTGTAGCCGAGCGCGCCCACGCCGTGCGGGATGATCGACACCTTGTGAACGGTGTCGGTCCCCGGCAAGGCCAGGCCCACCATGGCATGCCCGAGCTCGTGGTAAGCGACGACGCGGCGCTCGAGCGGATTGAGCAGCCGGTTGCGTTTTTCGAGCCCGGCGACAATGCGCTCGATTGCGTTGTTGAAGTCGCCCATCGTGACCGCCTCGGCGTTGCGCCGGGTGGCGAGCAAGGTCGCCTCGTTGACAAGGTTCGCCAGATCGGCCCCGGTGAAGCCCGGTGTCAGCGCCGCGATCTGCTCGGGGTTCACGTCGCCGGCTAGCCTCGCCTTTTTCAGATGCACCGCCAGGATCTGCTCGCGCCCTCCCTTATCCGGCCGATCAACCAGGATCTGGCGGTCGAAGCGCCCGGCGCGCAGCAGTGCGGGATCGAGGATCTCCGGGCGGTTGGTCGCGGCGAGCAAGACCAGACCGCTCGACGGATCGAAGCCGTCGAGCTCGGCGAGCAGCTGGTTCAATGTCTGGTCCTTCTCGTCCTGACCGCCGGTGCTGAAGGGGCCGCGCGCGCGGCCGAGCGCGTCGAGCTCGTCGATAAAGATGATCGCCGGCGCGTGCTGGCGAGCCTGCTCGAAAAGGTCGCGCACCCGCGCGGCACCGACCCCGACGAACATTTCGACGAACTCCGACCCGGAGATCGAAAAGAACGGCACTCCCGCCTCGCCGGCGACGGCCCGGGCGAGCAATGTCTTGCCGGTCCCCGGCGGTCCGACCAGCAACACGCCCTTGGGCGGCCGCCCGCCAAGCCGCCCGTAGGTCTTGGGGTCCTTCAAGAAGTTGACGATCTCGACCAGCTCGTCTTTGGCCTCGTCGACGCCGGCGACGTCGCCAAAGGTGACCTTGGTCTCTTTCTCGACATAGACCTTGGCGCGGCTCTTGCCGATCGTCATCAGCCCGCCGAGCCCGCCCTGCCCCATCCTGCGGATCGCGAACATCCAGATGCCGACAAAAAAGATCGCCGGCAGGATCCAGGAGAGCAGATCGGCGATCCAGTGGCTCTCAACGACCCCGCTATAGGTGACGCCGTGCTTGTTGAGGCTTTCGGCAAGTTCGGGGGGCTGAACCCGCGTCGTGACGAAGTCCTTCAGACCGTCGGTATCGGCCTCCTTGAGAGTGCCTTGGATCCGATTCTGGGTTATCGCGACCTCCTTTATTTTGTTTTCGTCGAGGAGGGTCTCGAAACGGCTGTACGGGATCGGCGTCAGCTTGGTGCTTTGCAGATAAAGGCTTTGGATGAACAGCATCAGAAGCACCGCAGCGATCACATACCAGAAGTGAATCTGCTGCTTCTTCTCCATGACGAGCCTCCTCGAGCCTTATTTCTGCGGCCCGACCCCACGGGAGACCGCATCCTCTATGTTATTAGGTGAGGGAATGCCGCCTCGATGCAAGGCTTGATCATTACAACACGCGGTTGAGACGTTTATTTACGATGGTTTTATCTGCAGCAAATCTACAGCGAGATCTCATCTTCAGGTTGTAGCGACGCTGCGCCCGTTAGAGGCGGGACCATCGGACCGAACCCTCTTTCGAACCGCGGACACCTCGACGGCCGGGGACGCTTGCCGGGCTTGGTGGCACGGTCGAGACATTACATATGAAATAGGCAATTTTATGACTCTGACAACACCTGTCTTGCCTCCAAGGCGAAGAACGGGATTTGGTATAAATTGTGAATGTCAAGATCGCCGCTCGCGGCATCACGATGAAGTGATTGCAGTTCAGCTATGCGCTTGAAAGACGCGGGGATGTGAACACCTAGGCTAGGCATATCAACGATGTCGAAAGACATCTCGGTGATACTCGCCTCCGCCGGTCCTCACGGCAATCGGGGGCATGAGGGACGGGGAGATCGATTGGTGAGCAAGTCACCTCTTCCGACAAGGCAAGCGCGCAAGGCTGCAGGTCTTGCGATGGTGATGGCATTGGCCGTCCTTTCGCGGCCGGCCTACGCCGCCCCGGCGAGCGGCAGCGACGCCGTCCAAGGGCTTTACGACACCCTGCTCAGCACGATGAAGAATGGCCGCACGCTCGGACAAAGCGGGCGCTTTGTGCAATTGGAACCGGTGGTTCGCCGGACCTTCGACATCGCCTCGATGGCGCGGCTGTCGGTCGGGCCGTCTTGGGCCACAATGAACGAGAGCCAGCGGCAGCAAGTCATCGACGGCTTTGGGCGTTACATCTCGGCGATCTACGCCGACCGTTTTGACAGCTATGCGGGGCAGAAGCTGCAGGTAACAGACGAGCAGCCTGCCGCCGCCGGTATCATCGTCCACAGTCAGATCGTCAAAGCGAACGGCGAGCCCGTCAAGGTCGACTATCTGATGCGCAAGAACGGCGATTCCTGGCTGATCGCCGACGTCTACCTCGATGGTGCCATCAGCGAGGTGGCGACCCGCCGTTCCGAGTTCGCCGCCATTCTGAAGAACGACGGCGTCGATGGCCTGATCGCGGCGTTGAACCGCAAGGCCGATGTGCTCACCCGGACTACCGCAAAGGCGTTTTAAGCCGCCTCGCGTGCCGTAGTTGGAGCGATCCGCCACGGCGTCAGAAACATCGCGGCAGGCTTGAGGGCTTCGCGTCGCGACAATTCACGGACTCCGAAGACGATTCTATCGTGCTGCGCGCGGCTGATCCGGGTGCAGGTGCCAAAGAACTTGTCCCAGATTGAAAGCACAGCGCCGTAGTTTGAGTTCGCCTGATTGAAGATGACTGAATGGTGGATGCGGTGCATGTCGACCGTGACCAGCACCGGCTGCAGCCAGCGCTCCACCCACTCGGGCAGACGGATATTGCCGTGCTGGAGGGACGCCATGCCGAAAACCGCGAGACCGTGGCTCACCACGACGACAACTGGAACATTGAGCAGAAGGATGGCGAGCCAATAAACCGCCGATGCGGCGACATACTCGATCGGATGATGGCGCATCGAGGTGGTGACGTCTACATCGGGATCAGAGTGATGCAGCGCATGAAAGCGCCAGAACAACGGCACCGCATGCTCGCACCGGTGCACGAGATAGCGCAGGAGGTCGAGCAACATGAATGCCGCTATGAAGCTCGCCCATCGGTCGGTGATCGGCCAAGAGGGGAACGCCGCGCCGGTTGCCGCCTGGAGCTGCAGCCGGAAGGTATCTGGCGGGCCGAAAATAAAAGCGGCGAGGACGATATTGAGCAGCCAGATGCCAATATTGCCGAGCCTTCGCCGCAGCGCCGGAAACTCTCGCTGCCGCCGCGGCCGGCAGAACTCCCATAGCGCGACGGCGAGTAGACTGCCGATAACGACGGCGAGAGTTACCATCGCTGCCTTCCCCGGCGGGTCGTCAGGTCAAGCTCCCCTGATGTATCGACCCTCCAGTTTCAGAACGGGCATGTGATGGTGGGTTTGCCGTTCCCCTGAGGCTGGAGCCCCTGAAACAGGAGAGGGAACGGCGCCGAGAGCAACGTCTCGCCAGAGGTCGTGACCGAATAGAATGCTGCCACCGCGGGAATTGGCTGACCGTTGCCGTTGGTCGGCAGGCTGGCGCACAAGCCATAGAAGGTCTCCCCATCCTTCGCAGCACCCCCACTGCAGGTGATGATGTTGGTGTTTGGGTCAAGCGTGCAGCGTTGAGGCTCCAGCGGCGCCGCGGTCGGCGCGAGCCCGATGGACGGGAATATGCCCGGAGGGTTCAGCGGCGTACCGAGATCGTTGGATAGGAACGCGCTGAAGACCGCCGTGTTGATCGGGCCCGGGAGTCCGACCGGTGTGGAGTTGCGAGAGTAGAAATACGCCGGATCGGTGTTAGGCGGGGGCGTTGCGCCGGTGACGAGCAGCGGGATCTCCACCCAGAGGATCGCGTGCGTTTGCGCCGACGTCGGCGACGTGCCAAAGACTACCGCGCAGTTTATGCCAATTTGAGACGCAGGACTTGAAGAGAAGCTGACTGTGACTGGGCTGCCGGGGGGGCTTTGGCCTGAGACAGTACTGGCCGAGCAGTCCCCGGCACTAGTGGCTATGAATTGCAGCGTAATCGGAACCGGAGTCTCGTGAAAGTTTCCCATCGCGTCCTTGCTCAAGACGGTCAATGGGAACGAGAATTGTGCGACAAGCTGGTTTTTATTGAAGGTTTGGCCATTCCGGAAGAGGTCGTCGTAGATGAAATAGACGTTCTTAGGGGAAGGGAGCCCCGTTGCCCCCTTGGGGCCGACCGCCACCGCATAGAGGAAGGCGTCCGCAGTGGTGTCGTAGAGAGGCGTCGCCGGCGCCGTCCCCGAGCTCTGCGAAATGAAGGCAAGCGGCGTCAAGGTCGATAACAGGCTCGACAATCCAGCGGGGTCGAGTGCGATTGAGGTCACAGCCGCATTGCCCGCTGTGACGCTGCTCCCCGGCGCGATATTGTTTTGCGCGCGAATCGCGTCCGGCGGGGCTTCTGTCAGAGCGGCTACCTGCAGGACTGCTTGGGTGACCGTGGGGAGCGTAGTACAGGAATTCATCTTGAGGATTGCGCAGAAGCCAAGCTGAGGTTCCCCAGGGGGACCGCTGAGAAGCGCCTGCAGGCTTCCCAAATCCATACCGCCACCCGCCCAAGCCGCTCCGGCGCCGTACAACCATAGAGCGGCGACCGCCCCGGCGAGACCAGAAATGTTCGAGGATCTAATTGACGCGCGCATCAGGCAGCTCCCGTTTTTCAAGCGGTGGGGCGAAATTCCGCTCGCCCGCCGGCGGATCTTGGCGAATTTCGGTTCAAATGCAACGAATTGTAATGGTTAACAAACAATTTTTGCAGATCTTGTTGCATTTGTTACGTTTTCAAGCGATTTTGATACGTTCGGTCACGTGAGGTTGCCCTCACGCTCCGAACAAAATATCGGCGGCGGAGTGACCCAAGTGTGAACTAGCTCACACACGATCGATAAAAAGTCGGATTTTTTTTACGCATCTTGCAAAGGGAGGCCAGGGATGAAGGGGTCGAAGGCGCGTCTGGATCGGATGGTTTGGTCATGGCTGTTGGCGGCGGCCGCTTGCCTCGCGTCCGGCGCCGCAATGGCGAGGTGCCCCGCCGCGAGTAGTATAGCTCCCGGAGACGGGGACGTTCCCTGTTACATGAAAGTCCAACCGATCGACGTATGTCTGATCGGAGGAACTTGCGCCCCGTTCAACACGACATCGCAGATCGGGCTACCCACCGGCGCTCCCGCGACAGGCACGACCCCGGCTATTCCGGCGGCGGGCTACTACTTCAACGCGATGGGCACGCAAGTGTTTGATAACGCGATGAGTCCGAACCCGATCGGCTTCACCGTCAATCCGAGCAGCGGAGTGGTCATCCCGCCAGCCCAAAACCCCCCGCAGACGGGGGGAGTTGACATCACCCGGGTGCTGATGAGGCATATCGGCGTTGAGTTGGTTTGGATGCCGATGACGGTGCTCAACACGTCAAATGCGAACTTCAACTCCCTGTCTGTTATGCCGACGACGACTACCGTGGCGAGCTGCAACGGGTTCATCTCGGGCACGACCCTCACGATCACTTCTTCGTGTACCGGAAGTCCCGGAACACTGGCTGTATCCGATGGGCTTTCGTCGTCGGCGGCCACGATTGCGGCCGGCACGATTATTACCGGGTTGGTGACCGGAACGGGCGGCGCCGGCACCTACACGGTCAACCCTTCGCAGACCGTAGGATCGTCCAGGAAACCAGTTGCGATCACGGCCTCGACCACCACCTTGAGCAGCCCCGATTTTCTGACCCTCATGGATCAGGCTGCACCCACGCCCCCAGCCACCACCCCGTGCGCCATCTTCCAAATGGTTGTCGACACGTCGGGTAACATCAGCCCCCCGTGCTTGGCTCCGAATACTATCGATACTTATTTGAGCGCAGACCCGACGACGGTCAACCTGGCCTACATCAATAATCTCCAACCAGCGGGCGCGGGGGGCACGCTCTACGGCTTCAGCTGGATCTGCAACAACGGCGTCGTGATCGGAGGAAATACCTTCTTTGCGCCCACTCCCTTGCAAGCCCGCCCGGACACGATCGCGCACGAGATGCTGCACGATCTCTGCCTCGACCATGTGTCGTACGGAGCCGGGCCCTGGGCCCCACCCACGCACCCGACCGCGAGCCCGCCCAGCTACGATGCGCCTTTCGGCGTCGCGCCGCCGATTCCCACCAATCCTCTACTTGGTGAGTGCGATTCGGCCTATCCGGCGTGCGGTGCCAACCTGATGACGACGGGCAGCCTTCGCACCGAACCGACGGTCCCCTGCGTGCTTGCTCCGCTTCTCTCGACGACGGTAACGCCGCCTTCGGGATGCTTGCCTCCCGCTAACGGTCTGACAGCCCAATCGCCGGGTTTGTACACCGGAACGGCCGATCAGGTGACGCCGCTCAACACGAGTTTCGGCTATGGGACGGCCACCCAACAGCAATTGCCGGTGTCACAGCAGCAAAAGGTGCTGGCAGGGTTTCCCCCAAGCGGGAGCGGGCTGCTCTTCTCCAACAATCCGGCCGTTATCCCGCCGATTCTATATAGCGGGTTAGTCAACCCGATACAGCATAGCGGGTTAGTCAACCCGATACCGCGCGAGACAACAAAGGCGCAGTTGGGGACCGGAGGCAGCTCTACCGACCGGGTGATCTTCGATCTGTCCGGCCCCGCCGACGGCACACCGGGAGAAACCCTTGTCGGCTGGGTCCTGACGCTACCCCAGGAGCAAACATTCGCCCGACACGGCGGTTTCGATATCCTCTCCCAATCTCGGCACGACCTCGTCCAGGACGTAAACTATTATCCGAGCTCCATCGATAATCCGCTTAAGCGGAACATCGCCTACCAACCGGGCGCCGACAATAATGTGGACAATCCAAGTATTGGTGCGGCGGATCCTAGCCCGTGCGCGTTCGCGACGGCGGAGTGTCTGGTCGTCAAGTTCCAGCCGCCGGGGCTCGGGGAGCATGACTCGATCAGCTTCTCGAAGAGCATCCTCAGCGGCGACGCTCCGATCACCAACGATGATCTGTGCAAGGCGAAAATCACCTACATCTTCAGCGACGGGTTCGTAACGACAAGCAATTTCGGCCGCTGCCCGGCGGCCTCGCTGCCGCTGATCGCCAGCTCGTGGCATCCGGACCTGTATGTTGCGCCGCATGTGGTCAAGTCGAACCTGCTCCTCGCAGGCCTAGGGACCAACCAGAGCCAGGGATGCACGCCAGACCCCGTTACCGGCCTATGCGGGGACCCATCAAAGACCCCGCCTAAGGACGTCGATCACACCCAGGAAGGGGGACAAACGGGAACCACGTGCAACAACGGAACCATCATGGGCACTATCCCAGGGCCCAATGTGACCGTGTCTCTCGGCCAGACATGCCACTACGCAAATTGTGAGTTCCTGGGGGCTCTGACGGTCAATGGAGGGAGTGCTTATCTCGATAACTGCGTGGTCGACGGCAACATCACCCAGATCGCCGGCACCCTCTCTCTCATCAATACACACGTCTCCGTAGGAAATATTCAGATATCCCAGGCGGCGAGCGCGTTCAGAGTTAATGGCGCCCAAATCGGCGGTAATTTGACGATCCAGGGCCTCGGCCCGAGCGCGCCGGGAACCTTCGACACGGTCTGCGGCACTCAGGTTGGCGGCAGTATAACAGTGAGCAACAACAACCAGACCTCGATCGAGATCGGGGGGCAGCCGACTTGCCCTGGCAATACGATTACCGGCCACCTCACCTGTACAGGAAACTTGCCCGCCCCAACGGGCGATCTGTCGGGGGGCGGAAACACAGCGAACGGCGGCAAGTCGGGCCAGTGCGCCGGTTTCTAGCCGCAACGGAGCGCGGGGCGAGGTAGAAAAAAGCGCCCCGCTGCCCCCCCACTACTCAAGCAATTGAGGCCTCGCTCGCTCTAGCCGCGCGTAGCAGCGCGCGCTCACCGCTTATTCGAACCCGGTCTTATTCGAACCCGGCTTTTTGCAATCCTTCGAGGAGGTGATCGATCCCGGCTTGATATGCGTACAGTCGCTGCACGGTGGTGCGCACAAAGGAAAGGTTCGGGTCGAGGCCTTTCAGATCGGCAAGCGCAGCTTGCGCTTCCTCGATCCGCCCGAGCTGGGCAAGCGCGGCAGCGGCATGAGTGAGACCAAGCGGCCAATTGCGGTTGAGCGTCCAGGACCGTCGGCCGGCCACGACCGACTCCTCGTAATTGCGGAGCTGGTAGTGAGCGCAAGCCAGAGCAGGAAGCCACATAAACAGGCGTGGATCACTGGGGCTCAGGCGAATCCCCTTCTCGACGAGCGGGACCGTCTCTTCAGGATGGCCGGTATAGGCCAGCATGTGGCCGAGCATCACGTGGGCAACGGCATAGCTCGGGTTCAGGTTGCCCGCCTCCCGGTATTCCGTCAATGCGCGATCGGAACGGCCCGTCCACGCGCAAACGAGGCCGAGCACAAAACGGGCCACCGGATACCGGGCGTCGAGAGCGACCGCGCGTTGCGCCAGCTCGTAGGCCTCGGCGTAGTTGCGTTCGGGATCCTCTGCCCAGGCAAGATAGGCTGCGTTGCACAGCGCCAGGGCCAACGCTGCGGTGGCCTGCGGATATTGAGGATCGATCGCCAGAGCGCGCCGGAAATAGGCCTGCGCCTCGATATTGTCCGCCTTGGTGTGCCGATAGTGGTGCCACACGCCGCGCTGGTAGAGCTCGTAGGCATCCTGGCTCTGTTGCCGCCGATCGGCGATGCGCTCGCGCTCGAATTTGAGGATCTCCGGCTCGATGGCGCCCGCGATGGCGTGGGTGATTTCGTCCTGTAATTCGAACAGATCGGTCAGGTCGCGATCATACCTCTCGGCCATGATGTGATGACCGGTATCGGCCCGGATGAGCTGCGCCGTGACGCGCACCCGGCGGCCCGATTTGCGCACGCTGCCCTCCAGCACATATCGCGCGCCTAATTCCTCGCCGACTTTTTTGATGTCGACGGTCTGGCCCTTGTAGTTGAAGGTCGAGTTGCGGGCGATGACCGGGAAAGCGCGCCAGCCGGCGAGCATCGCGATGATGTCCTCGGTGATCCCGTCGGCAAAGAATTCCTGCTCCGGGTCACCGCTGAAATTGACAAAGGGCAAGACGGCGATAGCGCGGCGGTCGTCAAAGACCGGGGGGCCGGCAGAAAACTTCGCGGCAGCGGCCACGAGTTCTTCCGACAGCTCGGCCATTTCGCCGGCCATCCGGTAGACCCTGATCGGTCTTGCGATGTTCTTGAGATCCTGCGGACCGAGATCATCGAAATTCAAATCGACTTTTTCGGCGACTTGGCTATAGACGATCTCCGATACGTAGACGCTGCCCGGCTTGGCCAGCGCCCCGACCCGCGCTGCGATGTTGACGCCGTCGCCGAACACGTCGCCTTCTTCCACGATCACGTCGCCCAGGTTGATGCCGATCCGCATCGCGATCCGCTCTTCCTCGGGCAACGCCTGGTTCATTTCTGCGACCGCATCGCGCAGCCCGGCTGCGCAACGCGCGGCCTCGACGGCGTCGTCGAAGTCGACGAGCACCAGCTCCGCGGTCTCCTTGAAGACATTTCCGCCGAATTCGGCGATCTGCGGTTCGACGATCCCGGTTAGAAAGCGCCGCAGCTCGGCAAAGCTTTCCTTCTCATCGCCCGGCAGCAGCCGGTTGAAGCCTGCAACCATGATGGCTGCGGATCGGCGCCGGACGCGCCCAATATCCTCTGACACGGTCTTTTGCACCTGCCTCAGGTGCGGCAAAATGCTTCGCGGTTGATCAGTCAAGTGTGAACTAGGTCACACTTGACTGACATTTGCCTGAAATTAACAAAAGATTTCGATACCCGGAAGCGCGTATCGAAACGGGATCGGCTTCCGCGATCCGTCGACAACACCGTCGGGGTGGAATTCGTCTGCAACAAAAAGACCGGGCGAGCATCAGCCGCCATAGCGCCGTTCGAGCTCTGCGGCAAACTCAGCCTCCGGCAGAAAGCGGGTACCGCCGAGCCACATTTGGTTGACCTTTCCGTTGCGCCCGCGAATGCGCCGGACCTCCTCGCCATGGCGGGCAAAACCATTGGCGAGGGTGAAGCGGCCGCGGTCCTCGTCGGAAACCGAAATCTCGCCGGCATCGGTGAAGGGGTTCGGAAGCGACGGGACAGCGACCATTACCTTCTCACCCATCGGCACAAGATCGACGGCACCCCAGAGCGCCCACCACCGGCCGGTCCAGTCGCGAATCTCGCTGGCCGGTGCCCCATACTTGGCGAAGGTCGCCAGGATGTAGATCGCTCCGTCCAGCCACCGATCCGCGATTTTCTCCACCGCATTGGCAACCAGCGCCACCACGAGCCCCGTTTCCGGCAGCACCGCGGTGCGGCTGGTGAAGCCTTGAAAGGCTCCGCCGTGACCGAACCACTCCCACTCGGCCGTGCTGCCGCTGCCGATACCAAGGCCATAAAAGCGCTCGATACTGGAATGCGGATCACGCCACTGCGGGCGTATCATTTCGCGTCGGCTGGCGACCGCCAGGACGCTCTCCTCTGCGGCGGGATCGAGTTGCGCGAACCAGCGTGCAAGGTCCCCCGCAGTGCTGACGAAGCCTGTCGCCGGGGCGAGCGCGTTGGTCGGATTGTCTCCCGGGATGACCACGCGCCGGCCGAGCGGGAGCTTGCCGCTGTGGCCCCGAGCGACGGGCGCTTCCCCGTCGATAGGCATATCCGGCTCGGTTTCGCCGAGCCCAGCAGGGTAGATGATCGCGTGCTTAATCCAGCGGCAATAGGGCACTCCCGTCACCGCTTCGATGAGGAGGCCGGTGAGGCCATAGCCGTGGTTCGAGTATTTGAAGCGGGTGTTTGGCTCGATCACCGGTCCCGCGGCAAGATCGGCGCGCAGCTCGTCCGCGCTGAGGAATGGGCGCTGGTCCTGCCACTGGCCTCCATCGGTGCCGTCACGAACGATACCGGCGCTATGAGAGAGGAGCTGCGCGACCGTGGCCGCCGCGACCGCCGGATGGAGGCCCTCGACATGCTGCCCGATGGTGTCGTCGAGGCCGAGCCTGCCTTCTTCGCGAAGCTTCATGACGCCGGCAGCGGTGAAGCTCTTCGAATGGGAGGCCACACGAAAACGGTGCCGCGGCGTCATGGTCTCGCGGCTGACGAGTTCGGCGAAGCCGAAGGCACGCTCGAGGACGATCCGGGCCTTGTGAGCCACGGCAATCACACAGCCCGGCTGCTCGGTATCGCGCAATTGGTATTCGAGCCATTGCGGGATGTAGTCGAGAGCGGGCTTCAACCAGTCATGCATGTGCTGCCTCTGTCCGGCCTGTAAGGTCCCTGCCGCTCCCCGGCCGGCGCGTGAACATTTGAGTGCCGCGAGGCCGATAGAGTTGAACTGTGACCAATCGCCTGGTCACTCGGGGAGGTGTGCCCGGCGGAGCAGATCAAGGTCAGCCTGCAAGCGGGCCGAGTCGGCGAACCGGATTCTGCGCAGGCTCTCGAGGCGAAAACGTGGGGCCGCGCCGACCAGACGGCGCACCGCTTGCGCGGCCTCGTCGTTGCGACCCAGGCGGGCGCAGCCCAACGCTTCGACCCAATGTGGAAAAGCGAAATTCCGGTTGCCCTCGATCGCCTTGCCCGCGTGTGAGACGGCCTCGTCGAACCGGTCGGTCAACAGGCAAGCCAAGCCAAGAGCGGCCGCCGCATGGTAGACGAGAGGTTCCATCGGGCTCAGCCGCAGCGCCTTCTCGGCGTGCTCGATCGCCTTGTCATAGGCGCCGCACAAGCATTGCGTCAGCGCGCCGAAGCCGAGGACAATGGCGGACTTTGGGTTGATCATCGTGGCACGATCGACCGCCGCCAGCGCCGAGTCATGATCGCGGGTTAAGGCAGCACGCACGGCTCCCCCGACCGCGAGCGCCAGCGGAGCATCGTCGCCTCCGGCGATCGCCACCCGGGCCAGGCTCTTTGCCGCCTCCCGGTCGTCGTCCTCCCCGCCCGGCCAATTCATCAAATGGCGCTGCTGCCGGCACCACGCCGCCAGGGCGTTGGCGAGCGGATCGCCGGGGTCGGTTTCGAACACCAGCCCGAGTAGACGCAGCGCCTCTTGATTGTCTTCCGCGGTCTCGGCAAAGGTCGAGGGTATCGCGCGACAGACCAGATCATAGACGTCCTGGCTCGCCTCCGGCTTGCGTCGGGCGCGCTCGACCTCGGCGCCGCGCAGCACCGGGCCGACCGAGCCGATCAAGGTTTCGGTAATCTGGTCCTGCAGTTCGAACGAATCTTCGAGCGTGCCGTCGAACCGCTCGGCCCACAGATGCTGTCCGCCCGCCGCCTCGACAAGTTGGCAGCTGATGCGAACCCGGTTGCCGGCCTTTCTGAGGCTCCCCTCGACCACATAGCGGACCCCGAGCTCACGGGTGAGCTGCTTGGAATCCGCCGCTTTTCCCTTGTAGCTGAAGCTCGTGTTGCGAGCCACGACGGAAAACCACCGGGCTCGCGCCAGCTCGGTGATCAAATCCTCGGCAACACTGTCGAGAAAGAACTCGGCTTCGGCGTCGCCGCCGAGGTTCTGGAACGGCAGCACCACCAGCCCCGGCCTTTCCCCCCGTGCCGCGGCTTTTTTGGGCGCCGTGCTCGCCGGCGCCGCCGTCGGCGTATCCATCACGACACGGAAGGCGCGGACCGGGCGAGCAACGTTTTTAACCTGATGCTCTCCCAGGTCTTCAAAGGCGATCGACAGCCGATCGCGGACCTGGTCGCGCACGGCCCGGCTGACGTTGATCCCGCCGGGGTCCGCCAAGCCCTCCATGCGCGAGGCAGTGTCGACCGCCTGCCCGTAAATCAGGTCGCCGTCGGTGACGACGTCGCCCATCGCGATCGCCGCGCGAAACCATATCCTGCGGTCGGCGGGCATCTCTTCGGTGTGTTGCGGCATTTCGCTTTGCACCTTCATCGCGCAGCGCACCGCATCGACGACGCTGTTGAACTCGACGAGCAGACCGTCGCCCATGGCGCGCACGATGCGGCCCTTGTGGTCGGCGATGGTCGGGTCGAAGAGGTTGCGCCGGATGGCGTTCAGCGCCGCCAGGGTGCCTTCTTCGTCGATCCCCATGAGGCGCGAATAGCCGACGACATCGGCGCACATGACGACGGCGAACCTGTGCTCTACCCCGGAACCGCTCACCTCGCAGCAGTCTCCCTTCGCCGGATTGCTAGTCCGCCATCTTAACAGCGCAAAGGGGAATAATGCTTTAAGAAACTTTCCGCACGGCGGCTTGTGCGCCCGGCCAAGCTCAGACCGTGATCGCCGTTCCGTCGAACTTGGTGATGGTAAAACCTTCGAAGTCCTCCCCGACGTAGTTGTTGCGCTGGTCGCGAAGAACGCTAATGGCCACGGCCTCCCCGAGCTGCAACCCCCACTCGTAATCGGACCGCCAATGAATCCCGGCAAAGTCGCGTGCCTGCCCAATGTTTGAGGCGAGTTTGTTGATTTCGCCGTTTACCGTTATGTCGTTGGTATCCGTGTCCCGGTATGGGAGCAGACCCGACCCATCCTCGTTCGCTGTGACTATGGCGCCGTTGTTGAGTGTCTTGAATTGGACGCTTCCGTCGAAGGCGGCCTTGAGGA
>Ga0306919_10000569_pt1 | contig 16478 bp, 16 predicted proteins | sample flu12Cox44000172_FD_203764 | JGI IMG/M metagenome (GOLD analysis project Ga0306919, IMG submission 203764) | Lab enrichment of tropical soil microbial communities from Luquillo Experimental Forest, Puerto Rico - flux4day.12C.oxic.44.000.172 (v2)... | ecosystem: Environmental > Terrestrial >... | reverse complement strand
TCGCGAAGTCCATAACGGGTCATGCGTCAGCCTTCTACAAAGCCGACTCTACATGATTCACATAAATTTCTGCTCAGGTAGACTCTTTTTACTGCGTATCATTCCCGCCAGGACTCGCGTTACGTGTGACCTTGCAGTAATTGACGACACGCCCTAATGTGCGGTTGCGGACCTCGTGGTGCCCCGCTCTCTTGCTGCGGCGGGGCGGTCTCCGGCACCCGAATGCCGCAAACCTCTCAGCCAGTTGAGCACTCGGCGCGCCATCGCTCCGGCAACCACGTCGGGTTCCGGAGGAGCCGGGCACGTCCGGTTGTTTTCCGAAGCAACGAGTTGACGTGGCCACCCGCGCTCCTGATGGACCACGATATACATTCCGTCGACGAACAATTCGACCGTGGCCGGAGCGGCATTGCACGACTTGCGGGCGTAATCGATGCTCGCCGACAGGCTCGGGAAGTGTGACGCAGGCACCGGCGAGAGGCCATGCACGCTCCAAGTTCCCCAAGCGTCACGCGAGATCTTCAGGTGCAAGCTCATGCGATTGTCTCTGCTCAATGCAACATGCCGTGCATGAAGACTAGTACAAGACGGAGCGTCAGAAGGCCGATCCCCAGACCCACCAACACGAAGGTGGTCCCAACGAGATCGAGGATCGCCCTGTGCCACTTGCGCCGCTGATTGGTCGCATCGTTCACTCGTTGGGGGAAAGGTAGTTGGTATTGAACTCGGTCCTTGGTGACATCCAAAAGCACCATTTTTGAACCCCATTGCCCGCCCGCTTCGGTGCCGTTACTAAAAAAGCGAGACCCCAATAAGATTTCGACGGGGAATATGTCCCTGCAGGATAAAGGAAACATAAATCGGATCGGATTGCGGGGTTCGCTACCACCGATAGTCGGTCTCTGCGCTATTCCAGTTGTGCGCCGTAGCGGTGAACGTGATAGGGCGTGCGGGCGAGACCCGGGCAGTAGCTGCCGACCACTGGCTCGAGAGCTTCGTAGAGCCGCCGATTGTCGGCATTCACAGCGGCGAGCCGCTCGCGCGCTGCCGCGACGCGGTCACGCAGCCGCTCGAGGTCGACGGTAAGGAGACGCCGGTTCTCGACAACCAGACGCCCGCCGATCATGACGCTGTCGACCGCGGTGCCGTCCTCGGTGTGGACGAGCTGGTTGACCGCGTCGTTGATCGGCAGCCAGTTCGGGTGGTCGAGATCGAGCATGACGATGTCGGCCTTGTAGCCCGGCGCAAGCCGGCCGATGCGATTGCCAAACCCCAGGGCACGGGCGCCGCCCTCGGTCGCCGCCAGTGCCGCCTCGCGGGTCGACAGCCAGCGCTGCCAATGCGGTCCTCGCACCTTCGAGACGAAGGATGCGAGCCGCATCGCCTCATACATGTTCTGATTGTCGGAGCAATTGGCGCCATCGGTGCCGATGCCGAGATTGACCCGCCGCTCGAGCATCGCTCTGGCATCAGCTAATCCGCTGCCGAGCCGCATATTGCTGCCGGGGTTGTGCGCGACCGAAGAGCCGTGATCGCCGAGCCGGGCCATGTCCTCCTCGTCGAGCCAGACGCCGTGAGCGACCGTGAGATGCGGCCCGAGCACGCCGAGAGTGTCGAGATGCGCGGTCTGCGTCCGGCCGTAAAGCCGCACCCCGGTAACCGCCTGCACTTTCGACTCGGCGACATGGCTGTGCACTCCGAGGCCGAATTCGCGGGCCAGATCTGTGCAACCGAGGATAAAGCGGTCCGAGCAGTGATGCGGGATCGTCGGCGCCACCGCAGGGCGGATTTGGTCGCGATCGAAGGACCAGCCGCGCAGCACGCCTCGGATCGCCGCCAGCGTCGATTCGGCCGGCGGCAGGCGAAGTTCAGCGACGCGCGCTCTGAGCAGCGGCGGCAATGCCTCGGTCAGACCAGGGATCGCCTCGTAAAAGCTCCGGTCGGCGACCATCGGCGCCACGACGGCACGCATGCCGACATCGGCATAAGCCTTGCCTGCGGCCGTCAACCCCTCGGCGGTCGGCAACGGCCATTCGAAAGAAAGGTCGTAGCAGGCGGTACACCCTTTCATCACCATCTCGACCGCGCCGAGCTGGGTCGACAGGTATTTGTCTTCGGCGGTCCGATTTCCGGTGATCCATGGCGCTGCGGCGAGCAGCAGTTCGAGAGTCCAGCGGTCGCCCATTCCTTTAGAAAGGTTGCCGTGGCCATGGGTATGGGCGTTGACGAGACCGGGGTGCAGCAACCGGCGATGGGCTGAGACCTCAACTGCCTGCGGCGGAGCCGCACACCCGGGCGCGCCGATTTCGCGGATCGTGTCATCTTCGATTAGAACATCCGCGGCGTCGACAGTTCCAGCCGACATATCGAGGACGCGGCCGCCGCGCAGGATCGTAAAAGCCATGGTATCGTCTCCGCAAAAGCCCGCTCGATGATAGACCCGAGCGCGCGAGGAGCCGAACAAATGCCTTCTGTGATCGCGCAACGACGGGGAGCCGTCTTTGAAATCATCCTCAACCGTCCGCATATTCGCAACGCCGTAGACCGCGAGGCGATCGGCGAGCTGGCCGTTGCCGTGGCCGAGGGAGCTGAGGATTCCAGCACTCGAGCGATGCTGCTGCGTGGCGCCGGCACCCATTTTTGCGCCGGCGGCGACATCACGATGTTTGGCGAGCTTATCGGGCTTTCGCCGGACGAACGCGGGAAGGCGCTCTACGAGATCGTCGACGGGCTTCATCCTCTGCTCACCGGTTTGCGCCGCATGCCGAAGCCTGTCGTTGCCGCGGTCCACGGCGCCGCCGCCGGGTTCGGGCTCAGTCTCGTCCTTGCCGCCGATTTGGCGCTCGCGGCCGAAGATACGGTGTTCACATCGGGCTACATCCACCTCGGGACGAGCCCCGACGGCGCGATGACCATGACTTTGCCCCGCATCGTTGGCCTGAAGCGTGCCGCGGAGCTGATGTTTCTCGGCGATCGATTCGATGCACAACGCGCGCTGGAACTGGGACTGATCAATCGAATGGTTCCTCCAGCCACGCTCGAAGCCGAGGCGATGGCCCTCGCCACGCGGCTGGCGAATGGTCCGACTCACGCTTATGGACGCACCAAAGCGCTACTCGAGACCTCCGTCGGGCGGCTGCTGGACGCGCAGTTGAAGCGGGAGACCGAAAGCTTTGCGGCCTGCGCCGCGACCGATGAGTTTGTCGAGGGTGTGCGTGCGTTTCTCGACAAGCGCCTGCCGCATTTCACGGGATTAAAGACGCCATGAAACATAAACGAGTGCGGTGGCGGGCGTTGGTCGCGCTCGCGAGCGCCGGTTTACTGTCGGGATGCTACTATTATCCGTACGGCTACTATCCATGGGGCTATCCATATCCTTACGCCTGGGGCTACCCGTACCCCTATATGCCACCGGCTCCGCCGACTGGGCCCTCGGCTCCATCAAATCCGGCGGCGGAAGCGCCGCCACCGCCGAACGGTCCCATCGAGCAGACACCGCTGCCCCCGGCACCGTAACGGCCCTTGACGCTCTCTGGGGATGCGATCGTGGGCCTGCATTAAATCTAAATTAAACCTCGCGACGCCATGATGACGCACCGGAGGTATCCCACAATGCTTGAACGCCCGGCGCTCGCAATCATCAGCTGTGCCCTCGTGCTTATGGCGCTCACTCTGGTTCGGCCGTCTTCCGGGATGCGCATTGTCGTGCTAATGCTTTTGATCGTAGGCGCGGCGCTGGCCGGCATGACCTTAGGCTTTAGGGACCTGATGAGCCTGTTCTCCGGAGCGAGCTAATACCCGTCGATCCGATTCCCGATCGGGCGCTTTCAAATTGACTTTGCTTGCGTTGCGGCGTCGAATGCAATGCGGTCGAGCCGCATGGAGGGCCAGGTGAGAAAAGGGGGGACCCGGCGCGAATTGCTGCGGGCGCTGGGGGCAGTTGCGCCGGTCGGAGCCGCGCTGGTTTATGTTCAGAACGCTTACGGCCTTTCGCGGGAGGGAATGCCCGCCAAGATCGCCAAGCTCTATCGCGGCCACTGCGCCGCCGATTCTGTCCACGGCCCGACCCTTGAGGCCGCGTTTGCGCGCCTCGATGCCGCCGGCATCAAATACGATCGTGCGGAGATCACCGCGACCTTGCGCTGCCCGATCTGCGGTTGCAGCATCATTTCTGGTCCCGGCGCACTCGATGGTACCCGTCAGGGTCCGCCTGCGTTCTGAAGCGCCACGCTCAGTCCGGCAAACCCTTTCGCATGGCGGGTAATCTCGTGCAGGGCGCGGTCTTCACCGTCATGGTGGTGCGCGCCGGGATGTTGCGCGATTCCGCATTTGAGTTCGAACTCGCCGGGCAGGTCCAACGCAGCCCGCGATTTTTCCTGAACGCGCCGGTCGTGCTCGATCTCAAGGATGCCGAGGATTTCACGCAGGCGCCGGAATTTGGCGAGGCCAAGCGGATCCTGCGCCGCCATACCTTGAGCCTGATCGGCGTCCAGAACGCCACGCCGGCACAGTTGGACGCCGCCGCCACCGCAGGTCTCGCCAGCTTTGCGCCGAATGCGACGCAGCCTACGCGGCCGCGCCCTGCGGAAGCCGCGCCCGCACCGCATCACCAGACCGCCCCGGCCGCCGCCAAAGCAAGGCTGGTAACTCAGCCGATCCGATCGGGGACCCAGATCTATGCCCGTGGGAGCGATCTGATTGTCACCGCACCGGTCAGCCCCGGTGCTGAGATCATGGCCGACGGCAACATCCATGTCTACGCCGCCCTTCGGGGGCGCGCGCTCGCCGGAGCCGGCGGCGATGTCGAGGCGCGAATCTTTTGCAGCCGGTTGGAGGCAGAACTCATCAGTATCGCCGGACGCTATCTGGTCAGCGATCAAATCCCATTGGAAAGGCGGGGTTTAGCGGCGCAGATCGCGCTCGTCGATGACCGGTTGACCATCGAGCGAAATTGACGCTCATCTTGGGGGTGGCACCCTCGGGGCGGTGGGGAGACCGCCGCGTGGGGAGCCATGGGAAAAAAGGGGGAAATCTTTTGGCAAAGGTAATCGTGCTCACTTCGGGCAAGGGGGGCGTCGGCAAGACCACGTCGGCGGCCGCAATCGCCGCCGGTCTCGCCCTGCGCGGCAAGCGCACGGTCGTTATCGATTTCGACGTGGGGCTGCGCAACCTCGATCTGGTGATGGGATGCGAACGCCGGGTCGTGTTCGATCTCATCAACGTCATCAACGGTGACGCCAAGCTGAACCAGGCGCTGATCAAAGACAAGCGCAACGACAATCTCTATATCTTCCCGACTTCGCAGACCCGCGACAAGGATGCTCTGAAACGTGATGGCGTCGAGCGGGTGCTCGAAGAGCTGAAAGAGGATTTCGACTATATCGTTTGCGACAGCCCGGCGGGGATCGAGCACGGCGCGATTACCGCGCTTTACTTCGCCGACAGTGCGATCATCGTGACAAACCCTGAGGTCTCATCGGTCCGCGACAGCGACCGGATCATCGGCATCCTCGCCTCGAAATCGCGCCGCGCCGAACACAATCTCGAACCGGTCGATGTGCACCTGCTGCTGACCCGCTATTCGCTGGAGCGGGTCAAAAAGGGCGAGATGCTGTCGGTCGAGGACGTCAAGGAAATCCTGTCAATCCCGCTGCTCGGCGTCATTCCCGAGTCGGAATCGGTGTTGCGCGCTTCTAACACTGGCACTCCAGTCGCGTTCGACCAGGAGAGCCCCGCGGGCCGCGCCTATCTAGACGCCGTCGCGCGCTTTGTCGGCGAGCAGCGCGAGATGCGATTCGTGCAACCCGAGCGCCGGAGCATCTTCCGCGCGCTGTTCGGTAGAGCCTGATGATGATGCGTCTCTTCGAGCTGCTCTTTCCGGAGCGGCGAAACAGCGCGGCCGTGGCGAGGGACCGCCTGAAGATCGTCCTCGCGCACGAGCGGGCGAGCCGCAACGCTCCGGAGTTTTTGCCTGCGTTGCAAAAGGAGCTGCTCGACGTCATCGGCCGCTATGTCGACATCAAGAGCGACATGCTGCGCGTCAATGTCGGGAGATCGGGCGACACCTCGTTGCTCGAAATCAACGTCGAGGTCGATGCCGCCAAGATCAAGCCAATCAAGAAAGAAGCCGTGGTGAGCCCACGGCCGGTCCCGGCGGTGCGCTTCGACCCTGATGCCATGGCGCCTTGGGTGAGGCCGAGCTAGCACGTCTATTTTTGTCGCGATCACTCGAGTGAGCGCCGCGCCGCAGGATTTGAGCACCGGCAGCGTCTCCCTCGCGTAAAAGCCGCATCGAGTTCTCGGACAGTTCGTGTGGCGCGCCGCCATAACGGAACGTGCCGCGCAGCTCGAACTCACCGACAGCCTCACGCCGCGCTTCGAGTTCGCGCGGGATGCGGTCGGGGCTGCCCCCAAACCGCAGCGCGCAGGAACGCCTCGAGGATGTCATCGCGCCAAGTTTCGCGCGCTATCTCGGCCTTCTTTGCGCAGGCGTGGCACCCTTTCGTCGTCGCAAGATGGCCGCTCAGGATCTCGTAGTGTTCGAGATCGCTGTCGACGAACGCGCCCATATGCCGGTGCGTGAAGGTCTTCGGTGCCGTCCATCCCCATTTGAATGCCGGCATCGCTGTTGGCCGTCGCTGAAGCGATTAGTGTACAACCCAATGAGCCCGCGCGAGTGCGCTTAGGAGGGAAGGCCAAAAATGCCCGAAGATACCCCGTTTCTTCATCTCGACCGCCGCGAGCTGATCAAGACAGGCATCGCCGCCGGCGCAGGCGCCTTGCTGCCATGGCAGGTCGCCCGCTCGGATCTCCCCGGCGTCGCCCGCAACCGCACTCTGATCCTGTGCTGGGGCGGTCGTGAAGGCCGCTGGGTCGATTGGGATTTGTGGAACCCCTACGCGATCGGCTCGAACCACCAGAACGGTCCCAATCTCATTTACGAACCCCTCGCCTATTACAGCGCGTTCGCCGACAAGACTTATATGTGGCTCGCCGAAAGCTACGACTTCGCACCTGATTTTAAGCGCCTGACGATCAAGACCCGTTCCGGCATCAGTTGGAGCGACGGGCAGCCGTTCGGCGCCGAGGATGTAGCTTACACCCTCAACACGTTGCGCGACCTCGGCCCCAAGGTGCGCTGGGGGGTCGATGTGCAGCAGGCGGTGGAAAAGGCGACCGCGGCCGATCCGAATACGGCGGTTATTGAATTCAAGATTCCGGCGCCGCGCTTTTTCTTTTTAATGACGTACAAATACGACATCGGCGTCTACATCGTGCCAAAGCACATCTTTGAGGGACAGGATTGGACGAGCTTCAAGCACTTCGACTTGACGAAGAAATGGCCGGTCACGACCGGCCCGTGGCAGGTCGCGGACGCCTCGCCACAGCAGAAGGTGTTCGACCGTCGCCCGTCTTGGTGGGCAGCCGAACGCAAACTGGCGCCGCTACCTGCGGTTGAGCGCAATATCAGTCTGCCTTTCGCCGGCGAACAGCAGACGGCGCAGGCATTAATCAGGAACCAGATGGATGACGGCAATGCGATGCAGCCCGCCACCTTTCCGACAGTATTCCGCCAGAACCCGAATGTCATCACCTACACCGGCCAGAAGTCGCCGTACGGCTACATGGATTGGTGGCCGATCTCGCTCTACGTCAACAACGAGCGCGCGCCCTTCAACGACAAGGACGTGCGTTGGGCGCTCAGCTATTATATCGACCGCCCGCAGTTGATCGAGGTCGGGTATCTCGGCGCCAATACCGCTTCGAAATTGCCGATGCCGCCGTATCCGCCGCTACTGCCCTATTTCGACGCGGTAAAGGATTTGCTGGCCAAATACGATACCAACGAATTCGCGCCAAAGAAGGGTGACGCGTTGCTTACGGCCAAGGGCTTCAAGAAAGGCGGCAACGGGGTCTGGGCCGATGACGAAGGCAAGCCCCTCAACGTTGACATCATCGGCTTTGGCGCCTCGGGGCCGGCGATCGGGCCGGTGCTGGTCGAGATGTTGAAGCGCCGCGGCGTCCAGTCCAGCATGGCGCTGCCACCCGATTTCGACGACCGCTTTCAAAAGGGCCAGTTCGACGGCGCAATCTACGGCCATGGCGGCTCGATCAATGAGCCCTACGCGACAATGCGGCTTTACCAGAGCGCTTCGATTGCGGTTCCGGGCGCCCATCAGGCGAATTTCTCGCGCTGGAAAAATGCCGAGTACGACAAGCTGGTGGACGAAGCCTACGCGGTTGCGCCTGATGATACGAAGAAGCTGACCGACATCTGGCGCCGCGCTATGGAGATCTGGCTGCCCGAACTACCCGATATCCAACTCGTGCAGAACTACCACCGCATCCCGTGGAACACGACTTATTGGAAGCACTGGCCGACCGAAGAAGACTCATACGTCAACGGCGCGCATTGGCACCTGACTTTCGCGATGGTGCTGTGGAACCTGCAAACCGCGTGAGCACCGCGGATGGGCAGAGCACGACAGGCCCGCCGGGCCGCTTGCTCGCAACCGGTAGTGTGGCGGAGGTCTTCGAGTGGGGTCAGCGTGTCCTGAAGCTCTATAAGTCGCCCGCGGCGAAACCGGTGGTATTTCGCGAAGCGGCGATCCATGCCGCCGTCGAAGCGTTCGCCCTTCCAGTTCCGTCCGTCTGGGGCGTCCAGCAAGTCGGTTCACGCTGGGGGATTGTGTTCGACCGCGTCTGCGGGTTCTCATTTGCCCAGCGAATGCGCAGTGCTCCGGAAAAGACATCGTATTACCTTCAGTATATGGCCCGGCTGCACATGGCGATCCATCGCCAAGTTGCGGTTCGTTTCGGCGGTCTGAAGGTTCGCCTCGCCAGCCGAATCGCTGAAACGAAAGATCTCGATGAAGCGCGCAGGCAAAACTTGCTCGAAGGCCTTGCCGCGATGCCGGATGGCGATCGCCTGTGCCACGGCGATTTTCATCCGATGAACATCCTGGGGGATACCGACAAGCCACTGGTGATTGACTGGCCCGATGCCTGCTGTGGCGATCCCGCTGCAGATGTCTGTCGCTCGTATGTGCTGCTCGCTCTTCACGCCAGGGACCTAGCGACGCCCTATCTTGACGTCTATCACAGGATTGGCGGTATCTCGCGAGCAACGGCGCTGGCCTGGCTGCCGTATGTGGCGGCCGCGAAGCTGGCGGAGAAGGTTCCCGGCGAAACCATCGGCCTCCGCGAGATCCTCTATTCTAGCGGCCGAACCGAGGTGCTGTCGAGGGGTTGATGCAAGCCGCCTATATCGCGCGCAGGTTTGGTGTGTTTTTGCTGATCGTCTGGCTCGCCGGCACACTCAACTTCTTTCTGCCGCGCCTGTCGGGGCAGGATCCGGTGCGCACCAAATTGTTGCAGCAGGCGGCGCTCGGCGGCTACGTGCAGGGCGGCATCGATGAGATGACGCGCGAATACGAGCAGCGCTTCGGACTCGACAAGCCGCTGTGGCGCCAATACCTGACCTATCTTGAAGACGTCTCGCGGCTCGACTTCAACTACTCGATCGCCAACTACCCGCGCACGGTCCGCGAATTGATCGCCGATGCTCTGCCGTGGACCATCGGCCTCCTCGGCACGACGACACTGTTGTCGTTCGGCATCGGCACCTTGCTCGGAGCGCTACTCGCCTGGCCGCGGGCGCCTCGCTGGATGGGCTGGCTGATGCCGCCGCTCTGGGCGTTGCACGCCATCCCGTTTTTCCTGCTCGGCCTCATTCTGACCTATCTGCTGGCGTTTCAGGTACCGCTGCTGCCGATTTTCGGTGGCTATTCAGCGGGCGTCGCACCCGAGCTCAGCTGGAGCTTCGCCTGGGACGTGTTCCAGCACACGCTGTTGCCAGGGCTTTCTATCATCCTTGTAGCGACTGGCGGCTGGGCGCTCGGCATGCGCGGCATGATGGTGACGACGATGGGCGAAGACTATGTCGTCCTCGCCGAAGCCAAGGGGCTGAAGGCGCCGACGGTCTTTTTGCGCTATTGCATGCGCAATGCGGTACTACCGCAAGTGACTGCGCTCGCGCTGGCGCTCGGTCAGATCCTCTCCGGCGCCGTGCTGGTCGAGGTGATCTTCGGCTATCCCGGCATAGGCACGTTGCTTTACCAGGCGATCCGCGAGAGCGATCACTTCGTCATCCAGGGTATCGTATTCACCGTCATTGTCGCGCTCGGCCTCACTACTTTTGTGCTCGACGTGGTCTATCCTTGGCTCGACCCTCGCATTTCCTACCGCCGCTCATGATGCGCGGCGCTCTCCACTATGTCAGGCGTAACCCGTCACTGGTGGTCGGCGTCGCACTGCTCGCCGCGCTGAGCCTGTTCATCATTATCGGTCATCTGCTGGTGGACACAGAGGAAGCCAGGCCCTTGTCGGTGCCGGCCTTGCGCCCGCCCTCCTCCGACTACCCGTTCGGCACCGACCGGCAAGGCCGCGACCTGCTCGCCGTTATGGTCGTCGGCACGCCGCTCACCTTGCGCATCGGCTTCATCGCCGGCTTTCTCGGCGTCGGTCTCGGCACCTTGCTCGCTTTCACCGGCGCCTATTATCGCGGCGTCATCGACACGATCATCCGCGGCATTGCCGATATCGGCCTGACCGTGCCGGGGCTGCTGGTGCTGATTATCATCGCGGTTTCGATCAAGAGGGCTCTAACGGTCAACCAGATGGCGATCGTTGTCGCCTCACTCGCTTGGCTCTACCCCACGCGAACGATCCGGGCGCAAGTGCTGTCCCTGCGCGAGCGCGGCTACGTCGAAGTAGCGCGTCTCTCTGGGATGAGCGGACCCGGCATCATCTTTTTCGAGCTGATGCCGAACCTTTTGCCTTATCTCGCCGCAACACTGGTCGGCGCGGTCTCTTCGGCGATCCTCGCCTCGATCGGCCTCGAAGTCCTGGGTCTCGGCCCGATCGATGCGCCGACGCTCGGCATGACGCTCTATTGGGTCAATTTCAACGCCGCGATGATCAACGGCTGGTGGTGGTGGTGGACCGCGCCGACTGTGATCATCCTGATGGTCTTTCTCGGCCTGTTTTTCCTCACCGTTGGGCTCGACGAGATCGCCAACCCGCGTCTGCGGAGAAGCGTGTGAGCGAGCCTGTCCTGCGCGTAGAGGGCCTCTCCGTCGTCTTCGACCACCCGCTCGGCAAAGTCCAGGCGGTCGACGATATCAGCTTTGCGCTGGCGGCAGGCGAGCGCTTCGGCTTGGCGGGCGAATCCGGCTCGGGCAAGTCGACTTTGGCGCTGGCGATCCTGCGCATGATCAAGCCGCCCGGCCGCATCGAGGCGGGCGAGGTGAAACTGGGAAACACGGGGCTGGCGGATCTCGACGACGAAGGCATGCGGGCGCTGCGCCTCGCCAGGATCGCGCTGGTGCCGCAAGGCTCGATGAATTCGCTCAACCCCGTGCTGCGCATCGGCGGTCAGATCGCCGACGCCTTTGCCGATCACGGCCTGCGTCTCAGCCGCGGCGAAGAGGAACAGCGCATCGACGCTCTCTTGATCCGAGTCGGGCTGCCGGGCAGCGTCGCACGAATGTACCCGCACGAGCTGTCGGGCGGAATGAAGCAGCGCGCCTGCATCGCCATCGCGACGTGCCTGCGGCCCAGGGTAATCATCGCCGACGAGCCGACCAGCGCGCTGGACGTCGTCGTGCAACGACAGGTGATGGCAACGCTGGCGCGCGCGCAGCAGCAGTTGGGCGCGGCGGTGATCCTGATCGGCCACGACATGGGGCTGATGGCGCAGTTCGTCGACCGCCTCGGCGTCATGTATGCCGGGCGGCTCGTCGAGGTGGCGCCGATCGCCGAGATCATCACCCGCGCCCGCCATCCCTACACGCGGGCGCTGATCGCCGCACTGCCCTCGCTCGAGACGCGCGGCGCCCTCGCCGGCATCCCCGGTCTGGCGCCGTTGTTGCGCGATCTGCCGCCCGGTTGCGCCTTCCATCCACGCTGCACCTTGGCAACCGAGCGCTGCCGCATAGAGAAACCCCTGTTGCGCTGCGTCGATGGTGCCGAAGTGGCCTGCCATCTCGCGTGATGCCGTGGCTCCACAGATCGAAGCCATCGATGTCAGCAAGCGGTTCTTCGGCGGGCTCGGGCGCGAGAGCACGCTCGCACTCGCCGGGCTGTCGCTCGCGATCGATGCCGAGGCGCCCTCGATCATCGCCGTCGTCGGCGAAAGCGGCTCGGGCAAGACGACTTTGGCGCGGCTGCTGCTCGGCCTCGCCGAGCCGACCGGCGGCGAGGTCCGGTACCGTGGCACGGACTTGCGCAAGCTGACGCGCGAAGAACGGCGCGCCTTTCGTCGTGATGTGCAGGCGGTGTTCCAGGACCCATACGGCGTCTACAACCCGTTCTACCGGATCGATCACGTGCTGTGGACGCCGGTGCGCCGCTTCAAGCTCGCCCCTTCGCGCGCCGAGGCGACGGAACTGATCGGCGAGGCGTTGCGCGGGGTGGGGCTGCAACCGGAAGAAATCCTCGGCCGCTTCCCACACCAGCTCTCGGGCGGTCAGCGGCAGCGGGTAATGGTGGCGCGCGCGCTGCTTCTTAGGCCCAAGCTGATCGTCGCCGACGAGCCGGTCTCGATGGTCGACGCCTCGCTGCGTGCAACGATCCTGAGCTCGCTGCGCAAGCTAACCGACGAGCGCGGCATCTCGATCCTCTACATTACTCACGACCTCGCCACCGCCTTTCAAGTGAGCGATTCGATTCTCGTGCTCTACCAAGGGCATCTTGTTGAAGCAGGCGCGACCGAGCGTATCATCGCAGCCCCCCAGCATCCCTACACGCAGCTGCTGATCTCCGCGATCCCGCGCACCCATGTCGCGCGTGACTGGCTCGTCGCGGAGGATGATACCCGGCCAGGCGGGGCCACCCTCACCGCGGAGGGCTGCTGTTTCGCCGATCGCTGCCCGCATGCGGCCTTTGACTGCCTCAGTGCGCCGCCCGCGCTCTATCGCACCGCGCCGCGTCGCGCCGTGGCGTGCGTGCAATTCCGCAACCATCCGGCTCTCCCCGCCCGCGCCCTTGGCGAGGTATTGCACTTCACCCCGGTCGTTCCCGGGGCTCCGTGTGATGAGCCCTTTGAGCACAGCCGGCAGCCAGGGTAGACTAGGGGACCACCCAGGGGAGAGGTCGTGGTGGGGGACCGCCGGTTCGTCGTCGAGCTGATCAAGCCGTCGCATTACGACGATGACGGCTACGTGATCCAGTGGTGGAAGTCCTGGATCCCGTCCAATTCTCTCGCCTGCCTTTACGGGATCGCGACGGATCTGGCCGAACGGCGCGTGCTCGGCGCCGAGGTCGCGATCGAGGTCCGCGCTTATGACGAGTGCCATACCGTCATCCCGGCGGGCCGAATCATTCGGCGGATCAGAAATGCCGACGCCGGGCTCGTGTGTCTGGTCGGCGTGCAGTCGAACCAGTTCCCGCGCGCGATGGATTTGGCAGCGGAGTTCCACGCCGCGGGCATTCAAGTGGCAATCGGAGGGTTTCATATCTCGGGCTGCCTGGCGATGCTGCCGGATCTGCCGCCCGATCTCGAAGCGGCTCGGGAGTTCGGAGTCAGCCTCTTCGCCGGCGAAGCCGAGGGCCGGCTCGGCGCGGTCTTTGCCGATGCATTGGAGGGTCGGCTCCGACCGATCTACAATTTTATGGACGACCTTCCGGCTTTGCAGCAGCAGGTCACTCCGTTTTTGCCGCTCGACATCGTGCAGCGTTACGGCGAAACGATCGGCGCGTTTGATGCCGGGCGCGGCTGCCCGTTCCAGTGCAGCTTTTGCACAATCATCAATGTGCAGGGACGCAAGTCGCGCTGGCGTGACGCCGATGATGTCGAGCGGCTGGTGCGCGCCAACCTCGCGCAGGGCGTGTTCCGCTTTTTCATTACCGACGACAATTTCGCGCGCAACCGCAATTGGGAGGCGATCTTCGACCGCCTTATCGATATGCGCGAGCGCGAAGGGCTCGAACTGCAATTCATCATCCAGGTCGACACGCTCTGCCACCGGATCCCGAATTTTGTCGAGAAGGCGGCGCGGGCCGGCTGCAAGCGGGTCTTTATCGGGCTCGAGAACATCAATCCGGACAATCTGCTGCAGGCCAAGAAAAAGCAGAACCGGGTGCACGAATACCGCCAGATGTTTCTTGCCTGGCGAGCCCAGCGGGTCATTACCTATGCCGGATATATCCTAGGGTTCCCGGGCGACACGCCGGAGCGCATCGCGCGCGACATTCGCACCGTGCAGCAGGAATTGCCAGTCGATCTGCTCGAATTTTTTATTCTGACGCCGTTGCCCGGCTCGGCCGACCACCAGCAGCTCTACAAGAACGGGGTGTGGATGGACCCCGACATGAACAAATACGACCTCGAGCACGTCACGACCGTCCATGCGGCAATGAGCCCCGTGGAGTGGCAGGAAGTCTATCGCCAGGCCTGGGACCTCTATTATTCCGCTGAACACATCGAGACTATCTTCCGCCGGGCCAAAGCGTCGGGCATCAAGCCGGTGCGGCTATTGAATCATATCCTGCAATTTTATTTTACTTTCATTCAAGAAAAGGTGCATCCGCTGCAAGGCGGCTATTTCAGGCGCAAATTGCGCCGCCATCGGCGCAGCGGTCTACCGCGCGAGAACCCGCTCGTCTTCTATCCACGTCGGGTCTGGGAAGTGCTCGACACCCACGCAAGGCTCGCAGCCTGCTACATCCATCTGCACCGCATCCGCCGCCGCGTCGAACGCGGCCCGAGCCATTATATCGACCGCGCGCTCGCGCCTATCGAAGGTCCCCAATGGCCCCACCGCGAGGCAGAGCGTTTCCCCGTATCGCAAGGCCTTTCATCTGCGCCCGCTTCTTGACGCTCAGCCTGGCCGTCCTCGTGCTGGCGCTCGTTCTATCGGCGGGCGCGAAGGCAAAGGGCACAGGCTACGTCTTCGTCAGTAACGAGAAAACGAACAACATCGCGGTAATCGATCCCAAGCAGGATTACAAGATAGCGCAGTGGATCCCGACGTCTCACCGCCCCCGCGACATGAAGTTCGGCGACAGTCGCCGACTGCTCTATGTCGCTTGTGGAGATGACGACGTTATCGATGTGATCGATGTGGCGACGCTCAAGGTTGCCGATCACATACCAACGGGTCCCAGTCCCGAGATGTTCGCACTCAGCGGGGACGGAAAGGCGCTCTACGTCTCCAACGAGGAGGCTTCCTCGGTACAACAGATCAGTATCGCCGATAAAATCATCATGCGCGAGATTGCGACTGGTGCCGAACCCGAGGGCGTCGCCATAAGTGCCGATGGCAAGACCCTTTATGTGACATCCGAGGTGACTGATATGGTGCACGTGGTAGACGCTGCGGCCGGCGCCGTCACGGACAACATCGTCGTCGGGACGCGGCCAAGGCGTTTTCTCCTGCTGCCTGATGGGAAGGAGCTCTGGGTCTCCAATGAATTATCAGGCCAGGTATCCGTGATCGATCGCGCGGCCAACCGGGTTACGGCGACGATCGACTTCCGGCCGCCTGGTTTCCGTCAGGTCGATGTCACACCCGTTGGCATGACCATGACCAGGGACGGGAAAACGGCTATTGTCGCGCTCGGACGGGCCAACCACGTCGCCATCGTCGATACAGCAACAAGGAAAGTCGAAGATTACGTGCTGGTCGGAAGTCGTGCTTGGGGTGTCGCGCTCAGTCCCGTCGAAAAGACGCTCTATGTCGCCAATGGGCTGAGTGACGACCTTTCGATAGTGGACATGGAAAGCCGCAAGGCGATCCGGGCGGTGCCGGTCGGCCGTGTGCCACACTCGGTCCTGGTCGATGAATAGGAGCGCTCGCGGCCTCGTCACCGCCACACTGGCAGCAGTAATGAGTGCCTCACCCCCATCAATAGCTGTGCATGCTGAACCGTCGGAGACGGGCGAGATCAAGCTTGGCTATGTCGAGTTGGCCGACGACGCGCGATATATCAACCGAGGAGAGCATTCCGGAATTGTCTTCACAGACCTCGGTCGTCCTTATCAAGGAAGTCAGGTGGCCTTCGAAGACGCGCGGGTGATCGGGCGGGTCATCGGGATCGAGTTCTCCATGGAGAAGGCGACCGCCAAATCTGCCGACGAACTCCTGCAGCGGACCTCGGATTGGATGGAGAGAGATGGCGTTCACTTTGTTCTTGTCGACCTCCCCGCCGTGGCCCTGAAAAACCTCGCGCACAGCCTCGCAGACAGTCCTGTCGTGCTCTTCAACATCTCGGCTTCGGAGGATTCGCTGCGCGGAGAAGATTGCGCGAAGAACGTTCTGCACACTTACCCCAGCGAGGCAATGCTTTCCGACGCTCTAATGCAATTTCTCGTGGCCAAAGGCTGGCTGCAGATCCTCATCCTGCAAGGCCCCGCGCTTGAAGACGCTGCGATGGTAGCTGCACTGCAACGGTCAGCGAAAAAATTTCGTGCCAAC
>Ga0306919_10000562_pt1 | contig 16589 bp, 13 predicted proteins | sample flu12Cox44000172_FD_203764 | JGI IMG/M metagenome (GOLD analysis project Ga0306919, IMG submission 203764) | Lab enrichment of tropical soil microbial communities from Luquillo Experimental Forest, Puerto Rico - flux4day.12C.oxic.44.000.172 (v2)... | ecosystem: Environmental > Terrestrial >... | reverse complement strand
GCTACCCTTTTGAACTCTCGGGCGGACTGCGCCAGCGCGCGATGATCGCGATGGCGCTGGTGTGCCGTCCAGCGCTGCTGATAGCAGACGAACCGACGACTGCGCTCGATGTGACGATCCAAGCACAAATCTTAAAGCTCATGATCGAACTGCAGCATGAGCTCGGAATGGCAGTGCTGCTAATCACCCATGACCTTGGCGTTGTCGCCAACGTGGCCGAGGAGGTCATCGTGATGTACCGCGGCGAGGTCATGGAAAGCGGCACGCTCGAGGATGTCTTCCGGCGGGCGGAGCACCCGTATCTGAAAGCGCTGCTGCGCGCGGTGCCGCGTTTCGACATGAAACCCGGGGAGCGCCTCATCCCGATCCGGGAGATTCCGTCCGGAAATGCACCGCATCTAATGGCCGAGAGGAGGGAATGGCCGGCGGATGCGGCTGGGCCGCTACTCGAATGCAGGGAACTCAGCAAGACGTATACGTTCCGCAAGAGTGGTCTCTTCGGAAGCAGGAAATCGGGTCCGCGAGTGACCGCGGTCGACGCGGTGAGCATGAAAATCGAGCGGGGCGAGTGCTTGGGACTGGTTGGTGAGAGCGGCTGCGGCAAGACCACGTTGAGTAAGCTGCTTCTGAGAGCGGTCGCTCCAGATACCGGCGAAATCACCTATAACGATCACGGACGGGTAATCGATGTCCTCTCGCTGGAGGATGAAGATCTAAAGCAGTTTCGGCAGCAGGTTCAGTTTATTTTTCAAGATCCGTTCGGATCGCTGAACCCGCGGATGACGGTATACGACCTTATTGAGGAGCCGCTGGTAATCCATGAGATCGGCAATTCGCAGTCGCGCCGGGAAATGGTTCACGAGCTCATCACGCTGGTCGGTCTCGACGTGCGGCATGTCAGGCGGTACCCGCACAGCTTCTCTGGAGGCCAGCGGCAGCGCATCGGGATTGCGCGCGCCCTCGCCTTGCGGCCATCCCTCGTCATCTGCGATGAGCCGACCTCGGCGCTCGACGTCTCGATCCAGGCACAAATTCTCAACCTGCTGATGGATTTGAAGCAGAAATTGGGGCTTACCTATCTGTTCATCTCGCACAATCTCGCTGTCGTAGACTATATCGCCGATCGGATCGCTGTGATGTGTGCCGGTCGCATCGTCGAGATCGCCGATCGCGCCAGATTGTTTCGTAATCCGGTTCATCCCTACACGCAGGCTCTTCTTGCGGCTGTGCCGACGCCGGATCCGTCTCAACGGCTGGACTTTGATCAATTGCTCACCGACAAGGCGTCTGATCCGAAAGCTTGGCCGGAGCCCTTCGCGCGCCGCCCTGTGGCTCCGTTGCACCTGATCGAAATTGCGCCCGGTCATTGCGTGGAGGCCAGCGCGCCGCCCCTGCCGCTGAGCGCCCACGCGATCGACCGTGCCCGAGCCTGGAAGGCTGCTGAGGGCGAGTGAGCGCGCCGACTCCAACCCGACGCGAGGTGATACAGGGCGGCTTCACCCTCGGTGCGGCACTCGTCATTCCGAGCGCACCTTGGGCCAAACTGCAAGAGACCCCCGCCTTTAAGGAAGAGGTGAGGGGTGGAACGCTGCCCAAGATCGAGGACCGGGTACCTGAAGAGCCGGCTGTCGCGGAGTTGGAGGCGATCGGCCGGCCCGGCGGCGACCTGCGGATATTGATGGCCGGTCCCAAAGATACCCGCATGATGGTGGTTTACGGGTATGCGAGACTGGTCGCCTACACGCCATCGCTCGAGCTCGCGCCCGATATTCTCAAATCGATCGATGTCGAAGGTAATCGAGTGTTTACTTTGCGATTACGCAAGGGGCATAAATGGTCGGATGGATATCCCTTTACATCAGAAGATTTCCGCTATTGGTTCGAGGATATCGCCCACAACCGACATCTCGCACCCTCTGGGCTGCCCATCACGATGATGCCGGAGGGTGAGGGGCCGCTATTCGAGGCGTTGGACGAAACTACTATTCGCTACACCTGGAAGCGGCCGAATCCGCAGTTCTTGCCCAACATCGCTGGACCCGATCCGCTGTTCATCTATCGCCCGTTCCATTATCTCAAACAATTTCACGAAAAATATGCAGACAAATCCAACCTGGAAGCTCTCGTCCAGAGGGCCAACCAGCGTAATTGGGCGGCGCTTCATAATCGGCTGGACTCTATGTATCGGAACGATAATCCAGATCTGCCGTCATTGGAGCCCTGGATTTTGAAAACTAAGCCGCCTTCCGACCGCTTTATATTTGAAAGGAACCCCTATTATTACCGCATCGACAAGGAAGGCCAACAATTGCCCTACATCAACCGCGTCGTAATGTCGATCGCTGATAGCAAGATCATCCCCGCCAAGACCGGGGCAGGGGAGAGTGACCTTCAGGGGCGCTATCTGCGTTTCGACAACTACACCTTTCTAAAGGCCGGAGAAGAGCGCAACCACTACAAGGTCTGGCTCTGGCGCACCGGTCCCGGCAGTCAACTCGCTCTGTATCCCAACCTCAACGTCAACGATGAGGTTTGGCAGGGCTTGGTGCGCGATTTGCGTTTCCGCCGCGCTCTCTCCCTCGCTGTCAATCGTCATGAGATCAACGAGGTCATTTATTTTGGGCTGGCGATCGGGGGCCAGAATACGCTGTTGCCGCAGAGTCCTCTCTATGGACCGCAATATCGTTCGGCCTGGGCGAGCTTTGATGTGGCGCAGGCGAATCGTCTGCTGGATTTGATCGGGCTTACAGAACGCGACGGCAGCGGCACCCGGCTACTTCCGGATGGGCGGCCGATGGAGATCATCGTCGAGAATTCTGGCGAGTCGACCGAACAAACGGACGTGCTCGAACTGATCCGCGACTCGTGGCGGCGGATTGGAATCAAAGTGTTTGCCAAACCGTTGCAGCTTACTTTGTTCCGGCGAAGAGTATTCTCGGGAGAGACGTTGATGTCGATCGATAAGGGGATCGAGAACGGCCTCGCCACAGCAGGAATGTCGCCATGGGAATTCGCTCCGACTACTCAGCAACAGCTCGAGTGGCCCAAATGGGGCCAATATTACGAAACCAAGGGCGCGGCGGGAGAAGCTCCCTCGCTGCCCCCCGCTGTTCGGTTGAAGGAGCTCTATGAGGGGTGGCTGGCCGGTAGCTCGCTGGAGGATCATACGCAGGTTTGGAACGATATTCTTCAGATATGGGCTGACGAGGTCTTTTCGATCGGCACCGTTGCGGGCGTATTGCAGCCGATTGTCGTCAATGCCAACCTTCGCAATGTCCCAGAGCAGGGCATCTACAACTGGGATCCGGGAGCCTATTTCGGGATTTACAAGCCGGACGGGTTCTGGTTCGAGGTTCCGGAGACGGCGAAATCCGCGAGCGCCTCGTCCGCGACGCCGCGGTAGGAAACGCCTAATGCTAAGTTATCTTGTGCACCGCGTTCTGATCATGATCCCGACCTTAATCGCGATCAGCATGGTCATATTCACAATCATCAATCTGCCGCAGGGCAATTATTACACGACTTACATCGCCGAGCTCCAGCAGTCGGGAGAGGCCGTGGATCTCGCTAAGATCCAATTTTTGGAGGACGAATATGGCCTCAACCGTCCGCTCTGGCAGCAGTATATCTACTGGGCTTTCGGTCTGCTGCGCGGCAACATGGGTTATTCGTTCGCTTATAATTTGCCGGTGAACAAGGTCGTCGGCGACCGCCTGTTTTTTACTTTCCTTGTTTCTTTCACAACGATTATATTTACTTACGTGGTGGCGTTCCCGATCGGGGTCTATTCCGCCACTCATCAATACAGCTGGACCGACCACACTTTGACGTTGCTGGGTTTTCTCGGGCTGGCGACGCCAAGCTTTCTTTTGGCGCTCGTACTGCTCTACCTCGCAAATGTTTATTTTGGGATATCGATTGGCGGGCTGATGGACCCGCAATATATCGACAAGCCATGGAGTGTTTCCAAGGCTCTCTCGGTACTCGCGCATCTGTGGATACCGGTGATCGTCATTGGGACGGCGGGTACTGCGGCGATGATCCGGCGATTGCGGGCCAATCTGCTCGACGAACTGCAAAAACAATATGTCGTAACGGCGCGTGCTAAAGGGGTCCCTCCGCTCAAATTGCTGTTCAAATATCCTTTGCGGATGGCTCTTAACCCGTTCATCTCCGATATCGGGTCGTTGTTGCCGCATGTCATATCCGGAGCGGCCATCGTCTCGGTTGTGATGTCGTTGCCGACGACCGGGCCCATGCTGCTCGATGCGCTGCGCAGTCAGGACATGTATCTGGCAGGCTCGTTTCTGATGTTCATGGCATTTCTGACTGTGATCGGAGTGTTCGTCTCGGATCTCGCGCTGGCATTGCTCGATCCCCGGGTCCGATTGCAGGCGGGCCGAAGTCAATGACCGACCTGATCTTCGCTGAAGACTCTCCGCGACGCCGCGCCGGGGGGTCGGTCCCGCAGGCGGTCGACCCGCTGTTGCACTACGTCTCCACCGCGCCGTTCGATCCCTATTCCGCCGAACGAATGACGCCGGCGCAAGAGCGCTTTTATATGGCGTCGGAATGGCGAATGATGTGGTGGAAGCTCCGCCGCCACCGCATTGCCGTGCTGTCCGGCATCATTATTCTGACGATGTACGTGTCTATTCTGTTATGCGAGCTTCTGGCCCCCTATGGATTGGATGCGCGAGATACGGATTTCATCTACGCCCCGCCGCAACGCGTGCACGTCTTCTACAACGGTCGACTGGTTGCCCCCTTTGTCTACGGCTACAATTACCGATTAGACATGAATACGCTCGCAAGGGTCTATACGCTAGACCCGAACAAGCGGGAGCCTATCCGCTTCTTCTGCCATAGTGGCGAATACCGCTTCTGGGGACTGTTCCCGGGCAATTTCCACCTCATCTGCCCTGCCCGGGGCGGGCAGCTGTACTTGGCCGGCACTGATCGGCTCGGCCGTGACCTGCTGTCGCGCATGATTTACGGTGCGCGTATTTCGCTGACCGTTGGCCTTCTCGGCGTGGCGGTCAGCTTCACGCTCGGCATCTTGATCGGCGGCATCGCCGGATATTACGGCGGCTGGACCGACATCTTGACCCAGCGCGGTATTGAGGTCGTCCAGTCGTTTCCGCACCTGCCGCTGTGGATGGCGTTGTCTGCGATCCTGCCGGTGAGTTGGAGTCCGCTGCTCGTCTATTTCGGCATCACGATAATTCTCGGCATGATCGAATGGACCCATCTCGCCCGCGCCGTGCGCTCTAAGCTGCTGTCCTTGCGCGAGGAGGATTTCTGCACCGCCGCGGTGCTGATGGGCGCGACCCCGGCGCGGATCATCCGACGACACCTGCTGCCGAGCTTCATGAGCCATTTGATTGCGTCGGCAACCTTGATGATCCCGGCCATGATCCTGGGCGAAACCGCCCTCTCGTTTCTCGGTCTCGGGCTGCGCCCGCCGATGACGAGTTGGGGAGTACTTCTCAGTGAGGCGCAAAACATCAGTGTGGTGGCGCTCTATCCGTGGCTGATGCTGCCGGTCGCCAACGTCGTCATTACGGTGCTGGCGTTTAATTTCTTTGGGGACGGCCTCCGCGACGCCGCCGACCCGTACCACTGAGCGGAGCGCATCGCGGCATCCCAAAAACGAAAGCGACCACTTTTTTGAGGTGTGATCAACGTATTCCGCCCTGCGCCGTGGGATAATCGGAGAAAGTGAAATGCGTCCCTTGCAGCCGGTCCGCGGCACTCAAGACCTTCTTCCCGACGCGGCGCGGCGGCACCGCAAGGTCTCCGAGACCGCTCGTGACATCGCCGAACTTTATGGCTTCGCCGAGATCGAAACGCCGATCTTCGAGTTCACCGAGGTGTTCAGTCGGCCGATCGGCGAGACTAGCGATATCGTCACCAAAGAGATGTACACCTTCCTTGATCGCGGCGGTGACGAAATCACGCTGCGCCCCGAGAACACGGCGGGAGTCGTCCGCGCCGTGCTTTCTGATAGCCTGATCCAAACCGTGCCCCTGAAGTTTTTCTACAGCGGGCCGATGTTTCGCTACGAGCGGCCGCAAAAAGGACGCTTGCGCCAATTCCACCAGATTGGTGTCGAGCTCATCGGCGCGGCACAACCACAGGCCGATGTCGAAATCATTGCCCTTGGCGACCGAATTCTCGATGTGCTCGGGGTCCGAGGGCGAACCGTACTTGAACTCAACACTCTTGGAGATCCCGAGAGCCGGGCGGCGTACCGCGAAGCTCTTCGCGTCCATTTTTTGGGGCGCATCTCCGAGCTATCCGAGGACAGCCGTCGGCGGCTCGAGCGCAATCCGTTGCGGATTTTCGACTCGAAAGACGAGTCCGATCGGCGAGTGAGCCTCGATGCGCCAGCCTTTGATGACTATCTCAGGCCCGGCTCCCGAGACTTCCTTGCGCGCGTGCGCGACGGGCTCGAGGCGCTGGGGATCCCCTACCAGCTGAACCCGCGCTTGGTGCGCGGGCTCGATTACTACACGCACACGGCCTTCGAATTTGTTACCACGGAGTTGGGCGCTCAGGGCACGGTCATCGGCGGCGGACGCTATGACGGGCTAGTCGAGATGATGGGCGGCCCAGAGATGCCGGGAGTCGGCTGGGCTGCCGGAATCGAGCGCCTGGCGATGCTGATTGCAGAGCCGCCCGCGCCGACGCGCCCGATTGCCGTGGTGCCAATCGGGGCGGCCGCGGAATCGGCAGCTCTGATCATAGCGGAGGTCCTCAGACATCATGGCTTTGCAGTGGATTTAGGGTATTCCGGCAACCTGCCCCGACGAATGCGGCGTGCCAACCGGGTAAACGCGCGCGCCGCAGTGCTGATCGGCGAAAATGAGATCGCGCGCAGTGTAGTCGCGGTTCGCGACCTCGACAGCGGCGAGCAAAATGATGTGGTCACCGGTCTACAGTTGGGGGCGGATCGGACGGACATGTCGTTGAGCGAGTTGCGGGCGCGACTGCGGCTGCTCTACGATTGAGCGGCGGCGATGAAAGCTTCCCTCGAAGTTCATTTGCAGCAACTGGTTCGCCGCCATGCCGAACTGGGCGAAGCACTCGCCCGCAGCGGCCTCAGCAGCGCCGAATTCGCCAAATTGTCGAAGGAGTACAGTGACCTCGCTCCGATCGTCGAAGGTATCGACACATTGAAGCGTGCGCGCGACGAGGCCGCCTCGATCGCCGATCTTGTCACGACTGCCGAGGACCCTGAATTGCGGCAGTTGGCCGAGGAGGAATTGTGCGCTCTGCGCGAGCGGCTGCCCGGCCTCGAGCAGCAGGTGAAGCTGGCGCTTCTTCCTAAGGACGCGGACGATCAGCGTAATGCGATCCTCGAAGTCCGCGCGGGCACCGGCGGCGAGGAAGCGGCGTTGTTCGCAGCCGAGCTCTTTCGGATGTACCAGAGATATGCCGCATTGCGCGGCTGGAGGTTTGAGATCCTAGATTTGTCCGAGACTGCGCTAGGCGGCGTCAAGGAAGCCAGCGCCTCGATCAGCGGCCGCGACGTGTTCGCGAGACTGAAATTCGACTCTGGCGTCCATCGCGTGCAGCGCGTCCCTGAGACCGAAGCAGGTGGCCGGATCCACACCTCGGCAGCCACCGTCGCGGTGCTTCCCGAGGCCGAGGAAGTCGACGTTCGGATCGACGAAAAAGATCTGCGCATCGACGTCTTCCGCGCCAGCGGACCCGGCGGCCAGTCCGTCAACACGACCGATAGCGCAGTGCGCATCACTCATCTACCGACGGGGCTGGTCGTGATCCAGCAGGACGAAAAATCACAGCACAAGAACAAAGCGAAGGCGCTGAAGGTGCTGCGCTCGCGTCTCTACGACGCAGAGCGGCAGGCGCGCGACAGCGCGCGCGCCGCCGAGCGGAGGAGCCAGGTCGGCAGCGGCGATCGATCGGAGCGAATCCGTACCTACAATTTCCCGCAGGGCAGGGTCACCGACCACCGCATTAACCTAACGCTCTACAAGATCGACAAGGTGCTCGGCGGAGAAGCGCTCGATGAGATAGTCGATGCAATTCTTGCTGAGGACCAAGCCGCAAAACTGGCCGCGATCGATGTGGCGAGCGCGTGATGGAGACGCGCGCCTCGCTCATCTCTGAAGCTGCCGAGGCGCTTTCTTCGGCCGGCTTCGAGGAGCCGCGCCGCCAGGCCCGCCGCTTGGTCGCCTCGGCTCTCGCCATTTCCCCGGCCGATCTGTTCGGCAACCCCGATCGCGTGGTGGACGAGCAGCAGATCATTCGCCTCCGGGGGATGTTGAGCCGCATGGTCGAGCATGAGCCGCTCAGCCGCATTCTCGGACATCGGGAGTTTTGGGGCCTAGAGTTTGCCATATCCGCTGCCACGCTTGATCCGCGGCCCGAGACGGAAACGGTTGTCGAGGCAGTGCTCCGGCGAAAGCCCGATCGGCGTGAGTTTCATCGATTGCTGGATCTCGGAACAGGTGCAGGTTGTCTCCTGCTGGCGCTTCTCAGCGAATACCCGGCTGCCACCGGCTTTGGGGTCGACATTGTCGAAGACGCGGTGAGGACCGCGACCGAGAATGCCGTGCGGCTCGGGCTAGCCGATCGGGCGCTCTTCTCGGTCGGCGATTGGGGCGCGGCGGTATCGGGGGGGTTTGATGCCATCATTGCAAATCCCCCCTACATCGCCAGCGCTAACATTCCTCTGCTGCCAAGCGAGGTCGCCCGCCACGACCCCTGGCGGGCGCTCGATGGCGGGGCGGACGGCTTGGCAGCATTTCGTGCAATCGCCGCGGACCTTTCGCGGCTCCTGGCGTCCGAGGGGATCTTTGCCGCCGAAGTTGGTGTTGATCAGCCGGATGCGGTTGCCGAGATACTGATGGCCCACGGTCTGACCGTCGACGGGATCGAAAAGGATCTCGGCGGGATCGCGCGATGCGTTATCGCGCATCGGGGTGACGGGGGTCTTGAAAACAAAAAATGGTTGGAATACGCCGCGGTCCCGTCTAGGCTGACAAGCCTAGGGGACTCGGTGCCGTAGCTTGAAGCTGCGATGCCCACTGAAACGACCGAATTGGGGCAGCGAAGCTCCCGCCGGACGAGGGTCCGACAATTGTCCACCGCGATTAGACAGGTGTCATGAGACCAGGACCAAACAAACGCTCGCGCGGCCGCAACAACGGGAACAACCCGCACCACAATCGTCCGCGCCTACCTCACCGGATCCAGACTTTCGATAGCAACGGACCGAATGTAAAGATCCGTGGCAACGCTTATCAGGTCTTTGAAAGGTATGTCGCGCTCGCCCGCGAAGCGGCGGCAAGTGGTGACCGCATCGCTGCCGAAAACCTATATCAGCACGCGGAGCACTATTTCCGCGTCATGAACGCAAATGGCGAAGCCAATTTGCACGGGGCACCGCGCCCCACTACGCCGGCCGACCTCGAACCGGGCGGGACGGAGGAAGAACGCCGCGAGCCGGATGAAACCGCGACCCAACCCTCTCCTGCACCTATTTTTCCGCCCGATGACCAGCCGCCGGGCTTTTGAACCCTGAAACCGCCTGTTTTTTCAGGTGAAATATACAGGTGAGGCTGCTGCCTTGGGCAGCCGTGAGGGGCGACTGAAGGACGGAGAAGGACCCTTCTCATCCCTCTTGATCCGTGCCGACGACGAGGTGGCATTCACGTATTTGCGAGCGCGGGATGCGCAGCGTGTCGGGGGGATTTAACTGGCGTAAGACTAGTGTGTCGCCCTCCCAAGCCACGAACTGCTTTATAAGCACGACTTGCCCCTCTTTGTAGACGACGACGTCGCGGCCGCGCGTAGGTGGCTTGAACGGGTTTACGTGAAGCAGCCAGCCCGGTTCATAACGCGGCATCATGCTGTCGCCGACCATATAAATCGCGTACGCGGAGCGCACGCCGCTGAGGTTGGCGGGCCGCGACGTGTATCCGATCGGTCCGTCTTCAAGAAACATCTCCTGATCGGTGCCGCCCCGCGCCCCGCTGCGGATCGGTATTCGATCCGCGTCGTGAACCAATCCGGGGGGCGAGGGGCCCGGTGAGGAAGATCTGGACAAGGGCGGACGACCTCGTCCGCGGCGTGGCACCTCGCTGGTCGCGACAGAAACCGGAGTCTCAACGGCGTGGCGCAACACTTCTTCCTCCGGCACGCGGAGGAATGCCGCGATGTGAACCACCTCCAGCGGCTTCATCTGGCGCTCGCCCTTCAGCATCCGGGAAACTGCCGACGGAGCTAGGCGCAGATGGCGTGCAAGATCCGCCTGCGACGCGCCCGCTCTTTCCAAAGCTTGGCTGAACCAGGAACCGTCCATAATGCGTCCTTAGCAATTTGCTTTTGTTGACACTACTGTCGCGCATGCTAACATGCCGGTGCGATGATGACAAGCAAATTTAATGAGATATTGGAGATGAGTCATGCGGGAAATTATTCTGCCGCACGGATATGAGGACGCAGAGATCGCTTCGGGTTGCGCTTATCTCGTCGAGGGGCCGGATAGTCGTGGATTTTGCGGCGCCCCGCGTCAGGCAGGCTCTTCATATTGTCCACACCACCATTTGCTTTGCTATATCCCCTGCGGCACTCAGGCCGAGACCAAACGGCTGCTCGAAGTCGAAACGCTTGCCAGTGCGGTCGGCGGTCGCCGTGCCCGACGGCGCGTTGCACCTTCCCGACAGTTCCTGAACCGCCTTGAACAGGCAATACGGGATTTTTCGTGACCCGAATGTTCATGTTTTGTTCGAAGGAAGATGCAATGCGACGTCATCACTCTCGCCGTGGCGGCCCTGGCACCGGATTAGATGGCGATGTCTCGCCGACCCCGGAGCGCCATAACCACGGCGTGATCGAGCGCTTGGAGCGGCCAATCGGGGACGACGCCGGCCGTCCGGCGCGGCCATACCGGTCCGTCGATACGCTCGCGATCATGCAGCGGCGTGGCACGATTACCGCCGGGATGCGGCAGGCCGGAGAGGATTTCCGCGCCCGCTTCGCGACCGCGCAGCTGGACCCGTTGAGCGCGTATGATATATCGCGCCCGAGGATTGATCACCGGTCCGGTTTGCGATCGGGGGACGAACCCGGTTTGCGCATCGAAAAAGCGCGCGAGGCGGTGTGGCGGGCAATCCTTGTTGTCGGTGCCTTGAACTCGGCTGGCGGTTCGTGTCTGTGGCATGTGCTTGGATGGGAACGGTCGTTGAAAGAATGGGCGCTGGAACGGGGCTGGAGTGGCAAGCGCGTAAGCCAAGAGGCCGCGTCGGGCGTTCTGATCGCCGCCCTCGGCACCCTCGAAGGGCATTTCTCGGGCCCACAGAATTGCTAGCCCAATATTTTATAATTGACAAAGCCGGATCGATCTGATATGAATCGTTCAAATTGGCAGATTGGGTGGCTGGTCACCTCGTTGCGGCGGCGATGCCGATGCCACGGCGAGCCATAGCGACCGCACCAGGACTGGATGGTCCACAGAGGCTGTTGCGCCATAGGCAATGACGACTGGGCGCAGCGCGCCACTATCGCGTAACGCTCCACGACAAGAATCGGCGCTCGACACAATCGCCGGCCGCGACGGCGGCTTTGCGTCCACGGTCGAGCAGCCAGCAGTTGCATACCGGATGGTCTGGCGGAGGATGCGGGTGACGTGCTTGCACGGCGGTTGGCTCGCTTCGCTGCCCGAGGCGCTCAGGGACGAGCTGATCACCGCTCTGACACCCGCTCAGGCCCGGGCGTTGTTATACGAGTGGCTATTTTGGGCACGTCCGAACCAGCTTCCGCCCGACGGGAACTGGCGGGTGTGGCTGCTTCTTGCCGGCCGTGGATTCGGCAAAACGCGAACAGGCGCGGAGATGATCCGCGCCCGCGCGGTGGCACGAACGGCGCGCCGGTTCGCGCTTGTGGCACCCACAGCCGGCGATGCGCGGGATGTCATGGTGGAAGGCGACAGCGGCATCCTGGCGATATCGCCTCCGTGGGAGCGGCCTCGCTACGAGCCCTCGAAGCGACGACTGACCTGGCCAAACGGAGCTACCGCCACATTGTTTAGTGCGGATGAGCCGGAGCGCCTTCGCGGGCCACAGCATGATGCCGCGTGGTGCGACGAGCTCGCGAGCTGGCGCTATCCCGAGGCCTGGGACATGTTGATGTTCGGGATGCGGTTGGGGACCGATCCGCGGGTCGTGGTGACGACGACCCCGCGGCCGACGATTTTGCTTCGGGAGTTGATCACCGATCCGTCAGTGGTCGTGACACGCGGAGCGACGTACGAGAATAACGTCAATCTCGCTCAGGGTTTCCTTGAGCAGATAATCCGAAAGTATCAAGGGACGCGACTCGGTCGCCAGGAACTCGAGGCAGAACTGCTCGAGGACGTGCCAGACGCGTTGTGGAACCGCGGCATTATTGAGGGTTCACGAGCCCGCGCGGCTCCCTCTCTGATCAGGGTGGTAGTCGCGATCGACCCGGCGGTAAGCGCGACAGAAGAGGCCGACGAAACCGGCATTATTGTTGCCGGGAAGGATGTACAGGGACACGGCTGGGTACTCGCCGATACGTCAGGTCGTTACCAGCCCGTCGAATGGGCGAGGACGGCCATCTCTGTCTATCGCGCCCATAGCGCCGATCGGATTGTCGCGGAGGTGAACAATGGCGGTGACATGGTCGAGGCCACCTTGCGGATGGTCGAGCCGGATGTGCCATTCACTGCCGTGAGGGCTTCGCGCGGAAAGGTGACTCGAGCGGAGCCGATAGCGGCACTCTACGAGCAAGGACGCGTGCATCACCTCGGGATGTTCCCGGAACTAGAAGATCAAATGTGCGCCTTTGTTGCTGACGGCCGCGGGGGGCTCAAATTACCGTCAGGGAGCTGCTCCCCCGACCGGGTGGATGCGCTGGTGTGGGCGTTGACCGATCTGTTGGTTGAGCCGAGGCGGGGAGAGGGTATCTACGAGCTCTACCGCCAACTTAGCGGGCAGTTGCCGGCTGCGATAGGCCGCGCGCGCCGGCTTTAGACCCTGACCAACAACTAATCGCGAGATCGCGACGTCTTCTCGTCTTTGCCGGGAAAAGCTCACAGCTGTCCGAGGAATGGAAATCGGATGTGCGATGGATTCCCCGGTGCAACCGAGGGATCGTTATGTCCGGCCCGCGGGGTGATGCACTCTCCGCAGCCCCACGACATGCGTTGTGCGGGGCATCGACGCGTCGTTCCGGTACTAGCCGTGCCGCTTGTGGAACGTGGAAGGAGCAAGTCCGGCCGTGACGGCTTCGCGGGGGCGACGCGAACACGGTGTGCAGTCGGTTGCCCGCCCTCGCTTCGTAGAATTTCTGCTGATTGCTGCCCGGAAGGAGCCGATCATTGGCGCTTCTAGTCAAAAAAGCGAATGCTATGCTGCCGTCGATCCGCAAGCAGCGAGGTCCAAGACTACAGCTCACTCTCGGTCTGCTTCGAGTGGTGGCGTTTGCCTTTGGGTTGGGTGTGACGCTCCCTACGCTTGCTCAAACCGTCAGCGGCACTTCGCTGGACATTACCGGCCAGTCTACGTTGCAGGGAGACGTGGTCATGTGTTCGGGGAGCCCGTGGATTGACGTGCGCTGCAATGGCGCCACCGGTGACGGCAATCATGACGACACCGCAGCAATAAACACCTCCATTGCAACTGCAATTACCAATGGACGCCCGGTACATTTTTCGCCCGGCACCTACAAGGTGACTTCGCAGATCACCGTCGACTACGCCGGCCAGGCCGGCAGCGGGTTGCGACTGATATCGGAAGGGGCGGTCATCGACGGTCGAACGATTGTGTCGGGTCCAGTGCTGCAGATACAGTGCGGCGGCGGAACCACGGGGAGTCCGACCGGATGCTTTTACTTCAAGGAAGAGGGAACCTTATTCGTCAATGGCGATACAGCAAGTTATGTGGTTGTATTCGGCAAGCCCGATTTCTCTGATGCGCACAACTCGGCGAAAATCGACCATCTGATCGTCAACAATGCCAGCACCGCGGCCGGGGCCGGGGGTTGCCAGTTCAATTACGTGCTCGATAGCGACCTCTATGCTGTTTGTGTGTCGTCGGGCGGAGCGGCCGGCCTCGCCTTTGAGCAGATCCAATTCTCGCGAATTTCCGGTGCCGGGACGGCCGAGGGCACCGGGGGGCGAGGAGTGGTGCTGGAAAACGGTTACAACTTCAGCAACACCTTCTTCGCCCTCGACCTCGAAGTCTCGCCGACCTGCTTGTCGATTACCTTTAATCACAATGGGCTCAATAGCTTCGTATCGCCCTATTTCGACTGTACCACTGCGGTGAACGCGACGGCGAGCGTTGGAAATGTGCTGATTAACCCGAACTACGGTGGCAATACAGTCAACTATGGTCCCCTCTCGACCGGAATATCGGTTATCGGCACCGGATCCCGTGCCAATTGGGTGTTTCCCGCGGCGGCCTCCTATGTCGCCGAGCCTGTCGATGACGGACTCAGTGTGTCGAACTACAACACCCCGGTTCCGTTGATGACTGTAACGCTGCCGGCGATTGCTAGCCTGAATGTCGGATGGAGCATGGGATTTGCTTCAGACAACGGCAAGGGCATGACGATCAACACGACGTCCGGGTCGATCGTCTCGGGCGGAAAAGCCGTCGGATCGATCGTGTTGGGAGCTGGGAACTACGAATACGTTCGCCTTCAATCCGATGGAAACAATTTCCGCATCGTCTCCTCGACCCGAAATACCCGTTTGGCCAACGGCTTTGAGCCCCCGCCGTGCCCGAGCAATTGGCAATACCCGACCAGCTCCGGCTATCAAGCCGTGCTTGGCGACAACGGCAACATCTTGTCGAGCTACAACAGCCCGGCAGGTCTAACCGTCACCTTGCCTTCGACCGGCGGCCTTCCCGATGGTTGGTCGATGGGCTTCGCGACCGATAACAACAAGAGCCTCACCATACAAGTGGCCAGCACCTCTGGCGGCCGCATCGTATGGCCGGGTTCTGGCGGATCGCAAACATTATTGACGATGGCAAACACCGCCCAGGGCGCCTATGAGTTTGTCGTCCTGCAGTACGACGGCAGCGGCCTATTTCGGGTCGTCAACACGACGCCCGCGACAGAACAAGCGATCGGCATGATCGGTGCGGCCGGGATCAGTCACTGGAGCTTTCCCGCGGTGAGCTCCTATGCCGCCACCGCCGCTGACAACGGCAATGTGGTGTCGAGCCTCAACAGCCCGGCTCCGTATTTGGCCGTGACACTACCGTCGACGACGTCGTTGGCGATGGGTTGGACGATCGGCATTGCTACGGACGGCAACAAGACCGCGGCGGTGCAGGTCAACCCCACCGCCGGTGGACGCATTCTTTTCCAGGCAGCGGCGCAACCGTCGGCTCGGCTTCACTCGCCAGTGCAAATTACGAGCTTCTCGTTTTGCAATATGACGGCGGCAATTTTCGCGTCGTCGAAGCGACCCCTGCGACAGCCACCTTATTGGGAGTCAGCGGCAGTGCACCAAGTATCAACCGCTGGAGCTTTCCGGCCGTCAGTACCTATATGGCTTCGCAGAGCGACAGCGGAAACGCGGTCTCGAGCTACAACACCCCCACCAACTCGCTAACGGTGACGTTGCCGCCGGTGACTGCGATCGCCGCTGGTTGGACGATGGGCTTCGCCACCGACAACGGCAAAAGCGTGACTGTTCAGGTCACCAGCACGTCGGGCGGGCGCATCCTCTACCCCGCCGGAGCGACCGGTACCGCCGGCAGCTCGGTCGCGCTCGCGGCCATCAACTACGAATTCATGGCATTGCAGTTCGACGGCAGCAACTTTCGGGTCGTGTCAATTACGCCCCGCAGCGCCGCAGCGCTTGGCATGCTGGGACATCAGATCATGACGGGGGCGACACCGACCGTCGGCTCCGGATCCAGCGATTGCGGCACATCGCCGTCGATTGGCGGTAACGATAGCGCCGGCCGTATTACCGTCGGCGCAAGCAATGGCGGTAGATGCACGATTACTTTCGTGTCACCTTGGCCCAATCCTCCCGTCTGCTCGGCCTTCGACGAGACCACGGGCAATCTCGTGCGGCCGACGGCCACCTCGAACAATAGTGTGGCCCTCAGCGGAACGCTCGCCGCCAGCGATAGTCTCGTTTATCAGTGCGTCGGCTTCCAATGAGCCGCCACTTTTGTGTCACTGATCCGAAATGATCCATTGCATCCATTGCCGGAGCAGCCGCGCAGGATAAATGCGAGCGTCCGGTCGCAATGGCGATGACGATTACTCACGATTTCTCGACAACAGGGAGTTTCTCTGATGCCCCAACCCGGCGTAAAGCGGACGCCGCTCGTATCTTATACGTGGGGCGGTTGGAGAACTCAGCCGGGGGGCGCTTCATCGCCCGATATTTCCCGGTCGAGTTCCGCAGAACTCTCGGCAGCAACAGCGAGAGGCGGTATCACGCGGTTCGCCAATGTGTTTCAGACTGATCAGGGAATTTTCTCGCCCGGCTATCCGCTCGTGCCACCCGATTTCGAACGGGTACGGCTATGGGATTTTCCGGTTGGCTACAACACCATCTA
>Ga0306919_10000543_pt1 | contig 16751 bp, 13 predicted proteins | sample flu12Cox44000172_FD_203764 | JGI IMG/M metagenome (GOLD analysis project Ga0306919, IMG submission 203764) | Lab enrichment of tropical soil microbial communities from Luquillo Experimental Forest, Puerto Rico - flux4day.12C.oxic.44.000.172 (v2)... | ecosystem: Environmental > Terrestrial >... | reverse complement strand
CCGATCCCTCGACTGGCCCGCTGACGCCGAAGCAGGCCGAATATCTCGACTACGTCACCAAATCGACCAACGCGCTGCTCGCGCTCACCAACAACATCCTCGACCTCGCTACTATCGACGCCGGCGCGATGAAGCTCGAACTCGGCCCGGTCGATATCGGCAAGGCGATCGCGGCAGCCACCGAAGGAATTCAGGACCGTCTCGCCACCGATCGTATCCGCCTGAAGGTCGAAATCGCTCCCAACATCGGCAGCTTCGTGGGCGACGAGCGGCGCGTGGTACAGGTGCTCTACAATCTGCTCGCCAATGCGGTCGGCTTCTCGCCGCAGGGCTCGACCGTTGGCGTCAGTGCCCGTCGCACCGAGCGCAACGTCGTCTTCACCGTGACGGACTCCGGACCCGGCATTCCGCCTGACGTCAAGGACAAGGTGTTCGACTGGTTCGAGAGCCATTCGCAGGGGTCGCGGCATCGCGGCGCCGGCCTCGGCCTGTCCCTAGTGCGCTCCTTTGTCGAACTGCACGGCGGCAAGGTGCGCGTCGATTCGACCGTCGGTAAAGGTACGACAGTCACCTGCGACTTCCCGATCGACCAGGCCGCGCACCGCAACGCCGCGGAATGACGTCGCTTGCAACATTCTCGGTGGCGCTGTCGAACGAGGCGGCGACCGCGCATCTGATGGCCGACCTTGCACTTCTGATCGGCCCGGGCGACGTCATCACACTGACCGGCGATCTCGGCGCCGGCAAGACGGCGGCGGCGCGGGCATTGATCCGCTATCTCGCCGACGACGATGGCATCGAAGTTCCGAGTCCCACTTTTACGCTCGCGCAAACCTACGAACTCCCGTCGTTTCCCGTGCTCCACGCCGATCTCTACCGCGTCAGCGATGCGTCCGAACTGGACGAGATCGGACTATCGCCGCTCCCGGAAGCCACGGTAGCGCTCATCGAATGGCCCGAGCGCGCAGCCAGCGCGCTTCCCGCCGATCGGATCGATATTGCCTTGAGCCATCGCCCGGCGCTCGGTCCAACCGCGCGTGCAGCCGAGATCACGGGCTCCGGCAAAGGTGCAAGCGTCGTCGAGCGGCTGAGAACCTTGCGACAATTCCTGACGGAGGTCGGCTTTGTCGAAGCGAGGCGCCGACGCATGGCGGGCGATGCTTCGATCCGTTCCTATGCCCGCCTGATCCGGGACGACGGCGTTTTCATCCTGATGAACTTCCCGAAGCGGCCGGACGGACCTGCGATCTATGACGACAAATCTTACAGCGCCGCAGTCCATCTCGCCGAGGACGTGAAGCCCTTTGTCGCCATCGCCAATGGCTTGCGCGGGCGCGGCTTCTCCGCACCGATGATCCATCACGCGGATATCGACGCCGGATTCCTGGTGACCGAGGATTTTGGCAATGCCGGTTTCGTCGACGGCGATCCACCCGGCCCCATCACCGAGCGGTATGAGGCGGCAACCGACATGCTGGCCGCGCTGCACCGTCAAAGTCTTCCGGACCGGCTGCCGCTGGTGCCGCATGTCGACTATGCGATTCCCGTCTTCGACATCGAAGCCTGGCTGGTCGAGATCGGCTTGATGCTCGAATGGTATCTGCCGGATCGCGGCGCTCGGCCGAGCGACACGCTGCGCACCGAATTCGTCGCCATGTGGCGCGAACTGTTGCAGAAGCCTGCCGCAGCGGCCAAAACCTGGGTGCTCCGCGATTTTCATTCGCCGAACCTGATCTGGCTCGGCGAACGCGACGACATCGCGCGGGTCGGGATCATCGATTTTCAGGACGCTGTGCTCGGGCCGGCGGCCTATGATCTGGTATCCCTGTTGCAGGACGCCCGCGTGGACGTGCCGGAACAGCTCGAGCTCATGCTGTTCACCCGCTACATCAAGGCGCGCCGGGCGGGCGACGCGAAGTTCGACCCTGCCGATTTCGCCGCGCTCTATGCCATCATGTCGGCACAGCGCAACACGCGGCTGCTCGGCACCTTCGCGCGGCTGAACCGCCGCGACGGCAAGCCGCAATATCTCAAGCACCTGCCCCGGATCTGGACCTATCTCAGTCGTTCGCTGGCGCATCCGGAGCTGGACCCGGTGCGGGCCTGGTATGAGGCCCATGTGCCCGCACCCGCTTCCTGAAAGGACGAATTTACCGCCTGTTAGTCGACCGCCCATTAGTCTGCGGGAGGCCGCGCTGCCGACGCACCGGCCATCTGCGAGAGGCTGGAGCGAAGACATGGCGAGCAAGGGCGACCGCGTCACCTTCGAGCGCGGGATTCCTGCGCATATGATGGGAATCGACGGCACCTGGCGGCGCGATTGCACAATGGAGGACGTGTCGGAGACCGGCGCGAAACTCACTATCGAGGGATCGGTCGAAGGCCTGCACCTGAAGGAATTTTTCCTGCTCCTGTCGTCCACCGGGCTCGCCTATCGCCGTTGCGAGTTGTCCTGGGTCAATGGCGACCAGATCGGCGTCACCTTCCTCAAGCAGGGCGACAGGAAGCGGAAGGCGGGACGCCGCGCGCCGGAGGAGGCCTGAAACCTGCCGGATCCCCGCGCGTCGCACAGCCGTCATCCGACACCGCTATGGCGTCCAGGCCATGCGTCCGCCGAATCGCCGTGATATGATTCGCGGCAAGCAGAAGACAGGTTCGAGACAGTTTTGGAAAATGCCCGTCAGCCCCACTAAAGCCATGGTTCTTGCCGCCGGCCTCGGCCTGCGCATGCGTCCCCTGACCGACCATTTGCCGAAACCTCTGGTGCGCGTCGCAGGCCGCCCCCTCCTCGACCACGTCCTTGACAAGCTCGCCGCCGCAGGCGTCGCCGAAGCCGTGGTCAACGTGCATTACCTGCCCGACCAGATCATCGATCACGTGGCCTCTCGCAAAAAGCCGCATGTCATCATTTCGGACGAGCGCAACCAGGTGCTCGGAACCGGCGGCGGTGTGGTCAAGGCCCTGCCGCTGCTGGGCCCGGCGCCGTTCTTTCACGTCAACTCGGACACGATGTGGATCGACGGCGTGCAGTCCAATCTTGCACGGCTTGCGCACGTCTTCGATCCCGCGCGCATGGACATCCTTTTGCTGATGGCGCCGACCGCGAGCAGCATCGGCTATTCCGGCCGCGGCGATTACGCCATGCTGCCTGATGGCGCGCTTCGCAAGCGGCGCGAACATCAGGTGGTGCCGTTCGTCTATGCGGGCGCGGCGATCCTTTCGCCGAAAATCTTCGCGGAAGCGCCAAAGGGCGAATTTTCCTTGACGAAAATGTTCGACGCCGCCAACGAGCAGGAGCGGCTGTTCGGGCTCAGGCTCGACGGCGTCTGGATGCATGTCGGCACGCCGGACGCGATTGCCGCCGCGGAAGAGGCGTTCCTGGAAAGCGTGGCGTAGCGCCCCCTGTCGTCCCGGCCAAGCGGCAGGCTCGCGACCCATAACGTGCTTAAGTGGCTGGGTCACCATTTTCCCAACAGGACGACATTGTGGATTGTGGGATGCGTGCGCAACCCGACCCTGCCCCATGACCAACCTCCAATCGCTCCCTATATTGGCGCCTGACTCTTCCGAATCAGGCAGCCCATGCGCGTTTTCAGTGTCCCTCTCTCCGCGCCGTTCCTGCGCAGCGTGATCGCCGCGTTGATCGACGGCAGATTGGTCGCAGGATTTGAAGCCCGCACCAATCCCGCAAAACTTGCCGATGCGACGCTCTATCTGCCGACGCGGCGCGCGGTTCGCGTCGCTCGCGAGGTGTTCCTCGAGGAATTGAAGACGGATGCAGCCGTGTTGCCGCGCATCACGCCGCTCGGCGACATCGACGAGGACGAATTGGCCTTTGCCGAGGAGGCCGAGCAATTTGCCGGCGCGGCGGCGATGGACATTCCTCCCAGGCTCGGCGAACTCGACCGCCGACTGACGCTCGCCAAGCTGGTCGCGGCCTGGTCCAAGGGCGAAGTGCTGGCGCCGCTCGTGGTCGGAGGTCCCGCATCGACGCTTGCGCTCGCTTCCGACCTTGCGCGTCTGATGGACGACATGGTGACACGCGGCGTGGCGTGGGAGGCGCTCGACGGGCTGGTGCCCGATCAGCTCGACCAATACTGGCAATATTCACTTGAGTTCCTGCGCATCGCACGAAAGCTCTGGCCAGATCATCTCGCCGAGATCGGCAAGATCGAACCGGCGGCGCGACGCGATCTGTTGATCGAAGCGGAGGCCGCGCGGTTGAGCGTGCATCACAAGGGGCCGGTCATTGCCGCGGGTTCGACCGGTTCGATGCCGGCAACGGCGAAATTCCTCCACGCCGTGGCGCAGCTCAAGCAGGGCGCGGTGGTATTGCCGGGGCTCGATGTCGACCTCGACGAAGACGCCTGGCAGGCGATCGCCGGGGAGAGGGATGCACACGGCAAGTTCACCGCGCCTCCCGCCTCCAACCATCCGCAATTTGCGATGCATGCGCTGTTGCAACGCTTCGGCCTTGTGCGCGACGACGTCGAGATTCTCGTCCCGCCTGCGCCGCACGGACGTGACACCCTGTTGTCGGAAGCCATGCGCCCCTCCAATGCCACGGCGGAATGGCACGCGCGGCTCAAGCAGCCCGGGACCGCCACGAAGATTTCGGCAGGCATGGACCAACTCGCCGTGATCGAGGCGCCAAATGCGGAAATGGAAGCGCTCGCCATTGCCGTCGCCATGCGCGAGGCGCGGCATCTGGACAAAACGGCGGCACTGGTCACGCCAGACCGAGCGTTGGCGCGCCGCGTGATGGCCGCGCTCGAGCGCTGGAATCTCGATTTCGACGATTCCGGCGGCGATGCCCTGATCGAGACGCCGGCCGGGACTTTTGCCCGGCTTGCGGCGGAAGCCGTCGCCAAGGGGCTGGAGCCGCCGACCTTGCTGGCGCTGCTGAAACATCCGCTGCTCCGGCTCGGCCGCAACGGGAATGCCTTCAGTGGCGCCATCTCCTCCCTCGAGCTTGCGCTGTTGCGCGGGACCCGTCCGCAAGCGGGCACGGCAGGCCTCGCCCGCGAATTCGCGCGCTTCCGCGAAGAGCTCGACAAATTGCATCGCGGCGAGATTTCATCGCTGCATCGATCCGAGCCGCGGGCTCGCCTGAAGGGTCATGAACTCGATCGCGTACAGTCGTTGATCGTCGCCTTGCAGAAGGCGCTCGCGCCGTTCGAGGGTCTCGCCGCGCTCAAGCCGCATGATTTTGCCGAGCTTGCGGCGCGGCACCGCGAAATTCTGATCGCCCTGTCGCGCGACGAGAGTGGTGTGGCCGTCGCCTTCGAGGGGCAGGACGGGCTGGCGCTCGCAGCGGCGCTCGACGATCTGCTTGCGGAGAGCAAGCTCAGCGGTCTGCCGGTTGCGTTGGCGGATTATCCCGACGTGTTTCAGACGGCCTTCGCCGATCGCGCGGTACGGCGGGTAGAAAAGCCGGGCGCGCGGCTGCACATCTATGGCCCTCTGGAATCGCGGCTGATGCGGACCGACCGCATGATCGTCGGCGGTTTGATCGAAGGGATATGGCCGCCGACGCCGCGCATCGATCCCTGGCTGAGCCGCCCGATGCGGCATGAGCTCGGGCTCGATCTGCCGGAGCGGCGCATCGGCTTGTCGGCGCACGATTTTGCGCAGCTCCTCGGGACCCCCGATGTGATCCTCAGCCATGCGGCCAAAGCCGGCGGCGCTCCGGCAGTCGCCTCGCGATTCCTGCATCGGCTTGAGGCCGTCGCCGGCGAAGCGCGCTGGAACGATGCGAAGCTTGCGGGCGAGCGCTATGTGCGTTTCGCGCAAGAGCTCGATCGCCCCGATACGGTCAAGCCGATCACACAACCCGCGCCAAAACCACCGCGCGCCACGCGCCCGCTCAAGCTTTCCGTCACCGCGATCGAGGACTGGCTGCGCGATCCCTACACGATCTACGCCAAATATATCCTCAGGTTGGACGCGCTCGATCCCGTCGACATGCCGCTGTCGGCGGCGGACCGGGGATCGGCGATCCATGACGCAATCGGCGATTTCACCAAGGCATTCGCGGCAAGCCTGCCCGACGATCCCGCGCGCGTCCTGAAGGACATCGGCCAAAAATATTTCGCGCCTCTGATGGAGCGGCCCGAGGCGCGCGCGCTGTGGTGGCCACGCTTCCAGCGTATCGCCAACTGGTTCGCCGAATGGGAGATCGCTCGACGTGGCAATATCGACGCGATCGAGGCGGAAATCAGAGGCGAAATTCCGCTTCATCTCGGCAACGAGCGCATCTTTTTTCTCTCTGCGCGCGCCGACCGTATCGAGCGCCGCACTGACGGCACGTTCGCGATCCTCGACTACAAGACCGGTCAGCCGCCATCGGGCAAGCAGGTGCGGATGGGGCTGTCGCCGCAGCTCACGCTGGAGGCTGCGATCCTGCGCGAAGGCGGCTTCGAGGGGATTCCGGCGCGCGCATCGGTCGGCGAACTCGCTTATGTCAGGCTGAGCGGCAACAATCCGCCGGGAGAGCACAGGGCGCTGGAACTGAAGATCAGGCAGGGCGACACCGCGCAGCATCCCGATGCCGCCGCCGATTATGCACGCCAGCAGCTCGAAGCGCTGATCACGAAATTCGAGAACGAGGATGAGCCTTATCGGTCGCTGAACCTGCCGATGTGGACCAATCGCTACGGCACATATGATGACCTCGCACGGATCAAGGAATGGTCCGCAGCCGGCGGGTTGGGGATCGAGGAATGGTGAAGGCTCTGCGTTCGATCCCGGAGGCGGTCCGCGCGACGCAGGCTCGCGCGTCCGATCCGGCCTCATCGTCCTTCGTCTCGGCGAATGCCGGTTCCGGCAAGACGCATGTGCTGGTCCAGCGCGTCATCAGGCTTCTGCTCTCCGACGTGCCGCCGGAAAAGATCCTCTGCATCACCTTCACCAAGGCGGCTGCTGCCAACATGGCGGAACGGGTGTTTTCCACGCTCGGCCATTGGGTGACGCTCGACGACGCGTCCCTCGATGCCGCGATCCGCGAAGCCGGCATCGCGCATCCAAACGCGAAGATACGGAACAAGGCGCGCAAATTGTTTGCCAGCGCGCTGGAGACGCCGGGCGGCCTGAAGGTGCAGACCATCCACGCGCTGTGCACCCGCCTGCTGCAGCAGTTTCCGTTCGAGGCGAACGTGCCGGCGCGCTTTGCCGTGCTCGATGAGCGCGACCAGGCCGACATGATGGAGCGTGCCAATCTCAAGGTGTTTCTGGAGGCCTCGCGCGATCCGGAAAGCGCCGTCGGCCGCGCGCTTCTGACCGCGATGTCCGGCGCCGCCGACGTCACCTTCAAGGATGTCGTGCGCGAAGCCTGCCTGTCTCGCGACCACTTCCTGGCCTGGGTTGATACTGCAGGCAGCGCCGAGACGGCCACGGCCGAGATGGCGGCGGCGCTCGGCGTCAGCCAGGACGATCGCATCGAGGATGTCGATCGCAAGATTCTGGACGGGCCATATCTGCCGCGGCGGCGCTGGGCCGAGATTGTCGACGTGCTCGACGCCGGCAACAAGTCCGAGCGCGAGCACGCGGCACGGCTGCGCGCGGCGTCGCAAACCTCTGGCGCCGATCAGGTCGACACATATCTCGGCGTGTTCTTCACCGACGACAAGACGCCGCGCAAGGCCGTGCTGACCAAAAGATTTTGCGACGACAACCCCTCGCTCGCGCGGTTGTTCGATGCGGAATGCGCTCGCCTGCCCGCGCTGATCGAAAAACGCCGCGCGCTCGTCGTGCGCGACCGCACCGAAGCCCTGCTGCATATCGCTACCGCGGCGGCAGCGAATTACCGGCGTGAGAAGGAGGAGCGCGGGCTGCTCGATTATGACGACCTCATCGACAAGACGCTGTCGATGCTCAGGCGCGTCTCGCCGGGCTGGGTGCATTACAAACTCGATCGCGGCGTCGACCATGTGCTCATCGACGAGGCGCAGGACACGAGCCCAGGGCAATGGGACATCATCGACCACATCATCTCCGAGTTCACGGCCGGCAGCGGCGCGCGCGACGGCGTGACCCGCACCATCTTTGCGGTCGGCGACGAGAAGCAATCGATCTTCTCGTTCCAGGGCGCCGCACCGCGCGAATTCGACCAGCGCCGCCGCACGTTGCAGCGGAAATTCACGGACGCCGGGCTGACATTTGATCCGGTGTCGTTCACCTATTCGTTCCGCTCCGGACCGGCGATCCTGCAATCCGTCGATCACGTGTTCCGCGATGAGGCGATCTATCGCAGCATTCATTCGGTCGACATCGGCTATCCGATCCACCATTCGCTTGCCGATGCCGGGCCGAGCCTGATCGATTTCTGGGAGCTTGCCCAAGCCGACGACCGGAACGACATCGAGGGCTGGCGCGCGCCGTTCGACGGCGTCTCCATCACCAGCGGCGAAGTCAAGCTCGCCCGCCGCATACAGGCGGAGATCAAGCGGCTGATCGACGGCGGCACCATGACGGGCCCCGCCGGCAACCGCAGGCGGCTTTCCCATGGCGACGTGCTGGTGCTGGTGCGCCGGCGCGGCAACGTTTTCGACGCGGTGATCCAGGCGCTGAAGCACGCCGGCGTCCCGGTCGCCGGCGCCGACCGGCTGAAGCTGACCGAGCACATCGCGATCATCGACCTGATGAACCTCGCCGACGCGCTGCTCTTGCCGCAGGACGATCTTGCGCTTGCGGTCGCGCTGAAAAGCCCGCTGTTCGGCCTTACCGACGACGACCTGTTCGCGCTCGCCTGGGAGCGCAAGACAAGCTTGCGTGCGTCGCTCGCGCAGCAAGCGGCGACGAACGAGAAATTCCGAAATGTCGAGAACAGGCTCGCGCAGTGCGAGCGCTATTTTGCGCATATGACACCGTTCGCGTTCTACGCCTGGCTGCTCGGCGGCGACGGCGGAAGAGCGAGGATCCTGAAGCGCCTCGGTCATGAGGCCAATGACGCGCTGGATGAATTTCTCGAACTCGCCCTGAACTATGAACGCAAGGCCCCGGCGTCGCTGCAAGGCTTTGTGGCCTGGCTGCGCGCAGCCGACACCGAGGTGAAGCGCGACATGGAAATCTCGCGCGACGAAGTGCGCGTCATGACGGTGCACGGCGCCAAAGGACTGGAAGCATCGGTCGTGTTTCTGGTCGACACCACCTCATCGCCGTCGGACACGCAGCGGCTGCGGCTGATCCAGTTGCCGCGCGGCAATGACGGAGAGGTCGTGGTCTGGGCCGGCAAGATGGCCGACGATCCCAAAGTGGTCGCCAACGCGCGCAGGGCGATGCTTGAGGAAACCGAGGACGAATATCGCCGTCTGCTTTATGTGGCGATGACGCGCGCCGCCGACCGGCTGATCGTCGCAGGCTGCAAGCCCGGCAACAGGAACAATGTGCGAAAGCTCTGCTGGTACGATCTGATCGAGACGGGTCTCACGCGCTCCGGCCTCAACGAGCAGATTATCGACACGGCTGAAGGTCCGGTGAAGCGCTTTGCACATTCGGAAGATGTCGCGGCCAATGCGGGCGCTGCGGCCGCGACGGTCGGGGCGGTACGAAGCGAGCTTCCGGCATGGTTGCGCGCTCCGCTCGGGCCGCAAGCGTCGAACGCGGCACTGCTGCGTCCCTCCGATGCCGGCGCTGGCAGTCACGGGATCAGAACGAGTGAGACGCTTTTCGAGCGGGCGCGGGCTTTGCAGCGCGGCACGCTGGTGCATCGTCTGTTGCAGTCGCTCCCCGACATCGCCGTCGCGCGACGTCGTGACAGCGCGATCCGATTTCTTGAGCGCAACGCGGCGGCATGGAGCGCAGGCGAGCGTGAAGAGCTCGCACAAAAGGTGCTGGGCCTGATTGCCGATCCTCGCTTTGCGCCTGTGTTCGGCGAAGGCAGTCGCGCCGAAGTCGCCATCGTCGGACGGCTCGCGCTGCCGGGACGGCCCGAGGCGCTGGTGTCCGGACAGATCGACCGGCTGGTGGTGACGGACAACGATGTGCTGATCGTCGATTTCAAGACGAATCACAGCCCGCCCCGCACCGCTGCGGAGGCGCCAAGGGGCTATGTGCGCCAGCTCGCCCTCTACCGCGCCGTGCTGTCGAGGCTTTATCCCCAATGCGCCGTCCGCGCCGCGCTACTTTGGACGGAAACCACTGAATTCATGGAGATTTTTGCCCCCGCGCTGGACGCGGAACTGGCATTCGCAGGATGCGAACTTGACCCGGCAACGCCTCGTTCATAGGTTTACACTCATCATTGCAGGCGCGAATCTCTTAGGCCGTTAGCGCGCCGCTCTCTCCAACCAAACGAGGTATTCCATGGCCGTTGGCAAGGTTTCTGACGCCAATTTCGAGGCCGAAGTGCTCAAGGCGACCGGCCCTGTGGTGGTAGATTTCTGGGCCGAATGGTGCGGTCCGTGCCGCATGATCGCCCCCGCACTCGACGAGATCGCCGGCGCGATGGGCGATAAGGTCAAGATCGTGAAGCTGAACGTCGACGAGAGCCCGAAGACGGCCTCGAAATACGGCGTCATGTCGATCCCGACCCTGATGATCTTCAAGGGCGGCGAGATGGCTTCTCGCCAGGTCGGCGCTGCGCCGAAGCAGAAGCTGCATCAGTGGATCACCGCTGCGGTCTGAGTCGACGCTTCCAGGATTGCACCACGGCCGGCCATCGCGCCGGCCGTTTTGTTTCATCAAAGCGCATGGTCCGGCTCTATTTCGGCGGCGTGCCGTTCAGCGCCAGTACGGGACCCGCGAGATAGAGCGAGCCTGTGATCAGGATGCGCGGCGGCACTTCATAGGCAAGTCCAGCGAGGCGCCGCAGCGCCGCTTCGGTGGAGCCGGCGATCTCCACGCGCATGCCGAGCGAGCGCGCCGCATCGGCGAGCCGGTCGGGTTGCATCGCATTGTCCTGATCCGGAATCGGGACCGCGATAATGTGTCGCGTCAGTCCGGCAAAATTGGCGAGGAACGCGCCGGCATCCTTGGTCGCCATCATGCCGACGATCACGACCAGCGGCCGCGACACCCGCTCTTCAAGGTCGCCGAGCGCGGCTGCGACCACCCGACCACCGTCTGCGTTGTGACCGCCATCGAGCCAGATCTCGCAGCCCCGCGGTCCGAATTGTGCCAGCCGACCGGACGAAAGCCTCTGCATCCGCGCGGGCCACTCGGCATTGACGATGCCCTCGAACGCGGCGTGCGGAATCCTGATCGCATCGATGGCGCGCAGCGTGGCAATGGCAAGCCCCGCATTGTCGAACTGGTGCCGGCCGAACAATTTTGGCGCGGCGAGGTCCATCAGGCCACGATCGTCCTGATAGACCAGCCGCCCGCGTTCGACACCGACATGCCACTCCTGGCCTGCGGCGTGGAGCGGCGCGCGCTGCCGTCTTGCCTGCTGCTCGATCACGCACATCGCCTCGGGTGCTTGCTCGGCTGTTATCACCGGCACCCCTCGCTTGATGATGGCGGCCTTCTCGCCGGCAATCGCGGTGAGCGTGTCGCCGAGATACTCGGTATGGTCCATGCCGATCGGCGCGATCGCACAGGCGAGCGGATTGTCGATCACATTGGTCGAATCGAGCCGGCCGCCGAGACCGACTTCCAGGATCAGCATGTCGGCCGCATGTTGCGCGAACAGGCAAAAAGCCGCAGCGGTCTTCGCTTCGAAGAATGTGATCGGCGCGCCGGCATTGACGCGCTCGCAATGCTCCAGCGCGCCACATAATTCGTCGTCGCCGACGAGCGTCCCGCCGAGGCGGAAACATTCGTTGATGCGCAAGAGATAGGGCGAGGTGTAGGCGTGGACCTTGAGGCCTGCGGTTTCCAGGATCGCGCGCAAGTAGGCGACCGTCGAGCCCTTGCCGTTCGTGCCGGCGACGTGGATGACCGGCGGCAGCTTCCGTTCGGGATGATCGAGCCGATCCAGCAAGCGATGCATGCGCTCGAGGGACAGGTCGATGCGCTTCGGATGCAACTGCGACAGCCGCGCGACCACTTCGTCGAGCGGCGTTGGCGATTTGGCGGCGGGCGCGTTCACGCGTAGGGCGCAGCCGGCGCCGTTTCGGGCGCCGATACGATTGCGGCTGCCGGAACCAGCGGCGCCGCCTTCGGCGCCGTCTCGATCGCCGGCGACCTGGTCAACAGGCGGCACAGCCGCGCCAGCGTCGGGCGGAGATCGTGTCGGTGCACGACCATGTCGATCATGCCGTGATCGCGCAAATACTCTGCCCGCTGGAAACCTTCCGGCAATTTCTCGCGAATGGTCTGCTCGATCACCCGCGCGCCGGCAAAGCCGATCAGCGCACCGGGCTCGGCGATCTGGATGTCCCCGAGCATGGCATAGGAGGCGGTGACGCCGCCGGTAGTCGGATTGGTCAGCACAACGATGTAGGGCAGTTTCGCCTCGCGCAGCATCTGCGCTGCAACCGTCGTGCGCGGCAGTTGCATCAGCGACAGGATGCCCTCCTGCATGCGCGCGCCGCCGGAAGCGGCAAACACGATGAACGGTGCTTTCTTCTCGACCGCAAGCTCGAACCCGCGAACGATGGCTTCGCCTGCGGCCATGCCGAGCGAGCCGCCCATGAAATCGAAATCCTGCACGGCGATAACGACAGCCGCACCTTCGAGCTTGCCGTATCCGATCTTGATCGCGTCGTTGAGCCCGGTGCGGGCGCGCGCATCCTTGACGCGGTCGGCATAGCGCTTCTCGTCGCGGAATCTCAGGGGATCGGCAGCGACCTCCGGCAGCGCGACGTCGAACCAGGTCTCATTGTCGAAGATCGACTTCAGCCGCGCTACTGCGCCCATGCGCATGTGGTAGTTCGAGCCGGGAATCACGAACTGGTTGGCCTCGACGTCCTTGTAAAACACGAGCTGCCCGGAATCGGGGCACTTGATCCACAGGTTCTCCGGCGTCTCGCGGCGGAGCATGTTACGGATCTTCGGCCGAACGACATTGGTGAGCCAATTCATGTTTCGCTCCGAATCGCGGTTATCGCCCGCTGGGGATATATGGCCGGTCTGGGATTAACCGGCAAGTCGCCGCCCAAAACCTTAATCTGCGGGGATTTGCGGCCTATTCCGCGGCCTGCCTGGCGCCCTTGACGCCCTGCGCCAGCGACGCCGCAAGGCTGGCGACCGTATTCACCGTCCTGACTGTGGCGCGGCCGTCCGGATCGAGGCTACCGCGGAGGGCATCGACCAGGGCGGTGCCGACCACCGCGCCGTCCGCGCGCTCCGCGATCGCCTGCGCCGCTTCCGGCGTCCTGATGCCGAAACCGGCACAGACCGGCAAACTGGTGTGCCGCTTGATGCGGGCGACCGCGTCCGCGACCGCCTTGGCGTTGGCTGCTGCGGCGCCGGTGATGCCGGTGATCGAAACGTAATAGACAAAGCCGGAGGTATTGGCGAGTACCGCAGGCAAGCGCTTGTCGTCGGTGGTCGGGGTTGCGAGCCGGATGAAGTTGAGGCCGGCCTTCAGCGCAGGCAGGCAAAGTTCCGTATCCTCCTCCGGCGGCAGGTCGACGATTATCAATCCGTCGACGCCGGCCGATTTCGCATCGGCAAGGAACCTGTCGACGCCATAGATGTAGATCGGGTTGTAGTAGCCCATCAGCACGAGCGGCGTCGTATCGTCGTCCCTGCGGAAGTCGCGCACCATCTGCAGCGTCTTCTTCAACGTCATGCCGGCCTTCAGCGCGCGCAGGCCCGCGGCCTGGATCGACGGACCGTCCGCCATCGGATCGGTGAAGGGCATGCCGATCTCGATGACATCGGCGCCGGCCGAAGGCATCGCCTTCAAAATGGCGAGCGAGGTCACGGGATCCGGATCACCCGCCATCAGGAAGGTGACAAAAGCCGAACGGCGCTCTTTCTTCAGTTGCGCAAAGCGCGCGTCGATGCGGGTGGTCACTTCTTCTTCGCCTTCAAAATATCGCCGACTTGCGGCACGTCCTTATCGCCGCGGCCGGAGAGATTGATCACCATGAGATGATCCTTCGGCCGCGCCGGCGCGAGTTCCATCACTTTCGCAATGGCATGCGCCGGCTCCAGCGCCGGGATGATTCCTTCGAGCCGCGAGAGCAATTGAAACGCTGCAAGGGCCTCGTCGTCGGTCGCCGATAAATATTTGACGCGCCCGATCTCGTGCAGCCAGGAATGTTCCGGCCCGATCCCGGGATAATCGAGGCCCGCCGAAATCGAATGCGCGTCCTGGATCTGGCCGTCGTCATTCATCAAGAGATAGGTGCGGTTGCCATGCAGCACGCCCGGGCGCCCGCCGGCAATCGACGCCGCATGCAATTGCGTCAGCCCGTGGCCCGCCGCTTCCACGCCAAAAATCTCGACCGAGGGATCGTCGAGGAAGGGATGAAACAGCCCCATCGCGTTTGACCCGCCGCCGATGCAGGCGACCAGCGAATCCGGCAGGCGCCCTTCCGCCTCCTGCATCTGCTTGCGCGTCTCGTTGCCGATCACGGACTGGAAATCGCGCACCATCATCGGATAGGGATGCGGCCCGGCAACCGTGCCGATGCAATAGAACGTGTTGTGCACGTTGGTGACCCAGTCACGCAGTGCTTCGTTCATCGCATCCTTCAGCGTGCGCGTGCCCGACTGCACCGGCAACACTTTCGCGCCCAGCATCTCCATGCGGATGACATTGGGCTGCTGCCGCGCGACGTCGACGGCGCCCATATAGACCACGCATTCGAGACCAAACCTCGCACAAAGCGTCGCGGTCGCAACGCCGTGCTGGCCCGCACCGGTCTCGGCGATGATGCGCTTCTTGCCCATGCGCCGCGCCAGCATGATCTGGCCGAGCACGTTGTTCACCTTGTGGGAGCCGGTGTGGTTCAGCTCCTCGCGCTTGAAATAGATCTTCGCGCCGCCGAGATGCTCGGTCAGACGTTCCGCGAAATAGAGCGGCGAGGGCCGGCCGACATAGTCGCGCAAATGGCCGTTCATTTCTGCCTGGAACGCCGGGTCGGCCTTGGCGGCGGCGTAGGCTGTTTCCAGGTCGAGGATCAGCGGCATCAGGGTTTCCGCGACAAAGCGTCCGCCGAAAATGCCGAAATGCCCGTGCTCGTCGGGGCCGCTGCGGAAGGAATTGGGCAAAGCTTTTGTCATCGGACGGTCAACTCTTGCGATGCGCGCGCCGCGCGGATGAAGGCGCGGATCATCTCGACGTCCTTGACGCCCGGCGTGCGCTCGACGCCGGAGGAGACATCGACACCGCCGGCGCGCGTCACGCGAACGGCTTCCGCGACATTGCCGGCGTGAAGGCCGCCGGAAACCATGAACGGCACCCTGAGATCCAGATTTTGCAGCACATGCCAATCGAACGCCGCGCCAAGGCCGCCGGGACGGGTCGCTCCCTCGGGCGGACGGGCGTCGAACAGGATGCGGTCGGCGACGGCGGCATAGGCCGGCAAGCTTGCGAGATCGGCGGCGCCTTCGACCGGCAGCGCCTTCATCACCTCGCGGGAGAATTTTTGCTTGATCTCGGCAACCCGCGCCGCCGTCTCGTGACCATGCAACTGCAGGATATCGGGCTCGAGCGCCTCGATAATGCCGTCGAGCGTCGCGTCGTCGGCATCGACGGTCAGCGCCACCTTGATGGCGCGGTGCTTGACCACGCCTGCGAGCTCGCGAGCCGCTTCAAACGAAAGGTGCCTGGGCGAGGGCGGAAAGAACACGAAGCCAACCATGTCGGCGCTAGCCGTAAGCGCCGCCTCAAGCGTCTCGCGCGTGGACAGGCCGCAGATTTTGACGAGCAGTGGCATGGTCTCTTCGGGCCGCCAAAGCGTGACTGACGGGGCGGGTTCTACAACGCCGCGCCCTGCTTGTCTCGCCCCGAAGCCCCGTAAAGGCCCGCTTGCGAGGCGGGCGGAAGCCGCAGCGGCTCGCCGCGTACCGGCGTTGCGGCACGAAACTCCGCCAATTGGGCCTTGGCCATCCGGGCATCCGCCTCGTGCTGCCGGGCCGCCCGACGCCAGCGGCGCTGCCGGAACCAGGTTGCGCAGCCGCCCGCCACGACGCCGAGGATCGCGACCAGGATGATCAGCACGAACAGCGGCAGCGAGACGGAAATCGAGGGATTGGCCGAATTGAACGGATCGAGCGATACCGTCACGAAGTGACGGTTGGCCACCGCGAATACGACGAGGATCAGCCCCAGCAGAATGACGATCAGGGTCGTGAGAAACTTGCGCATCACGGGGCTCGTGTTGGATCGATCGCGAACGCCCCTGGTCTCTTGCGAGACCCCTTTAGGTGCTCGTCTCGGGGTTGTCGCGGTTCAGCCGCTCGCGCATTTCCTTGCCCGTCTTGAAAAACGGGACGCTTTTCTGATCGACCGGCACGTGGGCACCGGTGCGCGGATTGCGCCCGGCCCGCGCAGGCCGATGTTTCACCGAAAACGCGCCAAACCCACGCAACTCAACACGGTCGCCGCGTGCCAGAGCGGCGACAATCTCATCGAGAATGGCGTTCACGATGTTCTCGACATCCCGCTGGTAGAGATGCGGGTTGTGCTCGGCGATACGCTGAACCAGTTCGGATTTGATCATCGAGAGGTTGGATCCGGAAGCGTCACTTATCCATTTCCGTGAAAATACCTTGATCTGTCAAGACGCTAAATCAATTTTGCGCAGCGCGAAATGGCGTGACAAACGCCCCAATCGGGGCTTGTCACAATACCCGCAGCGCGGGAGAAGCGGTCAAAATCGGCTCAGCCCCGTTCAGTTGCCGACCGCCGGACT
>Ga0306919_10000538_pt1 | contig 16780 bp, 13 predicted proteins | sample flu12Cox44000172_FD_203764 | JGI IMG/M metagenome (GOLD analysis project Ga0306919, IMG submission 203764) | Lab enrichment of tropical soil microbial communities from Luquillo Experimental Forest, Puerto Rico - flux4day.12C.oxic.44.000.172 (v2)... | ecosystem: Environmental > Terrestrial >... | reverse complement strand
TTATGGGATCGAGCGTCGTTGTGACGGTAAGGTCGCGGCCGCCGCTGCCGGCAAAATCGCTGAGCTGTTCGGCGACCCAATCGGCGAAATAGCGCGCACCCGATCGAGCACTGGCGACCACGGAAAGCGACGCCCCCTCTTTGGTAGCGTTCGTCACTTGGCTTTCGGTGACGATCCCCGCTTCGATCATGTTGGCTAGGACTTGCGCGGTTCGCGCTGCGGCCTTGTCGCGATCGCGGGTCGGGTTGAACCGGGCCGGCGCCTTCAACAACCCGGCGATAGCGGCACTCTCGTAGAGTGTGGTATGCCGCGCTGACTTGCCGAAATAGCGGTGCGCCGCCGCATCGACGCCGAAAGTGCCGGCTCCGAGATAGACACGATTGAGGTAGATTTCGAGGATCTGGTCCTTGGTGAAGCGGTGCTCGAGCCAGAGCGCCAACAACGTCTCGCGGATCTTGCGGGGAAGGCTGCGCTCCGGGGTCAGAAACAGGTTTTTGGCGAGCTGCTGAGTGATCGTGCTGCCCCCCTGGACGACGTGACCGGCCGTGAGGTTGGCCATCGCCGCACGCATCAGACCGATCGGATCGACGCCAAAGTGGCTGTAGAATCGGCGATCCTCTGTCGCTATCACAGCCTTGGGCAGATAGGGCGACATCTCCCGCAAGGTCAGCGGCTGGCCGAAGAGGTCACCGAACGTCGTCAGGAGGCTGCCGTCCGCGGCAAGGATCGTAACGCTCGGGCGGCGCTCGGCCCGGGTCAGCTCGCTGGTATCCGGCAGGGTCAGCGCGAAATAGCCGAACACCCCGCCGCCGACGATCCCCGCCCACAACAGCAGCAGGATCGCAGTCCGCCCCAGTCCTCGGAGGATTCCCCTGGGGGCGCGACGCCGTCGCGGCCTGCGTTCGCGCGAAGGCGAGATCCTGTCGGCTGGGTTGAGCCGCAACTTCCATTCGGTCATCGAGCTCGGCTCTCGCTCGTTGCGTCCGGGTCAGTGCTTGAGCAGCAGCGAGCCGAAGCCGTCGATCTTGTCGACGATGCCGTTGCCGCGTAATGCCCACCAATAGGTAGCGGTATTGATCGCCAGCACCGGCTTGTCGAGCCAGAGCTCCGCTGTCGCAGCGAGAGGGGCCATCGCCAGATTGGTGCCGACCTGGATGATTGCTTCAACCTCAGGACCGTCGACCTCGCGGATCGCGTCGCGCAATTCCCGCTCCGTGACATGCGCGATCAATACCGGACTCGCACATTTCAACCCCTTGAGGCGCAGGACCTCAAAGCCGCAATCTGCGAAAAAACGCCGGACCTGTGCGTCGGCAACCGGCATGTATGGGGTCACGACGCCAATGCGTTTGATGTCGCCGTATTGGCGCAAGGCTTGGCGCGACGCATCAGAGCCCATCGTGACCTTGATCCCGGCATGCGCTTCGACGCGCTCACGCAGCCTCTCGCTTCCTTCGAGGCCGTCCCAGAAGGTCTCCGACGACATCCCCATGATCAGATGGTCGGGCTCGCAGGTCATCACCCGGTCGATCGCCGCCATCAGCTCATCGCGAACTATCTCGATCAGCTTGGTGAAATCCGCATCTCCGCGGAGTGGGTCGTTCGGTATGTGGATGCGGGCGAAGTGGTTGGTGACGCCGCGCGGCCGCATCGCGTCGAATTCGGGCTGCACCGCAGTGTTGGTACTGGGCACGATCACGCCGAACTTCATCCGCCAGCCGAGCGCGTCGACCATAGCAGCGGCCCCCGCTCAGACGATCCGCGCGCGGCACTCGCCAAAGCCGATCGTTGCACTGCCGGCTTTGCGGCAATGGGCGCGGAAGATCACCTCGTCGCCATTCTCGACAAAGGTGCGAGTTTCCCCGGATGCCAATGTGATCGAACGGGTGCCGTCGTTGCTCAATTCCATCAGGCTGCCATACCCCGCCGCGGTCGGACCCGAGATCGTGCCGCTGCCGAAGAGATCACCGGCCGCGAGGTTGCAGCCGTTGCAGCTGTGGTGTGCGATCATCTGCGCCACGGTCCAGTAGAGGTCGGTCGTATTGCTTGCCGACATAGGGTGCGGCGGCAGCCCTTTTGCCCGCAGCCCTTCGGTCATCAGCAGGGCCTCAAGCGCAATGTCGAAGGCGCCCTCGCGCTGGTCCGCCTCGTCCCACAGATGGGGCAGCGGGCGCGGATCGCCGGCCGGTCGCGTCGGCTGGGCGACGCGGAACGGCGCCAAAGCCTCCGTAGTGACGATCCACGGCGAGACCGTGCTGCCAAAGCTCTTGCCGAGAAACGGGCCCAGCGGCTGCGATTCCCATTGCTGGATGTCGCGCGCCGACCAATCGTTGAACAAGCCAAGACCGAACAGGTGGTCTCCGGCTTGGGCGATCGGGATCGGCTCGCCGAGCGCGTTGCCGGGCCCGATCCAGACGGCGAGTTCGAGCTCGTAATCTAGCTTGCGGCACGGCCCATAGCTCGGCCCATCCTCGTTCGGCAGCTTGCGCTGGCCATTCGGCCGGCGAATCGGCACACCCGACGGCCGCACCGATGACGCCCGGCTGTGATAGGCCACCGGCACGTATTTGTAATTGGGGCTCAGCGGATTGTTGGGATCGCGCCGCATCCCGCCATTGCGCGCGTGGTGGATGCCGGCGAAAAAATCGGTGTAGCTGCCGATCGCCGCCGGCAACTGCATTGCGCAGTCAGCCGCATGCCGCAGCAGACGCGCCGACAGTGGCTCGACCTTCGCGCGGTCGGGACTGTCGGCCGAAAGCAGCGTCGAGAGGCGCTTCCGCAACGCGATACGTGGCGCGGCTCCTAGCGTCATCAATGGGTTGAGGCTCGGACCGGCGCCCGCTTCCGCCGCTCGCGCGGCCTCGCCGGTAAACAGCCCCGCTTCGAGCCCCGCTTTGAGATCGAAGATCATATCGCCGATACCGACACCGCCGCGCGCGGCTCCGCCGGAAGAAGTAAAGATTCCGAGCGGCAGATTTTGTATCGGAAACTCGGCATGACCTCTGGCCGAGGCTACCCAACTTTCGCGTCTCGGATCATGCGTCTCGTCGATCACGCTCATCGCTCGTCACCCCTTTTTTGGTGAACCGCGTGGGCGATCATCCTCCATTCCCGCGGCGGTGTCAGGATCGCTTCGGGACTTCGTCGACTTGGATGGCCCCATCGGTACACTAAGCATGCACCCCAACCGCTTGTCATTCATTGCGCCTAGATCAACCCATAACATGCGGGTGGAGCTCGCGAGCCTCGTCCGGAAGACCAGCGCCAGTTCCCGGCTATTTCCCGGTTATCGCGATTTTTCCCGGTTTCGGCGGCCTAAAATTCCCGGTTACAGGCTGGCGATTGGCGGTGACGATCTCCCTAAGTATTTGATTACGACCGTGTTTTGATGGTGATGCCGGCCCTAATGCGGTTTTTCCCGGGAATTTTCGCGTCAAGCCGGGAAATTTGCGGTCTTAGCGAGCCGCAAAAAGGGCCGCCGCAGGGTCAGCAGTCCGCAAAGGAAGGCGAGTGCCAACGTGGCCCCGACGACCGCCACCATCGCAACCACGCTGTTCCGCGGCAAGAGGCCGAGCAACAAGATCCCGAGTGCGGCAACTGTTATCTGCATGAAACCCAGCAGCCCCGAAGCTGCGCCGGCGATCCGCGGATAGACGCTGAGCCCGGCGGCCACACCCGGCGATTGGCTCATGCCGTTGACGACCGAGCTGATCGCCATGGGCACAAAGAGCGCCCACAGCGTCAAGTCGCCGAGACACCAGAGCGCCAGCGTTACCCCCGAGGCGAATGACAGGGCAAGGCCCAGGACGAACAGGCGCACGCTGCCGAGCAACGCCGACAGCCGAACCACGCCAGCGTTGCCGAGGATGTATCCGGCCATCGGCAACAGGATGATCAGGCCGTAGGTGCTCGGCGGCTGGTGCAACAGCTCGGCCAACCTGTAAGGCGCCGCAATCGGCGCGCCAACCGCCCCATTCCGCGAGATAGGCGCCGATCGCCGGCGACAGCGATGGCGCAACGCTCTTCACCATCATGATAGTCGCCAAGGCGTTCGCCGAGCGTTCACGGTCGTAGACGTCGCGCGCGATCGCCCGGCCCAGCACCATCCCGGCGCAGCCGCGCAGCGCCTGCAGCGTGCGGCCGATGATTAGCGCCGGCAGCGACCAGGCGAGCCCGCACAACACCGTGCCAGCAAGAAACAGCATGAGCCCCGCGATTAGCACGGGCCGGCGCCCGAAGCGGTCGGAGACCGGGCCGTAAACCAACTGTCCCGCCGTGATCCCAGCGAGAAACAGGGTCAGCACCAGTTGAACGGCACCGGGCGCCACGTCAAAGAACATCGCGAGCACCGGCAATGCAAGCACCAGCTTGTGCAGCGCCGCGGGCGTGATCGCCGTGACGAGGGCCAGCACAAGGATCGGCGGTGGGCGAGGGCTCGACCCCTCTCGGGCGAGCGTTACCGGCATGACGCGGAGAGGGCAGTCAGAACGGCACCGTGCCTCTGACCACGCTGCGATGCATAACGCGGCGGTATTTTCCCATGTCGTAATTGGCGACGACGCGATGGAGCAGGCAGCGGTTGTCCCACATCACGAGGTCACCCTTCCGCCAGGGGTGCGCGTAGACGAATTGCCGTTGCGTCGTGTGCTCAAGCAGCTCTTCGAGGAGCGCAGCCCCCTCAGCCTCGGGCATGCCTTGAATATGCGAGGCATGGTTGCCGAGATAGAGCGCCTTCTCGCCAGTGGCCGGATGGGTCCGCACGAGCGGGTGATCGACCGGCGGGTCCGCGCGCATCGCCATGATCGATTTGCCCCCGCTTGCACCCCAACGAAAGACCACGCGCAATCCAGCGATCCGTTGCTTTATTTTTTCCGTCAGGGCGGCGTAGGCCATCAAGGTGTTGGCGAACTCGGTATCCCCGCCGGACGGTGGGAGCTCGACCGCGTGGAGCATCGTCAGCAGCGGCGGTACTGGGTGCCAGGACTTGTCGGTGTGCCAGCGGTAGTTGCCGACAGGAGAAAATGACCTGTCGACGGGATTGCCGTCTTTGTCGAGATTGGAGATCACATGGGCGACCGCATACCGCTTGCTGCCTGGTTGGCCCGACGGCTCGATCTCGCCAAATTTGTGGGCAAAGGCGTATTGCTGTTCGCGAGTCAACGACTGACCGGGAAACACGACGACGTGGTGATCGCGAAAAGCCTCGAGAATCCGCCCCTTCATCTCCGGCGACAGCGGCTCTGCGAGATCGAAGCCTGCAATTACGACACCGCCCGCCACCGACAGGCGTGGCCCTACGACAATCCCCATAGGCGTTCCCTCGCCGTTCGACACCCTGTTAGGCGCGAGTTCCAAAAATCCGTGCACCGACCGTTATATTGCCAATCACCGTAGCGGGTCGGCTCCGGGCCTTTCGGGCCGCCGATCTCGCGCGGCTGTCCAGCAGGCGCCTCAACCGTTTGACCCGGTGCGACGGGCTGCGGCTCGTCCTGATCATGCGCTTGTTCATCCATGCCGGAAATATGGGACCAGAGGCCTTCGTCGCTCAACCGCTTCGGCGTGTCCGGGGATTTCGCTGAGCATTGCTGAATAAAATCTCGGAACGAAACTTGCCGCTGAGCGTTGGTCCGAGCAATTTCGTGTTGCCAGGTTTCAGCGCCGCTAAGGGGTGGATACAAGAACCTTGATGTCCCCAGCGCCAACCGCGCGGAGCGTCGCGCTCGACCTGATCGGTGCGGTGCTCCGCCGTGGGCGACCGCTCGACGACGCGATCGAAGACAATCGGGCGATGCACGAACTGGCGGGCCGCGACCGTGCGTTCGCGCGCCTTCTGGTTGCGACTGTGCTCCGGCGACTCGGCCAGATCGATACGTTGATCGCCGACTGTCTCAGCATGCCGTTGGCGCCTCGGGCAGCCACGGTGCACGATATATTGCGGCTCGGTATCGCCCAACTTTTGTTTTTGGGCACGCCACCGCACGCGGCGGTGGCGACCAGCGTCGACATTGCCCATAGCCGGGGCTACATATCGCACAAGGGGCTCGTAAATGCGGTGCTCCGGCGCTTGAGCGTCGAGGGAGTCGCGCGCATCGATCAGCAGGATGTTCCGCGGCTGAACACACCGGACTGGCTGTGGCAATCGTGGAGCCGGGCTTACGGCGAGCCCGTGGCGCGAGCCATCGCCGCTTCGCACCTTAAGGAGGCTCCGCTCGATCTCAGTTTGCGCGACGATGCCCAGACGTGGTGCGCCAAGCTTGAAGGAATATTGTTGCCTACCGGGACACTGCGCCGATCAGCGGGAGGGCCCCTCGTGGCCTTGCCGGGCTATACCGAAGGTGCGTGGTGGGTTCAGGACGCCGCCGCAGCGCTCCCAGCGCGCCTGTTTGGTGTCCTCGGCGGACGCGAGGTGGTTGATCTCTGCGCCGCTCCGGGGGGCAAGACTGCCCAGCTCGCTGCCGCCGGCGCCATAGTTACGGCCATCGACCGCTCGAGCCGTCGCCTCGAGCGGCTGGTCGCGAACCTCCGCCGTCTGGCCCTGCCGATCGAGGCGGTAGCGGCGGACGCGCTGACCTGGCGTCCATCGCGGCCAGTCGATGCGGTGCTGCTGGATGCCCCGTGTAGCACGACGGGCGCGATCCGCCGCCATCCGGACGTACCGCATCTCAAGGCACCGGACGATGTTGCTCGCCTCGCGGTGGTGCAGGACAATCTGTTGCGCGCAGCGATCGAGATGGTGCGGCCGGGGGGTACTTTGATTTATTGCACCTGCTCGCTTGAACCCGAAGAGGGGCAGGACCGGATCGCGGAGTTGCTGGGTAGCGGCGCGCCGGTCGCGCGGCGGGCGATCGACCCCGATGAGATCGGGGTCCGGCCCGAATGGATCACCGCCGAGGGCGACCTTCGGACGTTGCCGTGCCATTTCGACGAATACGACGGCATCGACGGCTTTTTCTGCGCGCGGCTCGTCAAAAACGGTTCGCTATCTTCGGGTAGATGAAAGCAGCAGTGCTGTCGGTGGGTGTCCCTCGCGGTCGCTGACCAGCCCGCTTGCTTGCGGCATTGCTGTTTCCTTGTTACGAGAAGGCATGGGTTCCTCTGTATCGCATGCCTCTGGTGACCTAGGCGTCAACCAACCGGCGCGGTCTTGCGGACCAGGTCCGAGGTAATGACACGGCTTTCGACCGACAGGACGGTCGGACCCACCGGCCGGGGCCTCGCCGGCGCTGCTCCCGGGTTTTTGACGAGGCTACGCCGCGACGCGCTTCAAGCGCTCGCCGCCGCTCCCCTCTATCGTCACACGCTGATCGGCCGTGTTCCCGACGATCTGAAACTACGCATCGGGCTGCGCTGGCCGGGCGATGCCAAACGTGGCGCGGCGATTGCCGGAGGCGAGATCGAGCTTAGCGGAGAGCTGATCCGCAATCCCTCACCTCGTTGGCTCCCGCCATCGGCGGGGCCGGAATGGATCGCCGCTTGGCACGCTTTTGGCTGGATCGACGACCTCACCACTGCGGGTGGGCCCGCGCGCGATGCGGCCGGCGATCTCGTGAAGAGCTGGATTTGCGAGAATACCGCTTGGCATGATGTCGCATGGCGGTCCGACGTCCTGGCGACGCGGGTCTTCGCTTGGATCGCGCACTTCGACGAGATCGTTAGGCGCGATCAAGATCATACGCTGCGCCGAGCGATGCTGACGAGCATCGCTGCTCAATTGCGGCATCTGGCCCGGACCGCAAGTTGGGAAGTCCGCGGCGTCGCGCGGCTGCGCGCGCTCAAGGGCCTGATCGCGGGCCGAGCCGCACTCGGCGCTCCTGCGGCGCGACTTGCCAAGGTGCTGAAAGCACTGGAGCGCGAGGTGCAGGCTCAAATTTTTCCGGATGGCGGCCACCTGTCCCGGAATCCGTCGTTGCAGCTTCAAGTTCTGAAGGATCTGATCGATACACGCGCGGTATTGCGGGCAGCCCAGATAGAAACACCTGCTGCGCTGCAGCACGCGATCGAGCGAATGGCGCCGATGCTGCGTTTTTTCCGTCATGGCGATCGCCGCCTCGCACTATTCAACGATTCGCTCGAAGAGGACGGGGTTCTGATCGACCTGGTTTTGACCCGTTCCGAGACCAAAGGAGGTGCACCAAATCAGGCGCCCCAGACTGGCTTCGATCGGTTGCAGGCCGGCAGAAGCCTCGCGATCATGGATACCGGGAGACCACCACCACGCGGTTTCGACGAGATTGCCCACGCCGGCACCCTGTCCTTTGAGATGAGCCATGAACGTGAACGCATCATCGTCAATTGCGGCACCTATCGCGGACCGAAATTGAGCTGGTCGCGGGTCGCGCGGGCGAGTGCGGCGCACTCTGTGCTGGTAGTGGCTGATACCAACTCGATCGAAATCCGAGAGGATGGCTCCCTCGGCGGTGGCCCGCCGTCGATCGCTCGTGAACGCGCCGAGCACGAAGGCCAGCAATGGATCTCGGCAACTCATGAAGGCTATCGCGATCGGTTCGGCCTGACCTATGCACGACAGCTCTTTCTTGCCGCCAATGGCGAGGATCTGCGCGGCGAGGAGAGGCTGACGGGCCGGCCCGGCGCAGCCTTTACCGTGCGCTTTCACCTACATCCCTCGGTGCAGGCCTCGCTGGCCCAGGAAGGCGTCGCGGTTTTGTTCCGATTGCCGAGTGGGATGTGCTGGCGGCTGCGCGCGGCCGGCGCCGAAATAAGTCTCGGCGAGAGCGTTTATCTTGGCTCGGGTGAAGCGCGAAAGACCCAGCAGGTGTTGTTGAGCGGGACGGTCGGGTCGGAAGGCGCGGCAGTGCGCTGGGCGCTGCGCCGCGAGCCCAAGGAGGGTGTCCGGGACGAGCCCGCCGTCGCGTGGCCAGTGGGTAATGGCTGACGCGCTCTTGCCGGCAACGGTGGCTGTTGCGACCGGCTTCTTCTGCTGGCTCGCTACGGGGGCCCTGATCCCAATCCTGCACCGGCGACAAATGTTGGATTACCCTAACACGCGATCATCGCATCTCGCGCCGACGCCGCGGGGCGGCGGGATCGCCGTTACCGGTTCCGTATTGTTCGCGTGGATCGCTCTTCAGTCGGCGGGCTTGGTGGCGTCGAGTGTCATCAGCATTGTGATCGGCACCGGTCTCTTGGCGGTCGTCTCCTGGATTGACGACCTGCGCGGCCTTTCCCCGGGGGTGCGCCTGGTCGCGCAGGGCGTCGCAGTGACGATCGGTATCTTGGTGCTGCCCGACGCACTTAGCAGGCCGGCCGTCTGGTCGGGCCCCGTGCTCTATTTCGCCGCGGCAAGCCTAGTATGGGTCTGGTGGATCAATCTGTTCAATTTCATGGATGGGATCGACGGGCTCGCGGTCAGCGAAGCCGCGGCGATCTGCGGCGGGTTGCTGCTCTTCGCCGTTGTCGGCAATGGTGCCGACCCCGCAGCAGCGCTGCTCGCTGCTGGAGTAATTGGCGCCGCAATCGGTTTTCTTGTCTGGAACTGGTCACCCGCTCGGATCTTTCTCGGCGATGTCGGCAGCGTCCCGCTCGGCTATCTTTCAGGGTTTCTGCTGTTGGACGTGGCCAGTCGCGGCCACTGGAAGATAGCGCTGATTCTGCCGCTCTACTTCCTCGCTGACGCTACGATTACTCTCTTCCGCCGGCTGCTAAGCGGTGAGCGCGTCTGGGAACCACACCGCCAGCATTTTTACCAGCGGGCGATGCGTAACGGGCTCGGTCACGCCGCGGTGGTCAAGCGCGTGATCGCCGCTGACCTCTTGCTGATTGGGTGCGGTTTGGCGGCGGAAAACGGTCGGACGTTGCTCCCGCTCGCCGCGGCAATCCTCATTGTCGCCGCCCTGTTGGTCGCGCTCGCGGCCGGACGCTGATCGCTCTTGCGTTGGCCCCCGAACTTTCAGGATCTGCTCACGTGCTGATGGCCGTGTACCAGCGTCTATGAGGTGGTTGCGTTGGCAGCTTCCCCCCGGCACACTCCGATCACGCCAATCAGTTGCGGATTTCGGATGCGTTACTCATGCACCTTTGGGCTTATATCGGTTCTCCTCGCAAGTCTCGCTGGGGCTTGCACCCCTTATATTCCAGTCGAGGATGCCTTTACCACCAGCGCATTGAAGCCGACGGGCAACATCCCGCCTGAATTCGTTGAGTTCAACAATTACGACCCTGAATTAAACGCCTTGCTGGCTGACCAGGTCTGTGCCACGCCCTATATTCCAATTCAAGAGAAATCGCTAAGGGGCGCGCCAGGGGAGCTGATCGCCGAAACCGGACGCTGCAAACCCTACGTGATCAGCGTTCACAACTTAGGGGACGTCTTCCTGCCGTAACCTAACGCTACTTCGCCCCTCGCTGAGGAGATTGTCGAAATAGGCGATGGTTCGGGCCAACCCGTCGGCTAGCGGAGTCGTCGGTTGCCAGCCGAGCAGCGTGGCGGCCTGATTGATATCAGGGCTGCGTTGGATGGGATCGTCCACTGGCAGCGGGCAGCGGGTGATGGCAGAGCGTGAGCCGGTCAACGCGATGATCAGGTCGGCAAGTGCCGCGACCGAGGTCTCCTGCGGATTGCCGAGATTGACGGGGCCAGTGACATCGTCGGCGGCCGCCATCAGCCGCAGAAGCCCTTCAATCAGGTCGTCGACAAAGCAGAAGGCGCGCGTTTGTGAGCCGTCGCCATAAATGGTTATCGGCGCTCCCTGCAAGGCCTGAACGATGAAGTTGGAGACAACCCGACCGTCATTTGGGTGCATGCGCGGCCCGTAGGTATTGAAGATGCGGGCGACCTTGATGCGCATTTGGTGCTGGCGGTAATAATCGAAGAACAAAGTCTCGGCGCAGCGCTTGCCCTCGTCGTAGCAGGCGCGCGGCCCGATCGGGTTGACGTTGCCGCGATAGGCTTCGGGTTGCGGATGCACCCCGGGGTCGCCGTAGACCTCTGAGGTTGAGGCTTGGAAGATCTTGGCCTTGAGCCGCTTGGCCAAGCCCAGCATGTTGATCGCTCCGATGACGCTGGTCTTGGTGGTCTGTACGGGGTCGAACTGGTAGTGGATCGGCGAGGCCGGACAAGCGAGGTTGTAGATCTCGTCGACCTCGACAAACAGCGGGTGGGTGATGTCGTGGCGCATCGCCTCGAAACGCGGGTTGCCCAACAGGCGCGCGACATTGTCCTTACGTCCGGTGAAGTAATTGTCCGCACACAAAACATCGTCGCCCTGGGCGACGAGGCGCTCGCACAGATGAGAGCCCAAAAACCCGGCACCGCCGGTGACAAGAACCCGCTTGGCGACGACACTCATGGCGCTGCCCTTGTCACGCCTGAATGCAATTCGCGCCGCGCACGCTGGGCGGGCGGCCGATACTGAGATAGGAAAACCCCGCGGCGACCATTTCTTTCGGCTGATAGATATTGCGCAGGTCGATTACCAGCGGGCTAGTCAGCAGGTCCCTGACGCGGTCGAGATCGAGCCCGCGGAACTCGTTCCATTCGGTCAGGAGGATTAATGCGTCGGCCCCTTCCATCGCCTGATAGGCATCCCGGCAATAGACGAGCTCGGGCATCAGCCGTTTCGCCTCGGCCATACCCTCGGGGTCGTAGGCCCGGATGCTCGCCCCCCCAGCCAACAGCCGCGGAAGGATTTCAAGGCTTGGAGCATCGCGCATGTCGTCGGTGTTGGGCTTGAAGGTAAGTCCCAAAACCGCCAAGCTCTTGCCGGCGAGGCTGCCACCGCAAGCGGCGGCGATCTTGTCGGCCATCCGGTGTTTGCGGTCTTCGTTGACCCGCAACACCGTCTCGACTATCGCCAGACCAGAGCCGGCCTCGCCGGCAGTGCGCGCCAGGGCACGGCAGTCCTTGGGGAAACACGAGCCGCCAAAGCCCGGTCCGGCATGCAAAAACTTGCGGCCGATGCGGCCGTCGAGCCCGATGCCGCGGGCGACATCCTGGACGTCGGCACCCAAGGCCTCGCAGAGATCGGCAATCTCGTTGATGAAGGTTATTTTGGTGGCGAGAAAGGCGTTGGCCGCGTATTTGATCAATTCGGCCGTGGCGAGGTCGGTGAACAGCATCGGCGTCTCGATCAGATAGAGCGGCCGATAGAGCTGGCGCAGCACCGTGCGCGCCCGCTCGCTGTCGGCGCCGATCACCACCCGGTCAGGGCGCATGAAATCGTCAATCGCCGAGCCCTCGCGCAGAAACTCCGGGTTGGCGGCAACCTCGACCCCGCCCTGGGGCCGGGCGCCGTGCAGTATCGCCGCGACCTGGTATCCTGTGCCGACCGGTACGGTCGACTTGGTCACGACCACAGACGGCTCGCTCAGCGCCCGCCCGATCGCCTCGGCGGCGGCAAAAACATAAGACAAATCGGCATGCCCGTCGCCGCGACGCGATGGCGTGCCAACCGCTATGAACACCGCATCAACACCAGCCACCGCCGCCTCCAAGTCGGTTGTGAATGACAACCGCCCCGCCCCTGCGTTGGCTGCCACCAGTGCTGCCAGCCCGGGCTCGTAAATCGGCATCTCGCCGCGCTGCAAGCCCGCGATCTTCGCCGCATCCTGGTCGACACAGGTCACCGATGCGCCAAACTCCGAAAAACACGCCCCCGAAACCAACCCAACATAGCCGGTTCCGATCATCGCGATCCGCATCCGATCAATTTCCCTCGGAAGCTGCAAGTCAGAGGTAAAGCACCCGTTCGCTTGATAATTTTGTGTGCAGTACGAGCAACGACCTCTGTTCTAATTCATTAGCGCACAAGGCACGGTGACACAAGCCCACGGCATTGTTGGACGCGGCTTCGGGCTGAGCTTATGTTCTCGTGCTTCTATAGTTTTCTTTACCATTCTTAGCTAATGTGCCAGTTACCCGTTCGCCCGCCCTCGAGGGATCGTTAAGGAGTTGCGCTTGACGGCGAACCTGCAGACGACGATCCGGGCGCGAGCCCCGTTGCGGCTCGGACTCGCCGGCGGGGGGACCGATCTTTCTCCGTATTGCGACCAATTTGGCGGTGCAGTTCTCAATACGACGATCGACCGTTTCGCTTATGCGTTCATCAGCCCGCGTGACGACGGCAAGGTGGTCTTCCGCGCCAAGGATCTGGGTCGAGAAGAGGTGCTCGAGGCTGCGCCGCAGCTGCCACGGGCAAGCTTGCTCCTGCACCGCGGGGTCTACGAGCGGTTGATGCGGGACCATAACGCCGGACGAGCGATTTCCGCGACAATCACCACTACTGTCGATGCGCCCATGGGGTCGGGTCTTGGCTCGTCTTCGGCGCTGGTTGTCGCGCTGGTTGACGCGTTTCGGGTGCTCTTCAGCGCGCCACTCGGTCAATACGACGTTGCCCATCTCGCCTTCGAGATCGAACGCCTCGATCTTGGACTGCCCGGTGGTAAGCAGGACCAGTACGCGGCTGCTTTCGGCGGCACTAATTTCATCGAATTTCTTGCTAAAGATCGAGTGATCGTCAATCCGTTGCGGGTCTCCGACAGCGCGAGAAACGAATTCGAGTCGTCGCTTGTGATCTGCTTTTCGGGGCGCTCACGCGATGCGACGGTGATCATCGAGCAACAGACGGCGGGCATCGTAGTTCATAGCCCGCGCGCCATTGCGGCGATGGATCGCTTGAAGGCTGACGCTATCGAAATGAAAAACGCTTTGCTCGCCGGCGATATTTACGCGATGGCCCAAATCCTAGACGATTCCTGGAAGGCTAAGAAAATGACCGCTCCGGGGATTTCCACCGACCGCATCGACCAGCTCTATGATGTTGCTGTCGCGAATGGCGCGCTTGCCGGAAAAGTCTCCGGTGCTGGAGGTGGCGGTTTCGTGATGTTCCTCGTAAATCCAGAGGATCGGCTAGGGCTGCTGGACGCGCTCAATGCCGCCGGCGGTATCGCGGGACCGGTCAAATTTGCGGAACGTGGGTGTGAAACATGGCAGGTGCTGCGGTGACGGCCATCCTGGATTACCTGGTTCGATCTCGGGACACGCTGCAGGCCGCAATCGACGACCCGGCATTCGTGGCCGTAATTCGAGACATCGTCGACGTTTTAGCGACTGCGATCGGTGACGGCCGCAAGCTGCTTCTCGCCGGCAATGGCGGCAGCGCGGCCGATGCCCAGCACCTCGCGGGGGAGATGCTCTCTCGGCTCAATTACGATCGCGCTCCCGTTGCCGCGCTCGCCCTCACCACCGATACTTCGGTTCTCACGGCAATCGGCAACGACTATGGCTACGACCGGCTGTTTGAGCGTCAAATTCTTGGTCTCGGGTGCCCCGGAGACGTCTTTATCGCGATTTCGACATCCGGCCGTTCACCGAACATTCTGCGGGCGATCGACGCTGCGCGGGAAGGAGGACTCGTCACCGTCGGCTTCACCGGCAGGAGCGGCGGCGAGATGCGGTCGCGCTGCGATCTGTGCCTGCATGCCCCCTCGGATTCGACGCCGCTGATCCAGCAGATCCACATAATGGCCGGGCACATCATCTGTGGCCTCGTCGAGGAGCGCCTGTTTCCCCGCGGCTGACTTAAGCAACTCGAGCGAGAAGACCGCGGATGGTGCGACAGGCGGTGATCTTGTGCGGCGGTCTGGGGAGCCGGCTTGGTGAATTGGCAGCAGGCACGCCAAAGCCGTTATTGCCGGTCGATGGAGATCCCTTTCTCGACGTGCTGTTGTTCGAGCTGGCCCGCCACGGCGTGACGCGGGTGTTGCTGCTGGCCGGGTTTGCAGCACAGCGCATTGCCGACTATTCATCGTCGACCCCACTCAAAACCCGATTTGGCCTGGAGATCGAGGTGTCGGTCGAGCCCCAGCGGGCCGGTACCGGCGGCGCGGTATGGCATGCGCGCGACCGTCTCGACGACCGGTTTTTTCTGCTCAACGGTGATTCGTGGTTCGACATCAATCTGCTCGAACTCGCCAATAGAGCTATAGACGAGCCATCGGTGACCGGCGCAATCGCTGTCAGGCCGCTGTCCGATGCTTCCCGTTATGGGGTGGTCGAGACCGACAATGGTCGACTTATCCGATTTCGCGACCGGCCTGAGCGCCCTGGAAGCGGGCTCGTTAGCGGCGGCGTCTACGTGTTTCAAAGTTCTTTGATCGACTGGCTCGATCGCTGCTGCTCGCTCGAGCAAGACGTTTTCCCGTCTATTGCGCATGCCGAAAAGCTTCTTGCGGTCCCCTTCGACCATTACTTCATCGATATCGGAGTTCCCGACGCGTTTGCTCGCGCGCAACACGAAGTTCCACGCCAGCGTCGACGGCCAGCCGTCTTTCTCGACCGCGACGGCGTGCTCAACCACGATGACGGGTACATCGGTTCATATGCTCGCTTTCGCTGGATCGATCGTGCCAAGGCGGCGATCAAATTACTCAACGACGCTGGATTCTTTGTGTTTATCGTCACCAATCAGGCTGGGGTCGCGCGCGGGCTCTACGCGGAGAGTGATGTGCGCGCACTCCATACACGGCTCGCGGCGGAGCTCGCATTGTCGGGAGCCCATCTCGACGACATTCGCTATTGCCCGTTTCATCCCGATGCTGTGCTTCCCGAGTATCGCCGCGTAAGCGACTGGCGTAAACCTGCCCCGGGGATGATTGTGGATCTCCTCCGCTGCTGGCCGGTCGATGCCGCATCAAGTTTTCTGATCGGTGACCGAGAAACGGATTGCGCTGCAGCCGCTGCGGCCGGGATCGAAGGCTACCTGTTTCACGGCGGCGACCTCTTCCAATTCACCTCGAACCTGCTAGCGGCTCGGGCTCGCACAAGTTCGGTTTGACGCCGCCACATAGCCGCCGCCGATGGGTCCGCGTTTCCGCCCTGGCTTTGCAGCACGCAAAGGAATAGACTCAACCTGTGCTTGCAGCGTGGTTAATCAATGGTCGCACGGGTGCGGACGGTGGCGTTTCACGGGGTCGAGGTCATTGAGGTCGAGACCCAGGTGACGATCGTCTCCGGCCTGCCGGCCTTCAACGTGGTCGGCTTACCGGACAAGGCGGTCGCCGAGTCGCGCGAACGGGTGCGCGCGGCGCTCGCCGCACTCGGCTTGGCGCTCCCGCCGAAGCGGATCACCGTCAACCTCGCCCCGGCTGATGTAGCCAAGGAAGGCAGCCACTTCGACCTTCCGATCGCCTTGGGCCTCTTGGCAGCGATGGAGGTGCTGCCGGCCGACGAGCTCGTCTCCTACACGGTGCTCGGGGAATTAGCGCTCGACGGGTCGTTGACCAAGGTCGCCGGGGTGCTGCTCGCGGCACTGGCTGCAGCAACCCGGGGCGGCGGCCTCATCTGCCCCGCGGCGTGCGGTAGCGAGGCCGCTTGGGCGGGTGAAGTCGAAATTATTGCGGCGCCGAATCTATTGGCCATCGTTAACCACGTGAAGGGAACCCAACTCCTGCCTCCGCCCGAGGCGCGCCTAACCGCCTCACGGTCGGCCGGGCTCGACCTTCGGGATGTAAAGGGACAGGAGAGCGCCAAGCGCGCGCTCGAGGTCGCCGCCGCAGGGGGCCATAATCTGTTGATGGTCGGCCCGCCGGGGGCAGGCAAGTCCATGCTGGCGGCGCGGCTTCCGGGAATCCTGCCGCCACTCGAGCCCGACGAGGCCCTCGAACTCGGCATGATCCAGTCGGTCGCCGGTGGGTTGCGCAGTGGTGAGTTGACGCGCGAGCGACCGTTCCGCGATCCGCATCATTCAGCCTCGCTGCCGGCTCTCGTCGGCGGTGGGCCGCGTGCGCGTCCGGGAGAAATTTCGCTCGCCCATCAAGGCGTCCT
>Ga0306919_10000524_pt1 | contig 17030 bp, 14 predicted proteins | sample flu12Cox44000172_FD_203764 | JGI IMG/M metagenome (GOLD analysis project Ga0306919, IMG submission 203764) | Lab enrichment of tropical soil microbial communities from Luquillo Experimental Forest, Puerto Rico - flux4day.12C.oxic.44.000.172 (v2)... | ecosystem: Environmental > Terrestrial >... | reverse complement strand
GAGCTCGACATCGACGGCAAGAAGGTGCCGTACTACAACCAGCTCGCGTGGGCCGGCATCGCGACCTCGAATGGGCTGCCGGCGACAACCGTGCCGATCGCGCACACCGATAGCGGCCTGCCGATCGGCGTGCAGATCATCGGCGACTACCTCGACGACAACACGACGATCGCCTTTGCCGGCCTTTTCGAGCGCGAGTTCGGCGGTTTCAGCCCGCCTCCAAGTCTTTGAGCCCGGCCATCAGCTCGCGCCCTTCGCGCGCCGATAGCCCGCTGAGGCCTGATCCGCAGCACCGTGCACCGAGCGTCCACGGGCCCAGCTCCAACCGCGGGTTATCATCGCCCCGCGGAAAACCTAGGGCATGCACACATCTTCACCCGATTCCCGTCGTGCCCGCGCGAGCGGGCATCCGGGGGCCATGTAGCGCCTTCAGCCGTGTGGCCCCTGGGTCCCCGCTTCCACGGGGACGACGAATGAAGCCTTTGAAAATTTCGAGAATTTTGGAGATGTGTGCATGCCCTGGCGCGGAAAGCGGGGGTCCAGGGGATATCCGCTACAGCCCTGGCCGCCCTGGATTCCCGCTTTCGCGAGAAAGACGAGAGAAGCAATAACACCAATTTCGAGTCGGTCTCTCGGGACTATCTCGACACAGCGCCAGCCGCGTTCGCGGCGAGCCGATCTTGGAAGATCCTGCGGTCTCCTCTTGCCGCATTGCGAAAGCTTCGCGGTGACACTGTGGTGGCCCGATGGAAGGTGCGCACGAAGTTGGACAGGTCGCCGAACCCGACATCGAACGCGACCTCGGTGATCGGCCTCGGATTCTCGGCCAACAGCCGCGCCGCCCGACGCAGGCGGGAGCGGATCAGGTACTGGTGCGGGGTCACGCCCAGGACCCTTGCGAAGAGCCGCAGGAAGTGGAACGGGCTGAGCCCGAACTCCCTCGCCGTGCTCTCGAGATCGATCGGCTCGTGCGCGTTCGCGTCGATCCAGAGTGCCGCTTCGACCGCTCGGCGGCGGTCGAATGCCCGGGCGTCCGCCGGTTTTGGCTGCCGTCCGGAGAGGATCTCGACGAAGCGCGCCGCGATCAGCATGCCGAGTTCGTCGAGGCCGATTTCGCTGCTGCCCTCGGCAGCCGCCTGGGCCAACTCACCGAGAACCATCAGCTGGGGCAGCGGCGGCACGCAGACCGACCGCCAAGTGTCCGGCCGATACCCGACCGCTTCGACCAGTGCCGGCGCGAAGTGGAACGACAGACACTCGTCGCCGGCGGCATGTTCGTGCGTGCAGATGTACTCGTCGCCGGGATGGCCGACGAGGATCGAACCCGCCACCAGCTCGAACGATCGACCCCGGGCACGGCAGCCAAAGGTGCCCCTGCGCACATAGGAGATCGAAAAGCTGTTGTGGACCTCGACAAATGGCGCGTCGGCCGGTCCGGCCCCGCACCGATAGTCGATCACCGAAATCGAGTCGGCGCGAAAAACGCTGGTGGCCGCCATGCGCCGACATCCCATTTTCGCAATCCGCCGATTTTCGATTGTTAATCGATTGTTAGCGGTCCGAAATTCGTTGATCGGCGCAAAAAATTCAATTGTTCTGTAGAGTACCGAATTTGCCGTGTAAGCGGCTGAAATGATGGTCGATTCTGTCAGGCTGTCGCGACGATTTCTTTGGCGAAAACGCGAATTTCGTTGTATTTCGCCATCGCGATCTCGCAGCGCTGCAAGGATCAAACTTCGCCGGCGCGGTTGCGGCGCAGCCGCTCCTTGCTCTCGGCCGACCAGACCTCGTCGATCTTGTAGCCCGTCTGAAATGCCGGCACACCCTCCGGCAGGGTCAACCAGGCCAGCTTGCTGCGCGTGTGGATGTGAACATCCGGTTTGACCGCTTCGGGCGTGTCGAGGGTCCCGGCGCGCACGAACAGGCAGTCACTTGGCACGATGTGATACCGGCTCCACAGCGTGGTACCGCAAGCCTCGCAAAAGGAGACGTCGTGGTGCTTGCCGGTGCCTCCGGCCAGCCGGAACGATTTCGGAGCCACCGGGCCGGGTTCGACGAACTTCTCCTCGATCCAGATGTTGATGACGAACGGACCGCCGGTCAGACGCTGGCAGTCGCGACAGTGACATGCGTGCACGATCAGCGGGCTCTCGGTCAGCCTGTATCGGATCGTTCGGCATGCGCATCCGCCCTCGAGATTCATGGCTCCTCCTTGGCAGGGCCCAGCGGCATCGCCTTGCGGCCCGTCGCCTGCTGCACAACTCGCCATAAGAACCAGCTCGCGACCGTCCGATACGGCTGCCAACGGGCGCCGTAAGCCGCGAGCTCTTTGGGTGACGGCAGCTCGCTTTTGTCGAAGGCGATCGCGAAGCCTTTGCGGACGCCGTAATCGTCAACCGGCAGCACATCCGGACGGCCGAGGCGAAACATCAGCAGCATCTCGGCGGTCCAGCGGCCGATACCGCGCACCTCCGAAAGTCGCTCGATGATCGTCGCGTCCGCCATGCTTTGAATCTCGCCAAATGTCGGGATTCCGCCGTCTTCAGCTTTTTGCGCAAGGTCACGCAACGATAGCAGCTTCGACCGAGAGAGCCCGACGCCGCGCAGCTTTTCCTCGGATGTGCGAAGGAGTCGCCCGGACGTCAGGCCGCGCGGAAAGAGCGCGCTCAGGCGCGCGAAAATCGCTGCCGCGGCCTTGCCGTTGAGCTGCTGGTAAACGATCGATTCGGCGAGCGCGGCGAAGACGCTCGGTGCAGGTCTGAGCTGCATGCGAAACGGGCCGATAGTGTCGATGACGCGCGCGAGCACGGGGTCCGCGGCTCGCAGGTGCTCGACAGCGAGGCCCTGATCAAAGTCAAACACACCGCCGCCGTCCAAGAGCGGCTTCGCGCCATTCAGTTTGGCGCCTTCGATCGCGAGCATGTGGCGCTTGGTTATGACGCCTCCCTGCGCGGAAAAGCCGCCGATCTTACCGCCGGCGGCGAGCACGCGATGGCATGGCACGACGATCGGGAACGGATTTCGCCCGAGCGCCTGTCCTACGGCGCGCGCCGCACCCGGTGCGCCGACCCGCGCGGCAATGTCGCCATAGGACAATGTCATGCCCGGCGGAATGGTGCGCGCGATCTCGTAGACGCGGCGGTGGAATGCCGGCACGTGGTCCATATCTAGTGCGACGGCGGAGAGATCACTCGACGCACCGCACAACAGCGCCACTATCCGCTCGATCGCCTGCTCGATCTCGGGCGGCGGCGGCATTTCCTCGGCAGCGGGAAATCGTTGAAGCATGCGCGCACGCGTCTCGGGCTCGCCCGCCTCGGGGAGCTGCACGCCGGCGACCCCGTGGCCACCCCACGCAATTCCGCACCGGCCGATCGCGGTGTCGAAGAGTGCAAAGCCACTTGCCATCATGATGCAATCCTAGCATCCGCTGCAGCCACGCCACTTGGAGAATCTTGCTGCGGCCACGTCGTTGTCTCTGCTCCCTCAGGGCCGTCACGTTTTCATTGATACCCGGTGCCGTTTTCGTTGTTTTCGGATGTCGCAAATTTCCGCCTAACTAATTGATCCGAAGCAGTAATCCTGCCGGCTGGCCGGTCGTCTTTCTTGCGTGCCCGCGCGATTTATGTTGTATTTCTCGGCGCGGCTGTCTTCGACGCGCCTTCGTCCATCATCACTCTGCGGTGCTGACAGCCTGGTGGCAGTAGAGTGGCTTGCGGCTAGCCACTCGCCGCGGCGCGGAAGGCATGCTCGAATTTCGCGAATTCGTCGGACGACGCGTCGGAAACCGCCCAATAGCCGAAATCGCCCTGGTTCCAGTGGCGCAGGGTGTAACCGCGTCGGGTAACGGTTTCGACATATTCGCCGGCACGAGCCGGCAACACGAAGACGTTGATGACGTGCTTCCCCGCCCGATAGACGAGCGCTGGAACAGGTTTGCCTTCGATCAGATCGAGCCGCCCCCCGACCAGCGGAAACCCCTCGGGGGCGAGGTCGACGCCTGGCGGCGACAGCTCCGTGCGGCCGGCAAACCATGGCTTGACAGTATGCTTGTCCGAAGAGGCGACATCGGTCAGATGGTCGGCGAGCAGCGAGCGTAGATGGCTGTCGATCAGCTCGTTGGCGACGGCGTCCTCCTGCTGCTCTCCAGTGATCAGCAATGTGCCGCCCGAGCCGACGATGACAGCGAGCAGGATCGAGGCGGCGTAAGCGAGCCAGCCTGGTGCGGGCCTCGCGGCGCGCGCGCTCGCCGCCGCCTCCTGGCGGAGCGCGAAGCGGATCCGTGAACGCAACGCCTCGGGTGCTCGATAGATCGGAGCAGCTTGTCGGATGCCGTCGCGCAGGCGCTCGAGCGCCGTCACTTCGGGGCCGCAGTCCGGGCAATCCAGGAGATGGTCGCGCAGCTGCACCCGCTCCGCCTCGGCGAGTTCGCCGTCGATATAGGCATCGAGCCGCGGACCAACCTCGTCACATTGCATCACCAATGTCCTTTTCTTCCCAAGCGCGGCGCAACGCCGAGCGGGCCCGATGGAGCCGCGACATCACCGTGCCGATCGGTACGCCGCTGATCTCCGCGATCTCGCGGTAGCCGAGCTCCTGCAGCTCACGCAGCACGATCACCTCGCGCAGCGGCGCCGGCAGCGCCTCGATCAGCACATCGAGACGCCACAGGTCGGACCGATTCTGAAGCAGCGCCTCGGTATCGCCTACCGCTCTTGGTGCGCTCGCAACCCCCTCGTCAGGTCCATCCTCCTCCTCGAGTGGGACAACGTCGGCCGGACGGTTGCGTTCGAGCCAGCTGTAGCAGGTGCGACGCACGATCCTCAGTATCCAGCTCTTTGCATCGCCCTCTCGATACGTGTCAAAATAGCGAAACGCCCGCAACAAGGCCTCCTGCACGACATCTGCCGCATCGGCATCGTTGCGCGTCAGCCATCGTGCCAACGCATAGGCGGCATCGAGGTGCGGCAACACCACACTCTCGAATCGGCTGCGCCGCCGGCGCTCGGCGATCCACGCCATCCGCACTACTCCGCCTCTGGAAGACCGCAGCAGCGGGCATCTTATTCCCCGCCACGCAGTTGCAAACGCCTTCACCTCGGACCACACTTCGGCACGGGCTGGAAAGGACCATGCCGATGGAGATGACCGGCGAATTTCGCATCCCGGCCCCGCGCCAGCGCGTCTGGGAGGGGCTCAACGATCCGGAAGTCCTCAAACAGTGCATCCCCGGTTGCCAGACGCTCGAAAAGGTGTCCGATACCGAGTTCAACGGTCGGGTCGTCGCCTCGGTCGGACCGGTGAGGGCCACATTTGGCGGTAAGGTGACGTTGTCGGATCTCGATCCGCCGCAGGGCTACACGATCAGCGGCGAGGGCAGCGGCGGTGTCGCCGGCTTTGCCAGAGGCGGCGCCAAGGTCAATCTCGCCGAAGACGGCGCCGCAACCGTATTGACCTATGCTGTCCAGGCGCAGGTTGGCGGCAAGCTCGCGCAAGTCGGCTCGCGGCTGATCGACGGGGTCGCGCGCAAAATGGCGGGCGACTTCTTCGGCTGTTTTGCCGCGGCGATGGCAACCGATCAACCGGCACCGACGGCCGCCGAGGCTGCGGCGCGCGAGGAGGCGCCGACAGCCCCCGTCGGGGAGCCGGAGCAGGTCGCGGTCGCAACCCCGCCGCCGTTGCCTCCGCCGCGACCGACGGGCGTCCGGCTTCCACCGGCCGTGTGGGTCACCGGGTTAGCGGTGGTCATCATCGTGCTGCTCTATTTTTTCACCCGCTAGCAGGCGATGCGGCAAGCGCGCTAACGCCTTGACCCGGGGCGGAGCCGGCACGAAACTCCGGCCGGCTGCGGCCGTTCCGTGGCGCGATGCTCGATCCAGGGAGGTTTGGGATGCAAAAGACGGTGAGCCTCACCGTGAACGGCAAGCGGGTCTCGGCGACGGTCGAAGGCCGTACCCTGTTGGTCCAGCTGCTGCGCGAGCAGCTCGGATTGACCGGCACCCATGTCGGCTGCGACACCAGCCAGTGCGGCGCCTGCGTCGTCCATGTCGACGGCGAGGCGGTCAAGGCCTGCACTTTGCTGGCGGTCCAGGCCGATGGCCACTCGGTGCTGACGATCGAGGGGGTGGCGACCGGCGACACGTTGCATCCGATGCAGGAGGCGTTCCGCAACAATCACGCGCTGCAATGCGGCTTCTGCACCCCCGGGATGGTCATGAGCGCGCTCGATCTGGTCAAGAATAACCCCAACCCGACCGAGCGCGAAATCCGCGAGTATCTCGAGGGCAACCTCTGCCGCTGCACCGGTTATCACAATATCGTGCTGGCGATCGCCGAGGGTGCGGCGGTGATGCGTGGCGAGGCGCCGCCCAATGTCCATGGGGCGGCCGCGGAGTAAGGCCGTGGCGACGATCGGAACGCCGTTCCGCCGGCGTGAGGATTACCGCTTTTTGACCGGAGGAGGTACCTACACCGACGATATCAATCGTCCCGGCCAACTCTATGCATACATCCTGCGCAGCCCCCACGCGCATGCGAGGGTCGCGGGCATCGATACCTCTGCGGCGCAACGAGCGCCCGGGATTGTCGCCGTGTACGCCGGCAAGGACATGGCGGCCGACGGTGTAGGTGGTCTGCCCTGCGGCTGGCAGATCCATTCGAAGGACGGCTCTCCGATGGCCGAACCGCCGCACCCGGTGCTGGCGGTCGACCGGGTCCGCTATGTCGGCGACCCGGTGGCGGTCGTCGTCGCCGAGTCGCTGGCCCAGGCGCGCGATGCCGCCGAACTCGTCAATGTCGATTATGCCGAGGAGCCTGCCGCCATCGACCCGGCCGCGGCGCTGCAGGCGGGCGCGCCACAGGTCAACGCCGAGGCGGCGGGCAATCTTTGCTACGACTGGCACCTCGGCGACCTTGCCGCTGTCGAAGCCGCCTGTGCCAAGGCCACGCGGATCGTCAAGTTAGACCTCACCAACAACCGCCTCGTCCCCAATGCGATGGAGCCGCGCGCGGCGATCGGTGAGTTCAATCGTGCGACCGGCGAGCACACGCTCTACACGACGAGCCAGAACCCGCATGTGATCCGTTTGTTGATGGGCGCCTTTGTGCTGCACATCCCCGAGGCGCGGCTGCGGGTCATCGCCCCGGATGTCGGCGGCGGCTTCGGGTCGAAGATCTACCACTATGCCGAAGAGGCGATCGTGACCTGGGCCGCAGGCAAGGTGCACCGGCCGGTCAAGTGGACGGCCGAGCGCTCGGAAAGCTTCATGTCGGACGCGCACGGGCGCGACCACGTCACCCATGTCGAGCTCGCCCTCGACGGACAGGCAAAGTTTCTCGGGCTCAAGGTCTCGACTGTCGCCAATATGGGGGCCTATCTCTCGACCTTTGCCACGAGCATCCCGACCTATCTTTACGGGACCCTGCTCGCCGGCACCTACACGACCCCCGCGATCTATGTCGAGACCAAGGCAGTCTTCACCCACACTGTCCCGGTCGATGCCTATCGCGGCGCCGGCCGCCCCGAGGCGACCTTTCTGCTCGAACGGATCGTCGACCTCGCAGCGGACGAGATCGGTATGGATCCGGTCGAGCTGCGTCGTCGCAACTTCATCCCGAACGATGCCTACCCGTACCAGACACCAGTCGCGCTGCAATACGACAGCGGCGATTACGGAGCGACCTTGGAGCTGGCGCTCAAAGCGGCCGATTACCAAGGCTTCGAGGCCCGGCGCCGGGAGGCGATGACTCGCGGGAAATTGCGCGGCATCGGCGTCGCCACCTATATCGAGGCGTGTGGCATCGCTCCCTCGGCCGTCGCCGGGGCGCTCGGCGCTCGTGCCGGTCTCTACGAGAGTGCTGAGCTCCGTGTTCATCCGACCGGCAGTGTGTCGGTCCTCACCGGATCGCACAGCCATGGTCAGGGCCACGAGACCACGTTCTCCCAGCTCGTTGCGGATGGGTTGGGTATCCCGATCGAGAGCGTCGAGATCGTCCATGGCGACACCGGCAAGATTCCCTTCGGCATGGGGACCTACGGCTCGCGCTCGCTCGCCGTGGGCGGCTCCGCGATCGTCAAGGCAATAGACAAGGTCGTCGCCAAAGGCCGCAAGATCGCCGCACACCTGCTCGAAGCCGCCGAGGCCGATGTCGAGTTCAAGGACGGCAAGTTCACAGTCGCCGGCACCGATCGCTCAAAGACTTTAGGCGAAGTGGCATTGACCGCGTATGTGCCGCACAACTTCCCGCACGAGGAGCTGGAGCCCGGCCTTGACGAGACCGCGTTTTACGACCCGAAGAACTTCACCTTCCCATCGGGTGCGCACATCGCCGAGGTCGAAATCGACCTCGAAACTGGTCAGGCCGCGGTCGTAAATTTCACGGCGAGCGACGATTTCGGGCGAATTATCAACCCGTTGATTGTCGAGGGCCAGGTTCATGGCGGGCTCGCTCAGGGCATCGGTCAGGCCTTGCTCGAGGGCTGCGTCTACGACACGCAGAGCGGCCAGCTGGTGACCGGATCCTACATGGATTACGCGATGCCGCGCGCCGACGACTTGCCCACCTTCACACTGTCCACCAACACCACCTTGTGCACGCACAACCCGCTGGGAGTGAAGGGGTGCGGCGAGGCTGGAGCGATCGGCGCGCCGGCGGCGATCACCAACGCGCTTGTCGACGCGCTGAAGCCGCTCGGGGTGCGGCATCTCGACATGCCGGCCACCCCCGAGAAGCTCTGGCGCACGATCCAGCAGCACCGCACACCGCTCGCCGCAGAATAGGGAGAGCCCCAATGTACGAATTCAACTATCACCAGCCGACGAGCCTTGATGAGGTTGCAAGTCTGCTTGGCGCCAACGAAGAAGCCAAAATCGTCGCCGGCGGGATGACTCTCGTCCCGACTCTGAAGTTTCGCCTCGCCAAGCCTTCCGATCTTATCGATCTCGCCGCGATCCCCTCGTTGCGCGGCATCACCGACGCCGGGAATGCGCTGGTCATAGGTGCGATGACACGGCATGCCGAGGTGGAGCGCTCGCCGCTCGTCAAACAGGCGATCCCGGCGCTCGCGGCACTGGCCCACATGATCGGCGACCCCGCCGTGCGCAACCGCGGCACGATTGGCGGATCGATCAGCAATAATGACCCGGCCGCCGACTACCCGGCGGCGCTGGTCGGGCTTGGCGGCACAGTGCAGACGACCAGGCGCGAGGTCACGGCCGACAACTTCTTCACCGGCATGTTCGAGACCGCACTCGACCGCGCCGAGATCGTCACCGCGGTCCGGCTGCCGAAGCCGCAGGCGGCGTGCTACATGAAATTCAAGAACCCGGCCTCGCGCTATGCCATCGTCGGCGTCTTTGTTGCCCGCACCGCCGGGGGCGTGCGCGTCGCGGTGACCGGCGCCGGACCTTGCGTCTTCCGTGTCCCGGAGATGGAGACGGCACTGACACGATCCTTCACTCCGGACGCCATCAAGGACATCACGATCCCACAGGACGGGCTCAATTCCGACATCCATGCGAGTGCCGAATACCGCGCGCACCTCGTTGGCGTTATGGCCCGCCGTGCCGTCGCCGGCTGTGCATGAACGCCGCTACCTAATCTCCTTGATAACTGGGAGAAAAATCGAATTCGAGGTGCGTAACGGTCCGCTCGCCGCCCACAACAGTGGCTGTGTCGACAGCCTGATGTAGCCCTCCAATGTGGTCCAGCCAGGGCAAGGACAGGCGGGCGCGCGACCAGGAGGCGCGGTCGAAGCTGGTCCGGTGCCCGCCTCTCCCGCCTGGCGGTTACCGGCGGTTAAGGCTCCACCTTTTACCAGCTGGAATCCGGATCGCAGCGCGTAAAGCTCCGGCGAGCGCCGCAGTCTCGTCTCAAGGTCTTTGATGGACGATGCCGTCGTGATCGACGATGAAGGTCATCACCCCGGAATCGCCTTAATGTGCCGGCCACGCGATCAGTCGAACCCACCGATCATCTTGCCGTGGACGATGTAGCGGGCCGCACCGCCGGGGGCGTTTGCGCCCTGGCCGGTCAGCACGTTGAAATAGGCCCATGATAGGCGGTTCGGCCGCGCTGCGCGGCTCCAATGACAGCATGATAGTCTCCTCACATTATCGAAATCGAAGAAGGTTTCGTCCATTCGAGGATCGACCGATCTTCCTGCTCACAATTGCTCGGTTCCCCGTTCGGGGCGCCGCTGATCGAGATGATCGAAACCCACTCACCGGAGACCGGAGAGCATAGCGCCCTTTGCGATTTTGTCTGCGACCCAACCAACAGCGAGAGTTGATCCGTCTTGAAAGGTTTTTTAACGGGACTGTGACCACGTTCTCTTCAAACCGAAAAACGTCGGTCAGATGCGTGCCAAGGTCACGGTGAAAGGCCGGTTTTGGGTACTCGAGAATAATTTCGGCTGTAACCTATGTCTCTGCTTGCGCGTTTTATCGAAGCGAACCAAAGGCTGAGCCAAGCTACTGAAAATCGCCTGCCAGCATTGTTCAAGCGCCACATTCAGACCCTCTACAAGTACGAAGTCGCGGAGCTGCTCAATCGCCGGCCCGGACAGACCGTCATCGATGTCGGCGGGGGCAAAGAGTGCCCGTTCCTGCCATTCGTCGACCCGCCCTGCAAGCATCTGATCATGGCGCTTGATCTTTCCGACGAGGAGCTGCGCCACAACCGGCAGCTCGATCACAAGATCGTTGCCGATGCGGCGGCGCACGAGTTTCCGTTTCGGGACGGCTCGGCCGATCTCGTCGTCTCCCGCGCCGTCGTCGAGCATATTCGCGATAATGCGGCGTTCTTTCGGAATTGCGCTCGTGTGCTCGGCCCCGGCGGCATCATGGTCCACGCTTTTTCGGGCAGGTTCGCACCCTTCGCATTGATGAATCAGCTCCTGCCAAATCGGCTGACGCGTCGCATGATCGATTACCTTCATCCGGAATGGCACGAGGAAGGCAATTATGGTTTTCTGGCATTTTATGATCGCTGTTATTTTTCGGCTATCAAGGATCTACTTGATCGCAATGACTTCATAAACGTGAGATTTAAGTTTCTATATTATCAAAGCATTTACTTTAATTTTTTCTATCCTTTATTTATGATGATGCTAGCGTACGATTTGATTGCATCGATGCTCGGGATCCGCAATCTTGCGTCCGGGATCATCGTCACGGCGGAGACACCAGTGCTCGGGTCATCTCGGCTACCGCGGTTGCGGAACTCCTCGACATAGCCTCGCACAGAGCGACCCAGCCACGACGACCCGCCCTGGGATAAACGACGAACGTCTTCGAGCTTGTGGGCAACCCAATCGCCAGTCGTGTGTCAACGATGCAGCAACGGGTCCGTTATGCCGGGTCGTTGGCGCGACTTCTCTGCCGTACATTCGCAGAAATAGGTGGCGCTATCGAAGCTGTATTTATCGCTCTTCGGAAGTCATTGCACCTGGTTCCGCGAAGAGGTTCGAAGACAGCAAAACAGGGAGGTGCGATCGTGCCCGTCTCCTGATAGGGCACTTCCAGGCGAATTACACTATTCCTACTCACGCAGTGGCAAGCGATACAGAGAGCAGTGGTGCAGCGGCGGATCCAATTTTTGCACCACACCCTCCGGCAAAACGACCTCCAGCCCGGTTGCGTGCAAGATACGAGCGCTGAGCTTTGGTTCCTCGTTAAAGCTCCGCAGCAACGTCCAAGTGGCGCGCGGTTCGAACCTCCCTACGCTGTCACCGTAAAATTCGAGGCGGGCTGGCGAAGAATTATAAAAAAATAGCCCGCCAGCCGGCGCCAAACCCGCTATGACGTTATGCCCCCTTGCAATGTGTTCGAGAAGGAACTTGGCTCCGCTGAGCGTGGCAGGGTCAGTATAGATCGCCTCGTCAGAGGCATGGGCAACAGCTACCAGGGTCTTCTCACCGAACATCAGGTTTTTGTTGTCAAGATAGATCATCAACAGATCGCCCGCCGACAACAACGCAATCAGACCAAACGAGATGCGTCGTAAGCTCGGGGTCTGCAGCCAGAGGCCCACCACCAATACCGAGCTGTAAACCACGACGGTGAAGTATCGTGGTTCCAGCCACAGCATAATCAACAGATAAGATAGCGCCACGAACCATGTAAGGCTCAGCAGGCCCAATAGACGAGCGACGGCAAATTGCCGCTCGCCCCTGCTACGATTTTTCCAGAGCCAGAGTCCGGCAGGGACCGCGAAGTAGAAGAGAGGAAAGAGTTGATGCGCGGTGAACAGCATCAGGACCGGCTGGATCGCCCGCGGCGCTGCAATCAGCCCGATTCGATCGAGACCGTACCGAACGAGAAACTCGGATTGAAGCGGATTATCGCCCGACACGCCGCGCATGCTTATATGGAACCGATAATACGGATCGCCAGTCATGCTTCCCAGGTAAACGGTGTCAATTGCCAACAGGAGCAGGAATCCTCCCGTAATAAGGAGGAAATAAAAACGCGGTATTCGCCAGCCGAGCAAAAAGAGAATACCATAGAACAGCACGATGATCGCGCCCGTCTCCCGCGTGACGAACGCCAGCCCCGCACATATCCCCGACAGCAGTAGCAAGGTCGGCGTGGGGCGGTTCTCCGAGCCAAAATAAAAGGCCCAGAACGATGCCGCGACAAAGACGCATTCCGCCAGGTCATCCGATTCTCCCGAAAGGGCGAATATCGGCGTCAGCGCGACCAGTGCCGAGGCCAGCAGAGCGGTTTTCCGCTCCAGCAATCTCGTCAGGCAACCATATGTCAACAATACCAAGAGGACGAGATAGACCCTCGTCGGCAGTATCATGGACACTTCATTGATTCCACTGAGCAAAAAGCTTAGAGCGACCGGCAGCACTACAGCATGGCGCAAACCCCAATGGTTGGTCCCGACATAAGGAAAATGATCGAGCCAACCGATCGCCGCTTCACTATAGGACCAATCGTCGCTCGCGATAAAGCCAGTATAGCCGAGCCAGCTGGTGAATCCTACGAGCGCAACGAGCAGCGTCACGTGGAGCGCCGTCCTCCCCCATAAGCGCACAACTCTCTGGTCGACTGCTGCATCAGAAGTCATTCTGGGCGTACCTGTTAACTTTCCATGACCTGCTCGTAAATATCGGTTCGGTTTGAGTAATTATCTTCACCGTCATACAGAGCACCGAGCCGATCGATTGACAGAGGCGAACTAACACTAGGTGTCCGTTCCACGCAACATCCAACACACTAAAAACCGCGGTTTTCTCGAATTTTGTTGCGGACCGCTTACCAAATGGTCTATAACTAAGGGAAATTTACGTCCAAAGATGCCAGCGAAGACGTCCAGGAGCGGCACCCAGAAACGTCGAGATTCGGCGAGGCACTCTTATAATTCCATTGGAGGGTCTTGGGATCGATCAAGCGAGCTTCCATCCACATCACGAGAAATTACATGACAGATATTCAGAATACTGTTTTTTGACAACTCTGCCATTAAGGTTTCTTATATCGGATGCTTATCGGTTCTACATAAAACCCGAAATTGAACTCCGGATTGGGCCGATGCAGTCCACCTTTGAAGGGCACGTGGTGGCTGTCCCAAAGGACCCCCTGAGGCCGACGCGGAAAACGTCGGCTACGAGGGAGGGGGGTGCAGTCGAAGTTGCAATTCTCATCCCCTGTTTCAATGAGGAAGGCGGGATAGGCACCGTGGTGGGGGCGTTTCGCGAAGCCCTGCCAAATGCGCGCATCTACCTCTACGACAACAACTCAGAAGATCGCACTGTCGCGGTCGGAGGGGCCGCGGGCGCGATCGTCCGCCATGAGAAGATGCAAGGCAAGGGCAACGTCGTGAGGCGGATGTTTGCCGATGTTGAAGCAGATGTCTACGTCCTGGTAGACGGCGATGGCACCTATGACGCTAGCGACGCGCTCCGCTTGATCAGCTATTTGCTCGAACATCACGTCGACTTGGTGAACGGTTTGCGGACGGGGGTCCATGTCCGGCGTGGGCACCAGCTCGGCAACGAGATTTTCAACCGCATCGTTGGTTGGCTCTTCGGCAGCCGGTTCACCGACATGCTCTCCGGCTATAAGGTGTTGTCCCGGCGCTTCGTCAAATCTTTTCCCGCTCTCGCAACCGGGTTTGAGATCAAAACCGAGCTAACGGTCCACGCGCTCCAACTTCGAATGCCAGTGGCTGAGTTGCCTACACGCTATGGCCCGCGGATCGATGGCTCGGCCAGCAAGCTGCGGACGGTGCGTGACGGCTTCAAGATCCTGTGGGCCATCATCACTCTTATAAAAAGAGAGCGACCCCTCGCTTTCTTTACGGCTGGGTGCTTGGGCCTCATCGCGTTGTCGCTCAGCCTGGCTGCGCCCCTCGCGGTGACCTTCATCGAGACGGGCCTCGTGCCGCGACTGCCCACGGCGGTCTTGGCGATGGGACTGATGGTGCTGGCCTTTCTCAGCCTCGCTTGCGGGCTCGTGCTTGATACCGTGACTCGAGGCCGCATCGAGATGAAGCGGCTGCATTATCTGAACCTTCCCGCCGCCGGTGAGTCCTATGTCGGATGACTGAACCGCCGATCTGCGCCTATTCCGGCGTCGACAATTTGGAGATCATGGATGACGCTGTGAATTACAACGCCTTCCTGTTGGATCTCGTCACCTCACGGGTTCGCCCGGACGACGCTATCCTCGATTTCGGCGCGGGGACGGGGGTGCTTGCACGGCCCTTAGCCGCCAACGGGTATCGGGTAAGCTGCGTGGAGCCAGATCCAGACTTGCGGGCGCGGCTCACGCAGGCCGGGCTCGGCGTGCACGCCGGGCTGCACGAGATCCCGCCGGAAAGTTTCGACTTCATCTACACGATAAACGTCCTCGAGCACATCCGCGACGATGACATCATCGTCGGGGCGCTTCGGACGCGGCTCAAACCCGGGGGCGTCTTGTTGGTTTACGTCCCAGCCTTTCCACTGCTCTACAGCAGCATGGATCGTAAGGTCGGGCATGTGCGGCGGTATCGCCATGGTCGATTGGTAGGGGTGTTGCGCGCCGCGGGGCTGCAGGTTGAATTCATCTCACACCAAGATTGCCTAGGCTTTTTCGCAGGGGTGCTCTTCAAGCTGATCAGCAACGACACCGGCACGTTCGATCGCCGCGCTCTGGTTGCTTACGATCGTTATGTCTTTCCATTGAGCCGCCGTCTCGACCGATTGGCAGGGATGTTCTTCGGGAAGAACCTTCTCGCCGTCGGACGCCGGCATGCTCAAAGGAGCTGTACTCTCAAAACGACCGGGTTGACGTGGTCGTCGATCTCCTCCGGCAATGCGTGGGTCTCAGCACTCTGCTCCCCGCAAAGCTATCGGCATCCCTGGAGCATTGTCATCCCGCGGGACCGCTTTTCTTTGTTCGACTGACAAGCGTATTCCGTGATCATTATTCCCGCAAGATGAGCACAACCTCGAGCCAAAACAGCGGCCCCACCCGCTCGCCGAACACGTACCAGCCTATCTGGAGCCCCGCGATATCCACCGGTCCCTGCCACCTGCGCTAGACGCACGGCTGCGCAAAGTCAGTCGACTCCCGCTGAGTAGAAATTGCCGCGAGAACTGGCTCGCGACAATTTATGTTCTCACAACGCGTCCGTTATTGCCGCGCACGAGAGAACCGTGTCCCGCTTGACACCTTCATATAAATCATTTTCGACCTTCGCTGGCCGCGAGGTGCTTGCGTAAGAGGCTGTCGGAAACTACGCGGCAGGGATGATCGCCGCACCGAGACCCATTTCGGGAAGCATGCCGACTGGAATCGGTCTAAAAGCCGGCGAACGCCATCACGCCGTGTTCGGAGGACACCAGGATGCGTATGACCAACAAAGTATTGGCAAATAAAACATTTGTGCGGACACCCACGATTATAGGCTCCGGTCGTCGGAATCTACCACGGGCTCTTCGCATAACCAGCGCGTTCGTCGATTCCCATGGCCGCGCCGATAGCTGGGCGCGGCATGGGTAGTCTCGTCGAGGACGCAGCGGCTAAAGCGCCGGCCGAGGCCGTACCGTCTCCGGCAACCACTCGGCGCGCCGCTTCAAATATGAAGACAATGCACCAATATTCGTCGAAATAGGCCAGCGATTGAAATGCGCCCGAAGTCCAATAGCCGACGAGCACGGCTTGGCCCATGCGGCCAAGCAAGTTCGCCCAAGCCAAATCCGGTCGGTCTCGCGAATTTCGGATCAACGAGGTGCAAGCGCGCCACGCATACACGGCAATCATCAGAAAGATTGCAAAACCGACCCAGCCGTGCTCAGAGAGAACGTCGAAATAGATGCTGTGTGCGGCGCGTCCCACGGTCAGCCTAGGTATCGTCGTGCCGGCCAGCATGCGATTTGTAATGTCTGCGTAGTGTGTTACACTGAAGCCGCCGCCCGTTATCGGGTACGCCTCGGCGATCCGCAGCGAAGCCCGCCAAACAACGATCCGCCCGGTGGCGGAGGAATCACTTTCGTAGGTTTCTATCGTCCCCATACGATTGAACCAGGATTGTGGTGCAAACGCATAAACCGCGCCACCGAAGATCAGAATCGCAAGGCCCATCGACATTTTAGCAGGTGATCTGAGCCAGAGAACAGCTGCCATCGCGCACACGCCCAATAGCGCCCCGCGCGAATAGGTGAAGATCGTCGCGAAGGTGATCAGGAACCCCATGACCATCAGGCCGCGGCGAATCCGACGGTCTACCGCCGTGTGCCACAGGTAGAATAGCAACGGCAGGATCATGATCAGGGCAACGCCGAATTCGTTATTGCTCGCTGTTATCCCGCCGTCCGGCCCGTGAATACCCTCGCCGCCGCCGTGGAGAGGGAAGGAGATCGCGCCTTTCACCCCCCAGAAGCCAATCGATAGGACGACCACCCAGATGAGCTGGTTCACACGCTCGCGCGTCGTCGTCAGCGCAAATCCGATGAGGCACATGAGCAGGACCTTCTGGAAGAAGGTCCATTTGGACCAGACGTCTTCCCCGGGCGCCAGTGCAAAATATGAGGT
>Ga0306919_10000505_pt1 | contig 17230 bp, 11 predicted proteins | sample flu12Cox44000172_FD_203764 | JGI IMG/M metagenome (GOLD analysis project Ga0306919, IMG submission 203764) | Lab enrichment of tropical soil microbial communities from Luquillo Experimental Forest, Puerto Rico - flux4day.12C.oxic.44.000.172 (v2)... | ecosystem: Environmental > Terrestrial >... | reverse complement strand
AAAAAATATCACTGGCGGCACGATCGTCAGTGGAACCGTGCATATTCCCACCGACCACCTGGACCTCGATCCTCAAGGCCTTCCGAATGTAGCGGTTCGTTTCACCGCACCTACGGCCGGGATGTATCTCATCAGCGGCGACTTTTTGGGCATCGACTCTCAAGAACTTTCGCATTCAGTCCAAATCCTGGACGACGGCACAGCTGTATTCAACGGCAAGATTGACACTTTCAATGAGAGCGTTCCTTTCGGCCTGATCGAAACCCTTAACGCGGGCGATACGATCGACTTCGTCAGCAAGACAGGTGCCTCTTACAACAATCTCGGCACCGGCCTGGCGGCGACGGTCACCAAGTACGGCGCGCTCGTGCCTGCTTTCAGCGATAACGTCGTGACTGAGTTCTCGATCAACAATGGAAATCCGAACGGCGCGTGGACCTATCTGAGTAATGGGACGTCACTCAACACACAGGTTACCGCGACGGGTGGAAATCCCGGCCTGATCTCATGGTCCAATGGCGGCACCACTGTCCCCAATATCGTATTTGTTGAAAAGAATATCACAGGTAGCACGATCGTCAGTGGCACCGCGCATATTCCCACTGACCACCTGGACCTTGATCCCCAAGGCCTGCTGGTCCCCTCAGCTGCCGCTGCCGTTGTTATTGTTGCTGTGCTGCTGCGCTGCGCCACCCCGCGCTGCGCTAAGGGGCCGAATGTGACGGTTCGCTTTACCGCATCTACGAGCGGGATGTATCTCATCAGCGGCGATTTTTTAGGCCTCGACTCTCAAGAACTTTCGCATGCAGTTCAGATCCTGGACAATGGCACGGTTATATTCAACGGCACGATTGCGTCTTTCAACCAGAGTCTTTCTTTCAACCTGACCGAAACTCTCAACGCGGGCGACACGATCGACTTCGTCAGCAAGACAGGTGCCTCCTACAACGATCTCGGCACCGGCCTGGCGGCAACGGTTACCAAGTACGGAACGTTGACACTGGACCCGACTCAGCTTTCCGCCTTGACTATGACGGTACCGGATAACGACCAGGGCAACTTCCCTCTCGCGGTCTCCGCCACCACCAATGACGGCGGCAACATTGCGACGTCCAACGCTAACCTCGCGGTGACCGTGCTGGCGGAGGGCCCCGTTCTAGGCGGCACGACTTCGAAAGCGGTGAATGAAGGAGGCGCGGTCACGTTCGGCGCGACTGACAGCGTGGCCGACGGCGATGACACGCTGAACAATGTCACCATCACCGGGCTGCCGACCGATCTGACCAACGTCAACGGCGGAACCTATACGGCGGCGAGCAGCACCTGGACCGGCACGGCGGCGCAGTTCAACGCGCTTTCCTTCAATGCCGGCGAGCAGGAAGGAACCTTCAATTTATCGATGTCCGCCACGACAACGGGTGCCGAAACAGGGACAACGAATGGCAGCTATACGCTCACCGTCAATCCGGTGGCAGAAGCGCCGAGCGTCTCGCTGCCGGGATATGGCGGCGGCGGGCTGCTCGGCTATTGGGCTTTTGACGGCACGGGTGCTGATCTTTCCGGCAACGGCTACAATCTGACCCTCAATGGCAGCGCCACCTATGCAAGCCCCGGCCTCTACGGCCAGGCGCTGAGCCTCAACGGCGTCAAGGGAAGCAACGCCACCGCGAACTCCACCAATAACAGCAGCACCCCATTCGACTTCGGCTCGGGAACCGGGAATTTCACGATTCAGGTGTGGGCCAATTTCAACGGGGCTCCCGGTACATTCCTCATCAAGAGGAGACGCTCATTGAAAAATTCATCGGCGGGGCCGGCCCGGGCTGGACGTTTACAATTGCGGGCGGCAACACTCTTAGTTTTTATTGGAATGGTTTCAGTATCAACGCGCCGGTGTCAATCTCGAATGACGTGTGGCACGAGTTCGCGGTCGAGAAGAGCGGCAACACATTCGAGCTGTTCCTGGACGGCAACCCCCTCGCCTTCGCAAGCGACGTCGGCGCGACGGTCACTCCATCCTCCAATCCGCTGCTGATAGGGGCCCGCAACGCGAGCGACGTCAGAAATTTCACCGTCAACGGCCTGATCGACAACGTCGGCATCTGGAACCAGGCGCTCTCGTTCGGCCAGATCGCAAGCAGCTGGAACAACGGCGCCGGTACGCAGCTGAGCCTCACCACCACCGAGAACACGCCGCTGACCATCAATGGGATCACGGCGAGCCTCGCGCCCGGCGATTCAGACGATACGCTCTCGCTGTCGCTCAGCGTCGGCCACGGCACGCTTGCGCTCGGTAACAGCGCGGGACTGGCCTCATACAGCGCCGGCAGCACCCTGGTTTTCAGCGGCACGCAGTCGGAGATCAGCACCGCCCTCGGAACCGGCGTGATCTACACGCCGACCAGCGAGTACGACGGCACCGACACGCTCACGGTGTTCGGGACCGATACCGAGCCGCAGAACGGGAGCACCGCCTCCACTGCGACCCAGAGTTTGAATCTGATCGTTCAATCGGAGGCCCCGGTGTTCGTGGGCACGACGTTGGAAGCGCGGACCGTGGGTAAGACGGTCAGCTTGGGCGCGACCATAGCGGCCGTTGACGCGAATGACACGCTGGGCAACGTCACTGTCACCGGCTTGCCCGGCGATCTCTCGAACTTCAGCGGCGGCACGTACAACACGGCGACGGGCATCTGGTACGGCACCGCTGCACAGTTCAATGCGTTGACCTTCAACGATGGGACAACGACCGGCACCTTCAATCTCTCGATTTCGGCGGTGACAGCCGGCGCAGGGGCGGCAAGCGCAACGGAAAACTACGCGCTGACCGTCGTGGCGGGCTGGACAGGGGATACTTTGGATGAAGTTTATTACTTTCCGAACTTAGGCACTGTGTATTACACGTCGCCCAACTTTGTTGTTCCGGCGAGCGGGATAGCGGGCTATTCCGGGGCTCCTTTTCAACTATCGGTGAATGCTAATAGCATTACTGCTAGTTATACACAGAATGGGTCTTGGTTCAGCGCGTCGTTTAACGGCTTTCAAGTGAATGACCTCAGCCATTCTATCATTTCGGGTGTCACGCTCGACTCCAGCTCCAATATGGCTGGCTTGTCGACCGGTAACATTTCGTTCGGCTCGAACTTCGTCCGGGTCAACTGGCAGGGGCTTAGCTTTAGTACCAGCACCGTCGTGAAGCTCGACCTGACCTTCGATCCGCCACTCGATCCCTCGCAGATGAGCGTTGCCCAGACGCTTGACGGCACCGGGTCGCCGGCAAGCAACACGAGAACTTTGACCGTTGCCGACGGCACCGAGCTTGCGCTTGCCGGCACCATCGACAACAGCGGCGCTATTGCGGTCAATGGAGCGAGTGCGGCGACTGCGATCGGCATCAACGGCAACGTGACGCTCGATGGCGGTGGTCAGATCGACCTGTCGGCAAGCAATGAGAACTATATCTTCGGCAACGGCACGCTGACTAACATCGATAACACAATCTCGGGAAGCGGCGATCTCGGCAACGGCACGCTCAGCCTCGAAAACGCAGGCTTCATCGAAGCGCAAGGACCCTATGCGCTGATCATCGACACCGGCTCGAATCCCTTTGTGAACACCGGGGCGATGGACACCGGCGGCGGAACGCTGACCGTGGATAGCCCGGTGACGGGAGGCGGAAACGCCGTCATTACCGGCGGTACGCTCGAATTTTCGGCGGCTTCCGACAACAACGTAAGCTTCACCGGCGGCGGCATGGGCACGCTCGCGCTCGATCAATCCCGGAGCTTCACCGGGACGGTCGCGGGCTTCGGCGGCCAGGACCAGATCGACCTAGGCGACATCGCCTACTCCGACGTTACGACGACACTCGACTACTGGATGAACGCCGACAACAGCGGCGGCACGCTGACGGTGAGCGACGGCACCCATACGGCCAACCTCGGGCTGCTCGGGCAATACGCTGCCTCTTCGTTCGCAATGACGAGCGATGGGCACGGCGGCACCCTGATCACCGAGGCGGCTGCAATTGCCCAGAACCAACCCATGCAGCCGCATGCATGAGGATGCGGGCTCAGCTGAGCGGCGTCCTGCGCAGGAAGCAAGTAGCCCGGATTGAACGCAAGTGAAATCCGGGATCGGCAGTGTTACAGGCACACGCGATCCCGGATTTCGCAAAAGCGAAATCCGGGCTACAGGCAGCCTCAGCAGTCGCTGCTGGATTTGATTGATTCAATGAGGTTCATTCCGTTCATCCTGATGGTCCGGACAACGGATTCCCCATTGCAGCGCCCGGCGCCGGAAGCGACATAGCTGTAACGCACGCGATACTGGTCGCCGCCGAGCGGGACGATGTCAACGAGCGCAAGCGGCACGATCAGCTTGCTGTAGAAGGTGGTAATGGCCCTTGCCGAGAGCGGGCCCGAATTTCTTTTGTCCGGGACCAGAAATTTGCTGGCTTCCTCGCCATCCGCCGCGCCGAGCGCCATGTAGAAGGCCTGCACCGTCGTCATCGCCGTCCCGTACGCCTTCTTCGGGTCAAAGGCGATGGCAACTGCGGTGATCGGAAGCAGGAGCGGCGCATGGTGATGGCCGTCGTGCGCTCCGAACGCGGATTTGCCTTCAACGGAAACCCGCTTTCCCGCCAGTTGCCGCAAGTCTCTCCACAGCGCATGACCGGAGCCGTTGCTCTCGGCGGGATAGATCTGAATCTTGTCGAAGGATTTGCCGGGATCGATGAACTCATCGCCGGTCGCGCAGATGGGCGCACCCAGGGAGAGGATGTAGGCCGGTTCCGGCGTATCGCCTTTCCTGACATCCTCGTAGTTCGGCGGACCGGCAAATATGCGGTAGGACAAGGCGCCCTCGAACGAGAGCGTGCCCGTTTGCCTGAGATCCACGCACGCCGCATTTGCCGAAAGCGCGGGGATCGAGAGGCACAGGCTCAGAGCCAGAACGGATCGCTGCAGCATGACCGGCTCCCGATGGAGCGATCATAATCACCCGGCGGGGCCGTAACAACAGGAGCGCATGCAGCTCCCGATTGGTGAGGCATCAGCGCATTTGCACGGCATCGCCGGCTGCGTCACCAGCCGTCATGCATATTCTCCCACTGGCTGCAGGGGTACCCGTCGAATGTGCAATTCGCGGGGTAAGCCCAGGCTTGCGCAGTGATGACCGTCAGCAGCGCGACAATACCGAGAAGCTTCTTCATGGTGGTTCTCCTGTTTCCAGGCATCCGCGGGGCGCGTGCTGCGACAGCAGGGTTCGGTTGGGGTAGCTGCACCCCAACCGAAACGCCCCCAACAAGTTTCGAGCAGCACCCGCGTGCCCGCGGGGCCTTAGTTGCCCGAGTCGTAGTCGTTGCCGTAGCCGCTCTGCTCGTTCACCGCGCTGCCGGTGTGGACGCCTTGCGCGAAGGCGGACTGGCCGGCGCCGAGCAATGCGAACCCGAGGGCAACCATGCACATAATCTTCTTCATGATCATCTCCATCTCTCAAATGCCTCCGCGCTCGCCCGGCAGGTCTGCCGCAACTTGCGCAACCGACACCGCGGATATGGGACTGCGAAGTCACCTGCACTTGCGCACAATTGCTCTCTCTGACGCGCAATTGCGCTCTTCGGCAGGAGACATTCGTCGCGGCGCTGGAGTGCAGAAAATGGCGGGGCGAAAGCCTCGGCCGCTAAGACTCACCGCCGCGGGACGGCGGGATGGCGGGCGAGGCGGGCCTGCGCGGCGAGGCGAATGGGTGCATTGGCGGCGCCAAAGCCTGCGTAGCCGCGCCGCTGCACGATCTCGAAAAAGAATCCGCCGTCGAAATCCCTGGTGTAAGCCTGGAAGTACTCGCCGTCGCCCTGGCGGTCGTAGAGCACGTTATTGGCCCGCAGGCGCCCGAGCGCATCGGCAGGCAGGTCGATGCGGGCGTCGAGATCGTCATAGTAGTTTTCCGGGATCGGCAGCAGATCGACGCCGCCCGCGCGCAGGCGCTCGACGGTCGCAAAGATATCGTCGGTCGCAAAGGCGATGTGCTGGACGCCGGAGCCGAACAGGTCATTGAGAAAGCGCGCGGCCAGCGTGTGCTGGCTCTGCGAAGCGTTGAGCACCAGGCGCAGCGTCCCGTCGCCGGTCTCGATCACCTGGCTGTGCACGATGCCGCCGGGATCGAGCACGTCCTGCACGCGCGTCTTTCGCACGTCGAGCAGCGACGTGTAGAACAGCAGCCAGGTGAGCATCTCCTCGTAATGCATGGACTGCGCGACGTGATCGACGGCGGTGAGGCCTGCGCCGGAGCCGGCGCCGGCCGGCGGCGGGACGTCGAAATCCACCTCCCAGTGGCGGCCCAGCCCGCTCCGCTCATCGATCAGATAGAGCAGGCTGCCGCCGAGGCCGCGCACCGCCGGGACGTAGATCTCCCCTGCCCTGACCACCTGCCGGAACGGCTGGTCGAGCAGCACCGCGGCGCGCGCAAGCGTGGCCGCCGCGTCATCGACGTTGAGCGCCAGCGCGCAGACGGCGGAGCCGTGGGTGATGTTGAAGGAGTGGGCGAAGCCTTCCTTCTCGCAGTTGACCACGAGGTTGATGGCGCCCTGGCGCCAGCGCGTCACTGCCTTCGACCTGTGCACGCCGGCCCTGGCGAAGCCGAGCGCGGCGAGCACCGCCTCGAACTTCGCCGCCGCGCTCTCGTCCATGGCGAACTCGATGAAGTCGATGCCGCGGCAGCGCGCCCGCGGCGGCATGTCCGGCATGCCGGAAACCGCCGCCCCGGTACTGCGCCGCAGCTCGTCGAGCATGAGCAGGAGCGAGCGCTGACCGTCGACGGCGACCGAGCGCGCCGAGCCGGCGCGGAAGCTGTCGTTGAAAATCTCGAGCGACATCAAGCCGTCGAAGCCGGTCGCCTGCAGCGCCCGCATGAACGCGCCGATCGGCAGCTCGCCCTGGCCGGGGAAGCAGCGATAGTGGCGGCTCCATGACAGGTAGTCCATGTCGAGGCTCGGGGCATCCGCCACCTGCACGAGGAAGATGCGATCGCGCGGGATGGCGGCGAGCGCGGCGAGATCGGTGCCGCGCGCCAGCACGTGGAAGCTGTCGAGCACGAGCCCGACCGCGGGATGGTCGGCACGCCGCACCACCTCCCAGGCGTCGCGATAGTCGTTGATGTGGCGTCCCCAGGCGAGCGCCTCGAAGGCGACGCGCAGGCCGTGCTTGGCCGCCCGCTCGCCGAGCTCGTGGAAATCCGCGGCGGCGCGCTCGATTCCGCCAAGCGAATCCGGGGACACGTTGCTGCATACCACCAGCAGGTCGCAGCCGAGCTCCTCCATCAGGTCGAGCTTGCGCTCGGCGCGGGAGAACGCCTTGGCGCGCGCGGGCTGCGGCATTCCCTCGAAATCGCGAAACGGCTGGAAGGTGACCGCCGCAAGCCCGAGGTCATTGATGCGGCGGCCGACCTGCGCCGGGGTGCCGTCAAACGAGAGGAGGTCGTTCTCGAAAATCTCGACCCCCTTGAAACGGGCGGCAGCGATGGCTTCGAGCTTCTCGTTGAGCGTTCCGGCGAGGCAAACTGTCGCGATGGCGGTCTGCACGGATGACCTCGCGCTCTCACATGCCTCGAAAAAATCATGCGCCCGGCGCCACGCCGTGCGCGACGCCCGGCTTCTTCCGCAAGGCGACAGTCTCGATGCTTAACGGACTTCACCCGAGTAGACCATACAGGGGGGTGCCCGGGAGGATTTTTCGAAATGGTTGAGCCAAATTACGTCGTCATGCCCGGACTTGTTCCGGGCATCCACGTCTGTCATGCCGCACGGAAAGTCGTGAATGGTCGGGGACACGGGTTCCCGCCGCGCAAGCGCGGCTGGGTCCCCGCCCGGCCATGACGCATAATTGTGAGGTGCTCAGGCGACCAATCACGACTGGCCGGGCGGAGCCCAACACGATAGGAATCGTCTCGCAGGGAAAGCGATCGCCCTGGCCGCGATCAGGATCGGGAACGAGCAATCGGCCATGATCAACGGCAGGACCACATTGATCGCGCACCTCGGCTACCCGACGGAAACGTTCAAGGCTCCGCTGATCTACAATCCCTATTTCGAGTCGATTGGTGTCGACGCGGTGGTGATACCGATGGGCGTCAAGGCCGAAGACCACGCGCGCTTGCTGCCCCTTCTGTTCAGGCTCACCAATCTGCGCGGTGCGCTGGTGACCATGCCGCACAAGGTAACCACCGTCGCTCTAGTGAACGAGCTCTCGACAGCGGCGAAAATCGCCGGCGCCTGCAACGCCGTTCTCAACCGAGCGGACGGTACGTTGCTGGGCGACATGTTCGACGGCGAAGGATTCGTTCGCGGGGCACTGCGCAGGGGGCGCAGCATTGCCGGCAGGGCTGCGCTGGTGGCAGGCTGCGGCGGGGTCGGTTCCGCGATCGCAGCATCGCTCGCAGGCGCCGGCATCGCGCGGCTCGGCCTGTTCGACGTGCGTAATGCCGCAGCGCAGGCGCTCGCGCAGAGACTGCGCGTTCACTATCCGAATCTGGAGATCGACATCGGAAGCAAAGACCCGCACGGCCATGACATCGTCGTCAACGCCACTCCGATGGGAATGAAGGAGGGCGACCCGCTGCCATTGGACGTCGAGCGCATTTCGCCATCCGCCTTCGTTGGCGAAGTCGTGATGAAGGAGGAGACAACCCCTTTCCTGCGCGCCGCCCGCGCCAGGGGCTGCGACATTCAACCCGGGATCGACATGCTGTTCGAGCAGATCCCCGCCTATCTCGAATTCTTCGGCTTTCCGACGACAACGCCCGACGAGCTGCGGCGCGTTGCGCGGATAGTCTACTAGAGGGTCCAGACTCATACCTGTTGAAAGCAGCCTCGATGAGCCACCGCAGCTTGTAGTGACGCTTGTTGAAGCTGGCATAGCGGCGCGCCAAGAGGCGCGCTGAGCGAACCGCGATCGTCGCGGGCCGCTACTCAATCTGCATCGCACGCGTTGGCCGCATGCAAATATGCGGCGGTTCGGCAATAAAAAAGCCGCGCTACGCGGCCTCGTCGGACACATTTCTAGATCTGGAGAAAAACGTAGCTTGAGTTTAACTCAGGGTCAAATACAAAGTTCTAAGCGGAAAATTGGCGCATCAGCCGCAGGATTTTTGGCACCAGCTGCCACGAATTCTCCAGATGCGAGTAAAGACTTAACATGTATGCAACAAAAAAACGTCTGGCGGCACATTCGTGACGGTCAACGCCATAAATCGTATAAGTTCGACGAGGTGTCGATGCATGGCGCGGATGAGCTGCCCCTGGGTACAAACATGTCTGAGGGGCAAAAACCCGCACGTCCAATGGCGATATCGCGAAAACGCATTCGAACGAGTGCAGTCATGCATGTAGAAGGAGTCGAAAGCAGCGAGCTAAAAAAGAAAGCAGCGGGCCCTGTGTCTCGCCGTTCGGAGAATCTGTGGCCGGCATACAGTGCGATGCGTGCGCTACCGAAAAACAAACCCACCATCGCGCGCGATAGCTTATGCCGTGTAGGCCTGACTCTGGCGGAAGGTGAGCCGATATAGCCATTGGTTGTTTCATTCATATTATGCAATCTATAGATGAATCCCGCTGTATTTGCGCTGTATTATCAGCGGGAGCACGATGCAGAGGATGGCCGCTGATGCCCCGGCCTTTGCCCAGGGATCCAGGGTCGCTGGGCCTGCCCTAGACATCCAGGAGGTCAATGCTGTGTCAGCCCAAGGGAGGGAGCAAAAATGACAAGCGTTTCGGAGCATGAGCCACACGGCAGGCACCAGACCAAAAAGGCCGCCGCGAGCGGCTGGATCGGCTCGGCGCTCGAGTACTACGACTTCTTCATATACGCCACGGCGGCGTCGCTGATCTTCCCGCAGCTGTTCTTCCCGTCAAACAATCCCACCGTCGCCATCATCGCCTCGCTCGCGACCTATGGCGTCGGCTATGTGGCGCGGCCGATCGGCGCCTTCGTGCTCGGCCACTGGGGCGACACCCACGGCCGCAAGACCGTGCTGATCCTGTGCATGCTGCTCATGGGGTTTTCGACCATGGGAGTCGGGCTGCTGCCGACCTATGCGCAGGTCGGGGTGCTCGCCCCCGTGCTGCTCGTCATCCTGCGGCTGATCCAGGGCTTTGCCGTTGCCGGGGAAATCTCCGGCGCGAGCTCGATGATCCTCGAGCACGCGCCGTTCGGCCGACGCGGCTTCTTCGCAAGCTTCACCCTCCAAGGCGTGCAGGCGGGCCAGATCCTGGCGGCGGCGGTGTTCCTGCCGCTCGCAGCCTATATGCCCGATGCCGCCTTCAACGCATGGGGCTGGCGCATTCCGTTCCTTGCCAGCGCGATCGTCATCGTCGCCGGCTACATCATTCGCCGCCGGGTCGACGAGACCCCGGCCTTCGCCGAGGAGAACGCCCACGGCGCGCTGCCGAAGGCGCCTATCGTCGAGGCCTTCAGGCTCAACTGGAAGGATATGCTGCGCGTCGTCTGCATGGCCCTGATGAACGTGATTCCGGTCATCGCGACGATCTTCGGCGCCGCTTACGCGGTGCAGCCGGCCTACGGCGTAGGCTTCGCCAAGGAGGTCTATCTGTGGATTCCGGTCGTCGGCAATATCATTGCCGTGCTCGTCATTCCGCTCGTCGGCGAGCTTTCAGACCGAATCGGCCGCCGGCCCCCCATCATCATCGGCGCGCTTGGCTCGGGCTTGCTGGCCTTTGCCTATCTCTACGCCATCAGCATCAAGAACGTGCCGCTGGCGATCATCATGTCGCTGCTCATGTGGGGCATTGTCTACCAGGGCTACAACGCCGTCTTCCCGAGCTTCTATCCGGAGCTGTTCCCCACCCGCACCCGGGTCACCGCCATGGCGATCTCGCAGAATGTCGGCACGACCATCACCGCCCTGCTGCCGGCGCTGTTCGCGGCCGTGGCGCCGCCCGGCTCGAGCAACATCCCGCTCACCATCGGGTGTCTCGCCTTTGCAGTGACGCTGATCTCGGCGCTCGCGGCGATGAGCGCGCGCGAGACCTACCGGGTTCACCTCAACGACCTCGGCGACCTCGGCGCGGTTCCCGTCAGCAAGACGGACTACGACCGGATGCGGGCATTGAGCGCTGCGAGCAGCGCCTGAATATCGGAAAGCGGCGCCGCGGGACGCGGCGTCGCACTGACAATTGCCGTCGTCATTCCGGGGCGAGGCCCGCTGATCTCGGGTTTACCCGAGATCAGCACTCTGAGTGCCCAAGTCGGCAACAGCCGACTTGGGTGGGCCGAGAGCCCGGAATCCAGTAAGCTCCAGCGGAGGTTTACCGGATTCCGGGTTCGCCACTTCGTGGCGCCCCGGAATGACATCTTTCATGGAATCGCTCGTCCGCTCGGCTACTCCGCCGCCTCCGCGGCCGGCCCCTCGCCAGGCTGCGGCACCTCCCGAAGCTGCGGCTCCAGCCGGTACTTGAGCACGCGGTCGATGCGATCGAGGTAGGTGTAGATCACGGGCGTGATGAACAGCGTGAGCAGCTGCGACACGCACAGGCCCCCGACCACGGCGACGCCGAGCGGCTGGCGCAGCTCGGCTCCCGCGCCGGTGCCGAGCGCAATCGGCAGCGTGCCGAAGATCGCGGCAAACGTCGTCATCATGATGGGCCGGAAGCGCAGCAGCGCGGCTTCCCGGATCGCGGCTTCGGCGGTGAGCCCCACCCGCCGGCGCTCGATGGCGAAATCGATCATCATGATGGCGTTCTTCTTGACGATGCCGACCAGCATCACGATGCCGATCATGGCAATCACCGAGAGATCCATGCCGAACAGCATGAGCACCAGGAGCGCGCCGACGCCGGCCGAGGGCAGCCCGGAAATGATGGTGATCGGATGGATGAAGCTCTCGTACAGCACGCCCAGCACCACGTAGGCGGCAAACACCGCCGCCAGCACGAGCAGGCCCTGGCCGCGCAGCGATTCCTGGAACACCTGCGCCGAGCCCTGGAAGCCGGTGCTGACCGTGATCGGCAGGCCGGCGTCGCGCTCGATCTCGCGAATGGCGTCCACTGCCTGGCCAAGCGAGAAGCCCGGCGCCAGGTTGAACGAGATCGTCACCGCCGGCTGGTTGCCCTGATGGTTGACCTGCAGCGGCCCGACCGTGGGCACGAGCCGGGTGACCATGGACAGCGTGATCGACTGTCCCGACGGCACGCCGTTGCCGTTCACGCCGGCGCCCGGCCCGGTCCCGGTATTGAAGTTGGTCTTGATGTAGATGTTCTGCAGCTGCGTCGGATCGACCTGGAAACGGGGCTGGCTTTCCAGAATCACCTGATAGTCGTTGGTGGGCGTATAGATGCTCGCGACCTGCCGCGCCCCGAACGCGTCGAACAGCTCCTGGTGGACCTGGTCGATGGTGATGCCGTAGACGGCCGCCTTCTCGCGGTCGATCTCGACCGTCATCTGCGGATTGGTGATGTAGAGATCGCTGGTGACGTCGCGCAGGCCCTCGATCCTGGCGATCTTGTCGCGCAGCCTGGGCGCAACATCGTACAGGAGCTGGGTGTCGCTCGATTGCAGCGTGTACTGGAATTCGCTCTTGGTGATGCGGCCGGTGATGTTGATGTTCTGCACGTTCTGGAAATAGACCGCGATGCCGGGAACGGTATTGGCCACACCGCGCAGGCGCTGGATCACCGCGGTCGAGCTCTCGCCGCGCTCCTTCCTGGGCTTGAGCGCGATGAACATGCGCCCGATATTGAGCGTCGGATTGGGACCGCCGGCACCGATGGTGGAGTTCGCGTAATCGACTGCCTTGTCCTTGCGGATAATGGCGGAGACCTGCTTCTGCAGGACCATCATCTGGTCGAACGAGACGTCCGACGACGCCTCGGTCGATGCCGAGATGAAGCCGGTGTCCTCGGTGGGGAAGAAGCCCTTCGGGATGACCAGGTAAAGCCAGATGGTGGCGCCAAGCGTGGCGAAGGTGACGAGCAGGGTGACGAACTTGAAGGCGAGCACCTTGTCGAGCGCCCACTCGTAGCCCCGCAGCCAGCTATTGAACATGGCCTCGAACGCGCGCAGCACGATGTTCTGCTTCTCGCCCTCCCGATGGCTGCTGAGCACGCGCGCGCACAGCATCGGCGTAAGCGTGAGCGATACGAACCCCGACACGATGATGGCGACCGCGATGGACACTGCGAACTCGCGGAACACGCGCCCCACCATCCCGCCCATCAGAAGCACCGGAATGAAGACCGCGATAAGCGAGAAGGTGATCGAGATGATGGTGAAGCCGATCTCGCGCGCGCCCTTGAGCGCGGCCTCGAACGGGCGCATGCCCCCTTCGATGTGGCGCACGATGTTCTCAAGCATGACGATCGCATCGTCGACCACGAACCCGACCGACAGCGTGAGCGCCAGTAGCGTCATGTTGTTCACGGAAAATCCGAACACGTACATGGCGGCGCAGGTGCCGATCAGGGAGACGGGCACGGCGAGCGTGGGAATGATGGTGGCTGATACCTTGCGCAGGAACAGGAAGATCACCATCACGACCAGGCTGATCGCGATCGCGAGCGTGTGCTGCACGTCGGCGACGGAATCGCGGATCGAGATCGAGCGATCCATCAGCACGTCCATGTTGATCGAGGGCGGCACCAGCGCGCGGAATTCGGGCAGCCGCGCACGCACCCGGTCCACCACCGCGACCGTGTTGGCGTCCGGCTGGCGCTGGATGGCAAGCACGATCGCGCGGCTGTCGTTGAACCAGCTGGCGATCTTGTCGTTCTCCACCCCGTCGATGACGCGCGCAATCTGCTCGAGATAGACCGGCGCGCCGCTGCGGTAGGCCACGACCACCTTGCGGTATTCCTCCGCCCTGGTCATGGCGCCCGAGGCCGCGAGCGTCACGCTCTGCTTGGGCCCGAAGAGCGTGCCGACCGGAGTGTTGGAGTTGGTCTTGGCAACGACCGAACGCACGTCCTCAAGCGAGATGTTGCGCGCCGCGGCGGCCACCGGATCGACCTGCACGCGCACCGCAAACTTCTGCGCGCCGTAGACCAGCACCTGGGCGACGCCGGAAAGCTGGGAGATCTGCTGGGCGAGCGTGATCTCGCCGTACTCGTCGACCACGTGCAGCGGCTGGGTCTGCGAATTGAGGCTGATATAGAGGACCGGGAAGTCGCCCGGATTGACCTTCTTAAAGGCCGGCGGGATCGTCATCTCGACCGGCAGCTTGCGCGCGGCGACCGAAAGCGCGGTCTGCACGTCGAGCGCTGCGCCATCGATGTTGCGGTTGAGATCGAACTGGATGGTGATGGAGGTGATGCCGAGCGAGGAGGAGGAGGTCAGCGAGGTGATGCCGGCAATGGTCGAGAGCTGTCGCTCGATCGGAGAGGCGACCGACGCCGCCATGGTCTCCGGGCTCGCCCCCGGCAGCTGGCCGATGATGTTGATCGTGGGAAAATCGACCGCCGGCAGCGCCGCCACCGCCAGCAGCCGGTAGGCGAAAACGCCCAGCACGATGATGGACGCCGTCAACAGCGTCGTGAGCACCGGGCGGCGGATGCAGGTTTCGGAAAGCTTCATGCCTAGCGCATCGATTCCATGAAACTCATCAAAATTATCCGACGTGTTAACGCGAAGGGGCCCCTCACCCCACCCTCTCCCCGTTCTGAAGAACGGGGAGAGGGAGTGCACGGCCGCGCCGGCACGCACGATATGATGCTTGCGCGGTGTTTCACTCCCTCTCCCCGCACTTGCGCCCGAACTCGGGTATACCCGAGTTCGGCGTCTGAAGGTGGCCGAAGTCGGATAAATCCGACTTCGGCTGAGAGGGTGGGGTGAGGGGCTGCATGGAAATGCTGCACTAAAGACCCGCCTTGCGCTCGCGCACGGCGACCCTGGTGCCGTCGGAGAGGAGAAGCTGCCCGTTGGTCACGACGGTCTCGCCGCCGGCAAGCCCACTGGAGATCACGGACTCCGACCCGAACACCCGCGCCACGGTGACCGGCGCGACGCTCGCGATGCCGTCCTTGACGACAAAAACGTAGCTGCCGGTCTGGCTGACCTGGACGGCGGCGGTCGGAACGGTCACCGCCTGCTCCTCGCGAAACGTCATCTGCACGGTCACCAGCGTACCCGGCCAGAGCAGCTCGTCGCGGTTCGGCATGGTCGCGCGCACGGGCACGGTGCCGGTCGGCATGTCGATGCTGTTCTCGATCATGGTGACCTGGCCGCCGGCGCGCCGGGCGTCGCCCGGGATGACCGCCTCAATGCTCGCGGTCTCGTTGAGCAATGCCTGGCGAAGGTCGGGCAGGTAGGCTTGCGGCAGGTTGAACGTGACGTAGACGGGCGCGGTCTGAATGATGGTGGCGAGCGGCGCGGTGTCGGCCTGCCGCACAAAGTTTCCGACCTTGACCGCGGCCATGCTGGCGCGCCCGGTAATCGTTGCGCGGATGGTGCAATAGTCGATCTGAATGCGCAGGTTCTCGATCTGCGCGGTGTTGGAATCGACCGATGCCCGCCAGATGTTGACCTGTGTTCTCGCGTTCTGCAGCGTGACGACCGTGGTGGCGCTCTTTGCGAGGAGATCCGTGTAGCGCGTCACGTCGCGCTCGGCCTGCTCGAGATTGGCCTTGGCACCCGCCAGCATTCCTTCGACCTGCTTGGCCTGCGCCTCGATGGCGCGGGCATCGAGCGTGAACAGGAGGTCGCCCGCATGCACCATGGCGCCGTCGCGGAAATGAACGCCGGTGATCTCGGAATCCACACGAGGCTTGACCGCGACGCTCGCAATCGGCGTGACCGCGCCGAGCGCGTCGATGCGCACCGGAACGGCCTTCTTCTCGGCGGCTGTCACCTCGACCGCAACGGCGCGCGGAACGGCAAGCCGCGGCGCCTGCGCCACCGCGCCCTCCGTCCACAGGCCCGAGCGCATGACGACCACGATGCCGGCGGCGCCAAGAAGCGCGGCCGCACCAAGAATTATGGTCCGTTTCCTCATCGCCGATGCCGCAGGCCCCGTTCGCCCAGGGGGCCGGCCGCCGCCGTCAAACCATTCCTGCTCATGGGATTCTTTTGGTATACCAGCGGGCGCTTCTATCATATTTCCCGGCAAGGTACATCGTAGCGCAAACTCGCAAGTCTAAACGCGCCGTAATCGCCATCCATGCGCATCGCCACCTGGAACGTCAACTCGATCAAGCAGAGGATGGAGCACCTCGCGGCCTGGCTCGCCGAGCGGGCGCCGGACATCGTCTGCCTGCAGGAGACGAAATGCGTCGATGATGCGTTTCCGCGCGAGCCTTTGGAGGCGCTCGGCTACAACGTTGCGGTGCACGGGCAGAAGACCTTCAACGGCGTCGCCGTGCTGTCGAAATATCCGTTCGACGAGGTCACTCCCAAGCTGCCCGGCAGCGATGAGGATGACCACGCCCGGTTCCTGGAGGCGGTGGTCTCCACCAGCGCCGGCGCGCTGCGGTTTGCCTCCGTCTACCTGCCCAATGGCAATCCCCCCGACACCGACAAATATTCCTACAAGATCAGCTGGATGGACCGGCTCATTCACTATACGGGCGAACGGCTGCTGCTCGAGGAGCCCTTTGTGCTGGCCGGCGACTTCAATGTCATTCCGAGCGAGGCGGACGCGCGCCACCCGACGCGCTGGGTGGCGGACGCTTTGTTCCTGCCGCGCACACGGGGGAAATTCCGGGCGCTATGCAATCTGGGACTGACCGACGCGGTGCGCGCCGCCAGCGACGGTCCCGGCCCCTACACGTTCTGGGACTATCAGGCCGGGGCCTGGCAGAAGAACGACGGAATTCGCATCGACCACATGCTGCTTTCCCCGCAGGCCACGGACCGGCTCACTGCGAGCGGCATCGACAAGCACGTTCGCGGCTGGGACAAGCCATCCGACCACGTTCCGGTGTGGATCGATCTTTCGCTCGAAGGGCCGCGCAGCGCCGGAGCGCGCAGCCCGCATTGAGCGCAAGCGAAATGCGGGGTCTTCCCCGGATTTCGCGCGCAGCGCCTTGGTGCGTTACGAGAGGTAACGGCAGCGCGCTCGATCCGGGCTACGAATCAGCGGCTGGGCTTGTAGAAGGCGTCGAGGATGCTCCAGGGGAGCTTGTAATTGACGCCCACGCGGACGATGTGATCGTCAAGGCTCACGCGCTGATTGCTCGCAAAGACAGGGCTGGCGGCGGGATTGAAGTAGGATTTGTCCTGCAGCCCGA
>Ga0306919_10000496_pt1 | contig 17351 bp, 16 predicted proteins | sample flu12Cox44000172_FD_203764 | JGI IMG/M metagenome (GOLD analysis project Ga0306919, IMG submission 203764) | Lab enrichment of tropical soil microbial communities from Luquillo Experimental Forest, Puerto Rico - flux4day.12C.oxic.44.000.172 (v2)... | ecosystem: Environmental > Terrestrial >... | reverse complement strand
ATATTCCTCGCTGCTCATCGCCCCGCCATAGACGCCAATGTAAAGGCGATGATTTTCCGGAATCGCGCTTTTGCTGAGAAGATCGGCGGCGATGGGAATGTTCATCCGCTCGGCCATTCGCAAGACGAGACCGGCAGTGCGATATCGCGCCAGTTCAACGCCTGCGAGAATCACCGGTTTTTTAGCGATACGAATTAGCGCGACTGTCTCCTCGAGTGCCGCGCGCAAGGTGTGCGGATCGGACTTCGCCGGTTCGGCGTGGGAAATTCCTACGATCGGAATGTCGCGGTCGACAATGTCATGCGGCACTTCAATGTAAACCGGACGTTTGTGCCGCAGACAGGCTTCGACGCAACGCACGATCTCGGATGCAGCGCGTTGTTCCTCGAGCAAAACGGTACTCGCGACTGTTACTTCATCGTAAACCCGGCGCTGCGTCTCGAAAGTTTTGACCTTGTGATGAAGCAGCGGATCCTTCTCTCGATCTTTGCGGCCAGGCGCGCCGCTCACGACCACGACTGGCGATTTTTCCGCATAAGCGCCGGCGATCGCATTCAAGACGTTAAGCCCACCGACACAGTAAGTAACGCAGACCAATCCGATCCCATTGATTCGCGAATACGCATCGGCTGCGAATCCCGCTGAAGGCTCATGCGTCATCGTGACGCTTTGAATCTTCGATCTCTCGAGCCAGGTAAATGTCGGCAACGCAAAATCGCCGGGGACACCGAAACTGTGGCGAACACCGCGCCGATAAAGATACTCAAAAAGAAATTCGCCGAGCGGCATCGTTGCCGAAAACGAATCGGACAGGAACGTGGGCGAGACTCTCGGAAATCTTGGGCGCGAAAGATAGTCCGTTACGACGGAGTCAGTTTTCATGCGATGTGCACGACCGCGTCGCTGGTTCAACATCGTTCCGGCTCAATCGCCAAACTCATCTTCCTCTTCACTTCCATCCGTCGTCGGCATCAGCCAATGATGCTTGCGCAGGTCGCGCTCGTAGTAAGCATCAAACGCGAGGCCGGCCCAGCAGGCGAGCGGGAAAAGCAGGCCGACGCCGACGGTGGCCAGGCCAAGCAGGATGCCGATCCAGATGGCGAGCGGCATTCCGAAGAACATCCAAATGAAGCCGGCAGCCAAATGGCCTTTGTAAATGTGGCCAAGCCCTGGCACTATGGTGAGCAGCGCGGCGATCTTGTTTTCCGCACCGATTACTTCCGGTCTCGGTGGAATTGCGATTGTATTCATATTTCAGCTCCTTTTCTGTGCGAGCTCACCATTCGGGATGCCTCAAGCACTCGAAGATGATGAGCGCATAAAATCAGATGTTCCATAAACGACTCCTTAGTTGTTGCTGATCATAGGTTAGCTGGCCCCGACCGTGCAGCTTCTCAGCAATTGCCTTTTGCTGGGCAAAAATTGCGTCAGCGCGCCCGATGTTTGGCACCCCTGCGCAAAATCCGGCTAGCAATTGACAACCGTTGCAAAGCCCGAGAAAGCGACCGCGCTTTGAATACAAATGTGACAGCAAGAAGACCTTCGGACGTCCAATTTCGAAATGTCGCACACAACGGGCATCCCGCCGAGCCGAGAGACATTTGGCAGGCGCGCCGATTTATTGAACAACATCTAACCGAAGACATTTCACTGACGAAAGTCGCGAACGCGGTCCGAATTAATCCAACTCACTTGAGCGAGAAGTTTAAACACGTGACCGGCAGTAAGTTTGTCGATTACGTCGCGCGAAATCGCTTCGAAAACGCGCGTAAGCTTTTGGAAGATTTCGATCTTCGCGTGAGCGAAACGGCGTTCGCGGTCGGATTTCAATCGCTCTCCCAATTCAATCGCGTCTTCAAAAAGCTCTCCGGAAAATCGCCAACCGATTATCGGGGGAGTGAAGCAAGGCGACAGAAGCGGCATTAGAGTAATCATCAACGTCCGCATCGAAACGCGTCGCTTTTTCCGAAGAAATGCGTTGTCGTTGTTTGGCCAATCTGGCAATACTCAGCGTCGTGCGATGGCTGAGGCCAATTAAATGGCTGCACGGTAACCGCGAGAAACTGCTATGGGCAATCGGGGGAACAGCGGCGCTCACCGTCATTCTGCTTTCCTGCACTACGTTTGAAACGAATCGCACGATCCTCGCCCCGCCCAGTATTCCGGGAGCAGAGTTTGTCGGCAGTGAAGAATGCCGAACCTGCCATGAAGAGATCGTACGCGATTTCCGGACCTCTTCGCACGCGCGTTTACAAGCAAAGGGCGAGAACGCCAAGAACATGGGCTGTGAATCGTGCCACGGCGCCGGAAGTCTGCACGTGCAGAGTGGCGGCGACACTCGCAAGATCATTAATCCGCGCAAATCTCCCGACACTTGTTTCCAATGCCACTTGGACGTCCGCGCAAAATTCGAGCTGCCTCATCATCACCCGGTGATGGAAGGGAAGATGAGTTGCGCCGATTGTCACAATCCGCACAAGGGCAGGGCGATGAAAGGGGGCGGGACGAGTTTGCAGCAGTCAGTCAAAGGCGGTGGCTTCGCATTTATGGGTGTGAATGACGTGTGTTTCCAATGTCACTCCGCACAAAGAGGTCCGTTTGTTTACGAGCATGAGGCGCTGCGTCAGGGTTGTGTGGTGTGCCATTCGCCCCACGGCTCCGTTAACCAGCGATTGCTCAACGAACGCAACGCAACCCTTTGCCTGAAATGCCATTTCCAGCAGCAAAAGTCGCCCGGGCAGATTTTTATCGGAGATGTCGACCACACCAGCTTCCTGCCGCAAGGAACCTGCTGGTCAGCCGGCTGTCATGAGGAACCGCACGGCTCTAACGTGACCCCGTTGTTCAGGTATTAACTCGACGTATGCCGGACTCCACTCGTTTCCCAACGTATACAGCCGGGCTTGCGCGGAACCTGGCGTTGCTTGTGTGCGCCGCATTTTGCATAAATTACTCGGTTCGCGCCGGAGAAACTACGCCGCTGACCGACGGGAAATCGACTCCGACTCAAGAACAGCCGGAAGCGTTTAACAATTGGATTGAGCTTGGAATTGGGGGGCTCATCATCAATGGCGACGAAGCACAATTTAAGCAGGAACACCGGATGTCGGGTGACGTCTACGGCGGGATCCAAGACTTGCATTATGAAAAGGCCCTCGGGAAGGACGTGCAGCTTTTGGTCGATGGTCATGCCATCTGGGACAATAACGACTACGACGTAAAGGTGGAGCTTTCCAAGGCCAAGCTCGGTTACATCCGCGCCGGCTTTACTGAGTTTCGAAGTTGGTATGACGGGAATGGGGGCTTTTTCCCACACAATGGCGGCACGTTCTTTCCGCCGCCATTTCCGGAAATGCATATCGATCGGGGCGAAGCTTGGGTTGAACTTGGCTTGCGAGTGCCCGACTGGCCGGAGATCACCCTGCGTTATTCCCACGAGTTCCGGGACGGCCAGAAAGATTCGACTGTTTGGGGTGACACGACCCTGACCGGGTTGGCAGTCAATCCGACGCGAAAAATTATCCCTTCCTTCCGCGACATCGATGAAACGCGCGATATCTTCGCCCTCGATATATCGAAGACGATCAGTAACACGGACGTCCTCCTAGGGATGCGTTACGAACACAATGAAAACGACTATTCGTTGAACATGGAGCGCGGTGCCGGTCAGTTGCCGCCAGTAGTCAGACCGCCGGGCGCGCAACGGTTCGTGACTCAACAACAGAATGATGATGTAGATTTGTTCAGCGGCCACGCCATTACCGAGACGCGATTAACGGATTCCCTGTGGTTTACCACCGGCTACTCCTACACGACATTCGAAAACGATCTCTCCGGCACCCGCATCTTCGGCACGAGTTTTGATTCCGCGTTCGGAGAGCCTGTTCCAACACTTAATCAACGTGACCATGCCTTCATCGATTTGGCCGGAACTGCCGAGGTCAAGGAGCATTTGGTCAATGCCAACCTGTTTTGGATGCCGCTACCAAGCCTCAATGTTTTGGCAGGTTTCCGGTATACTCATGAGGACCGGGACAGCGACTCAACTTTTCTCGCGGAGGAACCAGTCGCGAACACGCCGCCGTTTAGCACAACGAATCCGAACGGTGGATTCCACTTCGGGCCGGGGATACCGACATCTGGTGAGAGGTCGGCAGATTACGACCGCTTCGCCCAAAGGCTGGAGCTGCGTTACATCGGTATCGCGAATTGGCTTTTCTATGCCCAAGGGGAGTGGGAAGAGGAATCCGGCGACGTCGAGGAGTTTCAGACGATGAACGAATTAGAACCGCGCCTGAATAAGGATACCAATGCGCTGGGCCAAAAGTACACTGTCGGTGCCAACTGGTATCCGCTAATGAGATTGAATCTGTCAACGCAGTATTATCACAGAATTGCCGCCTATGACGAAGACATCATAACCGCAGATTTCCCGAGATTGATTGACCAGGATTGGAATACGGATGATGTGAACATCCGGGTTACGTTCCGCCCGAAGGTTCCGGCGTGCCTGGGGACGCTTGCTTTCGTAAGCCGCTATGATTTTGAGCGCACGACAATCGACGGCCGGTGGGAGCATGCGGGCGAACCTTTTCTTGCCGAGGAGGAAACTGGTGAAATCACACAACATGTGATGACCGAGTCAATTACTTGGAGTCCGCTGGCGCGCTTTTTTCTGGACGCGAATTTTTCCTACACCCTCAATCAAACGGACACACCGGCGAACAATATCAATTTGACCCCGAACACAAGTCCGACCGTGGTGAATTTCCGGAATGATTATTGGACGGTGACCAGCGGTGTCGGCTATATAATCGACGACAAGACTGACGTTTATGGCGACTTTTCATTCTATTGTGCCAATGATCACTTTAAGAACGCAGTCGTTGCCGTGCCCTACGGCTTGGGAGCAACCGAGTACACTGCCTCCGCCAGCGTTACTCGCCAATTGACAAAACAAATGCGCTTGTTGTTGAGGTACGGCTACTTCAACTACCGGGACGCGACCTCTGGCGGCCACAACAATTACGAAGCGCATTCGATTTTTTCTGGTCTTCAATATCGTTTCTAAATTTGGTAGCAACGTCATCACTCAAGAGAGGATTCTTTTATGAAAATAATCGTTTCGCTTGTTCTTATTCTGCTCGCTGCGTCCGCGATTTCGGTTCGCGCCGCCGACGCCAAGGCACTTTGGACCACCAATTGTTCCCCGTGCCACGGCGCAAACGGAAACGGCGATACCAAAATGGGGAAAACGCTCGGCGCAATGGACCTGACCGATCCGAAAAAACAGGCTTCGTTTACGGATGCCAAGGCAACGACCGCGATCAAAGACGGCGTAAAGCAGAACGGTAAAACGACGATGAAAGCTTTCGGCGGTAAATTGTCCGATGACGACGTTAAAGCTCTCGTTGCTTACGTTCGAACGTTGAAGAAGTAGGCAACGTCAAAACCGGGAAAGGAACCAAACGCATGAAACGAAAAATCTCTTTATTGCTCGCAACCATTGTTAGTTCAGCCGGCATCGCCGCCGCGGCGGACGCGAGCGCAACTTGGAACACGAACTGTGCCTCGTGCCACGGCAAAGATGGCAGCGGCGCCACCATGATGGGCAAGAAATTGAACATCAAAGATTATCGCGATGCTAAGGTGCAGGCGGCATTCAGCGATGCCGAAGCCGCGCGAGCAATCAAAGAAGGCGTCAAGACCAGCGGAAAAGAGACGATGAAACCTTTCGGAGGAAAGCTCTCCGATGCTGATGTCAAGGCGCTGGTTGCTTACCTCCGCGCGTTCAAAAGATAGAATTTAAACCCTCAGCCGAGAATTTAGGCGGCATTCTGCAGGTCGATCTTCCAGTTGGATCGACAATCGTGTAGAACAGTTGATCGATGGCTGAGACGGTCGCTTCCCCAAATTGGCGACCGAATCGCTTTCGTAACTGGATCAGTTGGACCGGCCTCCTTCTTTCGGCCAGCGCGCTCTTTTCATTTTTTCTCCTTTTCGCGCTCGACCTCTCCACGGGTCATCCAAATCCGTACCTCGGCATTCTCGCCTATGTCGTCGCGCCTAGCTTTTTCATTCTTGGACTCGCGATCACGTTGTTTGGCGCAATTTTGCAGTGGCGAAGAAATCGTCGAGCGCTCAAGGCCGCCGAACCGCTCGTCATCAAAATTGATCTCGCGCGCGAGAGAGACCGCAAGATCCTCTGGATATTCGCCACAGTTGCTGTCGCATTCCTGTTTTTAAGTGCGGTCGGCAGCTATCAAACCTACCAACTCACCGAGTCGGTCCAGTTCTGTGGTAAGGCGTGTCACCTTCCGATGGAGCCGCAGTTTGTCGCCGCGCAGCATACCGCGCACGCGAAAGTGGAATGCGTCGCATGTCACGTCGGACCCGGCGCAGCGGCTTATTTCAAAACCAAACTCAACGGCGTGAAACAGCTCTATCACACGGCCGCGAATGATTTCGAACGCCCGATTTACGTGACGGCGACAAATCCGCGGCCTACTCAGGCAATTTGTGAGCAATGCCATTGGCCCAAGAAATACGTCGGCAACGTTGAGCGCACTTATCACCATTACCTTTCTGACGAAAAGAACACGCCGTTCGCGGTGCGGCTTCTTCTTAATGTCGGCGGCGGTGATCCTTCAAACGGTCCGCAAGGGGGCATTCACTGGCACATGAACATCGCGAACAAGATCGAATATATCACAACTGACGAAAGACTGATGAACATTCCGTGGGTGCGAAGCACAAATCCGCAGGGCGTAACCACCGTCTACAGCGATCCGAATTTCAAGGACGACATTGACAAATACCAGATTCGTCGAATGGATTGCATGGATTGTCACAGCCGTCCGGCCCACAAAATTCATAACCCGAACGAGGCCGTCGATCTCGCAATGTCAACCGGCCGTCTCGATCCGAAGATTCCGTGGCTAAAATCAAAGACCGTAGCCGCACTAACAAAAGCCTACGCAACCCAAAGCGAAGCTGAACAGGGGATCACCGCTTCTTTACGCGAAGCGTATCCCGATCCGAACCAAGCGGGGCCGATCATCAAGGAAGCGCAGGCCATTTATCGCGAAAATTTCTTCCCGGAAGTGAAAGTCGATTGGCGAACGCATCCGGATTTTGTCGGACACAAAAGTTGGAACGGTTGTTTCCGCTGCCACGACGGTAAACACGTCGCCGCCGACGGAAAGAAGTCGATCAAAGCGAGCGACTGCAAGTCGTGTCATTTGATTTTGGCGCAGGGCAGCGGCGACGCCTTGAATCAAATCGATCCCAAAGGGCACAATTTCATCCATATTGACGCCGAGTACTCGGAATTTACCTGTGTGGAATGCCACACCGGTGGTCCGCAGAAATAATCCAAATGAAATTGCGCGTGGTTTTTCTCAGTCTCGTCGTCATTTCGCTGGCCGCCTGCAACAACAAATCCGAGATCAAGGTTTATCGCGTTTCCAAAGCGCCGCTTGAAGAGATTGGGCCGGAACAACAAGGCGCGATGCCCGCGAACGCGCCTTCGCCTTCAATGCCTGGCGGAATGGCGCCGGTCGCATCTGCCACGTCCGTTCCGGTACCGCCGAATTGGCAGCCGCAACCGCTCTCGCAAATGCGGCAGGCGAGCTTTCTGGTCAAAGGCGTCAACGGCGCAGTCGCGGACATTTCCTTTGTCGGCCTCGGAGCTTCTGCCGGCAACGTCCTTGAGAACGTGAACCGTTGGCTGTCGCAAATTGGTCAGCCGCCGATTGAGGAACAGAAGCTTAATCAAATAGCCCAACACCTCACGACATCGATCGGCGATGTCGCGGTTGTCGATCTTGCCGGACTGCCGATTGGGGCCGACCCGGCGAAGGACGGACGAATCATTGCCGCAATGACAACGAATGGAAGCTCAACGCTCTTTTTCAAGATTCGCGGCAACGCAGCGTTGACCGAATCGCAAAAGAGCGACTTCATCAAATGGGTCGCGGCGGTTTGTAATTCACAAAGCGGAAACAAATCCGCGCAAATGGCGGAGGCGATGCCGCCGGAGAATTCAACGAATCCGCAAATCAAATGGCAAACGCCCGCCGGCTGGAGCCAAGTTCCGCCGTCAGCGATGCGTTATGCGAGCTTCAGCGCAGGGGCGAACAACGACAAAGTCGACATTTCGATCGTGACGTTTCCGGGTGAAGGCGGAAGCGACACCGACAACGTGAATCGCTGGCGTCAGCAAATCGGTTTGCCACCGATGAGTCCGGCCGCAGTTGCGACTCAAGTGGCGCCTCTGAAGACCTCAGATGGCAATTTCTCCAGCGTCGACATCGCGGGGGCAAATGCGCGAACAGTGGCCGCCTGGACACGGCGCGCTGGACACGTTTGGTTTTTCAAAGCGACTGGTCCAAATGCCGCGATCGAAAAAGAAAAACCGAACTTCGTGAAATTTGTCGAATCCGTCGGATTTTAAAGAGAGGATGCGCAAGATTGTCGACCTATTCACTTCGCTGAAGCTGACTATTGTTTGCCTGGCTGCAGCGATGGCGCTCATTTTCGCGGGCACGCTCGCGCAAGTGCATCTCGGGATTCACGAAGCACAGCAACGTTATTTTCAAAGCTGGCTGGTTTGGTGGCCGGCAGAAAGTCGCGGTTTCCGAATTCCGATTTTTCCAGGTGGCCATCTCATCGGCGCGGTGTTGCTGGTCAATCTGATCGCAGCACACGCAAAACGTTTTCGTTGGACCTGGCGCAAACTCGGAATCCAACTCACGCACGCGGGGCTAATCATCATGCTCGCGGGCGGACTTTTTACTGATCTGTTCGCAATTGAAAGCCACATGCGGCTGGAACGCGGCGACACGAAAAATTATTCCGAGGACCAGCGGCACACGGAGCTGGCGGTAATCGACACGACCGACAACGATCTCGATCAAATCACGGCGATTCCGGAATCGGTTTTGAAAAAGAACCGGACAATCGATCACTGGAGTCTGCCGTTTCGGATCGTAGTCAGAAATTTCTATCAGAACTCGCGACTAAGGATGTTGGCGGAAGCCGGAACCAACGCGCGGCCAATCGCAAATCAGGGACCGGGCGCGATGATCGCGGTCGAACCGATTCCGCGCACAACTGCAGCCGACGAACGCGATGTGCCGGCCGCCGCAATTGAAATTCTTCCCAAAGATTCCGGTGGTTCCTTAGGCACATGGCTCGTTTCGGATGCGCTTGGCGCGCCGCAAGGTTTTTCTTATGGTGGCCGGACTTGGAAAGTCGTGATGCGAACGGCGCGCTATTACAAGCCGTATAGCGTTACCTTGCAAAAATTTACGCACGAACGGTATGCCGGCACCGACATCCCGAAGAATTTCGCGAGCAAGGTGACGTTGATCGATCCGGAGCGATCCGTGAACCGTGATGTTTTGATCTACATGAATCATCCGCTGCGTTATCGCGGCGAAACCTTTTATCAGGCAGGATTTCAACAGGACGATCGCGCGACGATTCTGCAGGTCGTGCACAACCCAAGCTTTCTCGCTCCCTACGTTGCGTGTGTCATCGTTGCAGCGGGCCTGCTTGTGCAATTTGGATTTCATCTAGTTGGATTCGCCAGGCAAAAGCGGAGCACTACGAAATGAAACGATTTGTGCCCTGGATCGTCCTGTTTGTTATTGCCGGCTGGATTGCGGGAAATTGGGTGCCGCCGAAAGCGGCGAAGGACGACTTCAATCTTGCGAAATTCTCAAAGCTTCCGGTGCTCGTTGGCGGACGCGTCAAACCTTTCGATACTGTGGCGCGCAACTCCCTCCTGATTACTCACGGCAAACAGGAGCTGCGGCTGGAAGACGGGCGCACGCTGAGTGCGATTGATTGGCTGGCTGATGTTCTCTTCAACGCGCCAGTGGCCGATCAGTATCCGGTTTTCCTTGTTCAAAACGACGAGGTGCTCGGATTGTTCGGCTGGGAGCAAAGTCAGCGAAAATATTTTGGCTTCAGTGAGTTCGCGCCCTTTTTAAAACAAATCGAAGAGCAAGGCGATCAGGCGGATAAACTCGAAGCGGTCCAACGCTCGGCCTATCAAAGCGCGATCCTGAATTTGCGGAACGGGATCGTGCTTTATCAGCGATTGAAGAACAGTGTTCAGTTAGAAGACACACAAGACTTCGCGGCTGAGCTAAAAAATTATGCCGCAAGCGTTCCAGGCGCGGCCAGGGCGGCGGCTCAGGCCCAACGCGGCGAAAATTTCGACAAACAAAAGCTAAACGACGTCGCCGAGTTAATTCAAAAATACGAAAAGCTGTCCGAGATGGCCTACATCTTGGCGGTGCCGCCGCTCGACCAGAGCGGCGACTGGCATTCCGTCGGCGACAGCTTGTTGCATTCGGTCGCGACCGGCGAGATTCATCCAATCGTCTTTGAATACGCGCAGATCGGCGACGCATACCGCGCAAAAGACTACGCGGCGTTCAATCAACACGTCGATCTTGCGACGAACTTCTCCTCAAAAGAGCAACCGAAGGCAGTGAAACGGACGGGGTTCGAATTTCTGTTCAATCGCCTGCAACCGTTCAGCCAAAGCATGGCAATCTATGTGCTTGGCTTTCTGCTCGCGTGCGCGTCCTGGCTCGGTTGGAACCGAACGCTCAATCGATCTGCGTTTTATCTTTTGTTGCTCGCCCTCGCAATTCACAGTTTCGGTCTTTTTTCTCGAATGTACCTGCAGGAACGTCCGCCGGTTACGAATCTCTATTCCTCCGCGATTTTCATTGGCTGGGGCGCGGTCATTGTCTCACTCATCCTTGAAAGAATTTACCGCGATGGAATCGGCGCGGCTTGCGCTGGTGCGATCGGTTTCGTCACCTTAATCATTGCTCATCACCTTGCCGGCAGCGGCGACACGCTCGAAATGCTGCAGGCCGTGCTCGACACCAACATCTGGCTCGCGACTCACGTGGTCGCGATCACCACCGGTTACTCGGCAATGTTCCTTGCCGGCATGCTCGCGATCATTTACATCGTGCGCGGCGTCTTCACGCGCTCGCTCAAAAAACAAACCGCTGATTCGCTCGCGCGCATGACCTACGGCGTGGTTTGTTTCGCGACGCTGTTCAGCTTTGTTGGCACCGTGCTCGGCGGAATCTGGGCCGATCAGTCCTGGGGCCGGTTTTGGGGCTGGGATCCGAAAGAAAATGGTGCGGTTCTGATCGTTCTCTGGTGCGCGATCATTTTACACGCGCGCTGGGGCGGATTCATTCGCCAACGCGGGCTCATGATCATGGCGATCTTCGGCAACGTCGTAACCAGTTTTTCATGGTTCGGCGTGAACATGCTTGGCGTCGGTCTGCACTCCTACGGTTTTATGCAAAAAGCATTTCCCTGGCTGCTTGGTTTTATGATCAGTCAGCTTGCGTTAATCACGATCGCGAGCATGCCGTTGGAGAACTGGAGAAGTTTCAACGCAACAAGCGACACTCGCGATGAAGAATTGCCGGCCACAAGCGCTGCTTGAACGGATGAGGGCGACTCGATAGAATTTTTGGCGATCGAGAATGGAGCAAACCGCAGCTTCCAATTCGAAGACCTCGCGCCGCCATTTTCTCGACATGGTGCTCGGCGCGAGCGCGCTCGGCTGGCTAGTCAGCGTTGCCTATCCCATCATTCGTTATCTTAAACCGTTGCCGCAGACTGGTCCGACCGGCCCAACGCATCTGACGCGCGACGAAACTGCCAAGCTCGAACAAAACAAATTCGTGATTGTGCCGGTTAGTGGTCAGCGCGTGATCGTTTTGCAGTCGCAAGATGAGGTCTTCGCTTTCAGCGCAAAATGCTCGCACGAGGGTTGTACCGTTACCTATCTGCCGGGGCAATCGGTGATTTGGTGCCCATGCCATGACGGACGATTCGACATGAACGGCCGCGTGTTGTCGGGGCCGCCGCCCAAACCATTAACCAAGTACCTCGCCCAACGTCAGCCTGACGGCGGCATCGTTATTTCCGAAGAAAGGACATGATATAGATACCTTCGAAAATCGCAGAGCGTTACGAGGGTGGCTCGATCGTCGTTATAAATTAACGCCACTGTTCGAATTTCTGAGGCACAAGGAAGTGCCGATTGGAACCCACTGGATGGGCTGGTACTATCTCGGCGGGATCACGATGTTCTTTTTCGTGGTTCAGGTGATCACCGGTGTTTTGCTGTTGATGTATTTCCAACCGGGCGAAGCGACCGCGTACGAAAGTATTCGATTTCTAACAACGAAAGTTCCGTTCGGCTGGCTAATCCGCTCGATGCACAGTTGGAGCGCGCATTTGATGATCATCTCGCTGACACTTCACATGTTCAGCACAATGATGTTAAAAGCGTACCGGCCACCGCGCGAGATGACGTGGGTTTCCGGTTATTTGCTGTTCCTCCTAACGCTCGGATTCGGTTTCTCCGGATATCTTTTGCCCTGGAACAAGCTAGCGTATTTCGCGACCACAGTTGGAACGAACATCGTCGCGTCCGTTCCGATTTTGGGTCACTGGTTGCTTCAAGTCTTGCGCGGCGGCCAGGACGTGACGATTAACACGCTCTATCGATTCTTTGCGGCACACGTCGTCATTTTGCCGTTGGCGTTCGTCGGCTTGATCGGATTGCATCTCCTTTTGATTCAACGCCAGGGTATGGCACCACCAGTCGGAGCGACCGCTGCACCGCGCGGGATGAAATTCTTTCCCAGCTTCGCGCTGCGCGACCTTTTGCTCTGGCTCGGGGGTTTGATGTTGCTGCTCACGCTCACTGTCTTTCTGCCGTACGGCCCGGGGATTCCAGGAATGGATTGGGAGCTCGGCGAAAAAGCGAATCCGATGGCGCCGGCTTATCCCGGCATCAAACCGGAATGGTATTTTCTCTGGGAGTACCAGCTCCTGAAAGAATTTCCGCCGCATCTCTTCGGATTGGAAGGTCCGCAGATGTGCTTGCTAATGATTGGCCTCCTTTTTGGAATCTGGGCGATCATTCCCTGGCTCGATCGCCGCGCTTATCGCAACCAGTACTCGCAGACATTTAGCGATTTCGGTTGGGCTGCGATTTTATTTCTCATTTTTCTAACGCTTGCAGGTTGGGACATCGGCTCCAGCGGAGCAACCAGCGAACTCGCATCCACGCACAATGTCGCGCGCGTTTGCGCCTTGTGGACTCTCGCAGCAGGCGTAGCGATCACCATCGTTCGTTATTTCCTTTACGAACATCGTTGGTTCGTCTTAACCGGCGCTGCGCTGTTGCACGTCGCGCTTCATGGACTTGCCGGGCTTTCTTATCTGGTCGCGGGTACAATCTCGCTGGCGGCTGCCGCATTTATCGGCGCGACGATGCGCCTGTTGCGTTCGCGAAGTAGCGGGAATCAAACGTGAAAACGGCCGCGTTTGTCCTCGCGTCATTTTTAATTTGCGTCACTGCGAATTCGGCGGAGCAAAGCGCGGTTGCGTCGATTCCGAAACTTGCCGAGATGCTTTTGGCGAAAGACCAAAACGGCAAGCCTATCATCACACCGGAAGAGCAGGCGTACTACAACGGTCTGAACGATCGCCTGAAAGAACTACTCGATCAGGCGGTGCAAAAGGAAACCATTTCGCGCCCGGAGCATTTGTCGATTCTGCTCGGGTTGCAATTGCGCCCGCAAAAAATGGAACTGCTTCTCCAGAACAATTGCGTCCTTTGTCACAGCGACTCGGCGAATCAGACTCCAGACACGCTATTTGTTATCAATCCGGAGCCGGGCACTTCGTCGCGCATGAATTTGAAACAGCTCGTGGACGACGTTCATTTTCAGCGCGGACTCTCCTGTGCCGGATGCCACGGCGGGGATCCGACCGCCGAACTCGGACATGCCCACGTCAAAGAATGGCCGGAGAAAGATCGCGACAAGAACCGAGGCTGGGTCGTCCAGTTTTGCGCGCGGTGTCACTCGGACCCCGGTTTGATGCATCAATTCAACGCTGCGTTGCCAACCGATCAGCTTGCGAAATTCAAGGACAGTCCGCACGGCAAAACGTTAATGGAAAAACATGATGACCGTGCGCCGTCGTGTGTGAGCTGCCATGGCGTTCACGGCATTCGACCGGCAAAAGATCCGCAATCGAAAGTTTACGCTCGCAACGTTCCGGAAACTTGCGGCGCGTGTCATGCCAATCAGGCGACGATGGCAGGATTCAAGCGCACGGACGGTTCGCCGTTGCCGACGACTCAGCTTGCCGAATATCGCAACAGCGTCCACGGCAAGGCGCTTCTTGGCCGCGGTGACCTCGGCGCACCCGCGTGCAACACCTGTCATGGGAATCACGCGGCCAGCCCGCCCGGCATCGCGCAAGTCAGCAAAAGTTGCAACCTTTGTCACTCCGCTAACGCCGGCTTGTTCGACGGCAGCAAACACAAGCAGGCGTTCGACGAGCATAACTGGCCTGAATGCGGGCAATGCCATGGCAACCACGCGATCGCGAAGACGCACGACTCCATGCTTCTCACGGGATCCGGACAATTGTGCGGTGATTGCCACCGCCAATACGCGAAGGAGCACCCGGAGTGCATTCAAACGGCCGATTATTTCCGTCAAACGATTACCCAAATGGACGAAGCGCGGAATCGATTCGTGGCCGAGTCGGAGAAACTCGCGGCCAGAGGTCTTGATATCGAACCGATCAACAACCAATTGACCGAGCTGACCGACGCACTGAAAAAATCGAGGACGTATATTCACTCATTCACGCGGACCAGCTTCGAGCAAATTGCCGCCCCGGGAGAAGAAGCTGTTAAGAAAACGGATGCGTTAGTCAATCAGGCACAGCAGGAATACAAATACCGGCAACTCGGCCTCGCTGCGAGCATAGCGATCATCGGACTGCTGATGCTAACCGTGTATTTGAAACTGCGTCAGCTCGAAAAGTAAGAACACGCCACGTTTTCGCTTCGCAGCGCACACAGCAGCGCTCCATTAAGAAAGTATAGACGTGTGTTAGGTGCCCGGCGCGTTGCCGCGTCTTCTGAAAATCAGCGAGTCGATGCTCCAACGTCCGCTGCCATAGAAGATCATGAAAAAGAAAATCCAGCAAAGCACCAGCGCGAGCTCGCCTCCATTCATGATCGGGAAAAACTTTGCTGCCGGCAGGTCCACGGCTGCGACATAAAACGTGAAATAGGCAATCGCCATTTCACCGCTCGCCAAGAACGCCGCGAGCCGTGTCAAGAAACCGAAGGCAATGCCCAATCCGCCAAACAACTCGACGAATCCCGCCACTACTGCTATTCCGCCCGCGCCGTGTCCGCCGCCGGGAATCGCGAGAAGCTTCTGACTACCGTGACATGCGTACGTCAATCCAATGATGAGCCGCATGATACAGTAAACTGGATCTGCGAATCGATTGAGAAAGTTCATGTTGCGAGGCTGATGATGTCGATCATCTGTGTCAAGCTAATCGCCAATGCGCCCCGCAGTGTAGCGCCAATCCATGAGACAGAACTGCGTGCCACATGTGCGATTTACCGAAAAAATGCGTAGTCGGTAAGGGCCTGGTCTGCGATAAGCAGGCTGCGGCCGTGACGGGCGCGGGTGTCCTCACACCAAAAAAAATGCGGTGCCTAATCGCTACTGACTCGCTCTTGCCGACAGCAATTGTCGATCATCAAATCCCAAGAAACGCGTAGTTGATGCAACTCGATAATTTTATTGTGCGCAAAATTTATGAAACGAGATCAACGAAAAACGCTTCGTAAAATCCTGCTTGGCCTTGCGTTCGCCGCGACAGGCACGTTCGTGCTGGCGCAAGGCTCAGATTGGCGAGCTCCCGCTTCGGCGGCGAATCGGCCAAATCCGGTGCCGGCAAACGCCAACACGATTGCGCTCGGGCAAAAACTCTATACGGCCAATTGCTTTACGTGTCACGGCGCGGAAGGAAACGGCGACGGGCCTGGTGCGGCGACATTGGAGAAAAAACCGGCGAATCTCGGCCAGCGCATCAAGTCGACCGGCGAAACCGACGGCGAGTTATTTTGGAAAATTTCCGAGGGAAGAGCGCCGATGGTCACGTGGAAGGCACAGCTCACAGAAACGCAACGATGGGAGCTTGTGAATTACATCCGAGCAACGTTTGCAAAGTGAAGACGTAACTGCCTAATCGTGAATACATCCAAGCGATCAAGCTTCTTTCGCAGAGTCTTGGCCGCACTTGGGCTCGTTTCAGCCAGCACGTTCGCTTTGGCGCAAAACCCAGATTGGCGAGCTCCGGCCTCTGCCGCTAATCGGCCAAATCCGGTGCCGCCAAACGCGAGTGCGATTGCATTCGGCAAAAAGCTATACGTTGCCAACTGTCTTGGCTGCCACGGGCCAGAGGGAAAAGGCAACGGACCGACCGCGGCCGTACTAGAGAAAAAACCCGCAAACCTGGGGTCGCGCATCGAAGAAACCGGCGAACGGGACGGCGAGCTGTTTTGGAAAATTTCCGAAGGGCACCCCCCTATGCCCAGTTGGAAAGTTACTCCTCTTTCGGAAACGCAGCGATGGCAACTCGTGAACTATGTCCGAGCAACCTTCGCAAAAGACTGGAGGGCTCCAGCGTCGGCTGCAGCTAGTTGGTCAAATCCGGTGCCGACGAATGCTACCACAATTGAGCGTGGGCGGAAGCTTTACGTCGCCAACTGCCTGATCTGTCACGGGAAGGAAGGAACGGGCGACGGGCCAGGCGCGGCGGCATTGGAGAAAAAACCGGCCAACCTGCCAGCGCGCATCAAGGAGACCGGTGAAACAGATGGCGAACTGTTTTGGAAAATCTCGGAGGGACACGCTGCCATGCCTATGTGGAAGGCTACTCCCCTCTCGGAAGCGCAACGATGGCAGCTTGTGAACTATGTCCGAGCAACCTTCGCAAAATGAAAGCCTGATACCTACCCAATGAAGATGTCCGCAACTTATTTCTTTAACCGTTGGATCGCGTTCGTTCTCCTGCCGATCACTTTAGTAAGTTTGCCCGCTCCGCTTCAGGCGCAGGGTGCCGCTACCAGTCCAGCGCAAGAGCAGCCAACCGCTGCTTCCCCGCCTTCCGGCGATTACGTTTCGCGCGCCGAGTACGATAAGCTCAAGGCCGAGCATGAAGCGATGAAAACGAGAATGGAAGCGTTGGAGAAAATGGTTCAGCAAATGGCCAATGGGACTGCGCCGGCGGCTCCGCCTGAAGCTCCGCCGCCTACGGAAGCGCCAGCCGAGGCCAAACAAGCGCCAGCTGAAGCCAAACAAGTTGTCAGCACAACATCGACAACTGCCGCCGCGCCTTCTACCGAAACGACCGCGGCTGACTTATCCGGTCCGCTCGCAACCCACGACTTTGACATTGTCGGC
>Ga0306919_10000494_pt1 | contig 17368 bp, 23 predicted proteins | sample flu12Cox44000172_FD_203764 | JGI IMG/M metagenome (GOLD analysis project Ga0306919, IMG submission 203764) | Lab enrichment of tropical soil microbial communities from Luquillo Experimental Forest, Puerto Rico - flux4day.12C.oxic.44.000.172 (v2)... | ecosystem: Environmental > Terrestrial >... | reverse complement strand
TTGCCCTGGCGGCGGGTGCTCCAGTTGCGAATGCCCAATCGCTGGTTACGTCGCCATACGAGACTTTCGTCGTGCCGCCAAGTGGAACACTGCTTGGACCGATGCCGATGGTCGCTGTGTCGTCAGGGGTCCTCCAGCCGACGCAAATTGTCCAAACCAGTCAAACGGCGCCGGCGGTGCGGCCGGCTGTACGCCACCAAGTCGTGGCAAGTCGTCACACGACTGTCCACCACGTCGCTGCAGCTGCCTCTCGGCGGCCGCTCTATAATTACGTCGCGCCGGCAGCCACGGTGCAGAGGGTTCTTGTGCCAGTTGTCATCACACAGGCTCCAGCTGCCACGCCAGGGCAAGTGCTCAATCTCTCGGGCCAATTTGTGTGTGTGGAAGGGTGCGCAGCAGGACAGCCCGGTCTGGCGTTTGTCACGCAAAATGGATGGGACCTCAATCTTGTCAATGAACTGGGCCAACCCACGCGAGGTTGGGTCGATTGGCCAGGTCATATCTGGGCGCAAAATTGGAACGAAGGCGCAATCTATTCGCCCGACGGAATGACCATTCAGTTTGATAACGGGACCGTGTGGCGACGAAATATCGAACTACTGGTGTTGCCGTCGACACCCCCACGTGGCCGATAGAACCTCCTGGGAGATCAAAGGGCTCCGAGCGTGTCGGGGCCTTTCCCTTTTTGCTCCTAGCGCGCCGCCCGCGGTGCAGCAGGCAACGTAAATCTGATTGCTGCTCACGTCCGCGTTGGGTCGCCCCTTTCAGCCACCGTAGCCTTCTTCAGACTAACTTAGCCCCCGCTTCGGCTGGGGCTTTTTGTGTTCACTCTCTATCGCGGCGCTTTCATAAAAGTTTGGCATTGTGACGATAACCTTGTGGTCGGGATGGGCGCGGAGGATCATTCGATGCGCGCCGTAACCGAATACAGAGACCGGGCTCAGGAATGCCGCAAACTGGCAAGGATGGTTCATAAGCTCGAGGATAAGTACGCTTTGGATTCTGCCGCTCAAAGCTGGGAAAGGCTTGCTGACCGTCGCGAACGCGATTTTGAAGCGGAAGACTGAGTTGCAACGCGGCCGACTTCGGATTCGTAGGCATGTGGCTCATACCGAAATTCATTCGGACGCATCGAGTATGAGCATTGGAATTAAAGCGTCGCCGCGCATTTCATCTTGCTCTCAAGGCAGCATGGGAATTGCCTGGATAATTGCTCCTGGCGCGCGAATTGGCAATTTGTGAGATCTGCGTGTAGGGCCGAGTCGACTTGGCTACTTTAAGTGTGGGCGCGTGGGGATATGCTTTTCGTGTCGGACTGAGCGTCGCTGCAGGAAGGGGGTCGGCTTGCAGCACCGGTTCGACACCCAATGGATGGCCGTCTGAGAAAACGGCACATGCGGGCGACGAAGGCAAAGCCGCCGGCTGCGTACCACTGGCGGCTTTGCTGTTTCCAAATCCTCACCGCCACGCCCCGGAAAATGAACCGGGGCCCGATCATCCGCCGATCGCGGGTCCACAGCCTGCGAGCCGCTAACGAAGGCTTTGCTTAACTCGCAACAAGCAGTGGGTCGCCGTCAAACGGGGGGTGCGAGCGCCTAGGTTCAGGACAGCTCCCTCAAGCTGGCGTAGTCCTCGTGCCATTTTGTCTTGAGCTCGGTCGCCATGTCCTCAAGATGCTCGAGCGCGATCCGCGCCGTCCCACTCTGAGCGCGATTGTCCTCCTCGGCTTCTAGAGCAAGGCGAACCACGTTGATGGCCAGAAGAAGATCACAAATCTCGCCCTGGTAATCGCCAAAAACCGACGACAGGTGACGAGGCGAATTGCTTTGAAGATTAACAACTTTCGAAGCCATGGTTTTGTCCCTACTGGTTTATCGATGATCGCCACACGCCAAGGCAGAGAGCCGAGCGGATTCGTGCTTCTGCGGAATCGGTCATCGACGTACCGCCAACCAAAGAAAAGTAGATCGTATCCTCAAACCGATATCCGCAAGCTTCGCAGCACCAGAAATTCCTAACATGACGATCCGACACATGCTCAGACCATTCCGGTGCGATCATATCGGTACCACACTGTGCACACTTACTGACTGATACTCTGTTCACACGACGTCCCTCCGCTCACCTGCAACTGCATTCAAATAGAACTTCCGGACGTCTGGCGCTGTGACGCACGGCACACAACCTGAAGTTAATCGGATTGCGGCCACAAGCTGCCGGAGCTTTTCGGCAAATACTGACCGAGTGCCGGTTTTGTCGAATTCCTTCATTGGTCTCGATTGACTGTGACGCAGTTCACAGCGCCTTAACCGCAGCCGTGGCAAAACCGGCCTCCAATGATGGAGGCTTGCCATGTTGAAACTAGTGATGTTGGCCGGCCTGATGCTGCTGTTCGTGATCGTGGCGGCAGCGACGCGGCTAATGCCCCACGGCACCGCGGCCGAGACGGCGACACCGCAACAGGTCCATTTCCGCCTGCACGATGACGATGAGCTTGTCGCTAAGCCTTGACCGTCATTGGAGGGCCATCCTCCCTCGCTGTCGGGCAGCGAGAGGGCGCATGGGGCGTAGTGGTTGACATTCAGCGCGTCGGCAAGACCATGGTCACATGGTTGCCTTCACCGATTCGCAGCTTCAGGCCGTCTGGGCCGCCGCCGACCGCATACCGTTTGAGAAGCGCGGCGTCTTCGTTGAGCGGGTTGTTGCGCGGCTGCAGCTGCACCGTGGCTTCACCGATGCCGATCTCGATGACGCGGTGCGTGCAGCATTAACCGGGCTAATCCAATCGGCGGCCTGATGGCGAACCGCCCCTTCCCGCCGTCGCGACGGTCGACGAATTGGACGCTTTTTTCCGCGACCACAACGGACAAAAGCTCGCGTTTGTCTATTTCGAGGATGAGCCGGGGCGACGTTCGGCAGCATCCCCAATCTCGTCCGCTAGAGCGAACAACCCCTCGACCTGACGGACGTTCCGCGCTGCTCATCGAGTGGCGGGACCGGAAGCTGAAGCGCCCTTACGTCGCCAATGTTAATGCCACGAAGTCGTCGTGGATGGCGGCCTTTCGCTCTATAACTGGATTCCGGTTCGCGCTAACTCTTAGTTCTAAATGTTTGCCGGTGAGGTGAGAGGATATAGGCGGTGAGCAATACAAGCCTGGCCGTTCGCGGCCGAAAATTGCTGGAAAAGTGCACGTTGTTTAACTCGCTTGACGAGCTAGCGCGTCGCGACATCACTGCCTATGCCATGCCGCGCAGTTTCGCAGCGGGAGATTCAATATGCCGGCTCGGCGACCCCGGCGACAGCATGATGGCGGTTGTTGTCGGCACAGTGCGCATCTCCCGACCTACGAGTAGAGGCAAGGAAATCATTCTCGGCGATTTCGGATCGGGCGAACTATTCGGTGAGATTGCGCTGCTCGACGGCAAGCCGCGTTCAGCTAATGTCGTGGCACTCACTAATTGCGAGTTGATGTTCCTGGAACGTCGAAACGTGATTCCCTTCCTTGAGCGCAATCCGGCGGCGCGCATGAAATTGATGGAAATCCTTTGCGCGCGTATTCGGCGTTCGGACGAGCGCATGTCGAATATCGCCTTTTTCAATTTGCCGATCCGCCTCGCCAAGACCTTGTTGAACTATCAGCCGGAAGCCCGCGTGGGAATGAAGATCTCACTGTCACAGAGCGAATTGGCGGAAATGGCGGGTGGAACGCGTGAAAAGGTCAACCGCTGCCTTCGCGATTGGCAGCGTCAGGGCATCATCGAACTGAAAAATCGCTGGACCATTATTCGCAAACCCGAAGCGCTGCGTGCGTTGATAGAATCGATGTGATCGCCCGGGTGAGCCTCCTGACAGTACCCTTCTTGATTTGATCGACCGCATAGGCAAGGCCGGCGCAAGCTTTCGTTCGCTTGGGCGATCCGCTTTGGGACACGTCATCAGCGCAAGGCCGATTGCTCTCGACGCTCTTGGCTTCCATCGCTGAGTCGAGCGCAAGCTAATCCGGGAGCGTGGCTCTCCCGATCTGGCCTCATCGCCACCAGCAAAGAAAGCAAACAAAGTACGGCCGAAGAAGCACCTTCTCATTTGACTGGAGTGTTGTGACGCGATTGCTGAATGGGGACAGAACCCACTCGTACTCGGTTGTGGGTATCGGCTCTTTGGAAAAGCGCTCACCCCGTAAGTCCGATTGAAGCCAGACCTCAGCAAGTTTTATGTACGCATCGCGCTGGTTTGCCGTCGTAGCTTCGCCTGCCCACTTTAAAAATTCTTCGGCCCACGCCCGGATCATTTAGGCCAATTCAAATAATGGTTTCGCACAACGCTCCGCCAAAGTGTTCGGCGAAGGCGTGAGCCGTAGCCAAATCGGGAAAGCACCAGCGATAACAAGTTTCGCCTTCCCGCAAAATTGTACGTCCGTGTCGCACTTGAAGGTGTCGCGATTTGTGGAACTCCATGATCTGGCGGCCTAGCGCAACACCCAATCCGGCAGTCGCGACCGGGATCTCAACGAGATACGGGTATGTTCTCTCGTTTGTTACCGATTTACCGGCACCGATGGTCCGGTGCTGCGCTGCCGTTTTCATGGGAATTTCCCCATTTCCCCCAGGTGCGATGATCGATTACTCACATGGCGAATACTGACATTGTGTTCCTACGTCGGTGCCGCTGCTAACAAACTTGGGTCGTGGTTCAGGCACAGGCACTGCCCCGAGTGCGGGTCGCGGCGAATGCACTCCCCCAAACGTCCAGCAATGGTCGGTGCCGAGCCAAATAAGATGCGCTTTGGGAAACTTGGCACGTGCCTGGCTTTCGGTCATGCAAGCGGACGAGCCATAAGCCAGTGACGGCCCGATCATGAAGGTGACGGTAATGATAAGAATAATGCGTACTGTCATTGCCAAAGCCAGCCCCTTCATGCGGGCAAAAAAAAGATCACCGATTTTGGCTGTGAATACCCTGTGAATAACCTAGCCTGCGTCGCACGCCGTCGGTTTTTTTATCGAAAGTTAGTCCGCCCGATCTTGGCGTTGAACAAATAAATGGAAAAGCAAGCGCGGCGTCGGTCTTGCTTGCGCGCTAGCTCCGGCAACTTCGCGATATTGGTGCGCCGCGCCTCATCTCTGCTTAGCAGCTCGGCGGCCAATCGGCGGTCCGCAATCCGGCTGGCAGATAAACCGCGCGCCCCCGCCTCGGTCTGTTGACGAATCAGTTATAAGTTCGACGAACCGTCATAAGACACGGTGATTGTGCGCGGGCTTGGTCGTTTGCCGCTCGCGGGAAATCGGAGGAAACGATGGACGCGCGAGCGGCGCCGCACGTGGATTTTGATGCCAATAAAATACGGGCGCTCATCGCCAAGTATTTAGATGTTGATGCCGAACGAGTTACAGACGAAACGCACTTCAGAAAGGATTTTGACCTTGATTCCCTCGATCAACTCGAGTTGCTGATACTGATTGAGGAAGAATTCCCTGGCGTTGAATTTTCAGACGACGCTGTGGGGCAGATCGAAGTCGTCGGTGATCTCATCCGGCACATGGAGATCAACTGTTTACCAAGAGATTTGTGCGCGGAGACTTTTCATCACACTCCGCACGTCTGATGGCAGCTCAATAGCTCCGGTAGCTTGGCGATACCTGCCGCAATCCGCTGGGCCTCGGCCGGATGTACGCAGGGCGCGGCCACAAAAGGGAGCCAACTGTACAGGCACGAGCTTGCTTAGGACTTGTCTTGGCCGGTGCAGGAATGGCTTTTTGCAAGTGTGTGCTTTTTGGGCAACGCCAACGAACCATTTAGGTATTTGACATCGCACGAGTTTCATTCGTCAGTGCATTATCCACAGCTTGAAATTAAGAAAGCATGGAGTTTGGTGCTGGAATATCCTGCGGGAAGTCGCGGGAGCTAGGAGAGCGCGATGAGCAGTCAAAATGCCGACAGGTCCGCGGTTATTCCGTACACTCCTAAAGTGAAAAATACGGATTCAGAAGCTGATCAACTGGACAGAGCAGGCAATGCGATTCTTGGATTGGTTCACCAGGCGGCTAATGTGGCTGAGGGAAAGCTCCAGGACGCCCGAGATGCTGCTGAGCGTCTCACGAATCGGCTCCGCGCCGCCCACAACCAGATAAATGAACTCAAGGCGCACGTCAGATACTATCAAGATAGGACAAATCGCGCCGAGAAATGGCTGCATCAAATTTCGTCGGAGATTGAGCAAAGATTTTTTGACGCGGACGATAGTGGTTCGGTCCGGAACTCAATGAGATAGGTTCAGGTTCTTTCGTCATTCACGCGCCTTGCCCCGTCCCTCATGCCAATGTACACCGGCGCGGCTTCAATTAATATGCCGCCATGCTGACCATCTGGAACCAGATCACGACCGAATTTTATGGTCGCTCGGTCTACGGATCGTATGTGATTTCGGATGGAATGCTGACGGTGAAAACACCACGCGGCGAAAAGGCGGCGCAGCTTGGGAATTCCAATTCGCATTTCCTGGCGGAGCGGCTATTGCGTGAGCTAGCGGCGGAAGGAAAGGCATAGCGAAGGGTAGGCGACTGTCGCCCTGCGCCAAAATCTGATTCGCAAAACAAAGACCCCGGCGGGCTCTCCGCCGTCGCCGGAGTCCTAGTGGTTCTGCCGACATCGACCGCAAAAGCCTGAGAGTCGATGGCGTCGGTCGCCATATCATGATTCGTGAATTTGGTAGCCAACAAAAAAACCGTAGCCCTGCTGAGACCGCCATTACCTCGCATGATGGATTGACGACGTTTGACCGTCGAGCAGACGATGCTGGGCCGATCACCCCGCCTTTATCTTCCAAGTGGTTGGTCAGAGCCGGGATGACGTGCCGACGGTGGTTTCAGGCGGGAGGCCATCATCCCGGCTCGCAGTTTGCTGTCGAAATTAACAGCAGTGTAGATAACACCGGTTGCCGCTAAACCTTCCGCTATCACACAAAGAGAAGGGACCGGCCCTCTGACCGGTCCCTCACCGATGCTAGTACAACACTTATCCCTTAGTTACTACTGGCGCGGCCGGAGGAGGAGCCTTTCCTTTTCCAACGTATTGCGCACAACCAGCGACGCTAAGGAGAGTCAGCGCCGCTGCCGCAGCTAGAACGAGTGTCTTCATGGCACCCTCCTTTGTCATGATGAACAAGAAATCAGTACCTAAGGTTCTGTCGGACCGTAGAGGTATCCGCCGACAGCCCAAACGCGCCGTCGCATCCCTTACATGCGGCACGGATGGGGGACGAAGGCAAAGCCGTCGGCTCCGCATCACCGACGGCTTTGCTGTGTGAGCATTTTGCTTTCCCACCGGCCAAACGGTCAGTCTGCCGCCAGCCGCGGCACCTCGTCTTTGAGCAACTTCGCTGACGGACAGGTGAAGCAAATACCCGCTATGGTGCCCAGCCCCCTTTTTGAGCCGGCACGTCCGCGCTTAGAGTTAAACGCCCTCGGGGCGGTGAGCTTGCGTACCAGCCGCGACCGCCCTAAGGGCCAAGTAGAATCAAGTCCTGGGGACGGATCTCCGCCAATTTTTTTATCGTTTCCGAAAGCGGCCAATTGTCATGTGAGGCCGATCACGAGAAGTCACTTTTGGGCAATTCAGCAAGAATGATGTGAACGATGTCCCGTTCTGCTTTCGCTACAAAAAACGAACCCCAAGCGTCGTGCGCTTGGGGCTGTTGCCTCAGTAGGCGGCAGCCGTCGGGGGACGGGGAAGGCTACTCACCTAACGGACGGGATGATAGGGCTGCGCAATTATCAAACTCAATTATGCGTAGGTCTGTGCTTTTGTCTGTTGGTATAGGGCTTACGCGCAGCTTTCATCGGAATCACCAAAAAGCAAGAACGTAGGCTGGAATAACCAAACCTAATAGGGCGATCACGCCCAAAAGTTCATGACAGTTCGATGACATCATGTCCGTGAAGTTCGCGCGACAGTTATGTAACAGTGCAGCGATCCTTACTGTGTCGCTAAAGGAATTATTAGATCTTTAGAATCATGATGTCGCGATGTCTCAAAGCAACGACAGCCGTATTGAAGCGCGAGAATGCCTTCGCCAGGCAAACTGCCGCGACGATAGCCAGAACAGATGGGTATGGCTCGTTCTGTCCGAAAGTTGGCTTCTGCTGGCAGAGACCCAAGAGATTGCAAAGAAGACTATTGAAGCAAACAAAATTGAGCTGGCGTTTACGCAAGGTGCAGCGAATACGACGCAATACCGCTTACCGGCGCTTTCATACCTTTATTACGAGGCCGGCATATGAGCGTTCGCGGCGCTTTCATAAAAGTTTGGCACTAGCTCGATTGTTCCTCGGGGATGGGCGCGGAGCGAATGTGGCTCATACCCTTTCTGAACTATTCTGCCTTGATGCCGGCCGCTCGAATTACCTCGCCCCACTTCTCTGTTTCGTCAGCGATAAGCTTACCGTAGTCGGCTGGCGAGCCCGGTAGCGGCGTGCCCCCCATTTCAGCGAGCCGCGTCTTGATCGTGGGATCGGCAAGACCTCCGTTGATCTCCAGGTTGAGGCGCTCGATAATTTCGGCTGGCGTCCCCTTTGGGGCGGCAATGCCGAACCACGAGCTTGCCTCGAAGCCCGGAACAAATTCTGCAACGGTGGGAATGTCGGGCAGAGCTTCGGAACGCTTGATCGTGCATACCGCCAACGGCCGCAGGCGATCGGCACGGATGTACCCGATCGACGCTGTCATGGTCGCGAACCCGACCTGGACTTGTCCGGCGATAAGATCGGCCATCGCCGGGCCATCGCCACGATAAGGCACGTGCTGAAGGTTGGCGCCTGTAATCGTATTGAACAACTGTCCCGCTAAATGGCTCGCGGTCCCAATGCCAGCTGAGGCAAAGCTGAGCTTGCCCGGATTGGCCTTGGCGTACGCGATCAATTCCGGAATAGTCTTTACTGGAACCGACGGATTAACCTCGACCACGTTCGGCACACGCACTACGCCGCCGACCGGCGTAGTGTCACGAATAAAATCAAAGCTTAGATGCTCGTAAAGCGTGGGATTTGCTGCGACGGCCGGTGGGACCAGCAGCAGTGTGTATCCATCGGCTGGTGCATTCACCATTGTCTCAGCGCCGACATTGCCGCCGGCGCCGGGGCGGTTTTCGACGACGAATTGCTGACCGAACCGCACTGACAGCCATTGGCCTATCAGGCGTGCGAGAATGTCGGATGTACTTCCGGCGGCAAAGCCAACAATGATGCGCACGGATCGCGCAGGATAGTTTTCAGCACGCCCGATGCCTGAAAAAACCAATAGCGTGGCAGCGCCTGCCGCCAAATGGAGAAAGTATCTACGGCCAAGCTCCATTGTTACCCCGCGAGCAAAACCGGACGAATAATCTTCGGTGTCCCAAGAAAGTACAGCATTCTCTTCAGCTGGTGCAGGGGTTCTGTCTTCTTTTGTGATGTGATTTCCGAGCGAAGCGGGACCTTCAAGCAGCGCTCTTACGTGGTTCACAAGATTCTGCGTGGGGCAAAGCCTGATGATCTCCCAGTCGAGCAGCCGACCAAATTCGATCTCGACATCAATTTCACTACCGCGAGGGCACCCGGCCTCACCATTCCGCCAACGCTACTTGCAATCGCCGATGAGGTGATCAAATAAGGGCGTTCATTTTTTCAGAATGAGTAATCAGTGGGAATGCAGTGGGATAAACAGCCAGCGTCGCGGGCCATCACGTTAGTACAATGTTCGGCAACTTATCGCTGACCATTTAGATCTTCTAGTGCTGACCGGCCTTCGGAGTAGCCCAAAGTCATCGCATAGCCGTGTCCCTCATAGTTCTGGCGCTGACGTGCCAGTACTTTGGGTTGGCGAAGGACGGCAAGCCCTTCGGACCTGATTATTCGTTCCGGCTTGCGGTTTTCGGCGTTTGTTTTTGCGATGGAGGCGGCGCGAGAATCCTTTGTATTCTTATCGTGCGCTGATAAATCCTTCGCAGCCGTAGCTTCATTTGTTCCAAGCGCGACCAGCGTGTGATGAGGTTCCGGGTTTGGTATGTGATGAAGTTCCTGGTTTGGCGCTGCAGGTGTAACGGTCCGTTCAATGATTGGGCGCGGATAGTGACGAAATTTTTCTAACGAGTTATCGAACACGCTCGTCAGCAACGTCATGAATGCCATAATGGTGGCAAGGACCGAAATCACACAGAAAAAATAGGCCACTACCGAAACCACCACGGTCGGCTACTCCGAGCACTACGCACTTGCACCCGTGGGTGCAAAACGGACGGCCGTGCAAAGTTTCAGTCTCTGACGCCTCGATTTTAGTTAACGGTCATTAACCAACGTATAGTGATGTCGTGGGCTCGGTCGAAGTGTTCAATGGCTACGGCACCTATTCCGCCGCGAGCAGATTCCCAAAGGCGCTCGGCTTCACACTTCCGGCCTCACTGCTCGACAATGCTGACGAGCTGACTGAGTGATGTCTGCTTTCGGGGAATAAAGCGGACATCGGGTCGGGGCGGCGACACGTCAGAAGGCATCGCCGCATCGGGCTCCCACCTTGCGAGCTCCGACCTCGCCTCCGACATTGTGTCTGGCGACGTGGGGGCTGCGGGCTAAGGTGGGTTTGAATGAACTATGCGCGTACTGCGATCCTGCTCGCCGGCTTGACCGGCCTATTTATGGCGGTTGGGTATCTCATCGGCGGCGGCAGTGGCGCCCTGATCGCGCTCATCATTGCTGCCGGGACTAATTTGTTCAGTTACTGGAACGCCGACAAGCTCGTGCTATCGATGCACGATGCCCAAGAGGTCGACGAGCGTAGCGCGCCGGAGCTCGTGGCGATCGTGCGCGAGTTGGCGCAGCGCGCGGGTCTGCCGATGCCGCGTGTTTATCTAATGGACAGCCCACAACCCAATGCCTTTGCTACCGGACGCAATCCGCAACATGCCGCAGTTTGCGCGACGACCGGGCTTCTTAACACGCTAAGCCGCGACGAAATCGCCGGCGTCATCGGTCACGAACTGGGACATGTGCGCAATCACGACACGCTGACGATGACCATAACTGCTACCATTGCTGGCGCCATTTCAATGCTTGCGCAATTCGGCATGTTCTTTCGTGGCGGTAGTCGCGACAACAATAGCGGTCTCGGCATTGTCGGCTCGATACTTATGCTCATCCTAGCACCGCTCGCTGCCATGATTGTACAAATGGCGATCAGCCGCACGCGCGAATACGTCGCTGATAACCTTGGCGCGCGCATTAGCGGCCGGCCCGACGCACTCGCCTCAGCGCTCGTCAAAATCTCGCGCATAGCGGAAGAGGTCCCGAACGACACCGCTGAGACCCATCCTGCCACCGCACCTCTCTTTATCGTTAACCCGCTGTCTGGCCGTGGGATGGACAATTTATTCTCCACCCATCCATCGACTGAGAATCGGGTCGCTGCGCTCGAGAAATTATCTCGTGAAATGGGTCTCGGGGGTTTCGGTGCGGCAGCTCCCGCTGTAGCTAGGTCATCGCGCGGTCCCTGGGGATGAATGATCACCGTAGCTCACTCGCCAAAAACGTGGCGCGCTGTTGTCCGCTTCTGGCACTAGCGGACCTGCAGGTTCCGTTGATAGGCGTCGATTGCAGCCATTCGCACACAGGCATGGATAGTGATGCCGTCAAGTACTACGGTGTCGATGCAGAGCGAGGCGAGAATCGCTGACGAGATCGGAGTTCGGCAACTTGAGATCGAAGCTCGGCGGTTCCAGGAGGAGCCGTTGGGTGCAAAAGGGGCGGCAATAGGCCGCCTCAGTTGCTTGAATGCACAGCGTCGGTTCGTCAGTTATGAACCGCCGCCTTGGGATTGGGCGGAAAGGCGGCGTTGCTGGCCGTTCCGCGCAGCAGGTCGAGGCCCATCTTGAGCGCCTTATCGTCCGACTCATCGGGGGGCACATAGGACTGCGAACCGGTCTGCTCGGCACCCTCGGCTTTGAGGTGGCCGCGCAGCGATGCTTCGCCCTTGGAGTCGATCTGAGCCTTCAAGTTATCCGGAACATCCTGCAGGACTTCGATGTCCGGCGTGATGCCCGTGGCCTGAATAGAGCGCCCCGATGGCGTGTAGTACCGCGCCGTTGTCAGCCGCAGCGCGCCATTGCCGCCGCCAAGCGGAATGATCGTCTGTACCGATCCTTTGCCGAACGATCGCGTGCCGATGAGAGTGGCCCGCTTTTGGTCCTGCAAGGCGCCGGCGACGATTTCCGACGCCGATGCCGAGCCGCCGTTGATCAGAACAATCAGCGGCTTGCCCTTGATCATGGCTCCGTGCCGCGCATTGAAGCGCTGCGTCTCTGCGGGATTGCGGCCGCGGGTCGAGACGATCTCACCCTTCTCTAGGAATGTTTCGGAGACCGAAATCGCCTGGTCGAGCAAGCCGCCCGGATTGTTGCGCAGATCGAGAACGTAGCCTTTGATCTTGTCGGCGCCGATCTGCCTATTGAGATCGTTGATCGCCTGCTTGAGACCGTCGGTCGTCTGCTCGTTGAATTGCGTGACGCGGATGTAACCGACATCGCTGCCTTCGGGATGCCAGCGCACCGATTTCACCCGGATGATGTCGCGGACGATCGTGACCTCGATCGGCTTGTCGGCGCCTTTGCGCGTAATGGTGAGCTTGATCTTGGTATTCACCGGGCCGCGCATCTTATCGACGGCCTGGTCTATGGTGAGACCCTGCACCGCTTGGTCGTCGAGCTGGGTGATGATGTCGTTTGCCATCACACCAGCTTTAGCCGCGGGCGTGTCGTCGATCGGGGCGACGACCTTGATCAGGCCGTCCTCCATCGTCACCTCGATGCCGAGACCGCCGAACTCGCCGCGGGTCTGCACTTGCATGTCGCGGAAGCTGTTCGGAGTCATATAACCCGAATGCGGATCGAGGCCCGCCAGCATGCCGTTGATCGCCGATTCGACGAGCTTGCTGTCATCCGGCTTTTCGACGTAGTCGGCCCGCACGCGCTCGAACACATCGCCGAACAGATTAAGCGTCCGGTAAGTGTCCGATGCCGCCGCACCCGCGGCGGAACCCATCAGGAGTGTGTGCGGCTGCGTCAGCAACAGTGTCGCCACGACGCCGACCAGTGCACCGAGAAAAATCAATGAAGTTTTGCGCATATCCGCGAACCTTTTCGCCTTCGTTAGTCGCCTACCACGGACTGGGATCAATGGGAGCACCGTCCTGTGGTGCCGACACTCGAATCTGGCGAGCGATTTTGGCGAGTCAATGCGCGACTTCCCTAAAAGGGCCGAATGCTGCGATGCTGAGCGGCTGAATCAAAGGACAGGTCCCGGCGAACTGGCCTCCAGCCCCGAAAGGGTCGTTTAATCTAACGATGCGCCTTTATGCGCCCAGGTCGGAGCGCTCACAGGCAATTGGAACCCACCCCGGTCACACGTGTGCGGGCACTCCCAAGTTTGGGCGGCCAATAAATCGCACCCCACGCGAGGTTGAATGTCCGCTTTTGGTACTTAGTGGACATCCTGGTGGTGCCCGGTAATGTCCGCTTTTGGGAGCAAAGCGGACATCGCGTTGAAAGGCCCTAACACCCGTTATTGACCCATAGGAGACATCAAACGGCATATCCATCGAGCAAATCCAAACAATCGCCGAAGAAAAAACGAAGTTAATACTTCAAGTCGTTGCAAGTAGCGCACGAGGCAGGCCCTTTCCATGCGATACCAACGTGGACAGCATAACCAAAGCCAGGTCACGTCGCTGGAGCGTCCTCCAGTTCAACCCTTGACCAACTCGCCTGAGCTTCGATTGATATACGAGACGGCGCCGATCGGTTTGGCTTTTCTAAGCACCGACTGTCGTTATGTCATGATAAATCAACACTTGACCGAAATTTGCGGGCTTCCAATCGCGAATCACATTGGACGTACCGTACGTGAGACGGTTCCTCAAGTTGCCGAGCAGGTTGAAAGCATCGTGCAGGCGATCCTGCGCACGGGCGAATCGATCACCGGCATCGAGATCAATGGTCAGCGACCTGATGGGTCGAACAGGGATCGTGTCTGGATCACATATTGGCACCCGCTGAAAGACGAGAGCGGGCGAATCGTTGGGATCAATGTCGCTGCCGAGGAGATTACCGAACGAAAGCGCATCGAAGCCGATCTCGCTGCTAGCCAGGAGGAGTTGCGTAGCATCAACATCGCACTGGCTGAACGCGTGGCGATACAGGCTCAGGAGCGTGATCGGATATGGAATCTTGCCCAGGACCTGTTCGTGGTGAGCAATTCGAGCGGGAGCATACTAAATATCAACCCAGCGTGGCGTACAGCGCTCGGCTGGTCACCGGAAGATTTGGTTGGCAAAACCGCCGAGTGGCTACTACATCCGGAAGACCGCGAACGCTCATTTGCAGAACTCGCTAATCTGAGTGCTGGACGAAAAACCCTTCATTTTGAAAACCGCCTTAAGAGCAAGGATGGCTCATACCGCTGGCTGTCGTGGTTTGCCGTGCAGGACCGCGGGCTGAACTATGCCACCGGCAGAGACATCACTGATCTCAAACGGGCTGAAGAACAGTTGCACATTTTGCGCCGCGAACTGGCAGACGCTTCGCGGCAGGCGACCGTGGGTGCAATGACGGCATCGATCGCTCACGAAATCAAACAGCCACTGACTGCAATAATGACAAACGCCAGCGCCGGTCTGCGGTGGCTGAAAAGATCGGATCCAAATCTGGCGAGAGCACAATCGAACCTCGATCACATTGTTAAAGCTAGCAAACAGCTAGGTGAGGTGATCGACAGCACTCGCGCGATGTTTGGGAAAGCGTCCGCTCAACAGGACCTAGTCGACGTTCGTCTGCTCGTTAACGACGTACTTGGACTGGCCCGCAGTGAATTAGGCTCTCACCAGATCGTGTTACGTAACGAGATGCGCGAGGGGCTTCCCCAAGTGATGGCGTCGCGCGTGCAACTACAGCAAGTGATCCTCAACCTGATCATGAATGCAGTAGAAGCGATGAGTTCGGTAACGGGCCGGGAGCGGCGTCTCACAATCGGCTGCCTCGATCAACGGGCAACTCTGACAATCACTGTGGAGGATACGGGAATCGGAATCGAACCCGCTCATATCGATCGCATTTTTGATCCCTTCTTTACTACCAAAGCCCACGGGATGGGCTTAGGCCTTTCCATCTGCAGATCTGTCATTGAGGCGCATGGCGGAAAGCTGTCAGCCTCCCCGCGAAATCCGTTCGGAACATCGTTTTATTTAAGCCTGCCGATATCCGCCGCGCGTTCTTCGGATCAAAGTTCCAAATCGCAATCAACCCCTACCCTTTAAGTTGTCTAAGATTCCGGGCCAGGAATTGATAAAGATCGACTGGACGGAATCTTCACTACGTTTGTTTCGACCAAGCGACATGGAATGGGATTAGGCTTAGCCATCTCCCGAATGATCATTGACTACCACGGCGGTAAACTTACCGCCTCGTCGGAGGGCAAAGACGGTGCGTCATTCCAGTTCTTCCTGCCAGCTGCGCCTATAGATAACGGCAATCGCACGGAAAAAACTAATGCCACTTAGACGCGTTCATTTCGCGCCGCCCAGGCTCGCAAAATTGGGCCTACAAAGCACGAGTTGGCATGTCCGCTTGTGGCCCTTAGCGGACATCACTATCGCGCTGCCGAATGTCCGCTTTGGGGGTAAAGCGGACATCGCAATTTTGGAGCGTCATGTCTGCTTTTGACCCAAAGCGGACGTAGGATTTAGGCTACAGTAGAGAAAGCCCGGCGTTCGGCCGGGCTACTTTGATTTTAAAAGCGCGATTCCAAAGACAATCCGAGGCTAAAAGCCTTTTGGCGCGTTGCGCCCTCCGTCCTCTTCAACGCGCGAGCAATCTTTCCAGCAGGCGTCTTCTTTCGAGCGAGCGTCTTTAACGCACGGACTTGTTCGGATGTCCACGCACGCCGTGTTCTATTTGTTTTAGACATTGTTTCTCCTTCCGGTCAAAGCGCAGCCTTGTAGCTGCACCGGAATTGAAAGAAAAGTAAAATGTCGTCACGGTTATTGGCTTGCCGAATTTTTGACTTTTGTTGATCTAACTTATGCCACAGCCTTTTTTGATTTAAAGATCTCGACTCGATTCGACAGGGTAATTGCACGGGGGAGGCCGCATTGAAGGGGCTGGTTTGTTATAACCGTATGGCTGCGTTTGTACTGCTATTTTCGGTCGCCACTGCGCATGCTGAAGTAGCGAGCATCTATGGCGGAAGTGACGGGCTGTGCGGCCACAAGACCGCGAGTGGCGAACGACTAAATTGTGCAGCAATGACAGCTGCCCATCGCAGGCTGCCGTTCGGCACCCAGATACGCGTTTGCCACAGCGGATGCGTCACGGTTCGCATCAACGACCGCGGCCCGTGGGTCCGAGGAAGAGACATCGACCTGTCGCCAGCAGCCGCCCGAGCCATCGGGTTATACAAGACAGGGCACGTCACAATGTCTGCAGGTTTGTGAAAACCAGCAACTCACCTCTGAATGTCCGCTTTTGGCACAAAGCGGACATTTTCGAACGGCCTTGTTTGGAGTGCTCATGGCATGCCGCAGGCTTAATCGTGAGCAAGACCATTCGAGGGCAAAGCAACGGCGGGTTCTCAACACGCATGCGAATTGCTGCACGGTAGCCGATCGTGAGATTGCTGAAACGTTTACTGCGCCGCGTAGCGGTCCTAGGACTGGGCATCCTTACCGTTTGGCTGATCGCTTTTGTCTTTAGATTTACGGACAGTCGGCTGCCGACTGTGTTGGCTCTGGCCATCACTTATGGCCTAGCAGCCTATATTGTCCTGCCGCGCATCGTCCGGATGAGTCTTAAAATTCTCCAGCGCAAACGGGTACCTCGGTTCACAATTACCGGGGATGGATTGCCCGGCGATCCCGTTAATCTCGTGCTGACGGGGACGCTGCAACAGCTTAACGCTGCCTTTAAACTTGCCGGCTGGTCGCAGGCCGATCGGCTCGGTCCAGCAAGCTCCTGGCGCATGATCCAAGCATTCGTATTCAACTCTCCCTATCCGACAGCCCCGTTCAGTACCCTGTATCTTTTTGGGCGGGGTCAAGACGTTGGTTTTCAGAAGGCGATCGATAACAGCCCGCGCAAGCGCCATCATATTCGATTCTGGGCTTTGAGCCTCGCCTATGCCGAGGCCAATCTGGGAAACGCGAGCTTCTGGCTAAATAAGGACCGTCCGCCCAAGGCAGAATGCGCCCACTGGATCGGGGCAGGCACCAAAGACACCGGTATCTCTTTAACGCGGCTCACGTTTCAGATCACGCATGCCACCGATTCAGACACGAACGTGGAGCGCGATTACATTA
>Ga0306919_10000484_pt1 | contig 17518 bp, 27 predicted proteins | sample flu12Cox44000172_FD_203764 | JGI IMG/M metagenome (GOLD analysis project Ga0306919, IMG submission 203764) | Lab enrichment of tropical soil microbial communities from Luquillo Experimental Forest, Puerto Rico - flux4day.12C.oxic.44.000.172 (v2)... | ecosystem: Environmental > Terrestrial >... | reverse complement strand
GAGCGCAGGGACACGTACCGTCTCTTAGTGTACAGACTCGAGTACATGAGCATTTCTTACCGTTGATCAAGCGACAGTACCCTGGCTGAGACATAAACTCGCCAGGGTAGCTTTCACTTTCAGAGAACTCCATGATTTCACCATCAATACAAAGATACAACATCAGATCACCTCGATGTTTGCTGCACCATACTCCGCACACCGCTTACAATGAGGCCGGTGCTTGTCCTCAAATGCGGCTACAATCTCGTTGACCGGGGCTCCATAAGCCTCGGTCAACGGATCATTAAGAAGAGTGTCGATGTACTTACGCACGATGGGGCACTCTGGATCCACCGGCGCGTGCCACCTAGGCCTCACTATTTTCTGTACCTCCTAGCATTGGTAATAGCATGGTAAAGGAAACTAGCATCAATGGTCACATCAGCCAACCACTCACCAGGAGACTGTCTATTGCACCTATAGTCGCTCTGGGTCTTTTGGTAGCTAGCCAAAGTCATGTTAAAGGATCTTGCCAGTTGTTTTCTTGTCTTTTGAGCTTTTTGCTTTGCCGTCATACTTTCCTCTCTTTCTTTTCCCTTGAAATGAGAAACCGTACAGCTTCTTCTCTGGTTCTGAAACGCTCAACAAAATGCGACCGATAGAACAACATGAACGGCAGCCGGTTATCTGGCCCCTCAATCAGCAACCAGCCTTCTAAAAGATTCTCGACCCTCGCTTCTTCAATCAATGGATCACCTCTAAGAGTCGACCATGTGCCGTGTTAATGTCCACGAGTACCAAACCATTCGGCTCATAGAACCTATGGTTATGATACTCTTTGTCAAGCTTAACCAAGCAGGTTCCCTCAGTATCTGAAACCTCGATCGCTGTCCCAGTCGCACTTAAAAAATGCTCAGGGAACAGTCTGACTCGGTCTCCTGCTTTGACCTTAATTAGCACCATTACTTCCTCCACATTCAGAACAACTACCGTCTTCAGCATCGAGTTCAACCTCCTGATGAATTGAGCAGCGTCCATTGGTACGTTCAAAGCACTCAGCCGAGCAGTACACTGCTCCACTGTCTGTCTCAAAACAGTCAGCGTGGTAGATGTCGTCGGGCGGGTCGCAACCTGTCGGTCCCCAGTCATAATACTGCCGGTAACCGATCGTTACGCCACACACGCAAGCTAGCTCAGAGCGGTTCACTCTACCCTCCCGTCCGGCCAGATGATAACGATTTTCCGACCACGGTTTCGAGCATACCGGATCGTTGCCCAGGTACCAGACTGGAGCACTTCAGCATACTCTTTAGGGGTAGCGACAAGCAACTGCGAGCAATCCACGATGATGTGATTCCGCTTGATGTAGTCCTCAGCGGGCCACGTATCGTGATTGTGATTAAAGCTGCCTCTTTTGGAGGAACCCCATGGATCGTGACCTGGGTGCCCCACGATGTAGAAGCCTTGGGTGTATGCTTCCTCAGCAGCTTGGTCAGCCGCGCCCACGCACATCCCGTGATGAAACTTATTGTAGCGCGCGCTATACTGAAGCAGGACGCTTTTGAGCGCCTGTCTCTGAGGAGGAGACATCCCGCGTTGAGTACCGGTAAACCCGACAGACATGGTCTACCCCCTACGACAGGAGGGCCTTACGGGCCCTCCATTGGTAAACGATGGTCGTGAGGAACTCAACGGTCTCGTCTTCGAATCTTGAGTCGTACGCGAGTAACTCGGTAATGATCTGTTCGTCTTTCAGATCGATACGCTTTTTATTGTCGATCTTCCCAAGGTACTCACATACTTGTCGAAGGCAGAGTGCCTCATGATAGTGTCCGTTGCGGACCAGAGGCAGTAAGGGTGGGACAAGTTGATCAAGTGCATCAGAAACATGCAGGTGATGGGTGGCAGCGATGAGAATCGTGGAAGCCTCTTTCGAAACATTTCGATTGATTGCCCAGATCTCAAACATTACCGAACCTGCTTTCAAAGCAGCAGGTTGGCTCAATTGTCTGTCTTTCATCGTACTCTCTCCTTCGGTCTTATCGACGACCACGGTTACCAAAGTTTCTCATCGTACTCTCTCCTTCGGTCTTATCGACGACCACGGTTACCAAAGTTTCACCACATTATTGTGGCGTTTGTAATTCAACCAATTACATAAATGTTACGTATGTAATCGGTTTTATCTTCTATATTTATATAGTATAACATTCCGATATCGGAAGTAAATAGGGAAATTAAACTATTTTTTATACTTTTATCGGATCCGGACTGTAAAGTAGGTTCACCTTCCGATAGGTGATGTTCACTACACCGGGTTTGGAGACTTCGTTCTGGAACTGCACGGCCGCTACTGGCTGCCAGTTAGATGACAGTAAGGGGACGTTCTGGAGGCCGGTAGGGACGTTATAGTGGCTACCGTTCGATGTGACTCCAGTGACCGAGAACTTGCTACTAGTGACGTCAGCTTTAAAGAAAATCTCCAACGCATTCCAAACGTCAGGGACCGGTGGGATCTTAATTCCCGTATCTATCCAGCCGCCCCCGACCTGGTCAATTTGAAACATGCCCCCGCGTCCCATATTGACCTGCGCCGACCAATCGAAGACGTTCGGGATCTTCGTGGCGGCGTTAGGCGCCCCTTGCACCACGGCTTTCAGATCAGTCTCATGGGCCCACAGGTTCTCGAAATCAAACTTACTGAGCATAAACTCAAGGTACAGCGCGGCATAGAACAGCTTCTCCATACCCGGAAAGACGAGCGGCACCTGCCGCTTACAAGTTAGTAACGCGCCCCCGTACTGGAGCGTGCTCACGTTGGTGACCCTAAGAAACTGGTCAGTCGAGTGGAAGCCGACGAATAGATCAGCGGGGACAGGGTTGATGCCGGGCCCCGTTTCAAGTTGCCAGTCAACCCTCATCTGCAGGTCGTTGTCAATTATCAGCATGGTCTCTCCTTAAGGTAATAACCGGGTTACTGAGCTTCTGGGTTAGCTCGGTTAGTTGACGTAGTAGACGGTCGAGGATGAGGACGAGGTTGCTCAGACGCTCAATGAGCTGCTCGGCATCGCGCTCGCGGTAGGCGGGTATCAAATTATCGTAGCTGCTGGGCATAGTTGTCCTCGGTTAACAGTGAATTTTAAATTAAGCAAATTGCAATTTAATAAATTGCCAGGGATACCTCCAGGGTCACCCGGAGGTATGCCAGGTTTACTTGTGCAATACATAATGATAGGTATATCATAATGCTTGCACACGGCCGTACGGGTCCTCGAGGTGACACTTACTCAAACATGACCGAGTACGCCGGGAGGGTGTACGAGAGCTCCCAGGCGCCTGTGGGTTTGTTTTGAATCAATACAAAGTTGGCTCGCTTGACGTCGCTGTAGATACTTCGTAACTCAGCCTCGACGTGAGCTATTAGCGCACGTAACCGGCCTAGCGGCGTGCCTCGAGGTACGTGTACGGTACAAAATTTGAAGGGAAACTCAGGGTCCTCATAAGGCACGACGAAGTAAAGGATACACTTGATCGGTGTACCGTTCAGTTGGGAGAAGTGCTTGTTCCCTTCGAGTGCTAGGCCAAAGCCTGAGGTGAGATGCGACATGTCTTCAATAGCTACTTTAGTAGTTTTCATGACCAATCCCTCTTGGTAGCGTAACCAGGTCGGTTGTTTAACCAGTCTATGCGCTTGCCGGAAGGCCGGCGAAAGAAACGTGGCTGAATGGTCTTCAAATAGGCTTGATATTTCTTGGCTTCGCGGTAGTACTCAAGAGCGGCGACGCCGTCTATTTCTCTACACGCCAGCGCTTGGGTAACCTCTATCTCGGTCTTGAATCTGGGTGGCTGCATAGTTTGCCTCACAAGAGTACGAATTTGTACTCTATAAGACTATTATAATACAAACTTTATATGGTTGTAAATCGGGAAATAAAAAAAGTTTTAATGGAACACGGTAACATTCCAAATATGCTGATGTTACCTCCAACGCGCGCGTATATATTGCGCGCACAATTCACCACATCACCTTGTATTTGCTGTATTACTGAGAATTACATAAATGTTACGTTTGTAAAACTAAGTATAATCAAGTCAATAACTTAGGTCTTGGGAAAAGGTAACATGGGTAACAACGGAATGTTACCTTTGGACAAGTTTTAAAACTCCCTAAGACTACGCGGGCAGTTTCACCACAAATCTAAGGTATGGCGGTATTTAGTGCGCGCATATATTGTGGGGGTGCAGGCGCGCGCGCGAGAGGGTCGGGAGGTGTGCAATCGAAAAAAGATAGAATTAACTATATTGTAATGGTACAATTTTCGCATGCGTCGGCGAGATGGACCGTTTATTTTCCGTTCTGTATAAAATATTTTTTAAACGGGGACGCCGATCGGACGCACAGTTTTCGGTAAAAACGGTCACGACTTTGTAGCTTCGTCATCACCGTTATGGTCATCCAGGACCGATAGCTGGAGCCCAAGCTACGCAGCCCTTGAGGTGGCAGATGATGGACTGTTGCGTTCTAAGTGGTGAGGAAGTCGGTCGCCTTCTCTACTACAAGATCACACCTAACCATACGGAACACGTTCACATTCCATGCAGCGAGGCCATCCGTCTTTTGAAGCTTGAAGACCTTGAGTTAGTCACCGGTTGGGACGGCCGCAGCTACGTCACCACCGCAAAGATTCACTTCCTTCATGCTCTGCCTTCTGGCCCTTCACATGTCAAAGTCATCCAACGGCTGGTCTCCAACCACATCACCGAATTGAGGCCACCGCGATGAAAGGTAACATCGGAAGATATGGAATGTTACCTGGTTTGCACAAGCCCGGTAATGATTAACGGTTACTTTCATCACCGTAAAGGTAACCGTAGAGAGGAGGCCAGATGAGCTGGAGATTCAAGCACGAGCTTGCAGAAACGAAAAAAGGAGCCGTTCAGCTATTGAGCGCGGGCTACCGCGAGTGGCTGGCCCGTCTCGTTACTGAGGACATCCGGAAGAAATTTGGACTGCCAGAGGGCAGCACGTGGGCGGACGCCATCGCCCTGCAGACGATTAAGCGCGCAGTCGCACTCATCGGGAAGGAAGACATCTGCTTCACCGCCATTACTGAGCTGAGGGAAACGACTGAAGGGAAGACGGCAGAAAAGATCGTCGCGGGAGGGAATGAGGAGCTGGCGGCGTTGGCGATGGCACTAAGAGCCCCGGCAGCTGAGGAGCCGCCGGGGGATACTTAGTCAGGTAGCCAGTCAAGTGTGATGAAGTGGCTACCATCTTCTTGAAGGAACACGTTCACGTCCGTCCTCCACCAGTGCTCAGGCCACTTTTCATCGAGTTCAGTTTCGGTGTGCTCGAAGTATTCATCTTCGAGCAGCTTGCGCTTGTTTGCGAGTTGTTCTTCAATAGTCATCCGCAGTATACTCCATACCAGAGTTCACCAGCTATTTTACGGGGTCCGACGTAACTGATTCGACGGTGACCATTGTCAGCTTGGATCACCATCGCTGTTAGCTCGCCTTCGGTATTGCAGGCGCCTTGTAGCCGAGCGAAGACCTCATCGCCCTGGCGGATCGGGACCTCTTTACGTTGCAGGCCGTCGGTAACGGCCTCTGTTTTGAACCGCTTGCGCTCAGCGAAGCGCAGTTTAACATGCGGGGGAATCGATTCCCCCGTAAAGTTCCAACCGTAGATCACGCGTGACCTTTCTTTCTGCCACCTAACGCCATGGCGAGCGCGACCACCCAGCCGATAAACGTCCAGCCGAGGAAGAGGTTGACGACGACCACCGCACCTGTGTTGTAGTTCGAGCGGTGGTAGGCGAAGAGTGAAGGTGCGAGATAGAGGATCCCAGCCACTACTATAATCTCTATTGAGTGGAGGATCGTCATTTGAAGCTCGTGTGGGCTCATAGTTCCTTCCAAACCCATGAATACTCGTCGGTTAGAGACTGGCGACCAAGTTGAAAGAGGTTGCAGCCTTCTAGCGTGAAGCGTCCATAGTCGTTGTGAAACTGGTGGTCGTTGTCCATGTAGTCCAGACCTTCCCATCGGTCACGGCAGTAGATCTGGACCTCTTTGAGGGTGGCGAAGTGTCGGTGCACCTCGCCATCCACGCCGGAATAGGTTACGGTGTAGATCGGGTAGTACATCTACTTATCCTCAACCTTATCAAGGAAGCTCATAGTACGGTTGAAAGTCGTGTCGTGCTTCTGGAGCATGGCACGGATGGCTTGGTTCTTGCCGAGGATTTTGTCTTCCTTGCGGCGACCAGGGTTACGGCTCCACGCTATCTGGGTAACGATACTTTCGGTGAGCAGGGTGCCGAACGTACCAACGACGACGCCTAGCCCGATGTTCATGATCGATCTCAGAGTTTCTTGTTCCATCGAAGTTTCCTTTCAGTTGCAGGTTAGAGAGGAAGAGCCCAGCCTTTCGACTGGGCTCCACTGGTTACTGGATGATCGTCTGGGGATTAACCAGCGTGACGATCTTGTTGAGGAACATCTGGTGAAGGTGCCACCGGACAGAGTCGAGTGTGGAGAAGTTTATGCTGTGGCTGTAGCCTTTCTTCTCGACCAGAGGAACGATCTCCTTGGCTGACCAGGCTCTCTCTTTGTCCGTGCGCATGACCTGCAGGATGTACAGGCGCTGCTTGCCCTTCGGGTCAACCGAGGGGTCCCCAGTCAACTGGTACAACCGTTCGGCTGGAACGGTCTTTATACTCTTGACTTCAGGCGTCTTCGGCTGCTCGGCCTCAACGGCCACTGCAACAGCGGTTTCGGGCTGGATTGCCACTTCTGCGGTCACTACATTCTGATTCTTTGCCATCTGATTCTCCTTAAAGAAGCCCGGTGTGTTGGGTTATTCTTTATTATGATACTATTATAATACAACTGGATTGAGAAGTACACAACTATTTTAATTCTTTTTTCAGTTCTCATGACGAAAGCCATCACCGTCATCACCGTGGAGGGGACCATTGCCGTGGTCCCCGTCATCACCGTGGTCATTACCGTGGTCATCACCGAACTGATCTCCACGCGTTCACCGTGTAGTGGTCGTCCAGGTAGTTGAGGATCCTCAAAAGTCCTTCGTAGAGGGCATGTTCAGGGATACGTTCCACAGCCGTTGGATCTGGAGGCAAGTAGCTTTGGAACTCTTCACGAATCTGGGCGAAGTTTTTTCCAAGAGCCAGGCGGAGGCCGATCGAGTCGTACCAGAGTCCGAGCCAGTGGTCGGGGTCGGGAGGCTCGTTGAAGTGGACGCGGAGCTCGTCGTCGACCTCTTGGAGGCGGCGGGGTTCGCTTGAGCCGCGGGGGTAGAGCTGGAAGCAAACTGGCATGGCAATTGTCCTTTCTCCGCGCGCAATTGCGGCGCGGGTCACAAGTGGTTGGTCGCAGCTTCGCTGCTGCGTGGCAACTGAAACCCCCGGCCTCTCGACCGGGGGTCTCTCTCTACTTCACTTCCACGTACCCTTCCTTACCGAGTACGTGCAGGTGATACCCTACAGAATCTGATACGGTGAACTTGTCTGAACTGATTGGGTACTTGTCTGTAACCAACTTTGTTACATCCTCTCTGGTCCACTCTCTCTTCTTGTCCGAGTGAATCACGTTGAGTATCTCTTGTCTCTGCTTTCCTTTTGCAACTGTCGGGCAACCCGGCTTCACCACATACTTGGCCAACTTAGCCGGGGTTTTCGTACCACTCTTCACCAACTCACCCTTAACTTCTGAACCATCTGCCAAACGTACTGTAACCATCTGAATCTCCATCTATTCCGGATTCTCTCTACTCAAATTACCGGATTGTCCGGAATAACCATTTGATAGAACAATTATACAATAACTGGAGAAAAAAGTACACAACTATTTTACTTTTTTTTGTGGTTCTCCAAACTAAAGTAACCTCACGCGGAGCGTGGTACCGGCTCCCTATGGGAGCCGGCGGTTGAGGGTCTGCAGGGCGGAGTAGACCGCGACTGCGAGGAACAGCAGGGGCAGCGAGTCTATCGCAGCCACGAGGTACGGTAACAGTGAGTTGTCCACGAGTCCCCCCTCTGGGAGTCACAGGTTAGGGACCCCCGGCCTCTCGACCGGGGGTCCGTGGGTTACTTTACTTCCACGTGTCCTTCCTTACCGAGCAGGTGCAGGTGGTACCCTACGGAGTCGGCTACGGGGAACTTGGTGGGGTACTTGTTGGATACGAGCTCGGCCACCGCCTCCCGTGTCCAGGCGCGCTTGGCGTCGGTGTGGAGGACGTTGAGGACTTCCTGGCGTTGCTTGCCCTTGGCAATGGTTGGGCAGCCGGGGAGCACGCGGTAGGTGGCGAGCTTGGCTGGCGTTTTGGCGGTTGACTTCACGAGCGTGCCGGTGACTTGCGTGCCGTCGGCGAGGGTGATGGTTACTTGTGACATCGTAGTCTCCTTGGTGGCCTCCCACGTGGCCGGCCGGGTGGGCCGGTTGGGGCGGGTGGCGTATTGATTTAATATAGTAATAGTAACATATTCCGAACCGTAGAAAACGGGATTCTTAGCAACCGTCAGCCTCCGTTCCGGCCCTGGAAAGGTGAACTCCATGCTCTCTCCTCCGTGTTCCGAATGCGGTCAACCCGCTATCTATCTCTACGCCGATAGGTACTTTTGTCGCGCCCACCGTACCGAGGCCCTTGAGTTTGCTTCTAACTATCGGTTCCGGAAGCAAAAGTACACGGTTTTCCGCCAGCCTGGCCGGCCCTACCGATATTCTATTAAGCGCCCCTACGGGGTTAAGTCCTAGTTTTTCGGGGGGTGAACATGCCTTCTGACGTTTTGTTTCATGGCCACCTATTGAACCGCTCGGCGATAGACGGCATACTTAGCAGCTACCGGATGACGGGGGAACATAAGACGGGGTACGAGGATGCCGAGGGTAAGGGGCCGTTCCGGTGTGATAACTGCCGGTACTTTGGGGCCCGATCCACGTGTAACCACCCGGTGATGCTGCGACACTCGCGCCAACCCGAGGCGGGAAAAGGTTGGGTGTTTGTCGACCCTGGCGGGTGCTGCTCATATATCGACCGGGGGGAGCCGCATGCCGGAAACTTTTAAAAAGGTAGTTACTAATGCCAGTATTCGCCCAGTTCGGCCAAAAGGCCCTAACGTTCGCCAAGCGGCACCCTTCAAGGGACCGGAAGTACACCTTATTAGAAGGGTCCGTGCGGTCCGGAAAAACTTTCGCTATCGATGCCAAGATGATCTTTCACCTATGCTTCTACAAAGTCAACGGGAAACGTATCATCTGCGGTACAACAAAGCAGAACGTGTACAAGAACATTTTGATCGATTTGTTCACAGTGGTTGGGAAGAAGAACTACGCCTACAACCGGGCTACTGGCGAGTTGGAGCTCTTTGGCACCCAGTGGTTTGTTATCGGAGCGAAAGACGAGGCCTCTTACAAGCAGATTCTTGGACTAACCGTTGGTATCGCGATATGTGACGAATGGACGGAGTTTCCGGCCTCGTTCACCAAGCAATTATTTCTGCGCATGTCGCCCCCGGGAGCGCGCCTCTATGCGTCGACTAATCCTGGAACTCCCCAGCACTACCTGTTTACAGATGTCATTCACAACTCAGCATTTGAACCTGATCTTGAAGTTATCCACTTTACTCTGGATGACAACCCGAACATTGACCGTGCCACTAAGAGACAGATCATCGCTTCTCAGAAAGGTGTCTATTACCAACGGTACATCCTTGGACTATGGGTGGTGGCTGAGGGGGCAATCTATCGAGATTCTTGGCACGACAAGTTCCTGTTCGATCTTGAATCTACCCCTGTAGGGTTGCATGGGAGCGGGGGCTTCACCCAGCATGTCATCGGGGTCGATTACGGGACCCATAACCCGTGCGTGTTCCTGGAGTACTACGACGACGGAGAAACAGCTTGGTTAGACCGGGAGTACTATTGGGACTCGGTTAAACAGATGAAGCAGAAAACGGATGGCGAGTATGCTGACGATCTGGAAGAGTTCATTCGCACCAGCCGCTGTCGTGGCCGAAACAATCCGATTATCGTGTGCGACCCTACCGCCACATCTTTCAAAGTCGAGCTCCTCCACCGCGGGTTGGTTGTTGTGGACGGGGATAACGACGTTCTCAATGGAATCCATCGAGTTAGCGAGGTCGAGAGCACCGGCCATCGTAGAGTCCATCGAGATTGTTCCGAGTGGCAACGTGAAAAAGGCCTTTATTCATGGGACGTCGACGCTGCTGAGAAGGGTGAAGAGCGCCCGCTGAAGCGGGATGATCACACGATGGATGCGGATCGTTACGCTCTCATGTATATGTTTCCTGATTGGCGTACCCTGGATGTTATGCCGGTCGCTGAGGAGTTTGAGCTGCAACATGCGGCTTAAGGAGGTAAGCCTATGCGCTGAATCCTACAGGAGTACAAGTCAATCGAGAATAGAACCTTTTTGGGATAAATACTGAGGGCCGGTGGCCACCTCGCTGCCGGCCTTTAGATTCGGAGGAAACGTGCCTGAAGATAATGTTCTGCCGCTACCGGCGGATGATGATGAGAACTACATTCGTAAACCGGTCGCGATTGATTCTTACCAGAACATTCCAGCTCGACTTGGCGTCGGTGCTCCTAACCTTATAAATACAGAGAACTACCCACTAGTTCGGCTTACTGAATCTTATCCACTGATTCTAAGCCTGTACCGGGGAAGCTGGGTAGTTCGCAAAGTCATTGATCAAGTAGCAAATGACATGTATAAAAGCTTCCCGGTCCTTGATTCTATGCTAGAGCCTGAACAGGTTCAAGCTTTCAATCACGCGATTCTGAAAACCAAGACTATTCATCGTCTAAGAACAGCCTGCAAGTGGGGTCGGTTATTCGGGGGAGCGGGTGCGATCGTTGTAATAGACGGTCACGGTGACCTAGCTAAGCCGCTGAAGTTAAAGGATGTAGATGTAGATAGTTACAAGGGACTGATCCCGTTAGACCGGTGGTCCGGGATCATCCCTGGACCGGAGATCAATGCTGATATCAACGATCCGGACGCCTTCGGCCTTCCAGAGTACTACAATTGTATCATGGATGCCGGTCACGTTCAGGTACACCACTCGCGAGTACTCCGGTTTACGGGTAGAGAACTTCCTCAGTGGGAAGTTCAGCTCGAACTCTACTGGGGAATGTCTGAAGTCGAAATTATCTTTGAGGAACTCAAGAAACGCGATTATAGCTCTTGGAATATTGTCTCCTTACTTACTCGAGCTCAGGTCATGTCCATCACGGAGCCCATGCTGGCTTCTATGATGTCTGGTGCCACGAGCACGAATAAAGGGTTCAACGGCTTTGTTGAACGTATGGAGCAGATCTCGGAGCAGCTAAATAACCAGGGGCTACTGATTCTTGGTAAGGATGGCAAGCTCGATAACTCGACTTATTCTTTTGGAGGCATCAGTGACGTTTATCATGAATTCATGAAGGATCTGGCCGCGGCTTGCGGTATCCCTTATGAAGTCATCTTTGGACGCGATAAAGGTATGGGAGATGGCGGCGAACTCGGTAATAATGGTGGAGCCTCCATGCAACTGTACGACAACATGATTGAGGAGAAGAGAGTCAGTGAAGCCAACCCTATCATTGATAAGTTACTTCCAATCATCTGCACTTCCGTCTTCGGAGACGTACCGGATGATCTTGCTTACCACTGGGCCCCCGTTCGTGCAATTAGTGATAAAGAGCGATCGGACCTCGGTAAAGCTCTCGTTGAGTCAGTTCTCATGGCGTACAACGCTGATCTGATCACTAAGAAAGAAGCACGTAAGGAGCTCGCTCAACAGTCTGGTATGAATGGGCTGTTTAGTAACATTTCGGAGGAGTCGATTGCGGCGACACCGGACACCTATGCTAGTGAGACTGGAATCGGAGACCAGCCTTATGGTATGGGTGGGGGAGGAGAGGCGCCTGGGGCTGCACCTGGATTGCCTCCTCTCGGACAAGGGGCGGGTACTGGCGCTCCAGGCACTCCTGGCGCTGGCCCACCTCCCGGTGGAGCTCTGCCTCCTCCTGCTCCTGGTGGAGCTGAGCCTAGAGTTGCGGCTCGTCAATCAGGTGGCAACCCTAAGGCCGAACATATCGGTACACGAGAAGGTGAACAGTTACCCGTGGAAGCTAAACCAATAGGAGTGACTGGTTTGAAATGGCACAAGAGCAAGAGAATCACTCGTCCTGAAGAGACTCATAAAGCCGGTGGACCACCGGCTGCACCTGCTACTCCTCCACCGTCTCAGCCTGGAGCGCGGATTCAAGGGTCTGGTGGAGACTTAGGTACTGCTGGTGCCACCAATACTACGAATACGAAATCCTTACGTCAGTCCTTGGCCCATTCAATCAAACACTTGACTAAGAAGATCACTGGCAATAAGGAAGAGGAAAAAACTCCCCCGCGCCAATTAGTAGGAGGCCCAACACCAGCGCCTGGCACAGTAGCTACTGGTAAGGCTCCTGAGGAACCGCAAGCTCGGGCTACCGAGGAAGAAGGAAAAGAAGAGCCGAAGAGAGATGAGAAGGGCCGCCGGACTTTTTCAGGAGCGGCTCTAGGCTTAGCTGAACCTATGAGGCCCCCCAATAAAAAAGAGGAAGAGTAGTGAGGCTGTTGTTTCTAGGGACACTGTTTCTTGGGTTATTGTGCGGTTGTCACCACTCACCTTTGATCATCATTGTAGCTGGTAAGAATGTGGTTGTTGATACTCAGAAACAGTCACTGGATAAGGGAGCTAAGGGAACTCAATTAGAGGGAACTAGCAAAACCAAGGGAACTCAGTCAGAGGAAACTAAACAGTGTCCCACGGAGAAACAACCATGATGACTGTGCTGTTACTTATGCTTGTCCTCCAGATACCTGACTGTCCTTGTGCTCAACCTAATGTTCACCGAGCTGTAGAGGACATTAACTCAATCAATAAGAGCCTAGATGACATTGAGAAGCATGTTCAGGAAAACTCGATTCGTTTAGCTAAATACGATGAAAGAACAAGAGTAGTAGCCATCGTTCTAGGCTTGTTAGTTACGGCGAGTGCGGCGTTTCAGGTCGTGCACCGTAGTAAATCAGATAAACCGAAGTAATTTCTTTGTTTACTTCTGTTATCGGAAAATATTATAATATAATAGAGGAGAATAAAACTTTTTGACTATCAAACCCAAAGGAGGCGAAGTGTTTAGTTTACCTCCTGTTGGTGTGAACCAGTCAAAAATAGATGACGTGTTGCTGGTACTCACTGATGCTGGTGGACCAGGTAAGTTTCGGTATGATGGTGGTCCTAAACCCTACTTAAAGAAAAGTACCGGTAAGCCGAGTCCGAAGGCAGCTAAGAGAATTAAGAACTATAAGAAAGGACAGGAAGCTAGGCAAGATCTTGGCATGAGGGGTCCGGTAACAGCGCGCCCGCAGATTGAGCAAGTTAAAGGTCAGATGGGTCAGATCAAAGCTGAGGAAGAGGCTTTAAAAGCCCAGAAGAAAGCTCTACAGGAACAAGTTAAGATTCAAGAAGCTCAAGAAGCTCAAGAAGAAGAGGAAGAGGAATACTATTCTTTTGAGGAAACTGAAGAACATCGTCAGGATGCTGAGATTGTAGATGAAGGCTATAGTGATCCTGAAGATTGGTCCATGTTTAATGATTTAGATTCTTTGTTTAGAGGTGAGAAAGAGATTCAGGATTACTTAATAAGAGGTGAAAGTGGAGATGATTCTTTAGATAGTAAGATAGAGAACATTGATTTAGCCGTAGAGAGTTCTAAGATAAAGCGAGACACTACAGTTTATCGGGGTATTAGTGGAAATTATGCTGCACAGTTACTTGAAGCTGAGGATGAGGATATTATAGACAATCCAGCTTACTCTTTCTGTTCTTTTAATAAAGATACAGCTACTACTTATAAGAGAGAAAAAGGTACTGTGCTACGTATTGACCTAAAGAAAGGTCAGTCAGCTTTATCAGCTAATAATATCGAGAGAACTTATCCAGCTATCTTTAATTTTTCTGCTAATAGGATGGTAATTCTTGGTAGAAACTCTAAGTTTAGAGTAAAGTCTATAGATAGAAGTACTAAAACAATTCATTTAGAGATGCTTGATTCTGGTTCGGCAACAGACGCGTTAGCTGTTGATTACACATTCATTCCTGAGGAACATCCACGTGAAAAAGACCCAGGAGACTGGGCAGGCCGTCCCCAAGAAGTCGCTGTCCCTGCCGCACCAGTCGTTCCACCACCTACTGCTGCTCCAGCAGCTCCTGCGTCGACCGAGAAGCCGGGCTTCTTCGCTCGTGCTTTCAGTAACCTTGCGAAACTATTTGAAGGTACGGAAGAGGCTCCCATAGATCCTTCACGTCGAGCGTTCTTAAAGAAGTCTGCGGCTGTTGTGGCCGCTCAGAGTATCCCTCAAGGTAAGTTACTTGACGCGGCTTTTAAAGCTTTCGGTGAGGAACCTAAGGATGTCCCTTCAGCAGAGGAGGTATTAAAGTCTACTAAAGCAATAGTTTGGGAAGTTTGTCAGAAATATATGAAGTCTTTTAGTTCTTTAAATCCTGAAGAAATAGCGATGGGTAAAGAAGATGAGTATGTTAAAGAAGAATTAGAGTTCATTAAAGATGCTATTGATGCAGCTACAGATCCTGAAATGGTGAAAAGCTATGGTTTCACAAGTATGCTTGAGAATCAGTTAGACTCTCTTCATGTTACAGCTAGAGAAGGCGGTGAGATGCTTCCTATGTTCTTGAAGCAGATTCAAAAGAATCAAGGAATGATCTCTGAGCTTTCACAGATACTAGGTTTAGAGCAGCAAACTCAAAGATATATTAGAACTCCTCAAGATTTTGCTAATGTTCTTGCTGAATGGAAAAGCAGCGTTAGTTACATGGCGCAGCAAGGCTATGGAGATCTTGCTTTTGATCCTGAAGGTAATGTAGTAGATCCTAAAACTGGAAAAGTATTTGAAGATATCTCTAAAGATGTTAAAGAACTTGAGGATACGTTACCTCCACCTGAACCTGAACCTGAACCTGAACCTGAGCCAGAAACTGCTGAACCTGAGCCTGAGCCTGAGCCTGAACCTGAGCCAGAAACTGCTGAACCTGAGCCTGAGCCTGAGCCTGAGCCAGAGCTTGAGCCTGAGCCTGAGCCTGAGCCAGAGCTTGAGCCGCCACCTGAGCCTGAAACAGAATGGAGGAATGATCCTGAAGTAGAGTCTAGGTTACCTGGTCAAGTATCTAAGTACAACCTGGAGCACGAGGACATTAAGTCAGATGAACCGATCGAAGATCACCTGGTACGGGCTGTCAAGGCCTATGGGCAAGAGCCGAATATCGCGCACCCGCTTAATCAAGCGATCATTAAGGGTACTGAAGATTCACTTGATCCACGTACCCAGGCTATTTCTCGGGCTCTGTCTAATACTATTCAAGGCTCGACTATACAGAAAAATGGCTCCCTCTTTCGCGGAGTTCGTAAGGGCACTACAGCTGATGAGATTATTAATCAGATTGAGGCTGCTGAACCTGGTGAGATCATACACAGCCCAGGATTTACTTCCACCTCAAGAGACAAAGCCGTAGCTGATCAATACGCTGGTAAAGACGGTTACACTTTTGACATTAAAGTAAGTAAGGGCCAAAAAGCATTGAACATGAATGAGGCGTATGAGGACGCTAAGCACGCTCATGAACGTGAGATTCTGTTAGATAAAGGTGCACGGTTTAGGTTCGATAGCTTAGATAGAGACAAGCGAGTCGTTCACTTGACGATGGTAGGACCAGAAGAGCCTGAGGTTGAGGCTACGCCAGAAGAACCAGCAGCTGAGTCAGAAGCGGCTCAAGATGCTTCAATCTACGAAATAGCTTACTAGGAGGTACTATGGCAGAAAATGCTAAGAAGCGTGACTTGTTTGTTGTGGAGAGTCAGCCTCCTGTATTCCATGAAGAACCAGCTTCTAAGATTGGAGTCAGCAATCCTTGGCCTATTACTCCTAATCTCGCTTTGGTGCTTCCGCCAGAAGGTGCAACAGGCTGGACTGATGATGTGAATGGAAACTTTATTGCGATTGATACAGTAGCTGGGACAATTCCTATAGCTTTGGAGTATGTTGCTTGTGCTGGAGCTATTCCGGGCAGCGTCTTCACTTCGCTCCGGCCCCCGGTGGCGGTGGCTTACAACGGCATCCTGCTGCGCGAGGGACAGCCCGCCCCGTTCCTAAGCTGGACGGCCTCGGGAACCACGATCACCTTGAACTTCACGGCAGAAAGCGGGGACATCATCGATGCGTTTTGCTAAGCTCATCTGCCTGCTGGCCATCGCGGCGGGCACCGCGAACGCTCAGGTCAACCCTCACACCAACATTCGCTGGCCCGATAATTGTTATGCGCATGGCATGGTGTACAACTGGCGGGACGACACCTGCATACCTATCACGGTTCCGGTAGGGCCGATTTCAGACAAAGGTGGTCAGGTTTACAACGTACAGGCATATGGGGCTGTTGGTGACGCTCAATCCCGCGCAGATTGTTCGATCACGGCAGGAAGTAGCACCTTGACGTGTTCGGGTGCCAATTTCAACTCGCATATGAATCTGGCTGTTGTGGCAATGGGTCCAAAGGCTATTCCCATTGGCAGCTATGTTTCCGGTGGCACATTTACCGGCAACATCAGGGATAGCTGTACTGTAACGTTTGCGTCACCATCCGGGGGTGTTGCGGCTTCGGCCACACTATTTCTGACAGGCACCAATGCTGTTGCCGGTGGTGAACATCTGTACTTCAAGCCCAATACAATGGGAAGTGGTTACACATCGGCACCTACATTGGCAACTTTAAGCAATGGCACAGCAACTTGTTCAGGTAGTGTAATAGTGTCTACTACGCTGTTCCCATTGCCGGTTATGTCTTCGGCAACGTATGTCAGTGCGACAACAATGACTCTTGCGACAGTGGCGACTACATCCGTATCAACTGGCAAGGCTACAGTTGCAACAGACGATACAGCGGCAATCCAATCAGCCATCACAGCGGCTTGCGCCAATGACGGAAATGTATTCTTTCCACCGGCATATTACGGAATTCAGGGTGTGACCATTGGTTGTCCGATTCGTTTCTCTGGAGCAAACATCAATGCAACGGAGAATGATGGGGGCGAGAATCTTACTGTTCCGCCTTATCTTGTTGGTTCAGTACTTCAGATGATGAAACCGAATACCGATGCTGTCAGAACAACGGTAAATGGACATGGCGTAAATTTCGACAGATTAGGTATTGTGTTTGATCCTACTCTAGCCTTTTGGCAATCGGGACACGGCTTTAATGGTTATGCCGTTGACCCATTCTGGGGTATTCAAAATGCATACTGGGATAATCTATTCGTATGGGGAACGGATGGCAATCACTACGCATTTACTTTAATCAATTCAGTATTATGGAACTCGAATAATCTGTACGCTTATGGAGGCGGTGGTCTGCAGCTTAATTCTACTCTTTCCGCTGGTTGTTGCTCAGGAA
>Ga0306919_10000477_pt1 | contig 17615 bp, 15 predicted proteins | sample flu12Cox44000172_FD_203764 | JGI IMG/M metagenome (GOLD analysis project Ga0306919, IMG submission 203764) | Lab enrichment of tropical soil microbial communities from Luquillo Experimental Forest, Puerto Rico - flux4day.12C.oxic.44.000.172 (v2)... | ecosystem: Environmental > Terrestrial >... | reverse complement strand
CCTGGATGCAGGTCGGTGACCAACGCTTCGATGGCGACGACATTCAACGCCTTTACGAAAGCGACGATTACCCATTGCAACGGCGTCGGTCGGATTGATTGCCAGCACATGGCTTGACGTCGAGGCCGCATGGATAGGAGGTCGCGATCAGTTTTCAGTCTGCCTTGCGACGTTCCCGTTTTAGGGTACTCAGCGAAGCTCCCCCAAAACTCGGATGAGCGCACACGCGAGTGATCGGATTTACACACGTAATGCAAGGAGGCAACGCTTAGGCGAGGCTGTAACCGGATATGGAGCAATTTGCCTCAAGACGTGCAAAATCATCTATTTCAAGAGGCGGTAACGTCCCAGGGTGAATCCGTAAGAACACAGCTTGCGGTCTTCCTGCATGACAAGCATCCGCGCACTTCGGACCATTAGGCAAACCTCGCGAAATAATGGAGCCGGACAGCCTCGGGAGTTAGGGCGTTTCTCGTCCATCGTGTTGAACAAGCAGACCAAGCTTAGCGAGACACAGAAGCGCACACGGACGAACATCGTGGATCCCGCATGGGTCGCCATCGAGTGGACGCTTGCCAGAGCGATGCGCACCAGCCGATTCTGGTGCATCGTGCTCGGCTACTTCTGCGGCCTCGCCGCTTGGTACGCCGTGCAGGTCCATCAGACGAAGTACCTCGTCGAGATCGGCTTTACTCCGCTGGTCGCGGCCTGGGCTCTCGGCATGGTGAGCATGGTCGGAATTCCTGGCCAGATCGTGCTCGGAGCTTTATCGGACCGGATCGGTAGGGAGTGGGTTTGGACAGCAGGATGTCGAGGGCCCGCACTACGGATCAATCTTCGGTACCATCACCGTTGCCCTGCTCGGCGGCGGTGCGGCCGGACCGTGGATCGCTGGCTTGATCCACGATGCGACTGGCAGCTACAGGCTGGCCTTCATGCTGGCCATCGCATGCTGCGTCGTGTCATCCGCAGCGATCTGGATGGCGGCCCCCCGCACGGTGCGCCTGGTGCCGGCTCGAGTACGGCTCAGGTAACGAACTCTATGTTCAAGCGCGAGCTGCTCTAAGGCCGTCGCTCGAATGTTGTTCACCGACGCCAAGTCCACACCAATGCAAATAGGAGCAAGAGCAACAGTACTATCGTCAGTAGCCCCGAAGGAGGAATTCCGAACCAAGCCGAACTGAACTCAAACATATGCCTCCTTGCGGCCCATTGAGTTGATTTCGGCGTCATGTTAGCACCTATGTTGCTACAAGCAACGTGGTTGCTAATGATCTCCGCAGTCGCGCGCACTATGGCCATTCTGGAGGAGCTCAGTGAGGAACCCTCCGGGATCACTGTCTCGAAGTTGGTTGAACGGCTCAAGTGCGAGAAGAGCATTGTGTCGCGGATTCTCTCAACGCTGACGGACGCCGACTATGTTATCCGCGACCCTGCCACCAGCACCTATCGCATTGGTTTGCGATTCGCCGGTATGGCGCTCCGCCATCTCGACAGCACCGGGACCTCGGACTTGTGCCAGCCGTTGTTGCAGGACGTTGCCAACAAGACCGGCGAACTTGTTCAGCTTCTGATCGTGCAGAACGATCAGATGATTTACGTTGCGAAAGCCGAGGGAAAGCAGCGCGTACGCGTTCTGTCTTTAGTTGGGCGTGTGGCCGCACTGCATGCCTCGGCCGCCGGCAAGGTGTGGCTGGCCAGTCTTCCTGAGGAGCGCGCCTTAGCTATCGTGCTTAAGCAGGGCATGAAAAAATTTACTCAAAATAGCGTTACGACAGTTGATGCGCTGCGGGCTGAGCTCGCGCGCGCACGTCGGGCCGGGTTCGCGATAGTCGAGCAGGAAATGTTCGAAGATGCATCTTCTGTCGCTGTCCCCATCCGTGGTCGCCAAGGTGATCGAGTAGTCGGCGCGGTTGTGCTCTCCGGCCCATCCTACCGCCTTCCGAAAAAACGGATGACGAATCTTGTGCCGATCCTACGTGAGCTTGCCGATAAGCTCAGCGATGTTGCGAATCTCGATTTTCAGGTCGAGTCGATTGGGTCCGGCATTATGGAACGCAAGCAGAGGCTGGCGTAACGGAAATAAGTTAGAAACCTTAAATGACGGGAGGTTGCAGTGAAAGTTTTGAGCGCAGATGTGGTGGTTGTCGGCGCCGGCGGAGCCGGAAGTTACGCCGCTTTGCGCCTCAAACAACTTGGCCTCGACCCAATTCTCGTGACCAAAGGCTTAGTGGGCAAGAGCGGATGCTCGATTTTTGCGGGCAACCTCGTGCTGAGTGGTCGGATGCTAGGCACCACAGAGGAGCAGTCGCGCGACACGCTCGAGTACTTCGCAAAATACTGGAATAATTTCCTGATCGACCAGCATTACCTTGTCAAAGCCGGCAAATGGATTGAAGAATCATTTTATCCGGAGCTCGACGAGGCCGGGCTCTATTTCCGCCGCAACGACCAGGGCGACATCGTTGCCAGCGTCGGCCGAGTCCGTAACATAGCCGCCAATAAGCAGGGCCAGTCCGGCATGTTGCTGATGGATCGGCGGCGCAAACAGATCGAGCAGTTGGACGTGCGCAAGCTTGAGGAAACAACCGTCACAGCACTTTTGACTGACAAGGAAGGCCGCGTTGTCGGCATTGTCGGGCTGCAGTATCCGGACGGCGAGATAATTGCAATTCAGGCGCAGGCGGTCGTGCTTGCGACTGGCCATTCGGACCGACTGGCGAAACGCTCGACCGGGACGCGGGAACAGTCCGCTGATGGCATTGCACTCGCGTACCGCGTCGGGGCTGAGCTCGCAAATCTTGAAATCCAATGGTGGCACACCAGCGATTTTGCTTACCCCAAAACTTGGGATCGTATGCACGTCTATCCGAATCCGCTGGTCGGCTCGACAGAAACTGCGCGCATGTACAATTCCGATGGCGAGATTTTCTTCGAACAGAAAACCACAGCTCCCGTCGCGCTCGCGCCTTATGCGACGCAGTTTAAGAAGCTCGCAGAGCAGGTCATGAAAGGGAAAGCACGCTTCGATGGTGGCGCTTACACTTCATATAGCCACATCGCGCCCGAGGTAATCGAGGATTACAACTACCACGCCAAGGTGTTTGACAAGATGGGTCTGGACGTTGCGACCGATGACGTTGAGACAGCGGTCTCTTGGCATTGCCGCCAGGGCGGCATTAACGTCGATCCGCACACGATGAGGACTTCGGTGCCCGGCCTCTATGTCGCCGGCGGGGTGGGTAGCCACAGCAATGGGGGCATCGGCGTAGTCACCTTCGATGCATACGTCGTCGCAGGCAGCGTAGCCTCAGATGTCCGACCTGGAGAGGTGCCGCCCCTGCTGCCAGCCGAGCAAGTCGAGGTCGAGCACGATCGACTCGAGGGCCTGTTGCATCCAATGCCGGCGAACGGCTGCACGCCGGTCCACATCAAGAATCTCATTCGCGAACTCATGTGGGACAAGATGGGTTTCGTGAAAAGCGAAGAAAACATGCAGTCGGCGCTCCAGGAAGTGCGTGAAATCCGTGATCGGCTAATCCCCGTAATGGGGCTCAAGAACACGACGCGGCAATACAATTACGGCTGGATTGACGCGATCGACGCTTACAACATGCTGGACGTTGCAGAGCTCACGATTCTTTCCTCGCTCAACCGCAAGGAAAGCCGCGGACCGTTCTTCCGCCCCGAATACCCTTACACCGACAACACCAACTGGCATGGCAAGAACATTCTGTATCGCGATAGCGCGGGCGAGAATCGGTTCCGCATCGAGATGTTCGACACACCGTTTCTCAAACCGGACTTTGACCGACGGGACTATTTCGAAGTGGATTGGTGACGCTCACGCGCCATCTGTGAGTTGAACGTTATGGAATTCGCACAAGAGCATGCCAGCCGTCTGGGCCAGAGTCAGACTGGCGACAGCCAGCGGGCGCGGCGAGAATCCCTCCGGGAAGGCGATGTCGTTCGCGTCCGTATTTTTCGGTTCGATCCCACGCACGATAAACAGCCGCGTTACGATACGTTCACCGTGCCATACACGCGGCTGATGCGCGTACTTGATGTGCTGAATTACATTTCGGAGGATCTGGAAGAGGACTTAGCATACCGCTGGTTCTGCGGCGTGAAGAAATGCGGCACCTGCGCGGTGCGAGTGAACGGTCGCGAAGTGCTGGCCTGCTGGGAGGCCGCGGAGCCCGAAATGACGATCGAGCCGTTGCGCCACGCGGCGGTCGTGCGAGATCTCGTCATCGACCGCACTGCTTACGAACAGCTGGTTGTCGCTATGATGCCTTGGCTCGAGCGCGCAGAGCCCTACGCCGGCTTTCCGGAGCGAATCTCACACCGAGAGATGGAGCAGGCGGCGACCGCGCTCGATTGCCTTTCCTGCCTTGCCTGTTTCTCTGCCTGCCCAGTTCTCGACCTCGGTAACGAGACGAATTTCGCAGGTCCTGCGCCACTGGTGCAACTCGCCCAAGTAGCCCTAGATCCGCGCGATGGCATGGACCGCGGACAGCTCGCCATGGACGTCGCGGGTATTTTTAATTGTGTATCTTGTTACAAATGCGAAGAGGTCTGTCCCGCATCCATTCCTGTAGTCTCGCGTGTGATCGAGCCCCTCAAGGCGCGCGCCTATCAAAGCGGAAAATCGGGGAGCCATCACGCCAGCGTATTCACGCGCATCATCGAGAAGCGCGGCTACACCGATCCTACAGAACTTGTGATGCGGACACAGGGTCCGCGCGTGTTGCGTGGCGTTCGCCGCGCCTTGCGGTTATGGGTACGCGGGAAAATCAATCCGCTACGCACGTTTTTTGGCAGGCCGAACCCCGCCATCGCGGCAATTCGCTGCGTCTTCAATCAAACAGAGCGGGCATCGTAGCTTAGCCTTGTTCGCGCTTTGAAATATAAAGCGTTGACAAGATGATGATGATGCTGCCCAGGATCGTCCACATGCTTGGAATCTCCCCAAACCAGATAAACCCGAGGAGAACGGCGACGATTAGCTTCGAATAATCAAAGGGCGCGACATAAGTCGTATCTCCCACGCGGAACGCCCTGAACACGCACGCCTGATTAGACACACCCAACACGCCGTTACAGACGAGAAGGATTGTTTGCATCTCGGTCGGGGTTTTCCAAACGTGCAGGCCGGGAGCGGCCGTGATCAATGTGCCGATTGCGCCGAGATAGAACAGCATCGTTAGCTGCTTTTCACCTTGCGGCAATTTCGCGATCAGCACGACCTGCAGCGCGATGCAGAACGCGGCAAACAGAGCGAACAAGGCGTCAATGTTCACGTGCGAGAAGCTCGGGCGCACCATTAATATTGCGCCGAGAAAACCGCAGATTGTTGCGAGCCATCGACGCCAGCGGACGATTTCACCAAGCACGATGCCCGCCAGCACCAAAACAAAGAGCGCTTGGGTAAACAACAGCGTCGTGACGTCGGTCAGGGGCAGTCTTGTCCAAGCGTAGAAATGAGACAGCAGCGCGGTCGTGCCGGCGACTGCTTGCAGGACCTGCATGGGGATATTCCGAGAACCCAGAATGCCGCGTTGCCATAGGAAGAACGGCAGAGGCAGCAGCAGCCCCGCTACGGAGCGAACGAACACGGTCTGGAAGCTGTCGATGCCAGTGGCGCCCAGCTGCTTCACCACCGCGGCATTGATCGTGAACAGAATCGCAGCCGCGATCATCCACAATGCGCCGCGAACATTGGGCGATGCCTGAAACGCGGTGCGGATGCCCCCGGTCACGCGCGGGCAACCAGTGGCGCTGATCCGCAAGAATCCATCGGCTGGATTAACTCCGCTGCCGGTATCCAAAAACCCGGGTGTGAAGGTCGCTCGCTTGACACTACCCGACGTCGCTAGCTATTCTCAACAAAGTTTCACCAGGAAACATTGTTGCAGTGATCTCTGCTGTCACTCGCACGCTGGCAATTCTTCAGTTCTTGGCGGCGCAAGCTGCCGGCGTGACGCTGACAGAAATCGTGGAGGCCACCCATGTCGACAAAAGCATGGCCTCGCGGATATTGGCCACGCTGGAAAGTGAAGAATATGTCGTTCGCAGTCGCGCCGGGGAGTACTTCATCGGACTGAAATTCGTATCGATGGCGCTTCAACAACTGGAAGCGACCGGCCTGCTCGGACTTTGTCCACCCGTCCTGCAGAAAATCGCCGATGAGACCGGAGAGCTCTGCCAGCTCGCGATCGTCGACGGCAACACCTTGCACTACGTCGCTAAAGCCGACGGCAAGGACCGCATCCGCGTTCAGCCGCGTCTCGGCACTCGGGCGGTGCTTCACGCGACAGCTGTCGGAAAAGTGTGGCTAGCGAGCCTACCAGAAGAGGCAGCGCTCAAATTGGCGCTCAATGAAGGGCTCCAGCCGCTCACCGAAAACACCATCACGACGGTTGGCAAGCTGCGCACAGAGCTTGCACGTGTGCGCCGCGCCGGCTACGCGATGAATCACGCCGAGACTTTCGCCGGACTGAACGGGGTCGCGGTTCCGATTTTCGGAAGTGATCAATCCACAGTCGTAGGCGCCATCGTGGTGGTTGCACCGGCGTTTCGCATGCCGGATGGACGGGCGCGATCATTCGTTCCGCTCCTTCGTAAGCAAGCCCAATGCCTGCGCGGCCTCAAGTGCCTAGCGGGCAATCAAGAGTTGGTTGCGATTGACCGAGAAATCTCGATGGCAGGGTGAGTAGGGCCAATATGAAAACGCGTACTGCGGATGTGATCATTGTTGGCGGCGGCGCAGCGGGGACTTACACGGCGTTGTGCCTCAAGAAGGCCGGCATTGAGCCGCTGATTTTGGCCAAGGGCCTGATCGGCAAGAGCGGTGCGTCAATTTTTGCGGGCAACCTCAACCTTCACGGCCACGTCTTCGGCGGCAACGACGCCGAAGCAGCCGCGATGCGCGATTACATCGTGCGTTGGTACAATCATTACCTCATCGATCAGGACTACGTCCTCAAAGGGGAGCAGTGGACAGAGGAAGTCTACTACCCCGAATTGGAAGAGGCGGGGCTTTATTTCCGGCGCGACGACCAGGGCAAAATCGTTACGAGCTACGGGTTGGCGCGCTGTGCGGCCGTGAACCAGCAGGGCCAATCCGGCATCCTGCTCATGGATCTCCGACGGAAGCAGGTCATTCAGAACGGGATCCAAACCCTCCAAGAGACAGCCGTCACCTCCCTGGTGCAGAATAGCCGCGGCGAGGTGATTGGTGTGGTCGCGCTGCATTGCCCGAGCGGCGAGGTTTTCAGCGTCCAGGCTAAACGCGGCGTGGTGATCGCGACTGGCCCGGCCGATCGCTTGGCGTCCCGCGCGACCGGGACGCGCGAACAATCCGGCGACGGGCTCGCGCTCACCTATCGTGCCGGTGGCGAGCTGCTCAATCTGGAAATCCAGTGGTGGCACGCCAGCGACTTTAAATGGCCACCGTGCTGGCAGCGGATGCACGTATATCCAAATCCGTTGGTCGGAACCGCCAAAACGGCGCGCATGTACAATTCCGACGGCGAGCAATTTTTCGACCAGTCGACCGACACGCCCAATTCATTCGCGCCCTATCCTACCCAACTCAAACGGCTGGCAGAACAGGTCGCGAAAGGCAAGGCCGAACTCAATGGCAAATACTTCACGGGCTACGACCACATCGAGCCTGAGGCACTGCGTAAGTATGCACGTCAACTCAAAGCGTTCGAAAAGGTAGGGCTGCAGGCCAAAACCGCGCGAGTGGAGACCGCGACCACTTGGCACTATCGCCAGGGTGGCATCAACACCAATCCACACACAATGGAGACCAATGTTCCCGGCCTTTACGTGGCGGGCCCGGTGGGTGGCCATAATAATGGCTCGCTCGGCTACACGGCGTTCGATGCCTACACGTGCGCTGAGACCATCAAGAACAAGCCAGCGCCTGCAGGTTTCTCGACCTTGCCGCAGGCCGTCCTTGAAGCCGAACGCGATCGCGTAATGCGACTCCTGCGCAAGATGCCGGCCAATGGCACTCCGCCGATCGCCGTCAAAACGAAGATTCGCGAGATCATGTACGAGAAAATGGGTTTCGTAAAATCTAAACAAGGGATGGAAAGCGCGCTGGACGACATGCGACGCATTCGCGAAGAAGACGCACCTCGCATGGGTCTAAAAAACGTAAGCCTAAATGAAAATCTTGGATGGCAGGACGCGCTTGACGTCTACAACCTGCTCGATACCTGCGAATTGACGATCCGCTCGGCGCTCAACCGGAAGGAAAGCCGAGGACCGTTCTACCGCACCGACTTTCCCGATACCGACAACGAGAATTGGCTCGTCAAGAACATCCTCTTCAAGGGAGGCGACGGCAGCTTCCAGTTCCGGACCGAGCCGTACCGGCTCCCGTATTACCAGCCGGATTTCAAGCGCCAGAAATATCTAGAAGTCCTGTGGTGAAACTCAGGACAGAGTCGAAACATGAAGTAGCAGCGATGGCGACTTTAACTCAACAATTGGATCGGGCGTCCGCGAGGTATCTCGGCCAGGTCGAGATGCATGACTCGAACGAGGACCGTCTTAACCGGTTAAAAGAAGGTGATTTCATCACTGCGCGCATTTGTCGCCTCGACCCCTCCATCGACAAAGCTCCTTATTTCGAGACGTACCGTGTGCCCTATGTGAAGTGGATGCGCGTGCTTGACGTGCTGATCCACATCTCCGAGGGGCTCTGCGTCGAATACGCGCACCGCTGGTACTGCGGTGTGAAGAAATGTGGTACGTGCGCGGTGCGGGTGAACGGGCGGGAAACGCTCTCCTGCTGGGAGCCGGCACAGCCCGATATGGTGATCGAGCCACTACGCCACCTCCCAGTGGTGCGCGATTTGATCGTCGATCGCGAACCCTATGAGCGCAAGGTGATGGAGCTTGGGCCATTACTTATGCGCACCCAACCTTATCCAGGCCTCCCGGAATACATCACTGACCGAGAAATGCGTGCGGCGTCCTATGCCATGGACTGCATCAATTGCATGGCGTGCTATTCCGCCTGCCCGGTACTCGATCTCGGAACGGAGACGAATTTTTCCGGTCCGGCGCCGCTTGTGCAACTGGCGCAGGTCGCGCTTGACCCGCGCGACGGGCTCGACCGCTTGAGCTTGATCGAGCACACGGCTTCGATTTCCGAATGCGTGTCGTGCTACCGGTGCGAGGAGGTGTGCCCAGCCGAAATTCCGATCGTCTCGCGCGTGATCGAGCCGCTCAAAGCACTCGCATTCGCCATCAGCCCGGCAAACAAGAAGCACCAGGCGGCTTTCCTAGAGATCGTGAGAGACCGCGGCCGCATCGATCCGTCCGCGCTGGTGCTAAAGACCCAAGGTTTGCGTGCGCTGCTTAGCCCAGTGCGGGCGTTGCGGCTCTGGATGAAAGGGAAAATCTCGCCGAGCAAAACCTTCCTCGGCTGGACCATACCTGGTGTCGAGCAGGTACGACGCCTGTTCAGCGCTGTGAAAGGGGCTTGAAATGAAGTTTGCTTACTATCCGGGATGTTCGGCTCAGAGCACCTGCAAAGAATTGAACGCCAGTCTGCTCGTCGTCGCTGAAAAGCTCGGGTTGGAACTCACTGAATACGCTTCCGCGTCCTGCACCGGCAGCCGCGAAATTCGCGCCGTGCGCCCCGAGCTCTTTCTCGCGCTCAATGCGCGCATCATGGCGATGGCCGAGCGCGACAACCTGCCGCTGATGACCGTGTGCAACACGTGCACGCTGAACTTCCTCGATACCCAAAAGCGGCTGGAGGAAGATCCTGAAGCGAAGGACCGCGTCAACGAAGTACTGAAGGCCGAAGGCCTGCGCTATCGCGGTAAATGCCGGGTCACCCATTTCCTTTGGATGCTGCTTGACGACATTGGTGCCGAGCGCCTGCGCCATATGGTGGTGCGCCCGTTGAAGGGCTTGAAGCTCGCGGCCTTCTACGGTTGCCACATCGTGCGCCCGCCAGCGCATTTCCAGTTCTTCGATTCGCGCAATGCCCGCTCAATTGAAACAATCAACTCGATCCTTGGCTGCGAATCGATTGATTACAGTGGCCGCACGGAATGCTGCGGCTTCCATACCGCGGCTGCGAACGAAAAGGTTGCCATTAAATTGACCGGCCGGCATATCAAATCCGCGAAGGACGGCGGCGCGCAGGCCATGGTGACGCCGTGCCCCCTTTGCCACACGGTCCTCGATACGTTCCAGCGTGAGATGGAGCGCGAAGTCAAACAGAAGCTAAACGTTCCAGTCCTTCATCTTCCACAACTGGTCGGTCTGGCGCTCGGACTGGCACCGGAGCAGCTCCAGCTCGATCGTCACATGGTTCCGGTCGCGTTGCCGCTCTAGATTGCGCGCCTAAGACTACTGACGACGTCAAGTGCTAACGATGCAAAATGAGTGGATACGGGAGGAAAAAATGAGACGCATGGCGTGCTATCTGCTTCTGAGCGTGCTCGGGCTCTCATCGTTCGCAATCTCGGGCGCAATCGCCAAGGACAAAGTGACGATCGCTTACATCGGCTCGCTGACCGGGGGCACCTCCCACATCGGTCTCGGGGGGCGTAATTCGATTGATCTCGCTATTCGCCTGCGCAATCAGGATCCGAAGTCCAAGTACGAGTACCAGCTGGTCTCGATCGACGACGAATGCAAGCCGAACATCGGCGTGCAAGCCGTGACCAAAGCTGGCGCCGATCGCTCGATCGTTGCCGCGATAGCGCACTATTGCTCAGCTGTGGCGATGGCGACGATCGGCGTGTTTCACAAGTTCGGCCTGCCAATGATCACCTTTACGGCGGTCGCGCCGGAAATCACCGATTCGCATGACTACAAGGAAATTCACCGGATCATCGGCAATGCTATTGACCAGAACCGCATCGGCCCAGCCTTCATGCGCAAGCTTGGCTATAAAACTTGGGCAGTGATTCACGACACCACCGCATTCGGCACGTCGAATGACAAGTATTTCACTGAGAATCTCGAAAAGGAAGGTGGGACGATCGTTGCCAAATTCGGCGTCTCCCCTGATCAGCAGGATTTCACGGCAGAGTTGACCAAGATAAAAGAACTCAATCCGCAGGTCGTCTATCTCGAAATGCTAGCGCCCGTCGCGATACGTATCCGTTTGCAGATGGAGAAGCTCGGAATCAATTCGCAGCTTGATTCGAATTCCGGCGTCTGGTCGGAAGATTTCATCAAGAATCTCGGACCAATTGCCGAAGGCGCACTCAGCCGCCGCATTGGCAAGCCGCTCGACGAGCTGCCTGAGGGTCGGCTGTTCCTCGAAAAGTACGCCGCGCAGAAGTATGACCAACCTGCGGACGTATGGGGCCACTACGGCTATGCCGAAGCCAACTTACTGATGGATGTGATCGAGAAGGTCGGCCCAGATCGGGCCAAGATCGCGGCTGAGCTACGGAAGGCGAAGGACCATCCAACCGTGATCGGCTCGGTGACTTTCAACGATCACGGCCAGAACATTAACGACACCAGCGATGTCATGGTCGTGCAGGACGGACACTGGATAGTCTGGGACCGGAGCGAGTTCGCCACCGGCAAGCGCAAACTCAAGCGCATTGACGGTTAATCGGACAACGATATCCGCTTTCAGCCCAGTAACGGGCGAGCGAATGGGGAGCCGCACCGGCCCGAGTGGATCAGAGGTCGTTGTACGACCCGCGCTGGAAGCGCTCGACGCAACCGGTAGGCTGCCGGCAGGACCGGACCATGAGCCCTGACATCTTAGCTCAATATTTCGTCAGTGGCCTCATGTTGGCGATGATCTACTCGCTCGTCGCCGTCGGATTCACGCTGTTCTTTGGCGTGCTGGACATTATCCACTTCGCGCACGGCGACGTTTTCATGGTCGGTGCCTTCGTCGCCTTGACATCGTTCATCGGCCTGACTCTAGCTGGGGTGAACATCGTCGCGTTGCAGCTTGTTTTGATGATCGTTGTCACGATCGCGGCTCTCGCACTGCTCGGCATCCTGACCGCGCGCCTTCTTGTTTTGCCGATGAAAGGCGCTCCCGCGCTCAACGTTCTTTTGATGACGATGATGCTGGGCACGATCCTGCGCGAGAGCGTCCGGTTGTTCTACCCGGAAGGGGCAAATCCGAAGGCGTTTCCGCATCTTCTGCCAACCGCGAGCGTGTCGCTCGGCAACATCATGGTGCGCATCGACAACATCATCATGCTCGCGATTGGCGCGGCGACAATCGTCGGCGTCAGCTTGCTCATCAACCGCACCAAGCTTGGTCTGGCCATACGCGCGGTCGCCCAGGACGAAGAGACCGCGAAGACGATGGGAATCAATTACACGCTGATCGTACTAGTTACGTTCGGCTTAGGCTCCGCGCTTGCCGCAGTAGCTGGTGTGATCAGTGGGCTCTACTACAACGAAATCAACTTCTCGATGGGCCTGATGCTAGGCGCGATCGGATTTAGCGCCGCCATTACCGGCGGGCTGGGCAGCATCTATGGCGCTATCCTCGGCGGCATTCTGTTCGCCGTGCTGCAAATCATCGGCGCGGTGGCGATGCCGTTCGCTAGTGCCTATAAGGACGTGTTCGCCTTCGCCGTCGTGATCGTCATCATGACTTGGCGGCCGACCGGTTTGATCAGCACGCTGTCAAGCGAGCGGGTGTGATGCGGGCGCCGCCCGAAGAGCCGCCTGCCAGAAAATCCGTTTTTTTTGGCGTCGGCGGGCTCCTAGCGGCCATGCTTTATCTGGCGTTGGTATTACGGGTCGATTCGCAAAGCGCGATTCTTGGTCTGTTGGCCATCGGCGCGACCGGAGTTTTCATTGCCGCGCGGCTCGATCTTATCTCGGCATTCCGCCAGAGCTACCGCGATAACGAAAGGGTCATGGACGTGCTGTCGATCGTCGCGGTCTTAATCTTGGCCGCGGGATTTCATAACAGCTCGTTCATTCTGTTCCTGCTTACCACTGTCCTCATCAACATCATCGCTTGCCTTGGGCTGAATTTGCAGTTCGGCTATGCCGGCATGCTGAACTTTGCAGGGGCGGCCATGCTTGGGGTCGGCGGCTATACCGCCGCGCTGCTCGGACAAAACGCCGCAATCCCACCCATTCTGCTGTTGCCTCTCGGCGGGCTTTTCGCCGCCGTGATCGGCTCGATCCTACTGCCACCGATGCTGCGCACCCAGGGTCATTACAGCGCCGTCGTTACCATTGCGTTCAATCTACTGTTTACGACCTTCCTTGAAGTCTATGGCGGCTTCGGCGGGACCCAGGGTCTGCCGGTGCAAAGCATGAGTCTGCTCGGGCTCGATTTTAATGATGACTGGAAAATCAACGGCTTTGAAGTCGCATTTTACGCCAATTATTTTGTGCTTGGCTTGATGCTGACCGTGATCGTCGCAGCGGTCGTGCGCCGGATGGAGCGCTCCTGGATTGGGCTGAGTCTGGATGCTGTCCGGCTGGACGAGACGTCGGCGCGATGCTTCGGTGTGAACATCGCACTCTGGAAGGCTGTCGCCTTCATGAGCGGAAACTTCATCATCGGCCTTGCGGGCACCTTCTATGCGCTGATGCTCGGATACATCGCGCCGACGAACTTCACGTTCGGCGACTCGCTTATCTTGGTGACTATTATCATCCTGGGTGGGCTTGGCAGCATTTGGGGCGTGATCCTGACGGCCGCGATCGTCATCATCCTGCCCGAGAAGTTGCAGGCGATCCAGGAATACCGATTCCTGCTGTATGCGATCGTCGTCACTTTCGTTCTGTTGTTCCAGCCCGGCGGGCTTTTGCCGCGCGCTCCTCGCATCTTTTTTCCCGGTTGGCGACCGTGAACACAGGCGTGCAAATTCTCCTCTCATCTCGCCAGGCTACCAAGCGCTTCGGCGGCGTTATCGCTTTGGATCAACTCAATCTCGATATCTTTCGGCGCGAATTCTTCGGTGTGATTGGACCCAACGGGTCGGGTAAGACGACGCTCTTCAACACATTGACTGGCATCTTCCCGCTGACCTCCGGCTCATTCGTCTATGACGGCAGAGATCTAACCAACTCGACCCCGCAGCAAGTCTGTCGCGCCGGCATTGCCCGCACGTTCCAGCGCTCGCGCGTTTGCCTCGGGTTATCCGTTTTTGACAATCTGATGATCGGCAATCACATCTTCCTCGATCATGGCGTGTGGTCCAACCTGATCAATCGGAAGCTATTGTACCGGCAGCTCGAGGAGATGGCGGAGCGCGCAAGGACCCTGTTGATGACATTCGATCCAAAGCTTGCTGGGCGTATGGGTGAGCTTGTCGGGAATCAACCGATGATCGACCGCCGGCGGATTGAGATCTGCCGCGCCCTAATCAGCGCGCCGAAATTGTTGCTGCTTGACGAGCCCTCGGCCGGCATGACGCAGCGCGAAATGCACGAGCTTATGGACAATCTGGTGGAATTCAAACGGCGCGCGGGTGACCTAACTATCGTTCTGATCGAGCACGAGATGAAGATCATCGAGCGTGTGACCGACCGATGTGCCGTCCTCAACTTCGGACGAAAAATCTGCGAAGGCAGCTACGCACAAGTCGTCGCCAATCTGGAAGTGCAGGAAGCCTATCTTGGCACCAACGCGAAATCGGTGTTGGCGTGACTGCGCGACTTACTATCGAGAATATCTACACCGCCTACGACCGGGCGGATGTGCTGAGCGGAATTTCGCTCACGGTTGAGCCCAGAAGCATCACCTGCTTGATGGGGTCGAATGGCTCCGGAAAGACCACTTTAATCCGCTCGATTCTCGCGCTAACTCCCCCGCGGCAGGGGCGGATCGTCTTCGATGGTATCGACATCACTGGGCTTCCAACTCACCGGATCATCAACGCGGGCATCGCCTGCATTCCGGAAGGTCGCAAGGTTTTCCCGAAACTGACGGTCGAGGAAAACCTCGAGCTCGGCGCGTTCACTGAGAAATCGCATAAGGTTGTTCGCGAACGGCTAGCGAACGTGTACGAGATTTTTCCGCGGCTGCTCGAGCGGCGCACTCAGCGCGCCGGCCTGATGTCGGGCGGCGAGCAGGCCATGGTCTCGATCGGTCGCGGGATGATGTGCGCACCCAAGCTGTTGTTGATCGATGAGCCGTCACTCGGCCTCTCGCCGCATTTCGTCAGCGAGTGTTTCCGGGTGATCCAACTAATAAAGAAGCAGGGCGTAACAGTGTTCCTGGTCGAGCAGAACGTTCATCAATCGCTGGATATTTCGGACTACGGCTATGTGCTTTCGCAAGGCCGAGTCGTGGCCGCCGGTACAAATGCCGACCTAATCTCTAATCTGGAAGTCCGACAGGCCTATTTCGGTGAGAACTCTCGCAGCAAGTAGAGCGGAAGTACAAGAAACTGTACCGCCTCATTTCAGGGTGGCGCGAACGCTCTTGGCAAGCGGAGAATGTTGGAATCCCAGTTCCTCTCCCTCCCCGACATCTCAGAGTTCAGCGACGCGAACCCGATTGCCTTGAACGGATTGATGTCGCGGTGAGTCGTCCTCTCAGTTTTGTGGGTTTGGCGGAAACTCCTTCCGCCATACTGGAGAATGTTCGATCCCTGTTCCACTCCCTCCGCCAGCGCCTCATTTGTTCAGCCCGGACGCCTGGGTAACGAAACGTACCTGAGACATGGGTAACAGTTTCGGACCGAACGGCTGCCGATCGGTTCAAGTCCACACGTGCCCGCGGCCTTTAAGTCAAAGAGAGGAACGCCGGACTGCCGCCTTGATATACTCAGAAAATTGCCGTCATCTTTTACGTCCCGTGTCCTGGAGTCCTCTGGGGTAGCCCATGCCTCGCCCCGCCCGAGCGCGGAGGACGCGAAATGGGGTTCCCCGGCCTTCCTGGAATCCCGATGAAGCTTGGTGCTGCCTACAGGCAGGACGTCAAAGGAGGGAGAACCATGCGACGATTCCTCGTGCCTCAGCTCTTGGTCGGTCTGACCGCTTTGCTTCTCTGCGGGTCGGCTTCGGCGCAGACGCCGCTCACCTGGTGGGAGCACAGCAATCCGCCACATAACGAGTACTCGAAGCAACTGGTGGAGGAGTGGAACAAGGCGCACTCCAACACCCCCATTCACTACGAGTTCTTCGCGATGACGCCGTACTTCAAGAAGCTTACGGCGGCGCTCTCCACCAGGTCGGCAGCCGACATGTTCACGGTCATCGACACGCTCCTCCCAAGCTTCACCACGAAGAACGTTCTTGGGCCCATCCGACCCGAGTGGTTGGGCTACAAGGATCTCGAGGACATGAAGAAGGCGTACCTGCCGGGCGCGCTGGATGGCTACATCGACAACGGGAAGCTCTACGCCGTTCCTCCCATCGCGTCGGTCTTCAGCCTCTACATCAACAAGAAGCACTTCCAGGAGGCGGGTCTCGATCCAGACAAGGATTATCCGCGCACATGGGAGGACATCGGCACCATCGGCAAGAAGCTGGTGAAGATGGAAGGCAACAGAATGGTGCGCGAGGGCTTCGACTTCGCGATGCACTCCTCCACGTGGACGATGTGGTACTTCAACACGCTCATCCGCCAGTTCGGTGGAGAGGTTCTCGACGCTTCCGGGCAAAACTGCACGGCCAATAGCGACGCGGGCGTGAAGGCCATGAAGGTCCGGGCCATGTTCGTGCACGACTACAAGATATCGGACCCGACCGTCAGCGTTGGCACCAATGCTCTCCCGGCCGACGATCTGCCGAAAGGACGCGTCTCCATGTTCATCACCCACGCCGGGAGCGTGGCGCAGTTCGGCCCCGAGGTGATGAAGGATATGAAGGTGGTGCCCTTCCCGCAGGTGAATCCCGACAAGCCCGTGAGTCCGATCTACGGCTTTGCGATCGCGATGAATCCACACCTCTCCGAGGAGAAGCAAAAGCAGGTGCATGAGGTCATGAAGTTCGTCCTCAAGGATGCCAAGACCTGGTACGAGAGGACGGCGTATCCCTATCCCTACAAGAACTTCCTCGACCTTCCCGGGATGGATGAAGCGCGCCGGACGAACTACCTCGACGTGTTCATCCACGACATCTCGATCGGGCGCTTCATCCAGCGCTCACCCCAGATCATCGAGATCAACGAGGCGATCCACCGGGCGATGGAGCGCGTCGTCCTGAGGAACGAAGATCCCAAGCGATCGCTCGATCAGGCCTGCACGGAAATCAGCAGGGCGCTGGCCGAGCGGTAAAGTGGAAGCGATGGAGCGCAACGTCGCGGCCCTCGGGAGGCAGCCCGCGACCCCCGACAAGTTTGCCTTCGTTCGGTGGCTGGCAGCCTGGGTGGGGGGACTCTCCATCCGGAGCCGCCTCCGCTGGGCGGGGTTCTTGTTCGTCCTTCCGGCGCTTATCCACCTCGCGACCTTCAAGTTCTATCCGATGCTCGAGGCCTTTTGGCTAAGCTTCCATCGGTATGATCTCATGAGTCCGCCCGTGTTCAACGGGCTGCGGAACTACCAGGTGCTCTGGGAAAACCCGCTCTTCCACCAGTCGTTCTGGGTCTCGGCCACATACATGTTCGGGGTCGCGCTCCCCGAATGGTTCCTCGCGTTGGGCTTGGCGCTTCTCCTGAACCGCCAGATTCCGGG
>Ga0306919_10000472_pt1 | contig 17688 bp, 20 predicted proteins | sample flu12Cox44000172_FD_203764 | JGI IMG/M metagenome (GOLD analysis project Ga0306919, IMG submission 203764) | Lab enrichment of tropical soil microbial communities from Luquillo Experimental Forest, Puerto Rico - flux4day.12C.oxic.44.000.172 (v2)... | ecosystem: Environmental > Terrestrial >... | reverse complement strand
GATCAGCATCTCCCAGAGCACGTCGGGATCGAGCGAACCGATATAGCTTGCGGACGCGAATTTGAGCGGGAGTGCGAAGGCTCGATGGCATGGCGTCGCGACGGCGACCAGGCACAAGAAGGCCCGCGCAGGAATCAGATTCTTGCCGCCTGCCTGCCAATTCTTGTCAGCCATCAGTCACCCGCGGATTTCAACCTCCGAGTGTCTGGCTTCACGCGTTTGGATCAGGTAAACGCGTACCCTTGCGGCCCAAAAATCCGGCTCAAATTAAGGCAAATGGCCTGACATGATTACCGCTTCGTTAATGGCAATTCTGCCTGGGAGGGCCTTCTCCATCGGACGATCTCCAAAGCTCCGCACGAGGCGCCGGAACACGCATGGATAGGGTCGATTGCGTGGTTGTCGGGGCCGGCGTGATCGGTCTTGCCGTGGCGCGTCGGCTCGCGCAGGCCGGCCGTGAAGTGGTCGTGCTGGAGGCCGCCGAGGGCATCGGCACCGTGACCTCGTCCCGCAACAGCGAGGTGATCCATGCCGGCATCTACTACAAGGCCGGAAGCCTGATGGCGCGGACGTGCGTCGCCGGCAAGAAAATGCTCTACCGGTACTGCGCCGACCACGGCGTGCCGCACAAGAACTGCGGCAAGCTGATCGTCGCCACGACGCCGAAGGAAGCCGAGAAGCTGCAATCGATCCGCGCGCACGCCGAGGCCAACGGCGTGCTCGACATGCAGATGCTTTCCGGCGAAGCCGCGCGCGCGCTCGAGCCGGCGCTCAATTGCGACGCGGCGCTATTGTCGCCTTCGACCGGCATCATCGACAGCCACGCATTCATGCTGGCGCTACGAGGCGATGCAGAGGCCGCAGGCGCGGCCCTGGCCTTTCATACGCCTCTGCTGCACGCCAGAGCTGTCGCGGGCAAGATCGAACTCGACGCCGGCGGCGATGCGCCGATGACGCTCGAATGCCGGCTTCTCGTCAATTCCGCCGGCCTGAACGCGCCGGCCGTGGCGCGCGGCATCGACGGCATGCCGCTTGCGTCGATCCCCCGCGCCTATCTCGCCAAGGGCAACTATTTCAGTTGCAGCAGGAAGGCTCCGTTTTCACATCTGATCTATCCGGTGCCCGAACCGGGCGGCCTTGGCGTGCACCTCACCCTCGACATGGCGGGACAGGCTCGCTTCGGCCCCGATGTCGAATGGGTCGACACCATTGACTACGCGGTCGATCCGGCGCGGGCCGCGCGTTTCTATCCGGCAATCCGCAAGTACTGGCCGGCGCTGCCCGATGGCGCGCTGATGCCGAGCTATTCGGGCATGCGGCCAAAGATCGTGCCGCCCGCGGTCGCCTCGCAGGATTTCGTCATTCAGGGTCCGAAGGACCACGGCGTTGCCGGACTGATCAACCTTTTCGGAATCGAGTCGCCGGGGCTTACGTCATCGCTTGCAATTGCCGATTACGTCGGCGAGCTCGCGGGCGCATGACAACCTGCGGCGCGGTCTTGCGCGGCCCTGGATTCGAACACGTGGAAAAGCCCCGCCAAAATGGGCGCAAGCGCGCCCATCAGGCGATTATGGCAACGTGACAGTCTGACTGACTGATTTAGTGGGGGCTAGTGCACCGTTTCGTCGGCGGCGGCGTGCTTGAGCCGCTCGATCTGGTCCTTAACCATCAATTTCCGGCGCTTCAACTCGGCTATTTGCAGGTCGTCCGTTGAAAGGTGGATGAGCGCTTCATGCAGTTCGTTTTCGAGGCTCTTGTGTTTTCGTTCCAGTTCAACGAGATGTGCCTGAATGGCCATTCGATACCTCCTCGGCTAAGTTCAACCTCAGATTTGATCCGGAAGAATGAGTGTACACCTCCGACCGAATCTGTCGATGGTTAAGCGAATCGGCACCGTCATTTTTTGACGGCCTTATGTAACGAACCGTGAGCAGGGAACCCATGATCTTCAGCATCCGCCGGGCGGTGAGTTTGCCTGCCGCTGCAGTGATTTGGACGCACTTTGCCCGCTTGCGCCGCGCCTCGTCAGGGACGATATTTCCCACAGGGTTTCCACAGCCCTTCGCAATCTCATCGCGTGTTTCGGCTAACGTACATCATGACCGATGAAGATGAGCGCGAGCTGCATGCCGAGCTGGCTCGGCTGCAGCAGGAGCACCGCGATTTGGACGCGGCGATCGATGCGCTGCATCATTCGCCCGCACCGGATCTTTTGCGGTTGCAGCGGTTGAAGAAACGCAAGCTGCAGCTACGCGACCGCATCGCTTTCATCGAAGACCAGATCACGCCTGACATCATCGCCTAGTTCATGTGTGCCGCGCGTTGCTGTGCGGCGTGAAAATCCGGCCGGGCGGTCGTGAAATCTGCTTGACTCGAAGGGAACAAAAAGAGAACATCGGAGCACGTCACGACTGTAAACCTCTTCGCTGTAAACCCATCGCCGCCTTCAAACCGCATCGGGATTGCGTCATGTCCTCAACCTCATCTCCGTTCGACAACAGCCATTACGAGAAGGCCTGCGACCAGGCGATTGCGATGTGCGATGGCAATCTACGCTCGACCATCAAGGCGCTGATCATGGCCAATGAATATCTGGAAGCGGAGCTTCTGGAATTGCAGGCTGCGATCTCGTCCGGCTGCGCGCCGCTGCCCTCATCCGGCTGCGAGAGCAGCGCCGCGTGAAGAGAAAAAATCATGGCGGACATCACATACTACGTGGCGATGCCGTTTCTTGAAGACGACAACGGCTGTCCCATCGCAGGCGTTGCGGAAGAATGCCAAAGTCCGGCGACCGCGCTGCGCCGAGCCGAGATCCTGTCGCGAGGCGCGGGGCATATCGGCGCCGTCGCTTTCAGCCGCACCGGCGATCCCATGGTCGGCGAGTTCGGAGATGCAAAGCTGATCAGGACATTCGGCAATGTACCGGATGATCTCAGCGGGCTGTGAGCTGTTGCGCGGCGTCTTCCAGTTCGTGCCGCCGTTGAGCCTTGCGTACATACATGGCGCGGTCGGCCTCTTCGAGCGCGCGAGTAGCCTCTGCGTTCGAACCCAGAACCGCTACGCCTGCGGAAGCACCTGCCGTCACATCGCGTCCGTCGAACACGAACATGAGCCGATCGATCGCCTCCTCCAATGACGCCGCTTTGGCTCTCGCATCGGTTTCGCTGAGATTCCACAACAGAAGGGCGAACTCGTCGCCGCCCAGCCGCCCCACCACGTCAGAGGCGCGCACCTGACGGGCGAGCACGTCCGCAATCGCCTTGAGCACCTGATCGCCGGCAGCATGCCCGAAGGCATCGTTGATCGGCTTCAAGCGGTCGACGTCGAGCACGATCAGGGCGCCGTTCGCCCGGTAGCGCTTGATATACGCAATCGCACGATGGAGTTCGCGCTCGAAGCCGCGCCGGTTCGGGATGCCGAGCAGGAAATCGGTTTCCGCCGACGCCTGCAGTTCGTCGATGCGCTTTAACGCTTGCGTCAGGTCGCTCCGGAGCCGGCGGATGGTGGCTTTGGCGTGGTCGGCCGACAGCGACGGCCGGGGCGCAACGCGCGGCCGCTCCGTTTTGCTTGCCGTCGCGCCGCGCCGCGGGCGTTTGAAGGCCCCCCGCGTTCCCGCCCCGGTTTTCTTTTTCATGAACATCCTTGTTGAGGCCCGTAGTGTCCCGAATCCGAAGTTCGCATCATCTTGCGTCTTTTGCGAAGTTCGGATTCGAAAGGACACGCAAAACTTGTGATTCCGGTGCGGTTTTGGTTCGGAACCGCCACACCAGGCTTGCCGGATTTAACCAAGACAGGATAGTGCATTCCTATTCCCTTGCCACGCCTTGCCGCCGTCAGGCCCGAAACTATAATTGGGCCTATGCTTCTGGATTCCCGAGAAGAATTGAGCTTATGACCGCACCCGTCGCCATCATCATGGGAAGCCAGTCGGACTGGGAGACCATGCGCCATGCGGTGGACACGCTGACCGAGCTCGGCGTCGCATGCGACACACGGATCGTCTCGGCCCATCGCACACCAGAGCGGCTTTATGCCTTCGCCAAGGGCGCCAAGGGTGAGGGCTTCAAGGTCATCATCGCCGGTGCCGGGGGCGCGGCCCATCTGCCGGGAATGACCGCTGCAATGACGGAACTGCCGGTACTCGGCGTGCCCATGGAATCGCAGGCGATGTCGGGAGTGGATTCGCTTTATTCGATCGTGCAGATGCCAGCGGGTGTACCGGTCGGAACGCTTGCCATCGGCAAGGCCGGTGCCATCAATGCCGCCCTGCTTGCCGCGAGCGTCCTGGCGCTCAGCGATGCAGCGCTCGGCGAGCGGCTCGCCACCTGGCGCCGACAAAAAAGCGAAGCGGTCGCCGAGCGCCCGGAGGGGTCGGCGTGACAGCATCCAACCGGGTGAAGCTGAAGCCGGGCGACACCATCGGAATTCTCGGCGGCGGGCAATTGGGCCGGATGCTGGCCATGGCGGCGGCACGGCTTGGCTTGCGCTGTCAGGTGTTCTCGCCGGATCCGGATTCGCCGGCTTTCGACGTGGTGCTTAACGCGACCTGCGCGGAATATGCCGACGTCGAAGCGCTCGAATTGTTCGCAAACGACGTCGACGTCATCACCTATGAGTTCGAGAACGTTCCTGCCGCGGCGGCGATGATCCTCGCCGCCCGGCGCCCTGTGCTGCCCGACCGCAAGATTCTCGAAACGACCCAGGACCGGCTCGCCGAAAAGGATTTCATCAAGCGGCTGGGCATCGGCACCGCCGACTATGCCGACGTGTCGACGACAGCCGGCCTGCTCGCGGCGGTGGCGCGTATCGGGCTGCCGGCGGTGATCAAGACGCGCCGCTTCGGCTACGACGGCAAGGGCCAGGCACTCATCCGTGCGGGCGACGATCTGGACCGCGTCTGGACAGATCTCGGCACCAAGTCTGCGATCCTCGAGGCCTTCATTCCCTTCGAGCGCGAGATTTCGGTGATCGCGGCGCGCTCGGCTGACGGCCATGTCGAATGTTTCGACGTTACCGAGAACGAGCACCGTGATCACATTCTGAAGACCTCGCGCGTGCCGGCGGCAATCCCGCCCGCACTGGCGGAAGAGGCCCGCGCGATCGCCGAGAAAATTGCAACGAGCCTCAATTATGTCGGCGTGCTCGCGGTTGAAATGTTCGTGCTCGCCGGTAGCAATGGGCCCACGGTGCTCGTGAACGAGATCGCGCCTCGGGTGCACAATTCCGGTCACTGGACGCTCGACGGCGCCACGATCTCGCAGTTCGAGCAGCACATCCGGGCGATCGCCGGATGGCCGCTCGGCAAGCCCGAGCGGCATGGCGAAGTCACCATGACCAACCTGATCGGGGACGAGATCAATTCCTATGAGCAGTGGCTGACCGTCCCGGGCGCCACCGTTCACATTTACGGCAAGGGCCTGCCGCGGCCGGGCCGCAAGATGGGTCACGTGACGCAGGTCGGATCGATTCCGCCAAAAGGCGGCTGATCGCTGCGAAAAAGGGGCCGATTTTTGCGGCTCTGCCCGCTGTAATTGCGGCCGCGGCGGTGGACATTTCCAGTTTTGTCTGATACATCCGCGCGCTCAGGGCTAAGGGTGGGGCTTTTCGCTCGCGCTTGGCCTTTAGCCTTTTCCATTTCCATTGACTTGAAAAGAGGATGCCGCGTGCAGGTTCTCGTTCGCGATAATAACGTCGATCAAGCCCTCAAGGCGCTGAAGAAAAAGATGCAGCGCGAGGGCATCTTCCGCGAGATGAAGCTCCGCGGCCATTATGAAAAACCCTCCGAGAAGAAGGCCCGCGAAAAGGCGGAAGCGGTGCGCCGCGCCCGCAAGCTCGCGCGCAAGAAGTTGCAGCGCGAGGGTCTGTTGCCGGTCAAGCCAAAGCCGGCGTTTGGCGCCGGCGCGTCGGGTGACCGCGGCCCATCCGGTGGCCGTGGCGGCGCGGGTGGCGGTTCGCGCGGGATGCGCTGAACCGATCCTGACTGACCGGATTGCAGCGTGAAGCCAACGCGGGCCTTAAGCCCGCGTTATTATTTTTGAAGGCTGCATTTTGCGGCGCGGCGGGCTACCAATACGGCACGGGCGCGTGAGTATCTCGCATAAATGGCCATTCCGGTTTCTTATCTCACTCCCCGAGGTTTGCGCCGCCTGCCGCTGGCGCCTCTTTGCGTCGCGCTGATCGGACTCCTCGCATCCGGTTGCTCGATCAATCTGGGCTCGCTGACGCCCTCCTCCGAACCGGAGCCGGCGCGGCTGACGTCGCCGAGCAACATCGCCTCGCTGACCGAGACCATCAAGAACAATCCGAACGATCCGCAGGCCTATAACATGCGCGGTTCGGTGCTGGCGCAGGCCGGCAAGACCGAGGAAGCGCTCGCTGATTTCAACAAGGCGATCAGCCTCGACCCGAATTACGGCCAGGCCTACGCCAATCGCGGCCTGATCAATCGCCAGACCAGGCGGCTCGATCAGGCGATGGCCGACTATGAGCACGCGATCGCACTCGATGCCAATTACGCGCCGGCCTATCTCGGCCGCGGCATGGTCTACAAGGCGCGCAAGCAGCCGCAAGAAGCGCTGGCCGACTTCAACAAGGCGATCGCGCTCGCGCCCGACAGTGCGGAAGCCTATTACAATCGCGGCCTGCTCTATCAGGGCGAAAAGCAACATCAATATGCGATCGATGACTTTACCGCGGCGAACGGGCTCGTGCCGCAGCAGGCCGAACCGCTGCTGGCGCGCGCGCTGAGCTATCTTGCGCTCGACAAGCCGAAGGAGGCGGCGGCGGACCTCGACGAGGCGGTGCAGGCCGACCCGCAGAATGCCCAGGCCTGGCTCACCCGCGGTCTTGCTTACGAACGGCTGGGCGAAAAGACCAAGGCGGCCGGCTCCTACGGCCGCGCCATCAATTTACGCCCGAGGGATGAAGCCGCACGGACCGGCTTTGCCCGCGTGGGCGGCAAGCCCGGCCAGAGCTACGAGACGTTCTGAGGCGGCGGGGACCGCCGCTTCCATCAATCCGTGAACTGCTGCCCGCCGTTCTGACCGGAGTTCGGTATCACCACGTGAAACATCGATTTCGCGGCGGCCAGCACGTCCTCGGCAACCGCCTTCGTGTGCGACATCGCGTTGGCTGCTTCGGCACGCAGATCCACCGGCGGACGCGGCTGCGCGGGCGGGATCTCGGCCGGCGGCGTGGGCCTGTTCGGATCGGCCGCAGCCATTCCCGCTACTGACGTGTCGACCGGCGGCGCGGCGACCGCAATCGGCGGTGGCAGCGGCCGCACAACGGGCGCCGCCGGAGCGGCAACCACAGTGCGGGGAGTTTCCTGCAACCGCGCCGCATCCGGCGCAGGTGCGCGGGCTGCTTCCTGCGCCCGCGGCGCAGAGCCCTCATTGTTACCGCGCAGCCGCTCGATCGCCGCACGCGCGAGGTCGTTGGCATCGCGGGTCGGCGCCGTCACGCGACGGCGCGTCTCGACGGGAGCGCTCGCGGTCTCGGCGGGCTTGGCTTCGGGCTTGGCTTCGGGTTTGGTTTCGACGGCCTTGACGTCCGCCGGCTTCTCGACCGGCTTGACCTCGGCGGGCCCTTCAGCCGCGCGGTTCTCGATCATGACCCGCTCGGAAATGCCCTTGGCCTTGATGCCGGGCTCGGGGATGCTGGCGGTCTCAGCCGGGACTTGCGCCGACTTCGCGGGATCGGCCTTCGCCTCGCTCTTCAGCTCGGTCTTGGCAACGGCTTTCCTGGGATCGGCCTTGCTTGCAGCCGCGGACACCGCGGCCGCCGGCTTCTCAGGCTTGGTCGCGATGTAGTGGTTCACGATGTAGGCGCCGATGATGGTGGCGGCCACCGACGGCAAGATGTCCAACGCGAATTTCTTCAGGTAATTCAGCATGCCGGCCACTCCCGGCGCACTGATGGGGGAACTTTGAGGCACATTGAGGGATCAACTGCGTCGGATCGGTGGCAATTCGGTAAAGGAATGGTTTACGGTTTGAGTTCGACCTCGAGAAACACGATCTCCGAAGAGGTCTCGTTGAGCACATCGTGCTCGACGCCCGCCTTGCGGAAGTAGGATTTTCCGGCCCCAAGCTGCGCCTTGGAGCGATCGCCATTGGGCGCCACGATGGTCATTTCGCCGGAGGTCACGGGGACGATCACATAGTCCATCTCGTGAATATGGTGGCCGGTCGCGCTGCCCGGCGCGAGCCTCCACTCAGTGACGCGGACCTCCGGGGTATCGATCTGGACTTGGGATTTGGCGCCGAGCATGACCCGTTGGTCTCCTGAAATCAGGGCACGAATACCATGAACACGAAGACCGCAAACACCACCAAATGGACGAGCCCGAACAGCATGTTGGTCCTTCCTGTGCCGAAAGTCAGCATGCTCAGGACGAAGGTCAGCAACAACAGCACGATATTCTGTTGGTTCAGGCCCAGCACCAGTTGCTTGTCCAGGAGGTAGGCCGCGACCGCGACCGCCGGAATAGTGAGCCCGATGGTCGCAACCGAGGAGCCGAGCGCGAGGTTGATGCTCTTCTGCAGTTCGTTTTTGCGGGCAGCGGCGACCGCCGCGACGCTCTCCGGCAACAGGATCAAGAGCGCCACGACCACGCCGGCAAAAGCCGGCGGCGCGCCGATGGCGGCAGTTGCCGCATCGATGACGAGAGAAAATTTCTTCGCCAGCAGGATCACGCCCAGCAGCGAGATCAGGAGCAGCGCGAAGTCGAGCCCCAGCCTCGCCATCGAGATCGGCTCCGCGTCCTCGGTGAAACCCGCGTCCTCGGTGACGAAATAGTCGCGATGCCGGATGGTTTGGGTGTAGAGAAACACGCCATACAGGAAGATGGTCACGACACTGACAAAGGCAAGTTGAGCCGCGGAATAAATCGGTCCCGGCGTGGTCAGCGTGTAGTCGGGCATGACCTCCGTGATGGTCGCCATCGTGAACAGCACGCTGAGATAGAGATTGGCGCCCGAGACCTGGTAGCCCTGCTCGCGATATTGCACGCCGCCGATGAAGACGCAGATTCCAACGAGACCATTGCAGACGATCATCACCACGGCGAACACCGTGTCGCGGGCAAGCGTCGGCACCTCCTTTTCGCCGAGCATGATGGTCGTGATGAGGGCGACCTCGATGATGGTGACCGACAGTGTGAGCAGCAGCGTACCGAAGGGTTCGCCGATCCGGTGCGCGATCATCTCGGCATGGTGAACGGCAGCGAACACAGTGCCGAACAGGATGACGAGCAGCACGGCTGCGAAGACGAGGCCGAAGGGCGACGGTGTGAAGTTGTAGTGTGCCGCGGTCGCGACCGCGAACAGGACGACGGACAAAGCGGGAAAAATCCACGCCGATTTCGGCATCGGGCCGTGCGCGCTCATGCGGGACCAACCTCAAAATTTGCGGCCATCACCCTTTCAAAGCGCCAATGAATTGTCGAGCCGTTTCGATGGCACCAAAGTTGCCGAGATCGTCGTGTCCGCCCTGGTCGAACCGCACGAATTGCTTCGGCTCATGGGCCAATGCAAACAGCCGCTCGCCGAGCGCGATCGGGATCGTCGCGTCACGCGCGCCATGCATGATCAGGAGCGGCACCGTGACCTTCGCGATGCGCCGATCGGAATGAAAGGGATCCTTGACGAAATAACGTACCGGCAGGAAGGGAAAGGCGGCCGCCGCAACGTCGGCGATCGAACTGTAGGGCGCTTCCAGGATCACGCCGCCTGCTTGCCGATCGGCCGCGAGCGCCACCGCGACCCCCGAGCCGAGCGAAAAGCCCCAGAGCACGAGCTTGCTTGCCGGATAGAGCGCAGACGCGAAGGCATAGGCGGCGGCCGCATCCTGCAGGAGGCCTTTCTCGCTCGGCCGCCCGCTCGAACCCGCGTAACCACGGTAGGACAGCGCCACGAGACCGGTCCCGTCGGAGGTGATGTCCGCAAAGCGGCCGGCGCTACCTGCCAAAGTATCTCCATTGCCCGGGAAGTAAATCACGACATGGCGTCCCGGCGCCGCCGCGACATGCCAGACGATCACGCGTTCGCCGTCGGATGTCGTCAGAACCTGCTCTTCGGCGTGGGGAAAACCGGCTGCCCGCGGCGTGGTGCGCAAAGTGGTCGGAACCGGAAACACCAATGCGCGCTGCCCCACGAACAGCAGCGCGATGGCGCCGAGATAGCCGAGCGCGGCGACACTGACGATCCATTTCAGTACTGTCATCGATCGCTGACCGGAGCGTCCGTGCTTGATGGCATGCAGCGACGCCGTCGCGTGCCGCGGCGCGTCATCTGATCCACTGCCGCTGCGTCCACTGCAGGGTCAAGCTTGCGGCTCACATCGCCTTGACGATGTTCTCGGTCATCTTCTTGGCGTCGCCAAGCAGCATCATCGTGTTGTCGCGATAGAACAAAGGATTGTCGATGCCGGCATAGCCAGAAGCCAGCGAACGCTTGATGAACATGACCGTGCCTGCCTTCCAGACCTGCAGCACGGGCATGCCGTAGATCGGCGACTTTGGATCTTCTTCCGCGGCCGGGTTGGTGACGTCGTTGGCGCCGATCACGAAGGCAACGTCGGTCTGGGCGAATTCTGAGTTGATGTCCTCCAGCTCGAACACCTCGTCATAGGGCACGTTGGCCTCTGCCAAAAGCACATTCATGTGGCCGGGCATGCGGCCGGCCACGGGATGGATGGCGTACTTCACCTCGACGCCTTCCTTCTTCAGGGTGTCGGCCATTTCGCGCAGTGCGTGCTGCGCCTGCGCCACCGCCATGCCGTAGCCGGGCACGATGATCACCTTGGAGGCGTTTTTCATGATGAAGGCGGCGTCGTCTGCCGAGCCGAGCTTGGCCGGCTTCTGCTCGCCGCCGGCGCCGGCAACGGCTGCGGTCTCTCCGCCGAAACCGCCGAGGATGACCGAGATGAAGGAGCGGTTCATCGCATGGCACATGATGTAGGACAGGATCGCGCCGGATGAGCCGACCAGCGCGCCGGTGATGATCAGCGCGGAGTTGCCAAGCGTGAAACCGATGCCGGCCGCGGCCCATCCCGAGTAGGAGTTGAGCATCGAGATGACGACCGGCATGTCGGCGCCGCCGATCGGGATGATCATCAAGACGCCGAGCGCCAGCGCGATGATGGTGATCAGCCAGAAATTGAGCGCGCTGCCGGAAACCACCAGGCCGACGATGAAGAACACCAGCGCAACCGCAAGCGCGAGGTTGATGAGGTGGCGGGCCGGCAGAATGATCGGGGCCCCGCTCATTCGCGCCGACAACTTCAGAAACGCGATCACCGACCCGGTGAAGGTGAGCGCGCCGATGGCGACGCCGAGCGACATTTCGACCAGGCTCTGCGAATGGATGTGTCCGGGCGTGCCGATGTCGAAGGCCTCGGGCGAGTAGAACGCACCCGCCGCGACCAGCACTGCGGCCATGCCGACCAGGGAGTGGAAGGCGGCGACCAGTTCGGGCATCGACGTCATGGGCACACGACGGGCAATGAAGGCGCCGATGCCCGCGCCAATCGCGATCCCGAGAATCACGAGAAACCAGGCGATGCCGTCGGCCGGCGGATGGTTGGCCAGCGTGGTGCCGATGGCGATCGCCATGCCGATCATGCCGAGCAGATTGCCGCGGCGGCTCGATGCCGGGCTCGACAGCCCGCGCAGCGACAGGATGAACAGCACACCCGCGACGAGATAAAGCAGTGCAGACAGATTGGCGTTCATCTCAGGTCCTCACTTGTCCCCGTCACCCTGAGGTGCGTACCGATCACTTTGCCTTCTTCTTGTACATCGCCAGCATGCGCTGGGTGACAAGGAAGCCGCCGAAGATGTTCACGCAGGCGAAGATCAGCGCGACAAAGCCGAACCCCCGCGCCCAGCCGCTGCCGCTCGAAACCAGGCCGACACCGACGGCGAGCAGCGCGCCCACCACGATCACGGACGAAATCGCGTTGGTCACCGACATCAAGGGCGTGTGCAGAGCCGGCGTCACCGACCACACCACGAAATAGCCGACGAAGACGGCAAGAACGAAGATCGACAGCCGGAACACAAAGGGATCGACAACTTGGGCGACATGCTCCATGGCTTCTCTCCTTAGGCCCGGAATTACGAAGATTTGGGCTGGAAGTTCGGGTGGACAACCTTGCCATCCTTGGTCAGCGCGGTCGCTTTCACCAGTTCGTCGTCCCAGTTGACCTTGAGCGCCTTGGTCGATTTGTCGACCAGTGTCTCGATGAACGACAGCAGGTTGCGCGCATAGAGGCCGGAGGCGGAGGCCGCGACGCGGCCGGCAAGGTTGGGGAAGCCGACGATCTTCACACCGTCGACCTCGACGGTTTCGCCGTTCTTCACACCCTCGACATTGCCGCCGCGCTCGACCGCAAGATCGACCAGCACCGAGCCAGGCTTCATCGTCTTGACCATGTCCAGGCTGATGAGGCGCGGTGCCGGCCTCCCCGGGATCAGGGCGGTCGTGATCACGACGTCCTGCTTCTTGATGTGATCGGCGGTGAGCGCCGCCTGCTTGGCCTGATACTCTTTCGACATTTCCTTGGCGTAGCCGCCGGCAGTCTCGGCCTGCTTGAACTCTTCGTCCTCGACCGCGATAAACTTGGCACCCAGGCTCTCGACCTGCTCTTTCACCGCCGGCCGCACGTCGGTTGCGGTGACGATCGCGCCGAGCCGGCGCGCGGTGGCGATCGCCTGCAGGCCTGCGACGCCGACGCCCATCACGAACAGTTTTGCCGCCGGCACCGTGCCGGCAGCGGTCATCATCATCGGAAAGGCGCGGCCGAACGCTTCGGCGGCCTCGATCACCGAGCGATAGCCGGCAAGGTTGGCCTGGCTCGAGAGCACGTCCATGACCTGAGCGCGGGTGATGCGCGGCATCAATTCCATCGCGAAGGCAGAGACCCCGGCATCGGCCATCGTCTTCAGCGCGGTCTCGTTACCGTAGGGGTCCATGATCGCGATCACCAGCGCGCCGCGCTTGTATTGGCCAAGCTCTGACGCCTCGGGCCGCTTCACCTTGATGACAATGTCGGCATCCTTGACCGCATCCGCGCTGACCGTTGCTCCGGCAGAGGCAAATTCCGAATCCGGCAGGCCGGATTTGATGCCGGCACCCGGCTCGACCGCGACATCAACACCCAACGCCTTGAATTTCTTTATCGTGTCGGGCGAAGCCGCAACCCGCGGCTCGGCGGGATCGATTTCCTTGGCGACGGCAATCTTCATGAGGCCTCCGGCGGCGGCGGGTGCGCACGCGATAAGACTAGCGCTAGTCCGACATGGATGGATACCGGTTTTGCGACGAGCGCTTATGCAAGTTTTTCCGTCGCAGCGCGCCGTTGCGTGCAACGGCGATCGATCAGGTCAGGAAGATCGCCATCAGGATGAGAATGAGGGCGACGCCCGAGGTGCCATACTTCACGAGCTTGATGAAGCCCTCATAGGTTGCCTCATGGGCTTTGTAGTCGTTGCCGTCGGCGGTCGTATAGGCCACTTCGCTATGGTCTGCCATTGCTGTCCCCAGTCGATAGATCGTTGCGAGGAATTAGCGCAAACCGGCAGACAGGGCAACGCTCCGACGACACGGTTGCCGCGGCCTATCCGCTCATTTGCCGGGCCTGTCCTTGGCTTGGCGGGTCAGCCCCTCCTCGACTACCTCGCAGAAAGCGCGGGGCGGTACGGGCCGGGTCAGCCCATGGTTTCCAGTTCGTCGATCATGCCTGAAATGACCGACAAGCCACCGTCCCAGAATTTCGGGTCCTTGGCATCCAGCCCGAACGGCTGCAACAGCTCGGAATAGTGCTTGGTGCCGCCGGCTGCGAGCATGTCGAGATAGCGGTCGGCAAATCCGTCAGCGGCGTGCTCATAGACCGCATAGAGCGAGTTCACCAGGCAGTCGCCAAAAGCGTAGGCATAGACATAGAAGGGCGAATGGATGAAATGCGGGATGTACATCCAGAAATTCTCGTAACCCGGTTTGATTTCGATCGCCGGGCCGAGACTTTCGCCTTGCACGGACAACCAGATCTGGCCGATCTGCTCGGCGGTCAGTTCGCCGTTCTTGCGTTCGATATGAACCGCTCGCTCGAAGGAATAGAACGCGATCTGCCGCACCACGGTGTTGATCATGTCCTCGACCTTGCCGGCGAGCAGCGCCTGACGCTGCCTGGGGTTTTTGGTCTGCGACAATAGCCGCCGGAAGGTCAGCATCTCGCCGAACACGCTCGCCGTTTCCGCCAGCGTCAGTGGTGTCGGCGCCATCAGCGCGCCATTCCTGGCCGCCAGCACCTGATGCACGCCGTGGCCAAGCTCATGCGCGAGCGTCATCACGTCGCGCGGTTTGCCCTGGTAGTTCATGAAAACATAGGGATGGGCCGACGGCGTGGTCGGATGCGAGAACGCGCCCGGCGCCTTGCCCGGACGCACCGGCGCATCGATCCAGCGGTCGGTGAAGAAGCGCTCGGCGATGTCGGCCATCCTGGACGAGAAGCCGCGATAGGCCGTCAGCACCATCTTCCTCGCCTCCGGCCAGGCGATCGTCGTGGTGGCCGCAAAGGGCAGCGGCGCGTTGCGGTCCCAATGCGCGAGCCTCTTCCTTTTGAACCAGCCGGCCTTCAGCCGATAATAGCGATGGGACAGTTTCGGATAGGCGGCGCGGACCGAGGAAACAAGTGCATCCACCACCTCGCGCTCGACGCGGTTGTTGAGGTGACGGGAATCCGCGACGTCCTTGAAGCCGCGCCAGCGGTCGGAGATGTCCTTGTCCTTGGCAAGCGTGTTGGTGATCAGGGCAAAGGTCCGCTCGTTGGCCTTGAAGGTCTTCGCCAGCGCTTCTGCGGCCGCCCTGCGCTTTGTGCCGTCGCGGTCCTGCAGGAGGTTGAGGGTCGGCTCGATCGCGAGCTCCTTGGCCCCGACCTTGAAGCGCAGGCCGGCGATGGTCTGATCGAACAGCCGGTTCCAGGCGGCGTAACCGCTCTGGGATTTCTCGTGAAACAATTGCTCGACGCGGTCCTCGAGCTGATAGGGCTTGTCCTTGCGTAAATCTTCGATCCACGGCCGATAATGCCCGAGCTCTGGCGTCTGCATCGCGCCTTCAAGGACGGCATCGTCGATGCGGTTGAGCTCGAGCGCGAAAAACAGGAGATGCGTTGAAGCCGCAGTCAGGCGTTCGGACACGTCGCCATAAAATTTGGAAATCGCCGGATCGACATTGTCGCCGGCATGGACGAGGCCCGCATAGGAACCGAGCCGTCCGGCGAGATCGTCGATGGCTTCGTAGCGTCTGACCGCTTCGGCAAGCCACTTACCGCCGCCCTCGCCTGCGGTTTGCTCTGCAAGCTTGCCCTTGTAGTCGGTCTCAAACGTGACGCATTCGGAATCCATCCTCTGCAGGTCACGCGCAATTTCGGGCGCATCGATGCCGGCATAGAGATCATCGAGGTTCCATTCCGGCAGCTTGCCCGTCTTGCTCGTGGCCTTCTTCAGGTTCCCCGATTTGGCTGCGGATTTGCCAGCGTTCGATTTGCGGAGGGCGGACGTGTTACGCGAAGTCATCTGGTTTGAAACCTGGGTTGAGCCGAAACGGATTGAGGCCGGGACGGTGAGATTTAAGAGCGCATTAATCGGTGTCAGCCAAATTGCCCCGATTCGAGACAAATAATGTAGCGTGGGGGGAAAGCCATGGCTGCCAGCATCTTGATCGTGGACGACGACCCCGTACAGCGCCGCCTGATCGAAAACATGGTGCAGAAATGCGGCTATGAAGCGGTGGTGGTCGACAGCGGAGACGCGGCGATAGCCTTGCTGACCGGCGCGGATTCGCCCGCGATCGATGCGATGGTGCTTGATCTCGTCATGCCCGGCCTCGACGGCATGGGTGTTTTGGCGAAACTCCGCGAGGCCGGCCTTAACATTCCCGTGATCGTGCAGACCGCGCATGGCGGCATCGACAATGTGGTATCGGCGATGCGCGCCGGTGCGCATGATTTCGTGGTGAAGCCCGTCGGTATAGAGCGGCTGCAGGTCTCGTTGCGCAATGCGCTCAACACCAGCGCCCTGAAGGGAGAACTGCAGCGTATCCGCCACAGCCGCGAAGGCCGGTTGAGCTTCGCCGACATCATCACCCGCAGCGAGGCCATGGAGCATGTGATGCGCACGGCGCAGAAGGCCGCCGCTTCCTCCATTCCTGTGCTGATCGAGGGTGAATCCGGCGTCGGCAAGGAACTGTTCGCCCGCGCCATCCACGGCTCAAGCGAGCGCAGATCAAAGCCGTTCGTTGCGGTCAATTGCGGGGCGATCCCCGACAATCTCGTGGAATCGATCCTGTTCGGCCATGAGAAGGGCGCGTTCACCGGTGCGACCGAGCGACACACTGGCAAATTCGTCGAGGCGCATGGCGGTACGCTGTTCCTCGATGAAGTTTCGGAATTGCCGCTGACCGCGCAAGTCAAGCTTTTGCGCGCGCTGCAAGAGGGCGCCGTCGAGGCGGTCGGCGGCCGCAAACCAGTCAAGGTCGACGTTCGCATCATTTCTGCGACCAATCGCAAATTGCTGGACCGCGTCAAAGGCGGCCATTTCCGGGAAGACCTGTTCTATCGTTTGCACGTGCTGCCGCTGACGGTCCCGCCGTTGCGTGCGCGGCGCGAGGATATTCCCCATTTGCTTCGCCATTTCCTCGCGCGGTTCGGCGCCGAGGAAAACCGGACGATTACCGGCATCACCGGCGAGGCGATGGCGTATCTGTCGCAGCTCGATTGGCCCGGCAACATCCGTCAGCTCGAGAACGCGGTCTATCGGGCCGTCGTCATGAGCGAGAGCGATCAGCTCGGACTTTCGGATTTCCCCGCGATTCCGGCGCATCCGCCGGTCGCACCCGACCTACACGCCGAGCCGCTGATCGTGTCGCCGGCCATCCACCCGCCAGTGCCCGCAATGGTTTCCGGTAACGAAATACCGATCGCGCCACTGCCCGCCCACGGCACACTCTCGATGCTGACCGGCGCCGGCGACGTGCGTCCCCTCGAAGAGATGGAGAACGAGATCATCCGCTTTGCGATCTCGCATTATCGCGGGCAGATGTCCGAGGTCGCGCGTCGGCTAAGGATCGGACGGTCGACATTGTATCGCAAGCTGGACGACACAGCCGCCCATTCCGCAACCGACGGCACCGAGGAAGCAACCTGATGGAGGCGCGATCGTGGCCAAGCAGTGTTGCCCAGAAAGTGCCGCAAGCTACGGTCATTGCAGAACTCTTGAACCGTTGCTTGCCGGTGACAGACAAAGGAAAAAACGCGTGGCAAAACAGCACAATCCGTTGCCAAGCGTTTTCCCGGAAGTCAGTTTGTCGTGAGTGAGGCCGTGTGGCGCTGGCTGCAAAAAGAAGGCCCTGTACATCGTCTGCGTATCCTGCGTAGCGATGTTGCATACCGGCGTCCCGGCTTGACGGCGGGTGGCGGAACCGGACGATGACCAGAACTGTTCCAATGCCGGGGCAGTTTCACCCAAGGGGTGTGAAGATGCGAGACTGTTTTAGCAACCGTGGTGGGTTTGACCGCATCCTGATGGCCGTCGCGGCGACCTTCCTCACGGTGTCCGCGACCTCGGCAATGGCGCAGGGCGACCAGCCTCGCAGCAGTGCGGCGGAATTGGCCATCGATGCCGCGATC
>Ga0306919_10000470_pt1 | contig 17698 bp, 20 predicted proteins | sample flu12Cox44000172_FD_203764 | JGI IMG/M metagenome (GOLD analysis project Ga0306919, IMG submission 203764) | Lab enrichment of tropical soil microbial communities from Luquillo Experimental Forest, Puerto Rico - flux4day.12C.oxic.44.000.172 (v2)... | ecosystem: Environmental > Terrestrial >... | reverse complement strand
CACCGGGCGTCACCATCGCGGTGGGAGGCGAATACGACGACAGCGTTGGGTATTTCGTGCGCCCGACCGTGTTGCTGTCCGATGACCCAACCGACGAATCGTTCGCGACCGAGTACTTCGGTCCGCTCCTGTCGGTGCATGTCTACCCCGACGAGCAGTACGAACGAATCCTGGATGTCGTCGACACGGGCTCTCGCTATGCGCTGACCGGCGCGGTCATCGCCGACGACCGCGAGGCCGTGCTCACCGCGCAGGACCGGCTGCGGTTCACCGCCGGAAACTTCTACGTCAACGACAAGCCGACCGGCGCGGTAGTCGGGCGCCAGCCGTTCGGAGGGTCGCGGGGCTCGGGCACCAACGACAAGGCCGGGTCGATGCTGAACCTGTTGCGTTGGACGTCGGCGCGCACCATCAAGGAGACGTTCGTCCCAGCGACCAATCACACATACCCACACATGGGACCCGACTGATGGCCGGGGTCTTCGCCCACACCCTTCGCCCGGCGATCCTGGCCGTAGGCCGGCGGGAGGCGTTGCGCCGCACCGCCGAACGATTGCCGGTCGCGCGCAGAGTGGTGCACCGGTTCGTGCCCGGGGAGACGATCGACTGCGCACTGGAGAGCGTTGCCGCCCTGCGTGAGTCGGGTCGATACGTCAGCATCGACTATTTGGGCGAGGATGTCACCAACGCCGACGACGCCGATGCTGCGGTTCAGGTCTACCTGGATCTGATCGACGAGCTGGGCCGCTCCGGTGAGCCCGCCGACTCCGCCAACGATGGCGTCGCGCCGCTGGAGGTGTCGCTGAAGTTGTCGGCGCTGGGGCAGTCGCTGGAGCGAGACGGGGAGAAGATCGCCCGGGAGAATGCCTGGGCGATCTGCGCGGCCGCACAGCGCGCCGGCATGTGGGTGACGGTGGACGCCGAAAACCACACGATGACCGATTCGACGGTGTCGATCGTTCGCGACCTGCGCGCGGATTTCCCTTGGCTGGGCACGGTTTTGCAGGCCTACCTGCGGCGCACGCTGGGCGATTGCGCGGAGTTCGCCGCTTCCGGGGCCAGGGTCCGGCTCTGCAAGGGCGCCTACGACGAACCCGCGTCGGTGGCTTACCGAGATGACGCCGAGGTCACCGACTCGTACCTGCGGTGCCTTCGGGTGCTGATGGCGGGCCGCGGGTATCCGATGGTCGCGTCACACGATCCGGCCATCATCGACGCTGTGCCGGAGCTGGTCGCCGAATCTGGCCGTCGCGCTGGCGATTTCGAATATCAGATGTTGTACGGGATCCGCGACGGCGAACAGCGACGGTTGGCCGACGCCGGGGACCGCGTGCGCGTCTACGTGCCGTTCGGCACCCAGTGGTACGGATACTTCATGCGGCGACTGGCCGAGCGGCCGGCCAACCTGACGTTCTTCTTGCGGGCGTTGGCCCAGCGCTGAGTGTGCACTCAGGTACTCCAGCGTGTGCTCAGGGTGAGAAAATCGCCCAGATCGCGCAATGGCTGCACACTCGACGCGACTACAAGCCTCGGCAGCCGAAAGGAGCTGTCATGCCCGTCTCGCATTGGCACAAGCTGTACACGGTCGATATCGAGGCGCCGCCTGGGGTGGTGTTCGGGCTCATCGTCGACCTGCCCAATTACGGCCGCTGGTTGCCCGGCTCCGCTTCGTACGAAAGCACCACCGATGTCGAGCCTTATCCGATTCGGCTGGGTAGCCGGTATCACGACGGCAAGCCCACCGAACCGGGCAAAGACTGGTGGGGTGAAGTGGTCGGATTTCAGCCCCCGGGATCCGTGGACTTCCACCAGGCGATCTATGCGCGGCAGTTGCGAGCGACCGTCGACACGCACATTCACTATTCGTTCGAGCCCGCCGGCGACCGGACCCGGGTGACGCGTTGGCTGGTTCTCACCATCGGCATGCCGCTGCTCCTTCGACCACTCCGCCGGCTCATCATCAGTGCGTTCGACAAAGAGAACGTGCGGACGATGGCCGCGCTCGCCGAGTATGCCGAGGCACATCCGAACGAGTTGGCGCCCGATTGAGTGTGCGCCAAGGTACTCCAGCGTGCGCTCACGGTGAGAAAATCGCCCGAATCCCGCCCTGGCCGCACACTCGATGCGCCGGAAGCAAACGCACGCCGCTAGCGCCGCGGCCGGGCACGATCGCCGGCGAGTCCGCGCACCACGTGTGCCCGCACGAATTCCGCTGCCACGTCAGGGTTGTCCATATCCAGCGTTGACGACGGCGTGCTGAACAGCGAGAACAGTATCCGCGCGAACCATTCGCCGGCGGCCCGCACGTCGAGGTCCTTGCGTACCTCACCGGTGAGCTTGGCCGCCGTCAGGTAAGGCGCGAAGAAGTCGACGCATTCGCGCAGCAATACGGCGGCGTCCTTGGTCAGCAGCAGGCTGATCGCGTGCTCGTCGAAGTACTTCCCGGACGCGATGGTCCGCCGCGCCTGCGTCACGAATACCGCTGCGTGGCTTAGCTTTTCCTCCAAGGACGCGCCAAGGTCCATCGCCTTGGACATCTCGCGGTAGAACTGCTCGGAGGCATGCTCGGCGCAGGCTTCGAAAACCGCGCCCTTGTCGCTGAAGTACTCGTAGATCGTGCTCCGGGATACGTTGGCGGACCTGGCGATATCGACGATGGTGGTCTTCTGCAGTCCCTGGCTGCAAAAGCACGCGTACGCGGACTCGACGATGAGCTCGCGAGTATCGGACGCCTGGGTTATCGAAGCCTGTGTCATCGAGGGCTCACCCGGCCGGAGCGAGGATCAGGCCGCTGGTGGGCACGCCTGTTCCCGACGTGACGAGCACGTGCTCGACGTTGTCGACTTGGTTGTAGGAAGTACCGCGCACCTGGCGCACACTCTCGGTGATGCCGTTCATGCCGTGGATATAGGCCTCGCCGAGCAGCCCGCCGTTGGTGTTGATCGGCAGCTCCCCACCGAGCGACAGCCGATCCACGGTGGCGAAGTCCTTGGCTTCACCACGCCCGCAGAAACCGAGTTCCTCGAGCTGCGTGAACACGAACGGCGTGAAATGGTCGTAGATGAAGGCGGTTTGGATGTCTTGCGGCTTGAGGCCCGAGTCACGCCACAGCCGGTCGGCGACCACTCCCATCTCCGGCAGGCCGGTGATGTCCTCGCGGTAGTAGCTGGTCATCATCTCGCCGTCGTGCGCCGCGCCCTGGGCGGCCGCGGTGATCACCGCCGGCGGCCGGCGAAGGTCCCGGGCGCGTTCGGCACTGGTCACCACGAGCGCGACCCCGCCGTCGCTTTCCTGACAGCAATCCAGCAGTCGCAGTACGGGTTCGACGATCCAGCGGGATCTCTGGTGCTCGTCCAGCGTGATCGGGCGCTGATAGAACCAGGCGTCAGGATTGCGGGCGGCGTGCGCGCGGTCCACGACGGCGATCCGGCCGAAGTCCTCGTTGGTCACCCCGTACGTCGACATGTAGCGCTGGGCGTGCAGTGCGACCCAGGCCGCGGGCGTAAGCAATCCGAACGGCGCGTAATGCGCCATGAACAGCGGGGTTTCAGCGTTGGTGCGTCCGCTGCCGCCGAAGCGCATGCCGGACCGCTCGTTGAAGGCGCGGTAGCACACCACCACGTCGGCGACGCCCGTCGCGACCGCCATTGCCGCGTGAACGACGGTGCCGGCGGCCGCCCCGCCGCCGTGCGGCACGCGAGAAAAGAAGGCCAGGTCGCCGATGCCCACGCTGCGCGCCACGTCGATCTCATCGCTGGCGTCCATGGTGAAGGTGACCATGCCGTCGACGTCGCCGGGTGCCAGGCCGGCGTCGTCGAGTGCGGAACCGACCGCCTCACATGCCAATTGCAGCTCGGTGCGCCCAGATTCCTTAGAGAACTCCGTCTGGCCGATCCCCACAATGGCGCAGGCGCCGGGCAGCGAGCGGCTCATGCAGCGGCTCCGTCGAGCAGGCTGAGGATCGCGGTGCCGGAGACGTGGTCGCCAAGGCTGTTGGAGCCCCTGAACGTTACCTCGACGAAGTTCTCCCCGCCGTCCCCCTGCGTCTTGCCCGTCACGCTGCCCGTGAAGCGCAGGGGATCGTCGGGAAAACACGACACGCCAAGGCGAATCGACAGGTTCTTGACCATGGCCTCGGGTCCGGCCCAATCGGTGAGGAAACGCACGCAATACCCGTTGGTGGTCAGGATGTTCATGAACAGGTTGGGCGAGCCCTGCTTGTTGGCGTAGTCGCGGTCGTGGTGCACCGGCATGAAGTCGCGCGAGGCGATGGCGCCGGCGACGATCATCGTTGTGGTGATCGGGATTTCGAGCGGGGTCACGTCGTCGCCGACTTCGATGTCGGCCCACTTCAACGTGGTTCGGATCATCGGTTTCCCTCCACGGCGGCGGGGCGGAACTGGTGCAGCACAAGGTCGTCATCGAAGGTCCGGTAGAAGACCTCGACCGGCATCCCGACCGTGACCTCAGCCGGGTCGATGTCACACAAGTTCGAGACCAGCCGTACCCCTTCGTCGAGCTGCACCAGCACGACGATGTAGGGATAGTCGAAGAACGGGAACCGCGGTTCCAGCGGCATGACGTAGCTGTAGACGGTGCCGCGGCCCGACGACTCGACCGAATCCCAGCCCAGGGAACGGCATTTGGGACACATAGGACGTGGCGGGTGGCGCAGCGCCCCGCATCCGGTGCAGCGCTGGATCAGCAGCTTCCGCTCGCGCAGCCCGTTCCAGAAGAATTCGGTGTCCCGGCTGACCGCCGGTGCCAGGCGGGGCGCCATCAGCGTGCCGGCCTGAATCGCAGCACGCGGAATCGCTGCCGCCCCAGCACCTCACCGTTCTGGTCGGTGTAGGTCGTCACCCAGGTCAGAAAGTAGCCGGTCCCCAGCGCCGTCTTCTTCTCTTCGGAGACGTCCTCGTACACCGCCGTCGCGTGGATGACGTCGCCGAGCCGGGGATAGCGTTCGATCTCGAACTCCGAGTTAACCGCCACCGTGCTGGTGAACCCGGCCTCGTCGAGGAATGCCGTTGGGTTGGTGGTGATCTCGACGGGGGCGCCACCCCGGTCTCCGATCCCCTCGAGTTTGGGCGACGGCATCACCCAGGTTTGCAGCATGACCGGCGGCGACACTAGGCCGCCGAACCTCGAGGCGGCCGCGAACTCCGGGTCCAGGTAGACCGGGTTCATGTCGTCGAGTGCATGAGCCCAGTGCCGGATCATCGGTTGGTTCACCGGATCCGGTGCCACCGAAGGCTTTCCGGTGCCGCCGGTGGGCCGGCCGATCAGCGCGCGCAGCTTGTCTTGCAGCTCGGTTTGTGAGTCGGTCACAGGGCCGTCCCGAGTCGTACCGGCATTCGTTTCACGCCGGGGATCATGGTCGCCTGCATTCGGTCCACCTCGCCGACCAGTTCCAGCCGGGGAAAGCGCCGCAGCAGCTCGTCGAACAGGACGCAGGCCTCGAGACGGGCCAATTGCGCGCCCAGGCACGAATGCTCGCCACACCCGAACGCGATGTGCGGGTTGGGATGGCGAGTCACCTTGAATTCTTCTGAGTCGCAACCGAATATGTCCTCGTCGCGGTTGGCCGACCCGTAGAGCATCACCACCACCTCGCCCTGCCGGATCAGCTGACCGCGGATCTCGACGTCGGCCGTCGCGGTGCGCGCCATGTGGACAACGGGGCTGTTCCACCGCAACATCTCCTCGACGGCGCCGGGGATCAGCGACGGATCGTCGACCAGCAGGCGCAGTTGGTCGGGGTGGGCGATCAGCGCCAACGTGCCCAGCGCGATCAAATTGCGGGTCGTTTCGTTGCCGGCCACCAGCAGCAGAAAAGCGAACTTGAGCAGGTCGTCGTCAGTGAGCCGGTCTCCGTCGATCTCGGCGCCGACCAGAATCGACAGCATGTCGTCGCGAGCTTCGGCGCGCCTGGCCGCGATCAGCTGTTGGAAGTACTCGTAGCACTGCCCGAGGGCCACGAAAACATCGAGTTCGATCTCCGGGTCGGCGGTTCCGGTGGCCGCATCCGACCAGGCCCGGAATTGCTCCCAATCGTCGGGCGGGGCGCCGAGCAACTCGGCGATGATGCGGGTGGGCAGGGGAGCGGCGATCTCCTCGGCGAACTCGTGGGTCGAATCGGGTTCGACGCGGTCAAGGATCCCGCGCACGATCTCGCGGATCTTCGGCTCGAGGAGGGCTACGTGGCGGCGGGTGAAACCCGAGTTGATCAGCTTGCGCAGCTGACGGTGCCGCGGCGGGTCGGTGAAGAGGAGGCTGCCCTCCTGCACCGGGTCCGGGACATGCGGGTCGGGGATGGTGACGCCCTTGGTCGAGGTGAACAAACCCGGGTTGCCCGACACGAACCGGATGTCTTCGTACTTCAGCAGCGCCCAGAAGTTGGTGACGTCGTTCCAGCACACGGGCGAGGTAGCGCGCAGCTCCCGGTACGCCGGGTACGGATCGCCCGCGTAGAAGTCGGGGGAGTGCAGTGGAAAAGTAGTTCGCACGGCAAGCACCTCTCGCGGGCCACGGAATCCGACAGATCGGTGCAATCTGTCCTATGAAAAGTGTCTACTCCGCGCCGCCCGCCACTGTCAATATGCATACAACATATTGCAAGAGACAGGAATTCGCGCCATTAATGATTGACGATGGAGTCCGACGGGTGAACACTGAGTCTCTGGATGACCGAAATGCGAGTGAGGTAGCAGATGGCCGGACTTATCGATAACTACCAGCTCTACATCGACGGCGGATGGGTCGAACCGGAGGGCGGCCGCTACGACGACATCGACCCGGCCACCGAGCAGACCGTCGCCACCGCGCCCGACGCGAGCGTCGCGCAGGTCGGCGAGGCGATCGCCGCCGCGCGTCGGGCATTTGACAGCGGGCCGTGGGCAAAAATGGGACCCGACGAGAGGGCGGGCTGCCTCAACCAACTCGGTGACGCATTGATGAAGCACGCCGACGAGTTCTTCGCACTGTCGCAGGTGGAGTGGGGCTGCGTCGCGAATGAGCGCCAGATGCAAATCGATGGCGCCGGATACATGTCCATGCACGCGGCCCAGCTCGCCACGAAGCTGACCGACGAGCCGGTCACCGGAATCGGTGCCGGAACGACGGTGCTGCGTCGGGAGCCGCTCGGCGTCGTGTCGATCCTGACTCCGTGGAACTTCCCCCACTGCCTCAACGTCATGAAGGTGAACAACGCGCTGGCCGCGGGCAACACCGTCGTGCTCAAGCCCTCGCCCCTGACGCCGCTCGCGGGGCTCGCGCTCGCGCGCATCATTGACGAGCACACCGACATCCCACCCGGTGTGGTCAATGTCGTCACGCCGTCCGGCCTCGAGGCCGCCAAGCTGCTCACCACCGATCCGCGCATCGACATGATCAGCTTCACCGGCAGCTCGGCCGTCGGCTGTGAGGTCATGCGGGCCGCGGGCGACGCGATGAAGCGCCTCCTGTTGGAATGCGGCGGGAAGTCGGCGAGCATCGTGCTCGACGACACGCAGGTGACCGACGACATACTGCGACAGATGCTGTTCGACAGCTGCTCGCTGCACGCCGGGCAGGCCTGCATCCTGCACAGCCGGCTGCTCCTTCCCGAGGCGCTGCACGACGACGTCGTCGACCGGCTCGTAGCGCTGGCCCGTGACGTGAAGGTCGGCGACCCGAAAGACCCTGCGGCGCAAATGGGCCCGCTGATCAGCGCGGCGCAGCGCGAACGCGTGCAGGCGCACGTGGACGGGGCGGTCGATGCGGGGGCGAAGCTGATGACCGGCGGCGGTCGTCCGGCCGGCTTGGATGTCGGCTTCTACTTCGAGCCGACGATTCTCACCGACGTAGATCCGGATTCGACGATCGCCCAGGAAGAAGTGTTCGGGCCCGTGCTGTCGGTGCTCCGCTATCGCGACGACGACGACGCGGTGGCGATCGCGAACAACTCTCGCTACGGGCTTTCCGGCGCGGTCTGGGGTGGCGACGTGGACCGGGCGGTCGGCGTTGCCCGCCGCATCCGCACCGGCCAGGTGGCGGTCAACGGGGTGGGCCCCGGCGACGCCCCGTTCGGCGGCTTCAAGTTGAGCGGGTTCGGTCGCGAGAGCGGCGGAATCAGCGGCTTACATCAGTACATGGAGGTGAAGGCCATCGGCGTCCCCGCGTGAATTACCTTGCGGTCGGGGAGGATACGTTGATCAGGTGACCGTCGGGGTCGCGGAAGAGCATCGACCTTCGGCCCCACGGTTGCGTGGTCGGGGGCATTACCCAGCTCACGCCCAGAGCGTCGATGCGCGGGTACTCGACGTCGACGTCGTCGGTGGTGAGATCGAGGATGGTCTCTTTTTCGCGGGCCGCCAGACCGGCGGGGCGTGCGGCGTGCGGCCCGCGGTCCTCGGTGAACCCGACTCTCGAGAATCCGATCGACGCCGTGCCCGCCGGCATCTCGAGGTAGTGCTCGTTGAGCGGCACCGAGATGTCGAACAGTGCCGCATAGAACGCGGCAATCGGTTCGATCGCCGCCGACACGAATCGCACCTGCGCCAGTTCCACCCGTGGGCTCATGGGGCGGCCACCGGGACATCGAGATCGGTCTGCGCGTAGTTCAGGAAGAACGCGGTGAACACGGTCAGACCAAGATAGGCGAACGCCTCGGTCAGTTGTTCGTCGCTCCAGCCGGCGTCGACCGCCTTGCGCCAGGTGGCGTCGCTCACCTTCCCGGAGTCGGCGGCCGCCTCCCTGACCAGTCCGGCGATGGCGTCGACCTTGTCGTCGCCGGTCGCGCTCCCGGCGCGCAGCGCCGCGACCTGCTCGTCGGTCCATCCCGCGAGCGAGGCGAGCCGGCTGGTGATCGCGATGACGTAGTCGTTGCCGACGGCGCCGCCCGCCGCGAGCATCAGCGCGGCGGACAGCCGCGGGCCGATGGTGCCGTGCTGGGCGGTCGCCGCGCGCAGCGACGTGTAGGCGACAAGTACCGCCGGGGAGTGCGCCATCTGGCCGTGCAGATTCAGCGGGCGCCCGGTCGGCGAGAACTGGATGACGTTTGCGAGCAGAGGCCGGGAAGCCTGCGGCGCATCATTGATGGTGTGGGTTGGTATTCGGCTCATGACTTGATAGGACGGCGCAGCGCCGCGAAATGTGACGCCGGCGTGTCACATTCGGCCCGGCCATTCCGTCCTTAACTTCATGAATGCTCAGCACGACCGGGTGAGCGATGCGTGGCGTGCGAATCGCGCCTATCTGGTTGACCTCGCATTTCGGATGCTGGGCGACGTCGGGGCCGCCGAAGACGTGGTGCAGGAGGCCTTCTTCCGGCTGATGCAGGCCCCGACGGGGGATATCAACGACGAGCGCGGCTGGCTGATCGTGGTGACCAGCCGGCTGTGCCTGGATCACATGAAGTCGGCGTCGTCGCGCCGGGAACGCCCGCAGGACATGTCCGAACACGGTTATCGCGACCGCCCGTCGTCGTCCATCGATCCCGCCGACCGGGTCACCCTGGACGACGAGGTCCGATTGGCCCTGCTCGTCGTGCTCGACCGCCTCAGCCCCGCGGAGCGGGTGGTGTTCGTTCTGCACGACGTCTTCCAATTGCCCTATGACGCCATCGCCACGACGGTCGGCAGCCGCGCGCCCACCTGCCGGCAGCTGGCGCACCGGGCCCGACGCAAGGTCAACGAATCCCGCATCGGCTCGGACGGCGTGGAACCGGCCGAGCACCGGAGGGTCACCCGCGCATTCATCGAGGCGTGTTCAACCGGAGACCTCGACGCGCTGATGGGCGTGTTGGATCCGGACGTCTCCGGCGAAGTCGACGCCCGCATCGGCGTTGTCACCCACGGCGCCGACCGTGTTGGCCGAAACATCCTGCGCTTCTGGGGCCGGCCCGATACCCTCCTGGTGCCGCAACCGGTGTGCGGTCAACCCGCGGTGCTGGCATTCGTCAACCGCCGACTCGCCGGTCTGTTGGCCCTGTCGATCGCGGACGGCAGGATCACGAAAATCCATGTCCTGGTGGGACCTTCAATACTGGAGCCGTTGCGTGCCGAACTCGGTGGCGCTCGGTAGGCGTCACATTTTCGTCGGTTGCGTCGTCCTTTAGAACCATGATTAGTACACACTCGCAGTTTGTTGCCGTGGGACCGTCGATTACCGTCCGGTTCATCCTCGGGCCGTTGTCCAGATTGCTCAACCCGCTCGTCGGCGTGCTCGCCGGGCGACGGTTCGTACCGTTGATCGCGCGCATCGATCATGTCGGCCGGCGGTCCGGCAAGCCATACCGGACCTCGACGGGGGGCCATGTCACCGGCGACACCATCGTGATTCCACTGTCGTTCGGCAACGTGTCCGATTGGGCCCGCAATGTGCGGGCCGCCGATGGTTGCGTCGTGGCGCTGGGTGGCAAGAGTTACCACGCGACGCAACCGCGGTTCGTCGATGCCGCGGACGCGAAACCCATTGTGGGCCAGGCTTTCAACGCCATCAACCGGTTCATGTTCAGGTTGTTCGGCATCAAGCAATACTTGTTTCTGCGGATAACCAGTCAATAAGGAGAATCGTCATGAAAACGCTTGCCACACTTGACCGGCCAAGCTGGCTGTCGCCCTCGGCGTGGCCATGGGACACATGCGCTCTGGGTCGGGACGGGGCCCGCATCGCGGTCACCGACACCGGGCGCGGGCCGACGTTGTTGTTCGTTCACGTCGGCAGCTGGAGCTTTGTTTGGCGCGACGTACTGCTGCGGCTGCAGAACGATTTTCGATGCGTGACGGTCGACGCGCCCGGCTGCGGCCTCAGCGACCCGGTGCCGGCCCCGACGCTCGCCCACGCGGGTGACGCGGTGACCGCCGTCATCGATGCGCTGCAGTTGCGCGACGTAACCCTGGTCGCCCACGACCTCGGTGGGCCCGCCGGATTCCTGGCCGCCGCCCGCCGCGCCGACCACATCGCTGCGCTGGCAGCGGTCAACTGTTTCGCCTGGACGCCCACCGGTCCGGCGTTCCGGGGCATGCTCGCCGCGATGGGTAGTGCCCCGGTGCGGGAACTGGACGCGGCCACGGGCGCGCTTGCCCGCGTGACGTCGACCAGCTTCGGGGTCGGCCGGAACTGGAGCCGCGCCGACCGCGCGGTCTTTCGGGCGGGTATCGGCGTGCCGGCGCGCCGGGCCTGGCACGCCTACTTCCGGGACGCGCGTGGCGAGCAGACCCTCTACGCCGAAGTCGACGCGGCGTTGCGGGGCAGCCTGGCCAACCGGCCGCTGCTGACCATTTTCGGCCAGTTCAACGACCCGCTCCGGTTTCAGCCGCGGTGGAAGGCGTTGTTTCCCAACGCAAGCCAATTGAAGGTGCGCCGCGGCAACCACTTTCCGATGTGCGACGACCCGGACTTGGTGGCTTCGGAGCTCAAGTCTTTTGTGCAGCAGCTGTGACGTCACACTGATCACTTCAGCACCGCCGGGGATGTCACGGTGCGATTCAAAAGTCGATAGCGCATGCGCTATCGGTTCGGCCGCGAGCGTTGGCAGCTTCGAACGCTAGCGTTGGCCGTGCCGAGCCGGTGCCGGTAGACCTGGCAACCACGCAGAATGACCCTCCTGAAGTCCCCGATCTATCGCTGCTTTCAAAGCCGGGCCGTCGGCCGGAGCCGTCTGCCGGCAGCTACAGCTCAGGGTGCCGAACGGGTTCGCGCCGGTCTCGACCGTGTTCGGATCGGCGCTGGCAGTTGCTGCCACCATGACGGCACAGCTCAGCGCAATCCCAGCGCTGAGAAGGATTTTCGTGATCTGTTCCGAGTTTGCAATGCACATTGCGGTCTCCTTATCTGTGTTGGGGACCCCCGTAAAGGTGAGAGTTGGGGTTGACCCCTGATGGTGGACACCTGACTGGAGGGACTACGGGTCCCGCGGGAAGGATGTCCGTATGTCGGGCAAGCGTCGCAAGTACACCCCGGAGTTTCGGGAGCAGGCTGCCCGCCTGGTGATTGAGACCGGCCGCCCAGTGGCTCACGTGGCCGCCGAGATCGGTGTCGGTGAGCAACTGCTGGGGCGCTGGGTGCGCCTCCAACGCCAAGCGGTCTCGGCTGGCCATACTGGCGCCGTGCTGGATGCCGATGAACGTGCAGAGCTTGAGCGTCTGCGCCGTGAAAACGCCGAATTACGTTTGGACCGTGAGTTTTTGAAAAAAGCCGCGGCCTTCTTCGTCTCCGAACACAACCGGTAGAAACCTACCGGGTGATCGAGGCGCAGAAGGCCAGCTACCCGACCAAGCGGATGTGCGAACTGCTGGAGGTGTCCCGCTCGGGGTACTACAAATGGCGCAAATCGCGCGACAGCGGACCGACCCCGGCCCAGCGGCGCCGCGCCGAGCTGGACGCCAAGGTCGCTGGATTTCACGCGGCGTCCGACGGCGTCTACGGCGCCCCGCGTATCCTGGCCGACCTGCGCGCCGATGGTGAGCGGGTGTCCCGCAAAACGGTGGCGGCCTCGCTGCGCCGCCAGGGCCTGGCCGGGATCTGCCCGCGTCGGTTCGCGCCGGCCACCACGGTGGTCGACCTGGATGCTGTGGTGCCTAAAGACCTGGTGGGGCGTCATTTCGACACCGGGGTGCTCAACCGGGTCTGGACTTCTGACATCACCTATCTGGGCACGGGTGAGGGCTGGCTGTATCTGTGCGCGGTGCGCGACGGCTGCAGCCGGCGGGTGATCGGCTGGGCGGTCGATGAGCACCTGCACACCGACCTCGTCCAGGCCGCGCTGACGATGGCCGTGGCGATGCGCGGCGAGCTCGCCGAACAAGTCATTTTGCACGCCGACCGCGGCTGTCAGTACACCTCAGCACAGCTGGCGCGGTTCGCCCGCGCGCACAACCTGATTCGCTCAGTTGGCCGCACGGCGGTGTGCTGGGATAACGCTCAGGCCGAATCTTTCTGGGCCGCACTGAAAGTTGAGTTCTACGGCCGATACCTTTGGCCGACCAAGGCAGCCGCCAAACTCGCCGTCGGGGACTGGATCGAGCGAGTCTACAACCGACGCAGACGTCACTCGGCAATCGCTATGATGAGCCCGGTCGACTTTGAAGACCGACGAACTCAGACGGCACAAGCCGCCTGACCCTGTGTCCACTAAACGGGGTCAAGCCCACCCGAAATCACCTTACGTTCACTTTCGGTTTGTGATCCTGTGCAGGGCGTACGCCATCGCCGCCGAACTCGTCCGACACCGAGAGGCACAGCAATGTCGAGCAATCTGACCGAGCAAACCATCACCGAAGCCGTCCGGCGGACCTTCGACACGTCGACCGATGAGCGCTTTCGCGAGCTGTTCGTTTGTCTGGTGCAGCACCTACATGATTTCGCGCGTGAGGTGCGGCTGACCGGCGACGAATGGTTCACGGCAGTGAATTTCCTTGAGCGGCTTGGCAAAATCTCGAGCCCAACCCGCCAGGAGGTGGTGTTGCTCTCCGACATCTTGGGGCTGAGCATGCTGCTGGACAAGATCAACCAGCACACGGGGTCGTCGGCCACCGACTCGGCGCTGCTTGGTCCGTTTTACGTCGAGGGGCGTCCGACGGCCAACAACGGGGCCGATATCTCCGATGGCGTGGCGGGTACGCCGATGTTCGTCACCGGTCGAGTTGTCGACGAACGGGGCAGGCCGATTTCCGGTGCGCACGTGGACACCTGGCACAGCGACGGAGTCGGCTTCTACGACGTGCAGTTGACCGAGAAGCTACACGGCGAGTTCGCCATGCGCGCGCTGCTGACCACTGACGACGACGGCCGATTCTGGTACCGGTCGATCACGCCTCGCTATTACCCGGTGCCCACCGACGGACCGTGCGGGGAAATCCTGCGTGCCGCAAATCGATCCATCATGCGCCCGCAGCATGTGCACTTCTGGTTTCGCGCCGAGGGACATCGGCCGCTGATCACCCAGCTGTTCTTGCGCGACGACCCCTACATCGACCGCGACGCCGTCTTCGCCGCGCAGGATTCGCTCATGGCAGATTTCGTGCGGCATGACCCTGGCATCGCCCCGGACGGCACCACCGTCGAGGACGCCTTCGTCACCCTTGACTGGACCTTCGTCCTCGCCGCCCAGCCAGCCGGACAGTAGTTGGAAGCGAGCCGATATCGGGCATGCCCCTCACCGGTCAGGCGTTGCGTTGCCCGCTTTCCACACCGGCCAGGGGACGTTCCAGTCGCCCAGCCCCTCGGTGCCCGGGAGCGTTGGCCCCACGGTGTTGATGATCTCGACGATGTCGCCGCTCTTGCTGTGGTCGTAGAACCACTCCGCGTTGCTGGGGCTCACATTCAGACACCCGTGGCTGGTGTTGGTGTGGCCCTGGGCGCCGACCGACCATGGCGCGGAGTGTACGAAGACGCCGCTGTAGGAAATCTGCGTGGCCCACTCGACGTCGGTGCGATACCCGTTGGGCGAGTTGACGGGCACCCCGTAGGTCGAGGAGTCCATGATGATGTGCTTGTACCGTCCACCGACGATGTAGAAGCCATTGGCCGTCGGGGTGCTGTTCTTACCCATTGACGTCGGCATCGTCCTGACGACTTCGCCGTTGACCCGCACGGTCACGATCTTGGTGGTGTCGTCCGCGGTCGAGATGACCTCGTCGCCGATGGTGAAGTGCGTCTTGACGTTGTCCTCGCCGAACATCCCGTCACCCAAGTCGACACCATAGGTGTTGACCGCCACATCGACGGCCGTGCCCTGCTTCCAGAAATGCTCCGGGCGCCAACGTACTTCGCGGTTGTTCAGCCAGTAGAACGCGCCCTCGACGGGAGGATTGGTGGTGATTTTGATCGCCTTTTGGGCCGCGGCGCGGTCCGCGATGTTCTCGTCGAAGCGGATCGCGACCGGCTCGCCGATGCCCACAACCTCACCGTCGGCCGGAGCGACGTAGGGCATCGTCAGGTGCGCAGGCGAACTGGTCTGGAAGGTCATCTGCCGGTTCGCCGCGCCACCCAGCCCGAGCGCCTTCGCGGCCAGCGTGTAGCGCCTGTTGTAGCCGAGCTGCTCGGTGGTCGACCAGCGCAGCCCGTCGGGACTCAGCTGACCGCTTATCGCCTTGCCGTTCTCGTTGACCATGCTGACCGACGCGAGCACGCCGTCGGCGACGCTCACGGTCACCGGTGCATCGACCGTGACACCGACAGCCCCGTCGGTCACCGAGGAGGTGAGCTTGGGCACGAGCAGATCGGCGAACGGCGTGCCCTTGTCGAAGATGACCTTCGTCGGCGCGGCGGTGTGGGTGCTGCTGCAGGCAACGCCAATCACAGCAAACATGATCAGCGCAGCAGACAGCAACGATCGACGTCTTCGCAAAGGCGCCATCAAGTGACCTTCCCCGACATTCTGCTTACTCTGGTCACCACTGACCCTTAATGGATTGCGAGCATTTTAGTGGGTTGGACCGATCATTGTGCCAACATCGCCTGGTTTATCAGGTCGTTTGGTCCGATAGCGATCAACGTCACACCAAATCGCGAGCCTCCGGTGACCCTAAGCCGACCGCCCCGCAGGCTCTAGACTGGAGGAGGTTTAGGGATTTCGTTCAGCGACAGGACGCCTGTTATTGTCGCAAACGCGGTCTCGGCCGACCATGCGCCGTTAGCTCAGTTGGTAGAGCAGCTGACTCTTAATCAGCGGGTCCGGGGTTCGAAACCCTGACGGCGCACTTCAGCACCCAAAACCGCAGGCAGAGCCGGGTTTTCGGCATTCGGTGTAGTTTGCTTGCGAACCGATTTCGGCCCAAATCGGCGAAAAGCCTCCATAAAACCTCCACGCAGCGGGGAGAGCTTCGTCACAGCAAACCCGCGCTGCTTGGCACGTCGACGTGACTTGTCGGTGAGTCGAACTGCCGTCGGGCTATGGCGACCTACACCTGGTGCGCCTGGCTCGGCCAACGCTGCGTGCCTGCGTCGGCGTGGCCTGGCGCGCGGACGGGCGACTGTCACCGGCCGCGACCACGCTCGTCGCGCTGCGCGAACACCGACCACGATAGAGGCCCGGCATGGGACATCGAACCCCTGCATTTCGACCCCGCGGTGCGGCGCATCTCCGGCATCAATGCCCGCACTCAGCCGGCATTGATGCGGGCAAGCGATCAATTCAGTGGCGCCTCTCGCGTGAGACCATGATCCATGTTAACTTGATGGTTGTGTCATCGGTTGATGAATTAGCTGTGCGGCAGGATCTCGTGGCCGCGGCCATTCGTGCCGCCGAGCAGTGCGGCAAAGACGTTGCAGACGTGCCGTTGAGCACGATCGCGCGAACAGCCGGCATTTCACGCAGCACATTGGCGCGACGTCTGCAGGGGTCGCGGCGCGCATTGGACGAGGCCGTGCGGGCTGCCGGGATCGACCCCGGTGGTCGATCAGTGCGCGATCGCGCGATCGAGGCCGGGGCTTGGCTGGTCAGTGAGCGCGGCCCGGCGAGAGTGACGCTTGACGCTGTCGCCGAGGCCGCAGGTTGCTCCGTGCACAGTCTGTATTCGATATTCGGCACCCGCGACGCGTTGTTCGGGGCGATCTACGAGCAGTACAGCCCACTTGACGATCTGGTGAGACTGTCGACTGAATCGGCCGATTTCGAGCAGACCGTCGCGTCCTTATACCACACGATGGCCGTCGCTCTCACACGCGAGCCGCGGGTGGCGACGGCGATGCTGGCAGATCTGTTCGGCAATCCGGACGGCCCGACGGCGCGGATCTTCGCCCGGTACTTCCCAATTGAGCGCGCAAGCGTGGGTGGATGGCTTGAGAGACAGGTAGAGGCGGGCCGAATCCGCGACATCCCCGTACTTCTACTGATGCAGCAGATGATCGGCCCCCTGTTGGCACACGCGCTGGTGCAGTCCGCGATGACGCGCGAAGCGCACTGGGACGAGTCAGAGCTCGAGCGAACCTGCTCGGTCTTCGCGTCCGCCTTTATACGTGCCGTCGCCTTGCCCGCGCGCGGCGGCGATCCGCCAACCAATCACCGACTCGATGATGCGAAAGGTGGCTAGACGATGCGAACTTCAACGGCAGCGGCCGGCTCGACGGCGTTCTTTCTGGTGGCCCCGGGCACAGTCGTGGGTGTGATCCCATGGCTGATCACTCGATGGGAGATACCCGGATCCACGTCAGGCTGGCGGGCAGCCCAGGTCCTCGGGGTGGTACTGATAGTGGCGGGACTCATCCCCGTGGTGCACGCATTTGCACAGTTCGCCAAGGCAGGCGGCACACCGATGCCGCTCGCACCGACCCAACGTTTGGTGGTCAACGGATTTAATCGATACGTCCGTAACCCGATGTACGCGGGCTTGCTGATCGTTATCTTGGGTCAAGCGTTGCTGTTCGGCAGCCTGTGGCTCGTGCTGTACGCCATCTGTGCGTGGATCATTACCGCGTCATTCGTTCGCTGGTACGAGGAACCCACCCTGGCCCGAACCTATGGGAGCGAATACGAGGCATACCGGCGCAACGTGCCTGCGTGGCTTCCCCGCTGGCATCCGTGGACACCCGGCGTTGAGAGCGGGACACGGCGATGACCGAACTCGGAGATATACCATGACGACTTCATCCACCCATCGGCCCGCACACATCTCTGGCGCCACGACACGGGTTGCCGCGTACTGGATCAGCACCGCCATTCTGGGCGCCGAATGCCTTGGCGGAGGTGTGATGGGCGCGTTGCGATTGCCGCCAT